>Ga0233414_10000216_pt1 | contig 24536 bp, 23 predicted proteins | sample Na_anoxic_10_MG_FD_189020 | JGI IMG/M metagenome (GOLD analysis project Ga0233414, IMG submission 189020) | Seawater microbial communities from Saanich Inlet, British Columbia, Canada - Na_anoxic_10_MG | ecosystem: Environmental > Aquatic > Marine > Inlet | place: Canada: British Columbia... | reverse complement strand
ACAGCATCCCACTCTTCCCAATCTAAGTTAATTGAAGCTCCCTCATTCTGCTCGTCTTCTCCTGTAATTTTAAGGAACGATCCAGCCGCTTCATCTTGAGGCGCAACCTTAATACAATTATAAACTGGATTAGTTCCAGCTTCGTTATTCGTGATGCTTACTTGTGTTATTGTTTCTTTCATAATTTGTATTGAATATTGTTTTGGTTGTCTTGTCAAGCAGATTTAATTTATAGATAGCTTAACCAAATGACGAGGCAGACGCTAAAAGCTACCCCAAATATGCCAATAATAACCTTCTCGTGTAATTGAAGCGGGCCGTATTCGCTCTTTGGTTCATTGAATGATTTTTTCATTATAGCTCTTCGATTGCTTTAATCATCCGCTCCCTCGCGATATTCTTTGCTTTAGTATGAGATACAAATGAATCAATAGACTTCACTTCAGATGCTTTCTCTCGCTGAATACGGTAGACCATTGCTTCAAGGATTAGTTTTAGTGCTTCTTGCATTATTTCTTATCCAGATTTTTTTTGATTGCGGCGTCAATCTTCTGTGTAACCTTGCGGCCAACATGTTCATTATGAACCATTTCGCCGTATGATCGGCCATAAGTTTTACCAACGTTGCTTTTCAGCAGCGTTCTTCCTTTTAGTGTTTTTTTAGACATACCACATATAATGCCTAAAATTTAACCAATGTCAACAAAAAAGTTTGGTTTATTGCTCTTTTCTTTATTAAGATAATTTTTTAAAATTATGTAAGCGTCTTGTATTGTTTTCGGTTGCCAAGCCGAATTAACTTCGCGCATTGCTGGAAGAGCTATCTTCTCAAAATAAGTTTTGCGCAAATCTGTTATTTCACCAGATTGCACGAACGAATCAAGCATACAGTAGATTGATTGAAGATTGTTATCCATTTTGTCCAAAAGTCTCGTAGATGATAAACTCTGGTTGGTTATCTTTCGATTTGTACTTATTTGGGAAGACGGTTACAGGCATCTTCTTGCCATCAATAACAACGTATCCCGCGAGATACTTGCCATTTTTTCCGTCTTTCTTCCAGAAAGCGCCGCGTTGTTGGTCAGTCCATGTAGTATTCATGTGTGCGATTATAGCACACAAAACTACATTGTCAAGTTAAATTCTTCCAAGCATTCTGACAGTGATATTTGTCTTGGAATAAAAAATTAATAAATTTATAAAATTTTCCTCTTACTGGCAGATTCAATTCTTGCCAATAACCGCAATAAGCAGAAAAGGTTAAATTAGCATTTAAGCCGAAAACCGAGGCTAGTCCTTGCGACATAGCCTCGGCTAAATTCCAGTAGTAAGACTTACCTCTCGATTTTGAGGGGTCAGCTTTTATAGTAATTCTCATTACCAAACAATAGCATCTAATTCTGCAAAAGTGGTGGCGTTAGCAATTTCTTCGCCGCGTTGTTTTTGTAGAGCAAAAGCCGCAGACTTTCTTTGAATACCTTCTGTAATTGCTGTTTGGAACTGAGCTTTTGAAATTGTATTGTATGAGCCGTCAGCGCATTTGTAATCTGCGAAAGATCCACCGTCTGGAAGAATTTCGATAATTGTCTTGGTGTCGATGATTGTTTCTAGGTCGGCCTTAAATTGAAAACCGTCACTAGTTGTGAGGATAGAGTTATATTCTGCGTTTCTACCTTGTTTAATCTCTTCCAACTTTCGAGATTTAAACATATCAGTGTTTTCTGCAAATCTTTCTTCCCGCCGCTGTAGTCGTTCGATCTCCATCTTACCTTCAAAAGTGATAAGATTACCGTTAATCAGAAAAAGTGGTTCGTCTGAAGCCTCAAAAGTTGCAGCTTTTGCATTGGAAATTTGCACTACTTCTCTGTAGTCGGCATTATAATAACCATCTTCGTATGCATCTTCTTGCACTTTGATGATTCGTTTTGTTTCGATGTTAATTAGGGCGTTTTTCATAATTCGTTGATCCAGTTAAATTTTTGGTTAAGTTGTTCTGAGAGTTGGCGACCAAGTGTTTCGTGCCAATCTTTTTTTAGTGGTTTTACTTCTTGTCGAATGACATGATCTCCATATGGGAAACCTACATCATTTTCTTTGGTGTATTGTTCTACGTTGGAAGTATTGTGAATGAAAGGCTCTTCTCCAAGAAACTCCCATACATTATTCATTACGCTTTGTGGGTCTTCTGTTAAGTCCTCTGCGTGAACGAACATAAGCTTATCGCCAAAGCGTTCCTTGGCTTCGTGTAGTCTCTCGATAGCAATTCCAATTGGAGGGCTTTGTAGCCAGCCGTTGGCACGTTTATCAATAGTTGTCCAATTCTGAGGGTTCTGTTGCTCTGCTCCGTTAAAAACTTCTGGGTGCTGCTGGCGTTTCTTTTCCATACTAGAAAGAATGCCGCGTATATCACGGACTGGGACAAGAACCTTAGCGTCTGGCCATACCTTAAAAAGTTGATCTAGGTGACCAATCCAAGAGCGGCATTTGTCTACAACTACTGGGCGGTCTGTAATGCTATTAAAAGCATTCTCACAGCCAGCCTTGACGTAATCCAAATACATAGGCTCAAGAACTTTCTTCATATCTACAGCTTTTGCTTCCTCTGTTTGAAAGACTTGGCGGGCTATATACCCGATTTCGTGCAAGGCACTAGTAGGCGTAGCGTGAACTCTTGAGTTCTGTGCGAGAAGATTGCAGAGCAGCGTGGAGCAAGCTCGTGGAAGACCAGATACGAAGTGTAGTTGTTTACTCATATTTTTATGATATATCTAGGTCTTTAAAAGTCAACTATAAATCGAAGACGACTATCAAACCTCCGTATGTCGCTGGGTAATTTGCTCCTACTGGAACGTGAATGTCTGAAGTGGCTACGCTAGCGAACGCACTACTACCAAGAGTAGGAGCAGTTGTAGCAAGGCAGTTAATTGTAGCAAGGCCAGCGCAGTAAGCAAATGCGAAACCCCCGATGCTGGTGACGCTGTTGCCGATGGTTGCGCTCGTCAGGCCAGTGCAGCTTTGGAATGCGTAAGACCCGATGCTGGTGACGCTGTCGGGAATCGTGATGCTCGTCAGGCCAGTGCAGCTTTGGAATGCGTAAGACCCGATGCTGGTGACGCTGTTGCCGATGGTTGCGCTCGTCAGGCCAGTGCAGCTACCGAATGCGTAATTCCCGATACTAGTAACGCTGTCGGGAATGATGACGCTCGTCAGGCTGCCGCAGCTAGCGAATGCGTAATTCCCGATGCTGGTGACGCTGTTGCCGATAGTTGCGCTCGTCAGGCTGCTGCAGCCATTGAATGCGGTAGACCCGATGCTGGTGACACTGTCGGGAATGATGACGCTCTGCAGGTCAGTGCAGCTCTTGAATGCGTAATCTCCGATGCTGGTCACGCTGTTACCAATGGTCGCGCTCGTCATTATATAGCAGGAATCGAATGCGCTTCTCCCGATGCTGGTGACGCTGTTGCCGATGGTTGCGTTCGTTATGCTACTGCAATTTTGGAATGCGAAATCCCCGATGCTGGTGACGCTGTCGGGAATAGTGATGCTCGTAAGCGGAGAAAAAGAAAAACCAAAAGCATCTATAGTAGTGACGTTACTACCAATGTAAATACTACTTGGCTGGCCAGTATAACCATACCCATCTGAAAATGCAATCGAAGCTAAATCACGCGTCTGCTTCACTCCATTCTGAAAGTCAACAGTATATGGATAAGACTGCTCAAAAGCAGCATCACTCAGAGGAAGGTTTGCCAGTTTAATCTTTTTGGTCTGATTTAAATCGCTGTCTACTAGTGGCAGCACATCGATTGCTGGATCAGCTGAAGTTAATTCTGTTAGTTGTGATATTTTTTTGTCTGCCATTATATTATAAATCAAATTTAACTATTAAACCTCCGTATGTAGTTCCGTATCCTGTTGCCCCTACTGGAACGTGGATGTCTGTAGCTGCTACGTTATTAAACACACCACCCCCAAGACTTGGAGCAGTTGTAGCAAGGCAGTTAATTGTAGCAAGGCTAGTGCATTGAGCAAATGCGGCAATCCCGATGCTGGTGACGCTGTTGCCGATGGTTGCGCTCGTCAGACTGCTGCAGTCTCGGAATGCGCCAAACCCGATGCTGGTGACGCTGTTGGGAATGATGATGCTCGTCAGACTGCTGCAGTTATAGAATGCGTAACTCCCGATGCTGGTGACACTATTGCCGATGGTTGCGCTCGTCAGGCCGCTGCAGTTAGTGAATGCATAATCCCCGATGCTGGTGACACTATTGCCGATGGTGACGCTCGTCAGGCCAGAGCAGGTATAGAATGCTTCACTACCGATATAGGTGACGCTGTCGGGAATCGTGATGCTCGTCAGGCCAGTGCAGTAATAGAATGCGTAATTCCCGATGCTGGTCACGCTGTTGCCGATGATGATGCTCGTCAGGCTAGTGCAGTCACGGAATGCGTCCGACCCGATGCTGGTAACGTTGCTGCCAACGTGAATGCTAGTTAAATTGCCATTATAAGTATACCCATCTGAAGATGCAATACTTGTAAGGTTTCTAGTTTGCTCTACTCCTGACTGAAAGTCCGTAGTGTAGGGGTATACAGAATTTCGAGCCGAATCACTCAACGGCAAATTACTAAGTCTAATCTTTTTAGTCTCATTTGCACTAGCGTCAACAACTGGCAAGAAGTCAGTTACCGCGTTAGCTGAAGTTAGTTCCGTAAGTTCTGATATTTTTTTGTCTGCCATATAGTGTATTACACTCTATTTACACAAATATCAAAACAGATATCCAAAATAATCCACATCTTCTCCCCAGATTTTGTTAATAATGTTTTTAGATTTGGGGCAAAAGTACTCTTGATAAGCTTTGTGCTTTGTTTGGTTCTCTTTTTTGAGTTCAATTCCAGCTTTTTTATAAAATTTTTTCAAATTATGTTCGTGTAAAAACTTAGTAAATTCCACTTCTAAATTTTCAAACCTAATCAAATTACCTACTGAAATATTGCCCTCAAGCTCTATAAAAGATTTTTGAGTCCAACCATGAAAAAAATCTTCATCCGAGCATAAAGATTCAAAATCCTCACAGAATTTTAAGAAATTATCTATATTGACATCGTATATTTTGTTTAGTTTGAATTTTTGAGCGAAAAAATACATCGAGACCATCCTGTCGTATGGATTTCTTATTACTGCTAACGTGGGTAAATCTAAAATTCTTTCGCCAAATTCTTTAACTGCAAAATCTAAGCGGCAGTGAGATGGAGCAAATATATTTTTATAAACTTCGTTATCTACATTAAGGTAGTTGTCTCTAATTGTATTTGTTGCACCGAAATAATTATAGAGAGATGTGCTGGCATTTTTGGGGATGCGAATAAAATTGACCTTCTTATTAGCTCCAAAGGTAAACTTTTTTTTATTCATGCAAAATCCTGACGTTGGCTTCTCCTGCTTTTTTAAAATAATTTTTATGATTTATTTTCAAGAGATAATGATCTTTGTATTCTTTGTTGATTAAAGGGTCGCTTATCTTACACTCAGTGTTTGAAAAAAACATTTTTTGGCAGTATTTTTTAAATGACTCATGTTTAAACCTGAACTTATCTAAGGGCATTATTGTGTTATTTATCCCCAATAAAGAAGTTTCCTTGAAAAATTTCTCATGAAAAAGTCTAACCTCTTCGTTATTTCTAGAAAACAAAATGTCATTCCAAAAATATATATCTGTTATGACGCAATCTTCAAATATGTAAGAAAGATTACCACATAATATTGAATCGTTTTTTCTTAAAAATAGTTTGTAACAATCATTGCTGCCACAAAAAAGTCCTCTCAAATCTGTATTAAAACTAGATTGATTAAAATTTTTAATTATTTTTCTGAATTGTATGGATGCTATTTTGCGAACATCATCAAAACTTTCTTCATTTGAAAATTTATATTTATTTTCTTCCAACATTCTTTATAATAACATTATATTTAAAAGTGTAAAGTAAATTATGGGTCAAGGCATAGATAAAAATACAGCAAGAGAGGCTACATCTCTAGAGCCTAGTCAGCTAATAGAGTTTTATCTGATCTATTATGATTGGCCAGAAGACCAGAGTAATGTTCTTGCATTAACCCCGATACAGAAAGGTATAAATATCCAAGTTGTTTGGCAAGGGCAACCTTATCTTTCTTATCCTTTGGAGGTTACTGGATTTGAATCAGCTGGAGATAATACGCTACCTAGACCAAGGATAGTGCTTTCAAACAAAGACTACGCCATTTCAAAATATTTGAAAGTTCATGATAATCTAATAGGAGCTAAAGTAGTTAGAAAAAGAACATTTGCAAAATTTTTAGATGATGTAAATTTTGAAGGTGGGCAAAATCCATTTTTTAATGTCCTTGAACAGGTAACATCAGCCTCAGAGACTTCCTTTTTACCAGATCAAACTTTTTATATAAATAGAAGAGTAAGCGAAACAAAAGAATTAGTGGAACTAGAACTTTCTTCGGTTTTTGAATTAGATAATGTTTATTTGCCGAACAGAAATGTTTATGCTAGATATTGCACATGGATATACAGAGGTCATGGCTGTAGGTATTCTGGAGTCCCAAAAAAGACAGGAAATTCACAAGACTTTACCGATACTGACGGGGCTGTTGTAGTACCAACAACCAATAAAGGTTTATGGTCAAACTTAACCACATACAATAAAGGAGACTATATCTTCCTAGAGATAGAGAATTTTATACTCAGAAGCGATATAGAGACGGATTTATCTGCACCAGCAGAAAGATTAAAGACTTTTTACGTTTGTGTGGCTGATAGCGTGTCTGGAAATGAAACTAATCCGTCAATTTCCGCAAATTGGCAAAAAGATGAATGCTCAAAGAAAATATCTGACTGTAAATTTAGATATACTAATAATTTAAGATTTGGAGGATTTCCAGGAACGCATGAGTACCCACCAAAACAATAACTTGACAAAAGAAATAATAGAATTTTCGGAAAGCTCCCCTTTGAGAGAGGTCTGCGGCTTTATAATGTATAAAGATGGTACTCTATTTTTTGAAAAAATGATTAATCATTCCCATAATGATGATTATTTTAAAGTTGACCCTGTATCTTTTTTAGAAAGATCGTTGAGTAATGAGCTTGTGGCTATATTCCATACCCACGTAGATTCAGAAGAATACCCTTCGGAATACGATATACAAAATTCAAAAAACTGTCTTTATCCTTTTTTGATTTATTCTTTGGAAACTAAAAAATTCAATTTATTCGATATGCCTGAATTTAAAGGACCAGAAAATGGTGTAAATATGCTGAGGGAAGCAATAAATGACTAACGTAATTATTCACGGAGAACTAGGAAAAATATTTGGGGCAAATCATACATTCAAATTAGAAAGACTAATTGATGTTGTGAAGGCTATAAATGCAAACAACCCAGGATTTAAAGAGCATATTCTTTCTTTGTTTCAAAAGGGAGTTAATTATAATATGGTTAACCTAAAAAAACCAAATCAAAAATGGGACTCCATTGACGATTATTCAAAAGAAGAAGCTCCCGATGAACTTCATTTAGTCCCAGAAATAGCTGGGGCTGGTGGTGTTGCTGCTGCTGTTGCAGTTTATGCGGTTAGTGTAGTTGCAACTACTTTCGGATTCACTGCTGTCGCGGGAATTTTAACTAATCTTGCTGTCGGTTTGTTGATACAAGGCATCATGAGTCTTCTTTTTCCTGTGGAGTTGCCAAAAACATCGGCTCAGACAACAGAGACAAAGATAGATACTTCTAGTTATATTTTTACAAATTTACAAAACAATGCCATTCAAGGTTTTCCTATTCCTTTGGTTTATGGGGAGATGCGGATTGGTTCAAATATAATAGCTACAAATGTTGTTAGTGAGGATTTAGGATAATGAATTACTATAAAAAAATCCTACAACGGAAAAAAGAGCTAACCATCGCTGGGGCGAAAGGAGAGAAACCTTCTTATTTGATGCCTCCATCTTCCACATTCGGGAAGGTCGGTTTTCAGATTTATGAAGCTTTGGACTTGTTATGCGAAGGGCCAATTGCTGGATTAGTAGATAAGAATGGTTATATATTAAACCCAAATCAGGTTATTAAAGATTTTTCTAGCGACAACAATGTTGTTGGAGTTTCTAAGGGCGGCATAGATCAAGGTATATATTTTGACAATATACCCCTAAGAGAGAGTACTCATAAACCAACTGTATCAAAATATAATTGTATTTTTCGAGACGGTTCGGAATTCCAAACCCGCTCAGAGATATTAGCCACCCCCCAAAGATTGCAAAAATATGGCGTAGCTATTAGAGGCGCTTGGGTAAATAAAAATGGAGCTAGAGATGGTAGTGGTAGTTATGATACTAGAACAATAGGCGGTAACCGAGATTTTGTTAATTGGCAAAATTATATACCTAGAGAAGTATTAGAAAAACCTTTTTATTATGAAAATTACGACAAGAATGTCAGTTTATTAAATATCGGACTACAGGTTGACGGGTTGTTTGATACAAAAAGTTACGCCAATAAAAATGAAACTTCGGGAGGGAAAAGCAGGCTTGGAACAAATTTACCCGCCACAGTTACTATTGAAGTGACGGTAGGAAAAATCAACGCATCAGGCTTAGAGGACGAGGTGTCCTTCGCGTCTTTTACCACTAGAGCTGGCAAAGGAGTGACACTAGGAAACGCAAACGGAAGAATAGCTATAACTGGAGTTATAACAGCGCCGTACACATTCACTTTAGAGAATGTAAGACTCCCTAATCTGTTAAATACAGATATTAATAGTTTTGTCAGAATTAAAAAACTTCAAGCAGAGACCACTTCCAGTATAGTAAAAAGAGAAATCGGCGTTGGTACTATTTCCGAAATAAACTCAGAAACATACCTTTACCCAAATTCGGCTTACGTTGGAACAGCTATTGATTCAAAATATTTTCCTCAAGTCCCTAGTAGAACGTTTAAATTAAAAGGTAAAAAAGTTTTAATCCCAAGTAATTATTTTCCAGTAAATAATAACTTAAGAGATAGAAGGTTTTCTGACAATGGAAGTTCTGTTGGGAGGATTATTTATGGAGATTTATATTTTAGACCTAGTACCTTAAAAATAACAGATGTTGAAGTAATATTTTTAATAGATACTTCTGCCTCAATGGGTGGAAGTAGGTTGTCTTCGTCAAAAACAGCTATTATTGAGGCATTAACATCTTTAGTAGCGGACGGACTTCCAGTAGATAGTATAGCTATTTTGGAATACGGCAATGTCGGCAGCTTGGTCACTGATTACGGTACTAGCTTACCAGATATGATAACAGCGGTAAATAATCTTAATGCTAGTGGCGGCACGAATATGACTTCGGGCTTAACGTTGATAAAAGATTCTTATATAAAAAACACAGACCTCACAAAGTTTATTTTTGCATTAAGTGACGGGGATGTTGGTAGTGCGTCGATTGTCGCTGATGTTTTGAAAGGCGATGGTGTGTTTATAGCTACTTTAGGTATAGCCGTAACAGAAGAAAGCGCTGCAGGCAATAACCTAGCCGCCGTTGCTACCCCAGGACTTACTTACTGGGTAGCTGGAGATCCTCCAGAGGATCTTGTATCGGATATTATATTTGGTTTTCTAGAAGATATGATCGGAACAGAACTATCACCTAATAGAAATTGGGATGGTACATTTAAATTAGGTTGGACGGATAACCCTGCTTGGATTTATTATGATTTATTAATAAATACTAGATACGGAATAGGATCTTATTTAAGGGATGTCGGTATAGTAGATAAATGGTCGTTATACGAAATAGGTAGATATTGCGATGCGGTTGATAATAAGGGCGAATTTATAGGTCTAAGTGACGGGTTTGGAGGTTTAGAGCCTAGATTCAGTTGCAATATAACGATTAAGGATCAGAATAGCGCTTTTGAAGCTATACAAGATATAGCGCGAACTTTTAGAGCTATGGCTTATTTTAGCAATTCTTTTGTTAATATAAAAGTTGACAAGCCCTACTTCAAAGAAGGCAAGCTTAGCCCACAAGGACCACCATCAGAGTTAGAATTTGCCCCTCATTTAATTTTTAATAATTTAAACGTCAAAGGAGGAGCTTTTGCTTATGCTGATGTAGATAGAAGCACAAAACTTTCTGCAGTAGAGGTTTCGTTCTTAGATAGGACTAAAAATTTCACATCAGCAACAGAATACGTAGAAGACACAGAAGCTATTAAACAAGTTGGGCTGAATTTTAAGCAGTTGGATGGAATTGGCGTCACTTCTAGGGGGCAAGCTCATCGTTTGGCTAAATATATACTTTTTGAGTCCTTATACACCACAGAAACTGTATCTTTCGGTGCTGGGCTAGAAGCTTTATTGATAGAGCCTGGGGATATTATAAGAGTTGACGACGAAATGAGAAATTTCAGCAAAAACTTTGGCACAGTAGTGGGTACTAGCGGAACTGTCGCGTATTATAATCCAAATGGATCGAGCGATTATCAAGAAGGTCCAGCAGCTATTTTGGTGGAACCCGCATTCAAAAGCGATCAATTTGAAAATCTAACTGGCGGAGTTTTAAATATATTTAATCCAGTAGGCACAAGCGGAACAGATCAGTTTGATAAATTTCCTGGTAAAATAAGCCAAGATCTTTACAAAGAATTAAACAACCCACAAGTTATAAGTTTAAAAATAAACTCTGGAGGATCTGGCTTCAGTTACCAGCATACAGATAGCGGTGTCTTTATTTTTATAGACGAGCAGGTAACGGGTACGGCAGTTGGTGGCCTAGGTAACGCTTCTAGCCAATGGTTTTCTAATAACGACGCAAACACTGTTTTTGGTTCTTCTTATAGCGTAGATGTGAGCGGAAGAGAGCCTAAATATTTTAGAGTGCTTGGTATTAAAGAAGATGCTGAGATGGGTTATAACGTAACCGCTACGATCCACCACACTGGTAAATTTAAATTTGTAGAAGAAAATACTATTTTTGATGTAAACCCAGACTCTTTCCAGCCAGATTTAATTACTACCCAGCTAGTTAAACCAAACCCTCCAAGCAGTGTAACCACTGGAGCTTTTTCGCAAAATTTAGATGCATCTTTGAATTTGTCATTAAGTATTGGCGATCCAGCTACTAAAGTTGGAGACAAGTACATAGTATTTATCGAGGAGCCGAATACAAATATAGTGGTTGCCGAATTTAATAAAAGCGCCACTTCAGTTACAAATGTTGTTTTGTCTGGAGCTGCTAGGATAGATCAAATAGGTTCTTATCAAATTAATGTATTTTCAGAGCTATCTACAGCTACTACAAAAATAAGAAGCGATTTAGCCGCAACAACATCTTTTGTTACTGAGGCGGCTGATTTTAATTTTAATTCAGCAACTAATTCTTTTTTAGAGTACAGTGATATTTCCATTAATACTTCATATCAAACCTCTTTTAATAATTCAGAAAACGAAGGCACTGGACAAGTTTCCTTTATCGAAAACGACAGCGCTATAAATGCCACTTTTAATTTATCTTTTGAAGATATTTTTGGTAGTCAAGGGGCTGAAGTTATACAAAGTGTATCTGGGCAAGTTATTAATTTGAAGGACTATGAGGGTAATTTAGTTGAAACAGGTTTTAAACTTTTACAAAAAGAAGAATTTTTCTCTGTTACAAATGAAGAATTAAATATTGCGTTTGGTTATACTGGGGAAGACAAGTACAGAATGCCTGCGAATTTGGATTTTGAAGTTGGTAGTTTTTTACTTAGCGGAAGTGGGGATTTAACAACCAATCAATTTATTTCTTTTGATAAGTCATTTTCTGGATCTGAATCTCTAGCTGTTTTCACTTCTCAATTGATAACTGGTGAGTTTGAAAATAACTACGATAAAATAGGCAGAGTTCTTTCTGCTAGTGGCGGTTTTTATGTTACTGGAACTTCAAATTCGACCAGTAATCATATATATATAGCCACTAAAACTGGTAATTTTATATTTGATAATAAAAAAGATAGAATTGAAGTAGGTATAACAACAAAAAATAATGAATCTGGCTATCGCTTTGTAGAGTTCTCAGAAAATTTTGATTCTATTCCAGAGGTTTTCATACAATCACAGGAACCTGAGATTGGCGAAGAGAGTTATTTTTCAGAAACTTCTATAACTGGAGTATCTGTCAGCGGGTTTTACTTTAACTCTTTTCAGGGTGATTTATCTCCTGCTAGCGGCACTGGAGCATTTGCATATTTATCCACAAATCAAAATATTTTTAATGTAGCCGATTCTAGTGATTTGCCTGTAAGAACTCTAAATTATTCTTGTACTGGAGAATTTGATTTTAATTTGAATGTAGATAGTATTTTAGAGCAGGTAAATGGCACAAATAACGCTGGGTACAGATTTAATAACGACCAATACGCTGTTCTTTACCAGCGATACGGAGATGATGAATTGTTTGAAAATAACTTTTTTGCAGTTCAATCAACTGGAGATGGTAAAAACAAACTTTCTAAACATTCACTGCAACCAGGATCTATTGAATTGCCCGACCATGCTTATAGCTTGTTCAACACTAATGGGGATGTAAATCAATTAGTAATAGATGGAGCTAACGATTCAAACGTAACTGGGTCTTTTACTTCAAAAGAGATCAGCGATGGTACATTGTTAGCCTTTGCTGGTGGAGGCGACATCCGCGTTAGTAAAATACATGATCAGTTTGGAAGCAAAGATGCTACTCAAGATATCACAGGTATTCAAGGTAAAATTATAACTGGAGGATCTATGGTTATTTTGGATGGTAGCCCAGCTTTAGATTTCGTTAGAACAGCTTCTGGCCCCGACAACGCTGTTTATTATACAATTGATAATGGAGCGAGAATTACTGGAGTTGATGGTGTTGAAATTTTTGCTACTGTTTCGTTTGATACGGTCAATAGGGATTTAACTCCCACCGTTTCGTGGTCAGGAGATTATATTGTATCGGAAAACCTCCTAGACCTTGCAAGTGGTGTGAGTTTTGGAGCTGGTAAAATAGCAGGACAACCATATCAATACTTATTTGCCGAAAGCGGAACAAGTAATGGTTTCGGTGGTTTTGATTTTCCTGGAGATATATCTAAAGATGGCTGGGGTGTCACTGGCGCTGAAATAGCTTATGATACAAAATATGTAGTTAATGGCTTTATAGGTTTTGATGATTCGATTACTTCTGGATTTAGAGGTATGACTTTTGATGGGTCTTATATATCTGGTTATACAGTGACGGGGCAAAAAAATAATACCATTGGTACTATAGGATCTGAACAAATTTCAGCTAATAGTTTTGATGGCAAATTTCAAGAAGTCTTGATTTACAAAAACGTTCAACCAAATTTAAGAGAGAGGATTAGAGCAGATGCGTTGCAACGATCAAACGGAGTTTCAACAAACCCGAATTTTAATTTTATACAAATAGGAGTAACTGGAATATTATGAGGTTTAATGAAGCAGTAATTGGTCTTCACCCAGCATCGGCTGGATACGAGCTTGAATGCTTCGTGCAGAATAATCAAGAATCAGATTTTTTGAGTGGGTCTGGCTCGTTCTTCGTCGAATTCCCTAAGTTTGCTGTCACTGGACTTGAATTTAGAGGGCAAAATATAGTTTTTGCGCCAACTGGGGCAGACTTACAGTTAATGGCCGATATAGAGATAATTGAAGACTTAATTGAATTGAGATGCTTCTTTTCTGGAGATTTGAATGGGGTGACTGGACTCGCTAAAGAGAACATAAAACTACTAGATGTCTTCACTGGGGACTATGCTGAATTTCAACCAGACACAATTGGTTTAACAAATTTTGTCAAAGGCGGTATTGTTAATGTAGATAAAGATGATCCATTTATAACCTTTAATATACTCGATTTAGATATACAAACTGGGGTACAGAATATATTCTACAAAGTTATTCCGCTGGATTATTTAACTTTTGGGGAGTCTTCAGATGCAGTAAGTGGAATACTGTTTACTGGTTTCGATTCTTTTGCCGCTATAACAGAACCAGAGGTTATTATTGATAGATCTAATGCAAATGATCTAAGGTTTTCTGTTAATGCTGGTATTACTGATATTTTCACAGGCACTAATATTGTTTTAACAGAAAATATACCTTTAGATTTCTCAGCTTCGTTTAGAGTTAGAACGGCCTCAGAGCAGATTTCTATTTCACCAAGTGGAGGAGCGATACTACAAAGCAGCTCTTCCTCTTTCCCAGTTAATGGTGGTGGCGTTATTACAATTCCTGCTGGAAATGAATTGGGAGAATTTTCAATCGATTCTTTATTGAACGTAAGTGGGCAAAGAGAGGCTTACATTATATCTGAGCTGTAAAACAGATCGCCCTCCAATTTGAAGCCATTTTTTTTATAGAATTTTTCTATCTTAGGATTTTTCTCACTATTACCCACTAAAATTATTTCAAATTTGTATATATTTTTTATATACTCTAAACTTTTTTTAAATAATTTAATGCCATAGCCTTTTGTCTTGGGGTCGGATACCCACATATATTCTTGTATAATTTTTTTATTAACTCTAGCGTCATAAGTTTTTATCCATACTATATAACTAGCTAATTCGCCATTAACAAAGTATCCGAAACAAAAACAATCTTTAAATCTTTGCGGGTTAGAAAAATAAGAGGTAAAAGAAGACACGTTCAATTCACATCCGAAATGAGTATGCTTGTCGATTTTAGCATACATTTCTTCTGTTATTGAAACCAAATCTTCGATTACCCCTATTTTATAGAGGCCGTTTTTTAAACCAGCTTTAGAAGTTTCCGACATTCTTTCGCTGGGACATCTTTGTAATCTTTCCAGGTTTTAATAACTTCTGGATCGTTCTCGTATTTACCGTCCGCGTAAAGCTTACGTAGCTTAGTTAGAAAAGAATTGAAGTCTGTACCTGCTTTCTCTTTTAAAATGCCTTGTGGGCTAATATCCTTAGCTCCAGAGGATGATGGCGGAGTTACGATAGGAGCTTTATTCTTAGACGAGTCAATTTCATCCGCTCCGACAATGTGAATACCCAAGAAATTACGAACAGTACGGACAAAAGCGCGATTCTCAGCAATACATTCTAAAAACTTTGCGGCGAATCCGTTTGTGTTATGAAGTGTCGCATTAGCAATGGAGGAGAACTTCGCACCATGATCACCGCAAAGGTGTGTTGGATTTTCATAATTGCAAATAAAAGTGATAACGCACTTGACGACAGATCTCTCTTCGGAAGACTCAACAATGTCATAATTAACAGTGTCGATACCCCTAAGCTTCGCAAGCTCCTTAATCCCACTAAGCTTAATTAAAAGCTGGTTATCCTCTAACCCTTCAATAGATTCTGGGACGGGCATCTTGCGCATCTCAAAGTGATCCTTATTAGGGTAAAGATGCTCTGGGTTAATCATAGCTCGCCAGTTGACGGAGCCATCTTTATTGAATTCGTAATCAACAGACTCTAGGAGTCCATGTTCGTTGCGCTTCCAGAGATCTGGGCCGTATAATTTATTATTCTTCATATAGGTATAAACTTTCTAATTCTTTAGATGAGGCATCATCATAAACGAAGTTATGAGATTTGTCAAGTCTATTTGCGGAAGATTCTGAAGAGTATGTATCGCCATTAGATATGAACAGCTTCTTTGAAAAGAATTTCTCGCTATTTATTTGTTTTTCGGGCTTGATGTCTTCTATAATATCAAAATCAAAATATTTGAATCTTATGTCCGAAATGTTCTCTTCGTCCTCGCAAACGATCAAAAGCCTAATTTTTTTGTTTTTAATAAAATTAAAAAACTCATTTAAATCTAAGTCATTGTGGCATTTTTTATATTTAAAGATAATTTGTTTTACATTGGTCAGCGCATTTACAATCTTAACGTCGAAATGCTGTTCAATATGCAGGCTCACAATACAAGTTTGACACCACTTAATAATGTGATTGATATCAAAATGAATATCCGCTCTGATATTTACAGGTTTTCCTTGTAGTTTTTGGGAGAAGGCAAAAAAGTTTGGGACAATCTCTACGCATTCGTTATGAAAATGCTTGCCTATTTTGATTGTTTTAAATTTTATTTTATTTGAGATGCCCAATTGATCTAAAATGTTTTGAGCTATTACTTCTGGTTTAATTTCGTTTATTCTATCGCAGGTAGTACTAAACGAAGGTTTTATTTCAGAAAAATCTGGAGAGATGCTGATGGACTTATTTTGCTTATGCCAAAGGGGTTTTGAGTTTTCTGGATATAAGTTGAAATGTACAATTACACAGGGTACATCATAAGCTCCTGCAATATGCCCAGGAAGACTATCGCACCCAACATGTGTCGAAGCTTTTTTGATTATATAATTCATTTGCTTGTAAGTCGATCCCAAGAAATAATAATCTGCGCCTTGAATTTCCTGTTCTTCTGGACCTCCTATTTGGATGATTTTCACCTCCTCCTTCTGTAGGTAGGGCTTGACTAGCTTCAGCACGATATCCCAGTATTTGTACACAGCCCCAGGCATCTTGTTGGAAGACTGTATGGTAATATACTTATTAGGAAGACCTGGAAAAAAATGGTCAGTTATTTGTGGGCGGCCAATTTTAACCCCCAAATCTTTTGCGTAAACTTCAGCTATATGACTCATATGATTTTACCTCTTTGATTTCTGAATTCGAAAGCATGTTTATTTCGCTCTTAAAAGAAAAACGCATGTCGTTGGCGTGATAAACGTCTCTGGCTAATCTAATGAACTCTGGACCAAAATCTTTTTCACGTTCCATTTCTCTTATATTATCTTCGATAATCCACAATGACCTATTAAGCTCAAAGAGGTCAGCTTTCAGACTGATAAGTTTAAGAGAGTCTATATCTGCAAATTCTTCATTTTTTAATATAAAACGTTCGTAGAGTTCTTTTAATTGGTTATACTCAACTGTAATATTTTTGAGCTTTTTGAGATCGAAAATCATTTGCATTTTAATCTCCAAAATAGTTAGTTTATCAATCAACTCCCCAACTGATATAGGTGTTTTAATTTTCATATAATTTAAATTGTGTTTTGGCTTTGCCGTTATGGTGGTAATTGATAAGAACCTGAGTTCCATAATGAGGCAAGAAAGCCATATCAAATAACCCTTTATATTCACCCTTTCCCTCTAGAAAATGCGGATTATCAATTTCTTTTGAGTAGGGTAATACTTTATAAACTTTTGGATGATCCTCAATATAATCAAAGAATTGGTTTTTTGTGAAAACGTAAATGTCGTGATCAGGGTAGAGATCTTTAAGGTTGTCCATTAAAGAATTCAACCATAGAACGTCACCAGCAGATCCAGGCATTACTACAGCTATTCGTTTTCCACTATCAAGAAGGTCTTCTAAATTTAAACCCTTTTTTTCTTCACCAAAATCATAATCATAATCTATACTAGGCATAGCATCAAGGATTGATTCTAATTTTTTACCAACAGCAGTTGTTGAATAATTCTCAATAGTCCACTCTCTGGCTCTTTTACCCATTTCACGAAGCTTGTTTTTATCCATTTGCCAAACTTTTTTAAGTTGCTTTGCTATGCTTGATGGATAGGTGGAGGCTTTAATAAATTGCGTACCTGGCTCTCTGTATTCTGACCAATCAAGAGCAAAGCTACCACATTCTTGGCTAGAGGAATCTTCGCCACAGGAATAGTTAGTAACAAGAGTAACTAGTTCGGTCATCTTAGCTTCAAAGATGGGTATTTCCATACCGCCGCTAGTAAATGGGTGGCAATAAACATCCATTAGGTTGTAAATTTCATTAAGCTGAGATTCGTTAACTCCAGCTTTGACGTTAGTGGTATTAAGAGATTTCTCGGTTCCGCAAAACCTGCATTTCTGTTCCTGCCCAACGAAAGATTTAACTTCATACCGACCACAAGCAGAACAAAAATAAGTAGTAAGGACATCGTTTGGGTTAATATCTTTTTCTTTTATAAGTCTAGGGATATCCCAACCTTCTGACCAGTGAGTATGTAGAAGGAGTTTTGCTTTAGGGCAATCTTTTTTAAATATTTTAAAACCCTCCAGTAAATTGGGTACGCTTTTTCTAAGTTGATTTCTAAATACAAAGCCAATAATAAATTCATCAGACAATTTGAATTCATTCCTAAGTCCTTCACGATACACTTCGCTGTGTCTATAAAAATCCTCAGTGTTTACAGTGCCGTGTAAAGTGTCAACGTGATCGTGACCCATTTCTTTTAAGTCTTTCTCTGCGAAAGAGGACCATGTATAAAAGTTTTTTGTTTTACTCGCCGCTTCAATAGCTTGTGGCAATATGGGTTGGCTATCTAAGGTAGTCCAGATCATATTATTGATCTTATTCCACCAAGGCTTTTCCCAGAACCCACCAAAAGCCCAAATATCTTCTACGCCTAAATAGATGTCTGGTTTGTATTGCTTTATAGCTTGGTCTATTGTCCCGCCGCCATAGTTGGCTTCGCGAGCCTTTTGGGGATCTGCATTAAGCTGACGTAACGCTGCTTGGTTATTGGTAAGAGAACCTTGCGCTTGCCACGGCCTTGTTTTTAAAGATGGATCATCCCACTGAGTACCATTAGCAAATTCAATCAGCTCATACTTTTTTGTTGAATAAAGGTGGCGGAGTATATTCTTTGCGTTTTTACCAAATCCTGTAAACGCTTTAGCTCCATTTGAGTGGAATAATATCTTCTTTTTCATTAATAGTTAAAATATTTAAACAGAAATAGATCAAATAACCCTTTAAGTGTTCTAGCTTCACCAAGTTCCATTCCCATGCCGAATTTCAATGTAGAATTTTTTACGACACTCAATGAGAAAGCTTTCTTACCGTCCTTCTTTGTATAAGGTTTAAATGAGATTATAGTCTTATCATCGTTGTAACTATGGAAGGCAGAAAATTCACCGTAGTTTTCGATAGCGTTTAGCATACCGCCAACTTCATTCTCGCTTAGTTTAAAATAAATATTTTTCTCTGGGTCTTTAGCATTAGCACTAAATGATCCATTTCTAGTTTTATCATTCCACGATGCCTGCTTGATAGATTGCACAAGTAGACTCGGTTTCATTTTATTACCCTCTTTATCTTGTTCTAAGATTTTAAAAGAGAAGGCGCATCCTGTATTAAAGGAGTTCGGTTTGTAAATATCGTGCTGTTTCATTTGCACTATTATATAGCTAACTACAGCAAATTCTACAAACTTAACTACATAATCACATGTTTTTAATGATTTCCAACTGCTCTATATCATAAGTTTCGACAGTAGGCATCACAGTAAAGAATAGTTTATCAAAAGACTTCATGTATTCTGGGAAAACCTCTTCAATGACTGGTTTTAAATTTAAGTACGTATTCATGTACTTAATTAAATACTCTGATTTGTAGTAAGCTCCATAAGCTATAAAATGAAATAAAATTTTATGCAATAAATCTTGAAACAAGAAAAGCATGTTAAGCTCTTTCTTTTCCTGAAAGTTATGTAGGAATTCATCAAGGGTTATATCTCCCAATATTCTAGATGAGTTATAGTATTTTTGCAAAAATTCCTTTACGGTTTTCTCGTTATGGTATAAGTACAGGTCGGTCACCGTCTTTAAGAGGCTGTAATACAAATCACACCTATGGCAGTTCTCAAAATTAATTAACTTTATATGACCCTCTAAATATAAGACATTAGAGTTTTTTATATTTCCGTGAGACAGTACAGGTACATCTTCTTTATACTTTGGTAGGTATTCCTTCCTGATTTTTAAAAAGATTTTTTGGAGATCTTCTATATTTAAATCGACCAACTTTTCAAAAATAAGTATTTCTTTTGGGTCTACCATCTCGAATAAGGATGAGATGGATTCGTTTTGCAGGAATTTGCTTTTAAAACTCGCGGCATCTTCGTTTTTACTTTCATGAACGCCGTCGATAACAGAACAAAGAGTGCCTAAATTATATATCAAATCATCAATTCCAAAATCTTCAAAACTATCTCCATTTTCCCATGTTGTTAGCAAAAATTCAATACCGTCTTTCTTGTTACTCTTATGAGCTATGATACTGGGGCTTATATTATTAGGGATGTGTTGTAGGGCATTTTTTTCTGCAGATAGTTTTTGGTTCTCTGGGTCTAGGCTAATTTTTAGTAAAAACTTATTATTATCAATAACTAAACCGTAGCTCTCATAGAAAAAATTAGAAGACACTTTTGAAATCTCGACTTCCCCCACTTTATCCTTGTAAACTTCATTGATGAATTTTTTAATTAAATCTTTTTCAAATCTTGAAGCTTCTAGAGAATTTTCATTTGGGTTGGTGTCTACAACTGAATAATTATTCAATTTAACTTGTTTGCTTGTTGTTGCCATGACAATATTGTACACAAAAAAGGCGGTATTTCTACCGCCTTTTGTTTTAGATCTGTGTCTTACCCATTGAGAGCGTTTCAAGGCTCGTCTTAGCGAATTTTCGCATTACGCTTGCGTTTCGATCTCGAACCACCACGTACTTAGGCGTCTCGCGCACGAATTGTGCGTTAAGTGTTTCTCCTTGCCGAGTGGTGAGGCCAAAAAAACGGCCCTTACTTGCGCTGATTGCTTTTACAATACGGTTTGTCTTATTCATTTTGTTCATTTTATTTATTTATTTGTTAAAATCCTATTCTGCCAGAAGATGGCACATTTTTATTTTGTTTGATGTTTTCTTTTGGAGCGTTTAGCTTACTTGCAAATATATCATATATAGTCTCCATGTCAACATTAAAAACTTTATTTTCTAAACTTTTTCCCCATTTTTGTATAATCTTAGAATACTTCTTTTCTAATTTGTCATACGCAGGAGTTTGTTGGAAATCTTGATCAGATAATTTTGCCTCCATGTCTTTCGCTTTTTGAGGCCGCACGATGTTTATTTTTTTTGTTTTTGCTCCCGATTCATCTAAGATATCAAAAGCTTTGTCTGGAAATTTTTTATCACTTAAATAAATATCACACAGTTCTACAATTTTTTCTACTAATTCGTCCGTATACCCTACTTGGTGAAATTTTTCATAAGACTTCTTTGCTGTTTTTAACAATTGAAAAGTTTCTTCCTTAGTTGGTTCACAGACATCTATCTTTTCAAACCTGCGATTTAAAGCTGAATCTTTTTTGAAAAAGCGATCATACTCATCTTTCGTAGTAGCCCCAACACAAGATATGTTTCCTCTTGATAAGGCTGGCTTCAATATATTAGCAAGATCCAAACTACCCTCCGAGCTGCCAGCTCCAACTATAGTGTGAATTTCGTCGATAAACAAAATATAGTGATCTTCTTTCGATAAGTGGTCTAGAATCTTTTTTAATTTTTCTTCCATCTGCCCTCTGTAAATAGTACCAGCTAAAACAGAAGTAAGATCTAAGCACAGGATTTCTTTATGAAGCAAAAGGTCTGGGCATTCTCTTTTTATGATTTTTTCTGCCATACCTTCTACAATGGCCGTTTTTCCTACACCCGCTTCACCGACCAGAATGACATTGCTTTTGTTTCTACGAAGCAGTACTTCAAAAATCCTTTCAATTTCTTTATCTCTACCAAAAATTTCAAACTCATTTTTTTCAGCTATTTTTTCATTCAGATTTTCGCACCATGCATCCATTTCAGACGAAGGAGCTTCTTGTTGTTTCCCATTTGAACCAATAGTCGATGGAACCTTTTCTCTGGGAATACCTTCTTTTATAATTTCTTTTAAATCGTCAATGAGCTTAGATAAGTCTACATCTAAATGAATCAAAAATTCAGCAATTTCTGCTCTAGTGCTGAGTATGGAAACCAAGATATGATCTATGCCAATAAACTCGTCTTTGAGTCTGGAGGCTAGTGTTTGTGAGTTCTCCAAGATTTCATATATCTCTGGAGCGATTATAGCTTTTTTTCTTTTTGGCTCTTTATAAGAAGTAATTGCGTGTTCGATACCCTTCGCAACCCCATCTTTAATTAAGTCATTAGAGGCAAAAGCAAAATCAATACTACTGTGCGTTAATGTTAATATAGATAGTGTTAGGTGCAAGTCTATAACCTTGAGGTGGCCAAAGTCTTTGGCGATAGAGACTGAGTCTCTAATTGCTTTTTTTGCAGAAGGAGTGAGGTTAAAGTTAGATAAGTCCATTATTTGATTTCAGATAGTTTTGTGTAGATTTTTTCGTCAAGAATAGAAATTCTATCCCCGAAAATGACATCGTCGCCTTTGCTTCCATAGATAAAAACAATTTGATCTTCTTTTGGTTTTTTGCCTCCATTATTTATATAATTATCTAGTGTGGCGGCTCGCCTGTTATTCATAAGCATGAAATTAATTTTACCGAAGTCATCTTGCACTTCTACTCTCATGTACTTATTCCCCGCTGCGCTTGTTCTAGAAATGCAGTCAGTGACCACGCCAACAAGCTTTACTCTGTCATTGTTGTTTATTGATTTTAATTCAAGACTATTGTTTAAGTCCCCAGAGTCCTTGAAGACATCTTTGATTTGAGTAGAGTGGCTGTAGCCGAGATACTTACGTTCAAAAAACCAGTTCGCAAACTTGAGGTGATCTTTGTTTTTGTCGTAAATTTTTCTGTAAGAAGAGTATTTTCTTTTGAATGTTTCAAAACGGGATGGCTTCATTATTGGTTTAGCGTCATCGGCAACCAAGCTATCTTTGACAATAGAATGAATAGCTTTCAAAACGTCGTGGTCGAACTTTTCGCCAAGCTGTATTATATTACGCTTCTCTCTTTCAGTTAGGATGTTAAAAGATTGAGCTTCTAATACCAAGCGGCAACGGTTTGGTGTGGCTTGATCATCATCGCAAAAGGAATCCATCATGCCTCCTTGAATCAATCCAGACAGAACTCCGATATTAACTCCAGCTTGCTTTGCTGTTAAGAAGATGTCGTATTTGTTTTGATTCGTTTCTTGGGCTTTTCTAAACTCCACTAAGCTTTCTAGTGTTTTCTCAGACACTCCCTTAATACTGTTAACCCCGAATCTGATGTTTCGACCCTCTTTCTCAAAATACACATCAGATTTAGATAGGTCGGGCGGTAGCAGCTTCATGTTGAATAGGCAAAGTTCTTGGTTAATTAACGCTATTTCTGCATGAGAGTCTGGCTCGTGCTTTGTCATCTTTAATAAACTCAAGAAGAACTCCTGTGGGTATTTGAACTTTAGATAAGTTGTTATTGCAGCTAAGATAGCGTAACTAATTGAGTGCGATTTATTAAACGAATAGTTGGCTGAGTCTTCTGCCACTTTCCATAAAACATCTCCAACTTGGCTGTCTAGTCCGTTTTCTTTGATCTTGTCCTCAATTTTAATCTTCCAAGTAGCCATCTGGTCAACTTTCTTCTTACCCACAATACGTCTCAGTTGCTCTGATTCGTCTAAAGTAAAGCCTACCTTAACAGCCATTTTCATCAACTGCTCTTGGTATAGTGGAATACCACCAGTGTAAGAGAGAATGTCGTCAAAATATTCATTAACAGACTGGAACTCGCCAGTGCTGGTATAATCTCCATACACATCAAGATAGTCAAGTGCGCCAGGGCGAGCAATAGCAACAACGGCTGAAAGCTCCTCCAAATTTCTTGGAGATATTTTTTTGCATACCTTGAAATTTGTGTCCGCTTCAATTTGAAACAACCCCTTCGGGGCTTCGATATTTTTAAAGTTTTCATAAATTTCTGGTAGTTCCACGTCTACGTCTTCCATTTTAATACCTAATTGTTTGCAGGTTTCATGGACGACCGAAAGAGTGCGTAATCCAAGGATATCGAACTTAACCATCAGAGATGCGACATCGTTCATGTCATAAGCTGATATAAGATCGCCATCACTTGTCCTCTGCATTGGCATAATTTCTTCAATATTATAGAAGCTAATAGCGATGCCTGATGGGTGGACTCCTGTGTTTTTATTTAATCCTTCTAGCTTTTTAGCTATTTTGAATACTTTTGGATTTTTATCTGCAAATTCTTTAAATTTTTCACTCTCTTCGTAAGCTTTATCTAACTTAGCTACCTTGCCGAATTGTTTCGGAATATGAGTTCCAATACTGTTTACATCGTCTTCCGACAACTCTCCGACAATCTTACCACACTCTTTTATGCATAGCTTACTGCTCAAAGTGTTCAAGGTGAGAATTTTGCAAGTTCTACCTTCGTGCTTTTTCTCAATATACTTAATGACCTCTTTTCTTCGGTCATAAGAAATATCATTATCGACATCAGCCAGAAGCGATCCGTCGAGATATGTAATACCATCAGATACTATTTGTTTGGCTCGGCTCTTAGATACAAATCGCTCAAAAAACAAATCGTACTTAATTGGATCAACATTTGTAACGCGAAGAAGGTACAAAACCAGTGAGCCAGCAGCGGAGCCACGACCTGGGCCTGTGGGTATGCCACTTTCATGACAATAATTAAGAACGTCCCAGTTAAGTAGTATATACTCAAT
>Ga0233414_10000215_pt1 | contig 24630 bp, 30 predicted proteins | sample Na_anoxic_10_MG_FD_189020 | JGI IMG/M metagenome (GOLD analysis project Ga0233414, IMG submission 189020) | Seawater microbial communities from Saanich Inlet, British Columbia, Canada - Na_anoxic_10_MG | ecosystem: Environmental > Aquatic > Marine > Inlet | place: Canada: British Columbia... | reverse complement strand
TCAATACAAATTATGAGGATAAGACTACCAAAAAAAAACAATTAAAACAAGCGAAGATAGAAAAAGCAAAATTAAAGGCAGAAGAAAAGGCAAAAAAAGAACTTGATAAAATGGAAAAACGGCGTGCAAAAATGGAAATTACAAAGAAAAATAATAAACCAAATAATCGAATTAGTACAAAATATAAAGAAATACTTAAAGCTAGAATAGCCGAGAGAGAAAACAAAAATAAACTAGGAGGAGGGGATAAAATAATACTTCAAACTGGTGGTTTCGCTGGTGAAGATACCACTCTTGGAGAAATATTTATGGACAATATTTTTGAAACACCGTCTATCATGAATCAAATATATACCGACTTGATGCCGTATCAATTATTACAAGATTTATTAGATAATTTTGATATAGATTACTCAGGTCTAGCGCCAGCCGGTATGACGAAAGAAGATATAAATCCAGATTTAATCAATGTGTTAAGTCGAGAAGAATATATAGAAGATTTTTTTATAAATTTACAGAAAATATTAACTAATCCTGTATTAGTTAATCATGTATCACAACAGCAAGGGCCATTAACTTCTTCTTCTTCTTCTGATAACGAGTATCAAAAATTCAGTCAATCTGTAAACGACTATTTGGGTATTAAAAATGATAATACTAAAGCACAAGAAAAATTTTTGATGGATGATGGTTTTCAAAACGAATTTATAGAGTTAAGTACATATAATAAAACAGAGTTAGAAAAAATAAGCCCTGAAACATTTATGGAAAAAATTAATAATAATATATTTGTAGAAACAATAAATATTCAATTAAAAAGTATTGTTAATAATTTTGTAACAGCTGTTTTAAATAATAAATCAGTTAGTAAATATATAACAGACTATAATAATAAAGATGATACACAAAAATATTTTGATTCATTAATGATTTTATTAACATGGAATGGTAACACAATAGATAATAATTGTGAATTAATACTGCCTGAATACTTAGGTCTAGAAGAAGAGGAAGAAGAAGAAGCACAAGCACAAGCAGAAGCACAAAAACAAGCAAAGATTAACCACTTAGTTAATTATATGATTTATTTAAAAACAACATATTGTGTCGAGGAAAAAAGGGGGGTGAATAATATGTTACACATATTAAACAAATTAAAAGAAAAATATGGAAGTATTCGTATAATTATATTCTATATATTATCTTTGATAACGAATATTCTTAGTAATGTGGATGAGATTTATATTCCATGTCCCAAACAATGGAAAACAAATATAATTCACAAAGCTGGTGGGGGACCGCAGGGAGGAAATCGAGAAGCTATCACTTATGCTAGTTTTTTTATGGGAATATACAATATTTTCCAATCTATTAGCGACGGATGTAAAGCGGGAATGTCATGTACCATAAGTGGAGGTAATAAAACAAGAAAAAAGAAAAGAAAAACACAAAAGAAAAGAAAGACTCATAAAAAGAAGTAAACGAAGTGAATTTATTTTTAAATAGAATTTCTCTCTATGAATTTAAAAATAAATGTAATAAGGAATATTATATTTCGATTTACTATAAATAACTTTGGTCATAAACATAATAGAATTGTGTTTACAAATTTGTCTAAGAATGGTACAAAGTCGGGAATACGATAATTGTCGTTCCACATAAAAGTATTTAGCTTTGTGGTAAAACGGTTTAATAATTTCAATAAACTTACTATTTTCATTATTTAATTCACCTCGTTTATACGAGGTCATATCAAAAACATAACATTTATCCGTTTTAGTACATACTTTTTCTAAAAAATCAAATAAAATATTTTTATCAACATTTTGTTTAAATGTTTGATTCATAAATGATACTATGTATATGATATATATATAAAATTATTTTTTATTTTTATTTTTTAATAATTCTATTAAATTATTTGTAAACAATGCTAATTCAATTTCATCTTCATGAATATTATGAAAAATAGAAATATATTTACATAAACACTTGATTATTTCATATTTTTCGGTTTCTCCTAATAATTCAGTGGTTTTAATAAAAATAAAATAATTATCATAAATGTCCATAACAGAGTAACCTTTATCGAATAATTCATATAAAATTTGAATGGCAAGATTTAATTTATTATTTAAAACATTTTTGGTATAACTTTCAAATATAGAAAAACTAATATTAGTGCAAATTTTATTTGCTAAATCTAAGGTAATGTCTTCATCTAAAATTTTAAATTTTTCTAAATAATTTAATAATATTCGAATGGATCCGTTACATACAGTTAAAATAAATTTTTCAGCTTTTTTATCAATAGTAATATTTTCATTATTTTTAATCTTTAGAAGAATTTTACCTAAACTTTTATTACAAAGTGGTTTCATTTTAATAATAATTTTTCTGGATTGTAAACTATCAATGACTTTTTGAATATTAGAACAAGAGGAAATAAAATGGACATTATTACTATATTTATCAATACAATTTCGAAAAACCTGTTGACTTTGTTCATTGATATTATCAATATCATCTAATACAATAATTTTTTTTTTGCTAGGTATGGAACAGCGTGTTTGACAGAAAGTTTTAACTTCTGTTCTATAATATTGAATACCTTGTTCTTTTAAACTATTAATAATCAAAATATCATCTTTATATGAAACATCACGGTAATATTCTTTAATAAGAGCATTAATCAGAGATGTTTTTCCAGAACCGGAATCACCAACAAATAATATATTTAAATTATTCATAGAAATCAAAGTATTTAGAATTTTAATAATATTTTCATCTATTTCAAAATCTGTAAATAAGATAGGTTTATATTTATACATAAAAGGTAATTCCATTTTATGTATATTCGTTAATAAGTATTTAAGTAAATGTAATTATATAATAATAAATGAATAATTATTATAAAATATTAGGTGTAGAAGAAAATGCGAGTCCAGATGAAATAAAAAAAACATATAGAAAATTATCATTATTACATCACCCGGATAAAAATCGAGGCAATCCAGAGGCAGAAGCCAAATTTAAAACTATTAATGAAGCCTATGATACATTAGGTGATGCTGAGAAAAAACAAGAGTATGATAGAACGAGAAATAATCCATTTATGGGAGGGGGTGGGATGCGTGGATTCTCAGGTATGAATCCAGGTATGAATCCAGGTATGAATCCAGGTATGAATCCAGTGGATGATATATTTAAAATGTTTTTTGGAGGACAAATGCCCGGAGCACCAATGTCAGGAGGACAAATGCCTAGAGGGGTACATAATATGGGTAATATGGGTAATATTCATATAGTTGGAAATATGTTAAATAAACCTCCCCCAATAATGAAAAATCTAGTGATAAGTTTAGAACAGTCATATAAAGGAGATCAACAACCGATTCAAATAGAAAGATGGATTTTTGAAGATGATATAAGAAAAATAGAGAATGAGACATTATATATTCCAATAATGAAAGGAATAGATGATAAAGAAATAATAATATTGAGAGAAAAGGGAAATGTAATGAATAGTAATCTGAAAGGGGATGTCAAAATAGTTATAAACATACAGAATTCAACACATTTTAAAAGAGACGGATTAAATTTACATTTTGAAAAAGAAATATCACTCAAAGAATCGTTATGTGGGTTTAATTTTATCATAGATCATATAAGTGGTAAACAGTTACGATATAATAGTGAAGTAGGAGTTCCAACGAAGAGTGGGTTAATTAAAGCGATTCCGGGATTTGGTATGGAGAGAGAAGGAAATAAAGGGAGTTTATGTATTAAATTTAATATAAAATATCCGGATAAATTAACGGCAGAACAAATCGATAAAATAAAGGAAATACTTTAAAAGGCAAATAGGTGATGAAAATTATTCATTTTCATAGAAAGCTAATATAATAGTGCCTGTAATTAAAAATAGTAATCCAAGTAATTGAATGCTATTTAATGATTGAGAAAATAATAAATATGAACCGATTGCTAAAGCAAGAATAATAGATGTATGGTGGATAGCACTTATAACAGAAATATGTTTACCAGTTTTCAAGACTATATATAACAAAATATATGTAATAGTAATAGCCAATAAACCTAATAAAAAATATATATTAATATATTCTTTATGATTAGAGCCTAATTTTAAAAAAAACTGGGCAGTAATTTCTGTTAATGCCATAATAATAAAAAATAATAGTAATTGATTATTATTATTAATTTCAAACATTATATATTTTATAAACAAAAAAGTATAATATAGGATGATAAATTTTTTAGTAAGTAAATAGGTTTTTACACAACAATTTAAAATTTAATTTTATAAATACAATTATACATGTTAAAATCCATATCCATAACATTTTTAAATCTAAATTAGAATTATCTGATGTTATTTTAGGATATAATTGTTTGATATATTTATATCTAGATTTGGCAAGAGATAGTTGATATTGAGGAGTAAAAAATAAAATTCCAGTTAAAAAAACCATAAAGAATAAAAAATTATTATTATATTTTTTTGCCACATACATTCCTAATAAAAAGAATACAGTATCTCCGATTGAATTAAAAACAGAATCGGTTCTAAATCCTTTATAAAATTGTTTCCAGTTGTTTTTAATAGATTGATTAGTTAAATTAAGATATTCATATACAGAATGAATTAAAAATCCCCAAAAGTAATTGAAACCTAATAACAACATAATATAACCAGACATAAAATGAACACTAGACCATGGTGTTATAAATATTTGATTCGATAGGGTAAAATCGCTTATTTTAATTAAGCCATCAATTTCTATATTAGAAAATAACTTGAACATTAATTATATTATTAAAATATTTTTAAAAAATTCATAGAATATTTTAAAAATATATTTTATGTTTATATTTTTACATATTTAAGAAATTCTTTGGGATTCAATATCAGCAGATACTAAATAAATAGAGTTTTCTGTAACAATAATATATTCACCTTCCACTCTATAAATTTTACTAATAGGACTCGTATATTCATCTTCACTTTTGACAAGTAATTTTTCTTCATTTGCTTTAACACCTATAATAACATCTTTATCAAGGGATGCAGTCCAATAATCAGATTTAATATCTTTGTCTTCAACTATAGCTAATTTCCAGGCATGTTGAAGACATGTATTGGATGGCATTCTATAACTACTTTGTTCGGCAACTAACGCACTCATTATATAAGAAATTAATTAAATTTCTTTAAATACTAATAATCAATTAAATATATTTAACAAAAAATATATTTAACAAAAAATAATAAAGTGTATTTAACAAAAAGTGAAATACATTTTATTATTTTTTAAGTTAAATACAATAAAATAAATAATATACTAAAATAATAATGAAAAATAATAATTTAAATAACATAGAGAATTACAATAAAGAATTAACTACGAATGAACATGTTCTTTTTTTAAAATACATTGGATTAATTCATGAATTAATTGAATGCAGTGTAGATAATATTTCTATTCAAAAATCGGATTATTTAAAATATATTATCATAAAAGGAATAAAAAATGTGTTTTATATTTATAATTTCTTATTATTATACACAAAAAATTTAGAATTAACCATTTATCATAGTCAAAAGGCTATATTATATTTTATAGAATTTATAGGTCAAATAGAATGTGACGATCACAGTTCTTTAAAATTAAATATTAACGACGCTAGTTTATTTATTTATAAAAAAACTATTTTTGATATTAATAATGACTTTAGAAAAACATATGATGAATCTGAAGATACAAAACAAAAAATAGAAAATTTACATTTATATATAGAATGTTATAATAGTATATTGATAAAGATAGTAGATAATTTTGATTTTAATACGGAACAGTTAAAAGATCTACAAAAAATAACTTTTACCAAATTATACAAAATAGTAGAACATTTAATTCAATTACCGATTATATTTAAGAATGATAATATTTTAATTAAAAATAAAATAACTGAATATAATAATTTTATAACAACTATAAATAATTCATACCATTTATCAGTTATCAATAAAAACTATTTACAGTTAATACCCTTTTTTATAAAAAAAGGTTATAAAACAAATATAGATAATATAAAAATAAAAAATAAATTAATAAATAATGATATTGATATTGGTAATATTCTAGAAAAATATTCGGTTTGTAAAATTTACAATTACTTAATAAGTTAATCTATTATCAAGGCTTTAATCTATTATCAAGGGTTTAATCTATTAATATAGTTTTCTTCCTAATTTTTTTCTTCCTATCTTTATTTACGGGTGTAATATTTTGTTCAGATGAGTTATTAATATGATTATATTCTAATTCTAATATATTTTTAATAAACTGATAAATATGATTAAGAACATCTTCCTCACATTTTCCTACTACAAGAACACTACCTGTTCGGAATATCATGAATGATATTTCTTGAAATTCTTTATGATTTGGTTGTTGACCATTCTGAAAAGATGACTGTATAGTATCATCATAATAAAATTTACATTGAATACCTGGATAAGAACAAGCATCAAAATTACTATTAATTCTATATTTATATTTTAATAAATCGTATAATTTATCTCTATCTATGAAGTAACCGCAGTTAAAATTTGAATTTATTAAAACAGTTTGACTTTTATCTGGTAAATAATTTAATTCTTTTTTATCATCTGCCGATGGCTCATTTGTTTCTTCTTCTTTATCATCCTCCTCTGCCGATGGCTCATTTGTTTCTTCTCCTGTTTCTCTTATATATGGTGTTAATATTTTTACAAGAATATTTAATACAATATCTAAGAGAATATCATTTTGTATACCAGGAATTTCTAATTTTCCAGTATTAAATACTTTAACATGTATTTCTTTATACTCATTGTTATATAATATTCTCATAATAAGCACAAAACAATTAAAGAATGCTCGTTTTTTCTTACTACGATAACTTAATATATCTTTTTTAGAAATTCCAATACTTATTTTTCTTTGGTCTTTATATTTAATCCTACCTTCAGGATTTTCAATATGTTCAATTATTTGTTCCTCATAATATTTAACATTTTCTAGTTGTTTTGAAATATATTCCACATCATCTTTACAAGTAGATGAATATTTTATTTGTTTTTTAATTATACCTTGTTGAGGAGTAGCATAATCAATAATAGGGATTTTCCAAAAAATCGTTTTAATATCTATTTGATTTATATTTAAATAGCAAATCTTTGTTTTTGTAGAAATATATATCGGTGAACATTTAGGAATATTAGTTACATCACTCGATTGTAAAATTTGGGAACTTTTGTCACATATTCTAATTGTTGTTTCAATATTATTATCTACTAATTCGCCATTATTTTGTAAAAAGCTTTCCCATTCATCGTCAATATTTTCCATCGGTATTATATCTATATTGATTTGTTTAAATATATTTAATTATATTTAAATGAGTTCAATTATTTTCTTTATCTATATAAAAATGACGGGCTACATTTATGAAAGAACGATACCGATTCCTATTTCAAAAACAATAATTTCTACAGAAAAATCTAAAGAATTAAGTTTAAAAAATAATTTGATTGATCCCAGTAAAATGTCTCCTCCTGATAACTTTATGGAAAAATTAATGCAACGTATGGATAATTATTATTCTCCTACTGATGCTAAAAAAACATTTTTTAATAAATAAATTATTTTCCACTTGTAACAGCAGGTTAATTATTAAAAAAATTATTTAATTTTAATATAGCCAATGGTATCATATAATCTATATTTATATCAGGTATATGCATAATATTTTCTACAAAACATAAAAAATCGTTCGTAACGATACTTTTCTTATTTCGTATAATATAATTTAAATAATTTTTAATTATATTTTTTTTATCAATATTATATTCGTTACTCATTAATGATATAAATTTTAAATTTTCATTTAAACTATTGGTTTTAATATCTATAGATAATTTATCCCAAAGTTTATCTTGAATAATTTTTTTATTGTAAATAATTTGTTCATTTGATTGCATATAATTTATCATACTTCTAATATCAGAGTTAAATAATTTTTGTATTAAGTATATGGTTTCGGAACTATATTGTAGTTTTTCTTTTTCATTAATTATATTTAAAAAATTAATAATCTTATTTTCAGGTAATTGGTTAAATCGCAATCTTACAAATTCATTTTGTAACGCTTCATCAATTCTACTAATATAATTACAGATTAAACAAAATCTTACATTCGATTTATAATTTTGTAATAGATATCTAAGAGCTATTTGAGCATTTTTAGTCATATAATCGACTTCATCTAATATCACAAATTTCATACCATTATTAAATAAACTTTTTGAATTTACAAAACTGTTAATTTGATTTCTTATAATATCAATACCTCGTTCATCAGAAGCATTTAAATGAATCATTAAATTTTGATTATTACTATGTTCTTGATATGATTTTATTAAATTAATAATACTTGTTGTTTTTCCAGTTCCAGGAGGACCATAAAATAGTAGATTCGGAAAATGTTCCGATTTTATAATATTTTCAAGAATTTTTTTATTTAAAGGATCTAATACAATATCTTGAAATGTATCAGGTCTATATTTTTCAACCCATGGCGTAAATATATTCATTATTAACTATATTAATCATTCTTTATTTAAATAAAATTTATTCTTTATTTAAATAAAGTTGAATGAATATAATATAAATATTAGATAATAATTTAACTAATAATGAATAAACCTGAATTAAATATTTATATTGGATCTATGTTCGCCGGTAAAACTAGTAAAATAATTACCATTTATAATTCACTTATATCAGAAGATATAAATACTTTAGTTATTACCCATTCGTTAGAAAATAGATTTGAAGAAAATTATATATCCACTCATGATAATATTAAAATACGTTGTAACAAATTATCAAATATATCCGATATTCCTTCATTATCTTCTTTTGAACAATCAACTGTTATTTTAATAGATGAATCTCAATTCTTTCCTGATTTAAATAATGTATTAGAATTAGTAGAAACATACAATAAATGTGTCTATGTTTTTGGATTAGATGGTGATTTTAAACGAAATAAATTTGGTCAAATATTAGATTTAATTCCGTATTGTGATAATATTCATAAATTAAAATCAATATGTTATAAGTGTAAAGATAAAGGGATATTTAGTAGGAGAATAACGGATTCTGACGAACAATTATTAGTAGGTAGTAATAATGATTACCAACCCGTATGTAGACAATGCTATATTAAATATTGTAAATGATACGATAAGTGATTTATATAAATAAATAAATATACTATACAAATCTATCCTTTTCTAATAACAATAAAGAAAAATGATTATTTTTAATGTTATTTTAAAACTATTTAAATTAATAATTAGTTATTAAATATAAAAAATGAGTTCAACAATTGTGGAAAAGAAAAAAAGGGGTAGAAAGAAACAAAATATTGTGTTAACAGTCGAAGATACACCAAAACCTATTGTAGTTAAACCACCTCCTAAAAAAAGAGGAAGAAAACCAAAAGGAGGTAAAATTATTCAGCAAAATACTATTATTACTGAAGATAAAAATCATGAACCAAATATTATTTTACATTTAAAATGTTCAATTAGTGATATTAATGATAATGATGGTTATAATATTAAATATAATCCTAATATGGAATCTGTTCAAAGTTTTAATTTTGATAATCTTAAAAATAATAATTTTTTATTAGAAGAAAATATCAACAACAACAATATCAATAATATCAACAATATTAACGATATCAACGATATCATCAACAATAATAACATTAAATATAAAACACAAAACCATTTATGTGAATCCGATGACGAAGATAATAGTTGTAAAAAAGTTTCATCTAAAAATGAAATATGGGAAAAATTAAATTTATTAAAATTAAATTTACATAAGAATAATATTTCTGATAAAAGATCTGCTTGTTTTTGGTGTACATATGATTTTGATAATCCACCTATTTTTATTCCAAAAAATGAATTTAAAAACACTTACCAAGTTTATGGTTGTTTTTGTAGTCCTGAATGTTCGACCGCATATTTAATGAATGAAAAAATAGATTCAACTGTTAAATTTGAACGGTATCAATTATTGAATCATATTTATGGTAAAATATATGATAAATTAAAAAATGTTAAACCAGCACCAAATCCTTATTATCTTTTAGACAAGTTTTATGGAACATTATCTATTAAAGAATATAGAGAATTATCCAAAAATGATCAACTGCTTATTGTAGTAGATAAACCATTAACACATATTTTTCCAGAATTATATGAAGATAATTCCGATTTTATATTAAATCAAAGAACTATTCCTACTAATACGACATATAAATTGAAACGTAAAGGTTCTGTTAGTAAACAAACTACTGTATTAGATAGTTTAACATCTAATAAAAATTAAAAATTAAATATTAAAAATTAAATATTAAAAATTAAATATTAAAACTAAAATTTAATTTTTATCATTTGTCTATAGGTCTTTATCATCTTCATCAACAACAGTTGGCTCATCTGCTTCATCATCATCTTCTTCTACTTTTTCCAATGTAATTTCTTTTATTTTCTCTCTATTCTGTTTTGCTTGTAATATTTGTGCTTTAATTATTTTCTCTCTATTATCCTTTACTTTCTGTAAATGTTCTTTTCTTTCTTGTTCAATTCTAAAATTTTTTGCGCCTGTATCCATTAAATTTCTAATTTCTCCATAAATATGTTGATTAATTGAATTGGTATCTGTAGTTTCTTTTTTTTCAAAATTAAAATATTTATTTAAAACTTTCATATAATCATAATTAACTTCCTCTAATTCAATTTTAGCTTCTTCTGAAGATAATTCAGTCTGTCTACAAACCATATTAATAGATTCTTCTTTAACTCTCATTACAAATTCTTCTTCTCGTTTTTGTTTTTCCGTTTTTTCAGCGGGAATTCTCTCAGTTACATTTATACTACCGTCGTTATTACAAGTAATATCTATAATATCATTATTTGAAATATCTAAATCATTCATTATATATATTCTCTTAAATATTTTTTAAACTATATTAAACAAATATCTATTAGATTAAATAATGGAGCAGATTAAAGAATATATACCACCAATAGATTTAAATAAATATGTAGATGGTTTTCAGCATAGAATAAAATCAGAATTCATAAATTCTATTAATAATATTTATAATGATGAAATTAAAAAATATGATGATTTGATGTGTCTTATAATTCAGTTACCAGTTTTTACTGAGATAATTAAAAAATCAGATAATCTGAGTAAAGAAAATGATCGATTATTAGAAGTTGTGGAATCATTGACAAATAAAATAAACCAATTACAAAATCCAAACCAATTACAAAATCCAAACCAATTACAAAATCCAAATCCAATTAGTTTAGAAATATCCGATAAACCAATATCTAGTTCTTTTATAGATATTGAAAAAATTCCTTTTGAAGATAATAATATGAATGATTTATTAGAGAAGGGTGATGAGGACGATGAGGATGAGGATGAGGATGAGGATGAGGATGAGGATGAGGATGAGGATGAGGATGAGGATGAGGATGAGGATGAGGATGAGGATGAGGATGAGGATGAGGATGAGGATGAGGAAGACGAAGGTGACGGAGCAAGATTTGGAGATATTATAAATAATGAGCCATCGGTAGATGAAGAGGAAGAGGAAGAGGAAGAGGAAGAACAGCCACGCAAATGGGGGCAGTATTTGGGTGATGGTTCATCTATAACAAAGGATGAAGAAGAAGAGGAAGAAGATGAAGAAGATGAAGAAGATGAAGAAGATGAAGAAGAAGAAGAAGAAGAAGAGGAAGAAGATGATAATGAGCCATCGGCAGAGGAGGATGAAGAAGAGGAAGAGGAAGAGGAAGAGGAAGATGATGATAAAAGATTTTGGACTGATATAGAGAAGGAAGAGCCCTCCGGCGAGGAAGAAGAGGAGGATGAGGATGAAGAAGAAGAAGATAATAATGAGCCATCGGTAGATGAAGAAGAAGATAATAATGAGCCATCGGTAGATGAAGAAGAAGATAATAATGAGCCATCGGCAGATGAAGAAGAAGACACCCCGACATTTCCTACATTTAATACATCATCAAAAGAAACCCCATCAATCGTAGATGAAGAAGAAATCGAAAGTGAAACCGAAAATTTAGAAGAAGATGAAGAAGGGGAGGAAGCGATAGAAATAGAAATAGACGGTGAAACATATTATTGTGATAATGAAGAGAATGGTGATATTTATAAAGATGAAAATGGAGAAATTGGAAATATTTGTGGAAAAATCACAGATGGTGATGTAATATTTTTTTAAAATAATGATAATATAATATAAATGATTGATAAATTATGTCCTCCGGCTATTTTATATTTAGGTTTTTCATTAACACAAATTATTATCGATACATTTAAGGGTTTTTATAATACCGCGTTTTTCAAAACAATTGTAATGATCATTTTTACATTACTTTTAAATATACTCTGTAATAAAGGATTAGGTGTCATATCGTGGTTAATTGTATTCATTCCCTTCATTTTGATGACTTATATCACAGCAGTTTTATTATTTGTATTTGGACTATCACCTACATCAGATAATTTAGATTATAATGTAAAATATCCAGATGATTATCCAGACGAATTATTAATCGTTAGAAATCCTTCAAATAAAGAAGTAGTTATAAACACAAATAATAACGATAATGAAGAATATGACCCAGAAGATTATACTAGTGGAACCCCAGAAGATATAAATAACTATAATTAAATAATTTAAATATATAATTTAAATTATTATAAAAATGAATATACTGCTAACTATATTATTGGGATTATGTAACATTTTATATAATATTTATGAAATGTTAATCTATACAGGTGTAAGTATTATATATATTCATAAATTTGAGGATGAACGAGATGAAATATTTAAAAAAATTATATTTATTTCTAATAAATATTGTAAAAATATTAGTTATGAATTTGGATGGAAATGTGCGGAAATAGCAACTGTAACCAACATATTTTATAAAAAAACATTCATTCCATCATTTCATTATTTAACCAATGATTATTTTAGATATCCGTTATTACTAATAAAAGATGGTGAGGAGATAATGTATATAAAAACCTTTAATTCGTCTCAGCTAGAAGAAATAGAATATGATTTATTATTTTATACAGATTATACTGAAAATGATCCTAAAAAGAATTACACTATAATAAGGGAATGTGGAATAACAGATAACCAATTTCCGATAGAAGATAAATGTGATGTAAATTTTATAATTTTTCAATTGACTATGGATAACGATAAATTTGACATAAATTTAAAAGAACCAAAAAACTTTTTATTAAAAAATAATGAATTAACATACGATTTTTTTAAATGGTATATGAAAAAGGTATATAATACAAACTTATCAGAAGATTATAGTGTCAATTATATGTGTCAAGATATGTCAACAGCAACCCTAAATAGTCCTTTTTATATAAAGTTTGGTGATGACGGTGTAACATCAGTTTCTTTACAAACACCAGAACCTACACCAAATCAAACACCAGAATTAACAATAGATGAAGACGATAATGAAGAATTTTTATGTAAGGGGTGTAATGAACGTGTACCTATATCTTGGTGTTTTCGGTGCGGTCGTGAAGACATTTGCGAAAACTGCGAAGGGAATGGCGGCGATTATGGAGAGCATGAGGAGTGGGTGTGTGACGATTGCCTACCCACCTGTTTAAAATGTGATAAACAATTATTTGTGAGAGATGATGAATGTTGTGGAGAGGGACGAAGCGATATTAAGGAAGACTCTGACTCAGAATCAGAATTATCCAAGACAGATGAAGAAAATAATGATAAAGGTCCAACATTTTGTTCATATGAATGTGTTCTTAAGGCTCGACGAAATTTAGAAAAGGAAAATAAAAAAAAAGAAGAAAATGATGATTCATTTGAATTTATTGAAAAAATTTCAGAAAATACATCCGAGGTAAATTTTTCAAAAAAATTATTAAGTTCGATAGTAAAAACAGAACAACAAAAACTACATCAAAAATAATATAATCAAAAATAATATAATCAAAAATAATATAATATAATTAATGGTTTCATTTATATAATATATTTAATGAAATCATTTAAAAAAAAATTGATAGCTAATATTATAATGGAGGAATCCCATAGTGGTAATTCAGCAATGCAACAGCATATATTAAACGATGAGTGGAATTTTTGGGCTCATTTGCCCCATGATACAGACTGGTCTCTAAATAGTTATAAAACTATATTTTGTTCTACAACATTGGAAGAAACTCTTTCAATAAGTGAAGCATTTCCCCCAAGATTAGTTAAGAATTGTATGTTGTTTATAATGCGTAAAGGAATTACTCCTCTATGGGAGGATCCAAAAAATAGATTCGGGGGGTGTTTTTCATATAAAGTTAATAATAAAAATGTTCCTGAATGTTGGAAAAAATTAACATATTCCTTAGTTGGAGAAAGTTTATCTGTGAATAAACAATTACAACAAAATATTAACGGAATAACTATTTCTCCAAAAAAAAACTTTTGTATAATTAAAATTTGGTTAAAAACATGTGATTTTCAAGATGCTACTTTGATAAATTGTAATAGTGGTATTGATGCACATGGATGTTTATTCAAGAAACATGCTCCTGAATATTAAATAATAAATATAAATATATTTATAAAACAAATATATTTATAAAACAAATATATTTATAAAACAAATATATTTATAAAAACAACGAAAAATAAAACAAAAACGCTTTATATTTTTTTAATTACTATTTTTTGATGGAAGAGGACTTAAACATAATTTAATAGTTCCCAGACTAGCCACATAATATTTAACAACAAGTGGTAAATCATTTTCTAAATACATCTCTATTTGGCTACATAGGTTAGTACATTTAATAAAATATCCTAAATTCTTTAGAGAAAACTCTCCTTGAATAATTTTACTCGAATCTTGTTTTTCAATAAATTCCATTCCACCTGATGATTCTGCTCTTTTCACTTCAGCAGTAGCAAACTGTCCTTCACATCTAAAGATTAATTCATTACCAACTGATTTAATTTCCAATCTCTCTGAAATACAAGATAAATCTCTAATAATCTTTTGAAAATCAGAAGAAGGAAGATTAATAACAGAAGAAAAAGTCACATCTGGTTCTTCAAATTCATCTGAATCAGGTTCAATTAACCTTAATTTTTGTGTTTTACATTGTTTAATATCTCCATTTTCAAATTTTAAACCTAAGAAAGATACGATACCATCGTAATAATCAGTATTTTCAATATAAATTGTTAATGTATCATCATTATCAATCGAATTGATAAGTTTAAATAAATGAAACATATTAACACCAATCACAATTTTTTCTTTATTACACTCATAATGTTCAAAATTTTCAGCAGCTAAAAATAAATGAGCCAACATAGTATGAGATTTATCCATATTTATAATTCTAATACCGTCTTTCTTAAAAGTAATATTCGTTTCTAACAATATATCTTTTAATGCAGTCATTAAAGTTCTAAAAGGAGCAATTTGAACCGTTTTTATAGTTAACACATTGTTGGATTCAAATGTTGACATATTATACATATTTTTTATCATAAATCTTTAAATACTTATGCGTTTATATTTAAAAATTTTATTAATTTAATCAAAAATTTTATAGGCAGATATTCCCATTCCCAAAATAATGATAATCATACCTGCGTAATCATCTATAGTAGTAGGAACATGTAACCAATATTTATTTGTTACAATTTGTCCCATAAAATCAAAAACATAGGAAGATAATGATAATTGTGGCGCAGTTAAAAATAAATTTCCCATTCTATTTGCGGGAATAACAAACATCCATTCTAATGTCGCCCATAATTCAGCCCAACTTAATTTTCTAGTAAAGCTAGAGTGTTCCATATCAGGCGTAGTTTGATGAAATAAGGCTAAATCCATTAAAGCTACTATAAATATATTCAAAATTAACCAAATAATAAATCTACTTATGGTAAAATTTGTTTTCATAATATATTATAATATGAATAAAATATTATTATATATTCAGTTTTTAGCATCTTTTATAATTGCTCAATCATTTTCAATATGGGGACAGTTTTATACGCTTAAATATCCTAATCTATCCATGATTAAAGCGTTTTTTATGGCTATCCCATTTGCTTGGTTAGATTGGTTTTTTATGACTATCGCGGTAGGTTTAGGACATAAATATAAATTAGTAACAGAAACTCAAGATACATTTCTGTTAATTATTACACAATTTACAATAGTTTTAATAATGAATCACTATTATTTAAAACAACACCTATCTAGAAGTGACATCATAGCATTTTTCATTATATTATTGGCATTTGCGGTAAGTTTCTTGAATTTAATAAGTAAGGCAGCCGGAATACCAGTACCCAAAAAACATACAAAGAAAGATACAGAATCCGTAACACTAAAGGATGAAGAATATGTAGGAAAATAAATACCTTTATCACAATCAATACTTCATATATAAAATATTATTAAAATATATATGAAAGTCAAAAATGGGTTCAAATATGAAAAAAATGGATGGAATTATATATCAATTAAAGGGAATCCGTATGAACGAGGAATCGCCCATGGAACACTTTTAAGGGATGAAATAAAAGAATGTTTAAAAACGATGGAATGGAATCTCTATGATTCTCATGGATTTAAAATAGATTTTTTCATTGATTTTAGTAATTTTATTTTTAAAAAACCTATGAAAGAACATTTTCCCGAATTTCTAGAAGAAATAGAAGGAATAGCCAAAGGAGCCAATGTTGACACAGATGAATTGATTTTGTGGAATAACATTGCTTCTTTAGATTATGCTCTTCCCAAAATAAATTTATATTTAGATGAAATGCCACATCTTAAAAAACAATATGGTCATTTAATAGAAAATTTACCCAAGATAGGGCAAATGGAAGGTGGTGCAAAAGATAAATGTTCCGCATTTATGGCTCTAGGTGATTATACTCATGATGGTAAAATATGTTGTGCCCATAATTCGTTTGATAATTTTATAGATGGACAATTTTTTAATATAATTATTGATATTAAACCAAAAAAAGGTCATCGTATATTATTTCAATCAGCACCAGGTTATATTTCAAGTCAAACCGATTTTTTTATAAATAATAAAGGTTTTATTGGAACAGAAACGACAATAGGTGGATTTTTGGCCTATAAACACGGAGTTCCTATTAATTGTAGAATAAGAAATTGTATGCAATATGCGAATTCACTCGATGAGTATGTAGAATTTCTAAAAAAAGAAAATTCCGGAGATTATGCGAATTCATGGTTAATCGGTGATACTAAAAATAATGAAATTATGCGTATAGAATTAGGTCTTGAATTTGTAAATGTAGAGAGAAAAAAGAATGGATATTTCATTGGATTTAATGCTCCTTATGATGCTCGTATTCGAAATTTAGAATGTGTGAATACTGGGTTTGACGATATTCGTCGTCATCAAGGTGCGAGAAAGGTAAGACTGGAACAATTAATGGACCAACATAAAGGAAAAATAAATATTGAAATTGCGGAAGAAATTATAGCTGATCATTATGATGTGTATTTAAATAAAACCAATCCTTGTTCTAGAACTTGTTGTTCTCATTATGAGTTAGACGATAGAGCTTTTATGAGTCAAGCGGATAGACCATTACCTTATCAACCGAGAGGAGCCGTAGATGGATGTGTAGTGGATACAGAATCTTGTAAAAATATGGGATTTTATGGAAGATGGGGTAGTAGTTGTGGAACACCTTTTTATGCGAAAGAGTTTATTAAACAAAATATTCAGTGGAAACGATTTGGACCTCATTTACATGATAGACCTTCCCAACCATGGACATACTTTAAAACATTAGACAAACCAATCAAGTTATCAAAATCCAAAAAACCAAAGAGAGAAAATAGAAGAAAAACAATTAAAAATAATTAAATATATATAATTAAATGACTACATATAATTATATATGCGATAAACACGCAAATTTAGATGTGACTATTATATTTCCCCTAAGTCCATGTCGTGGAAAATGTTTAGACTGTGGAAAGAAAAAAGTACACGGTTATTCAAATCCAGACCATATATCTAATCCATTTGGGTATTTATATTTAATACCTATGAAATGTCTTTCATGTTCAGAAGACAAAAAGAAATGTATGTGGTGTAAATAAAATTGATTTCTTTTTTCTATTTCTTTATATAAGCAACCTAATAAAATGATTAGAAATGAATTTCTTCACGACAAAGATAATCGTATTCAAAAATTGTATTATGATGTAAATATTCATACCATTTTCAATAGAACGAAATTGCAAAATGTTAAAAACAAATTTGGGAAATATATAGATTATCTAAACAAAAAATATTACAATGATATACAACCAAAATTGTTAGAATTACAAAAAATACGAGATGAATTATATGTAGAATGGCAACGAGCAAAAAGAATTGCATTTATACATAATCCTACGCACGAAAGTATTAAAAAACGACAAGCAATAGTTCCAATATTTCGTAAAGCAGATGAAGACTATGAAGAAATGAAATATGAAGAACACTTTTATGACGAGGTTATCTACTCTATTCAAGATAAATTAATAAAAATCAAAAATCAACAAAAGAAACTCAAACAGTATAAAAAATGTGCTCATTGTGAAAAAATGAATATGATTACCATATGTGGGTGTAAATCAAAACATAAATTATGTTATGAATGTATTTATGATAAAACAGAATGTCCTGTATGTAAGGAAGATTTAGGTTTAAAACATTGCGATATTTGTTATGAATATAAAAAAGAAATTGTTGATACTGGTTGTGAAAATAAACATCAAACGTGTAAAAATTGTTTGGATAAAATTAAACAAAAAGATAATAAGTGTCCATTTTGTCGTGAAAAACTGGTGACTCAGTTTGAGATAGGAATTAGTCTGGTTATGAGTCAAACTGGATGTACCAGGAATGTAGCCAGGAATGTACTGAATGACAATGATGGTGATGTAATTTTAGCTATCATGGCCATTAATCCAGAAAATGAAGAAAATGAAGATATGAATAGGGGTGGAATGATAAGAGGGATAACGATGCATATGGAGGATCTTAGGGAGACATATCCATCGAGACGATATTATGAGAGAGATATAGAAGAAGAAGAGGAAGATAGGAGAGAAGATAGGAGAGAAGCTATGAGAGAAAGGGCGAGAGAAGGTAGGGCGAATAACAGAAGATAGGAATGAGAATAAAAATGGGCTCTGGAGGTGCGGTAAGAATTACGCTATTGACTATGAGGAGGATGATAATATATAATTTAAAATAATAATCAATAAAAATTAATATAAAACTTTTTTTATATCAATTATAACAACAATAATGACCCGTACTACCGAAATTAGGCAATTGTAGGGTGTAATTCCTAGAGTGAATTGCCTCACTCTTCACGAGAATAAATTGTATTCTGGGAGTGAGGATAATACTATCCGTGTTTGGAAGATTTAAAATTGATATAAAACCTTTTTTATATTAATTATAACAACACAACATAATGACTGAAATGAATAAAATAGATAAATTGTGTAAAAAACTTCCATACGAATTAGTAAATATCATACTTGAATATGATGGGCGGATTAAATATAAATATAAACAAAAGAATGCAATAGATTATCATAAATATGTAAATGTAATCCATAAATACGATGAAAGATACAATTTATTAAAATTTATTACATTTAAATTAGATTGTGTAGAATATTATGGAGGTGAGTTAAAATGTAGGCATTATTTTCATAATTTATATGATTATGAAGAAAGACAACAAAACAATTCTGATCTTATTCAGGTTGATATAAAAGAAAATGAAGATTCAATAAAATATTCTGTTTGGATTGGAAAACAATATCAAAAATCTGTTAAAAGCAATAAAACACAAATATATCATATTGAAAATCCATTAGAATATAATTGGATTTACACAGAATATAAATATATAAGAACATAAATATTAGTCATTTGGAAGATTTTAAATATAAAATTGATATAAAACTTTTTTTTATATTAATTATAACATGAATAATATTATCGAAGAGCGATACACAGAAATAGCGATGATACGTCTTATATTTGGAAGCGATCACGCGGGTTATCGATTGAAAAAATATTTAACATCTGAAATATTAACAACTGGAGTAGAAGTTCAGGATATGGGTTGTTATACTGAAGAAAGATGTGATTATCCTGATATTGCAAAAATGGTAGGTGTTGAAGTGTTAAAATATAAAGGTAGTTTGGGCATTTTAGTTTGTGGTACTGGGATAGGAATTAGTATTGCTGCGAATAAAATGGAAGATATTCGTTGTGCATTATGTCACGATATCCAAACCGCAAAAATGGCAAGACAACATAATAATGCTAATATTATAGCGTTAGGTGGTAGGATTTTGAATAAAGAAAAAGCAAAAGAGATATTATTAGCATTTATTAAAGAAGAATTTGAAGGGGGTAGACACCAAGAAAGATTAAATAAAATTAAACATATGAAAAATATGTTTAAATAATAAAGGGAGTAATCTGTTTTTTATGTATTATTGTAATTTGTATTTATTGTATAAGGTGATTTTGAATTATATCTATAATTATGTCCATGAGAACTATAACCAGTATATATATAATTATATAAATCATCTTGTTTTTTTTTAAATTCTGATTGAGTATCTTGTAATTTTTTATTTTGTATAGCTTGATTCTCTTGTAATTTTTTATTTTGTAAAGCATTGTCTGAAATATTTTGTTGTAAAACCATATTATTATTTTGTATATCGGTAATCGAGTGTTGCATATCGTTTAATTCTTGTTTTAATAAAACAAGTTTATTTTTATTCGTTTGGGTTATAGTATATGGATTATATTGAGGCAAATATGCTTGATTTGATTGTGTATCGTTATTATTGTAATTTTCCACAACACTCATTTTACGCATACAAAATTTTATAAATACACATAACACAAAAATAATAAATATACTAAATAACATATTATGAATATGTGGCATTTTCATTGACATTTTCATTTATATATAATATATATATTATTCTACATATGTAATTACATTTTTACTTTCTTTTTCTAGTTTTTTTGGTTTTTCTAGTTTTTTTAGTTTTTCTAGTTTTGTTACTTTTTCTAGTTTTGTTACTTTTTTTAGTTTTTCTAGTTTTTCTAGTTTTTTTGTTGGATGTTCGTCTACGACGATTTTTTTTACCACCTCTAGTACTATCAGGACGTAGAGAATATATCATAGGAATCCCACCATCACGCATAGGTTCAGTTTTACTTCCCGATAATTCTCCTAATCGTTGTTGTGTTTTCTCATTCAAGTAACCAGGATAATAATTTGTAATTATTTTATTTAATTTTCTCTCTACCTCCTCATCATTTCCTTGTATCTGAGCTTGTATCTGAGCTTTTCTTAAACTGGCTACTAATTCTTGTGCCTTTTGTTCTAGTTCCACATTCATAAATCTAAATCCTAATTTCCAATAATAAGGAATAACATCATCTATAGCACTAAGTTTAATATAGGATACATTCATTTCTAGTCCTAAATTAATAACTCTATCAATCATTCCTTTACCTCCTATTTTACGGTCATCTCCAGTATGTCTACTAGAACTAGCCATACTATGAAACATTGAATTACAAATTAAATCAATATATAAATATTGATTACCCTTATCATCGCTATAATAATTTACACTAGCAAAACCTCTAATATCACGATTAAAGGTATGAACAAATATAAAATCACAATTATCTAAAGATTCACTAACAAAACCTGGACCAATTTTCCCTTGACAATATTGGATACTAGCATTTTTTTTTATTTCTGTTATATAATGATTGAAATCATTTGGATCATTCTCTTTATTAAAGACTAATACATCGGACATTATTATATATATATAAATAGATATAAAAATAGAGAGATATATTATATTAATGAGTCGTGAAGAACTATCAAGTATAATAAATGATATATATAATAAATACGAAGATACACCAGTAATATTAAATAGATTTCGTAGTTATATTCATAATTTACCCGAATTATTAGAGAATACAAATACTACCATTATAGAACGCGAAAAAAGAAAAAATAAATTGGAAAAAGAGTCGGAACTATTTACTCAAAAATTCTTAAATAATAATAAATTTTTTTATCATTCAACATCGGAATTATTTTTCCAATACAATAATAAAAATTTTTTATTAGTGAAAGAAGATGACGTTCAACATACTATATTAAGTTCTATTAGTTCTCATAAAACATTGATGGATTGGAAACAAAAACTAAAAGTATCTATTCTTAAAAAAATCAAAGAAAGAGACCTATTTTCATGTATACCTGAATCAGAAACAATTCAAAATGTCATAAATAGTCTTTATCCAACCATCTGCGATAATCGCGAAAAAGCCAAGTATTTTCTTACTATTATAGGTGATATTTTATTGAAAAAAAATAATTTAATATATTTTTTACATCCAAAAACAAAGCCTTTCTTAAAAGCTTTAAATTCATTGGTATTTATGTTATTTGGAACACCTAATTTATTAAATATATTTAAATTCAAATTTTATGAACATACTTTTACAGACTGTAGATTTGCTGATTTATGGGAATTTATAAATATTGATAATTGGCATTCATATGTAAAAGAAAATGATGCGTTAGATTTATTTTGTGTTGCCGCTCATTATTCCACACGATATGGAAGTGCGGATGGATTTTTATCAGAGCATTGTAAAGATCCCGATTTAATAAAATATGCTCTTTATTTAAAAAATAATGGTGAGAATGATATTATAGATCATTTTGTTGAAAATACTATGGAAGAAGGTGATGGTTGTTCCATTTCCTGGAAGAATATTCAATTTTTATGGAAAAGATTTATTGATTCAGAAAAATTTCCAAATGTGTTTTTTACAAATGTTCTAAAAAATAAACTAATAGAAAAATTAACTTATAATGAAGAAACCGATATGTTTATGGGTTATACAAGTAAATTGCTACCAAGGGTAAGTAAATTTATAAAATTTTGGAGTGATCATATAGAAATTAATGAGGATATCAATGAAGAACTGGAAATCGATGAATTATGTTCATTATTTACCTATCATACAAAAACAAATATTAATGAGAAAAATATATTAGATTTAATTAAACATTATTATTCGGATATTTTTATTGAAGATGATAAATATTTATTAAATACTAGATGTAAATTATGGAATAAAAAAGAGGATATTATATATTCATTGAAAAGATATAAACTTATAAGTTCTGATGTTGAAATGTATACTGAAGAAATACCTATTAATGAAATATATCAAATATATTGTGGAAGTAAAAATAAATTTACTGTCAGTAAAAGATATTTTGAAAAATTTATAAAAGAAGAAACAGATTTATATATAATTGATGATAATTTTATCAAGGTAAATTCATTTGAAAACATTTGAAAATATATAATTTCACCTATTGTTATATGATGCTAAATGCTAATAATATATTTTATATATTCAAAATATATTATTGATAGATATTCGATTTCCTAAATAAGTAATGTAATTTATATTATTTATTTAATGATTTTTAGTAATTTATCTTTTACGAGAACCCTTTCTCTTTCTGGTTCCTCTCTTTTTAGTTCCTCTCTTTTTACCTTTTTTGGTAACAGTGCCGAAAACACCACTACCTTTAGGTTGAAGATGTCCTTTAAGATGTTTTTGAGATCTAGCAAGTTCACTCTTTCTCTTGGAAACAATGTGACCATTGTGCATTTTTAAATCACCTTTCTTTAAGTTACCTGATGTTTTGTAAGCAGTACCGTGCCATACTTGAGCACGTGAACCTTCTAATTTTTCATAGGTATGAGAACCAATGTGGTATTTACCATCACTTCCTTTGTCGTGTCTTTTAACCATTATAGAAAATAGAGAGAAAAAAATATATATATTTCTAAACTTATACATTTCTAAACTTACGCATTTCTAAACTTACCTATTCATGTTTCCTTTGATTTGACTTAATTAAAATGTATTTTTTGGTGAAGAACCATATCCACCGGGACCACCAACTCGACGTCCATATTGATTTACTGGAGCATTTGTAAAAACTAATTTAGCATTACGCATACTACTTTGAACACGGATTAATTCTGACATTCCTTGAGCCCTGGTAGCACCTTGAATTGTAACATTTCCATTAGAATAAGCAGGACCTAATTTTTTATTAATATTACATTTGGCAAATCTTGAATTACAAAAATTGAGAGGACCTGGTCTATTTGATATAGGAGCCGTCATATTAATATTAATATATATAAATATATATATCCTTTAAAATTAAAAATTGAAACTATTTAAACAAGATTAAAATAGATAATATAAT
>Ga0233414_10000214_pt1 | contig 24751 bp, 22 predicted proteins | sample Na_anoxic_10_MG_FD_189020 | JGI IMG/M metagenome (GOLD analysis project Ga0233414, IMG submission 189020) | Seawater microbial communities from Saanich Inlet, British Columbia, Canada - Na_anoxic_10_MG | ecosystem: Environmental > Aquatic > Marine > Inlet | place: Canada: British Columbia... | reverse complement strand
CGTCCACCACGTCCACCATGATGACCATGATGACCATGATGACGACGCCACGGGCGCTCTCCCCAATACCAAGGTCTGTTTCTTCCATAACAACCATCATAACCACAATTATAATATCCCCAATTTACATAGTCGCTCCAATAAGGATAATTATTAGTTAAGGCGTAAATATCTTGAACCTGACACGCAGCACTCGTGGCTTTTCCGTTCTGACAAGCTTGATAACTGCTAAAAGTATTGGTTTCGTCGGCAAGAACTCCAGTTATAGGATGTATTTCTCTACCGAATTCATCATCTTGTGTGGGTAGACATGTGACTACTTCTCTTAATCCCGTCTCTGCGTCATCAAGACGCACTCTTACGCATGCATGCATTCTGGTTTTACCTTGTAATCTTTGCTCTCTTCTATCGGCCATGTCTTGAAGATCTTGAGCTTGTTCTTCCTCTTTCATTTTTTTATCTTTAGTGTCTTCACATTCTGCTTTGCTTTGGCCATCTAGAGTGAAAAATTGATATTCACATTCTGCTTTGTCTTTATTATAAGTGTAGTGATTTCCCAGTACACCAATTAACAAAAAGGTTAAACCTATTACCACGATAGTAACTATCGCGATTATCCAAATAGTTTTAGTTTCCATTCTTTTGTTAATTGGAAAATTTAATTATCTAATTTTTCTTCGATTTCCGAACGACATTCTTTGATGATGTCCAGAAATCTGTAGTACGGCGCTGCCATAAATTCTTTAACAGCACCGGACATAATAACATTTCCACTGTGGAAAACAAGAAATGTATTGTAACGTTTCTTTTCCAACTCTTTTTTACGCTCGGCTTGTGTTAATGTATCCAAATAATCATCATAAGTAATTTTGTGAGAAGACCATTCTCCCGTATTTATCTCTAATCTTTCTTCGTGGATATTTTTGTAAGGAATTGTCTCAATGGGAAATTTAATATTGACACCTGTATATCCAAAACTTGTTTCGAGTAACGAATTAAAATCAGTATTACTGTTGAAAAACCTATCCAAATTACTCCTATTTACTAAAAATCCAAGAGAAAAATCTACATTGGTCATCACAACCTTGAACATAACTTTTAAGAAATCCCCTTCGATGGAATAAATAGTATGATCAGAAATATTCAAAATACTATTCCACAGATGCTTTACACAAAGAATAGCATGATCGTTGGTTTTAACACCGGTCATTTGAAATTTACCGTTGGTAGATAGTTTGAAATTTACCAATTTTTTCTTAACACGCATGACAATTGACAAAGCATTTCTAAAATATTTTCCCTGTTTCTTTTTAGGTTTCAAATCGACACCACGTATATGTTCAAAGTATTTGAGAGTAATGATAGAACCGGAAGGTACATTTTCATTTGGATCGGGTACAAAAATATTTTTCTTTCGCCCTCTTTTCTTTTTAACAACAGTATAATCGGTTACTGGGAGATTCTCAAAGAGCTTTTGTATATCGTAGCGAGCGTTAGTCTTTGCTATTACCGTTTTAGTGGAAACTTGGATGTTCTTGAAATCAGGCATTACTGGTTTTTTCGGTTTCGTTGTCATTTTTATTTTCTTTTGAAATTCTTTTAAATTCATTTTTACTTAAGTTCTATTTTACCAAACGCTTTGTAAAAATTTTTTATATTACCACCATGTTTTCTGTAAACAGCAGATCTAGAACTAAAATGCTTTTTTAAGGTACGAAAGTCATCTACAAAGTCAAAGATCAACGGAGAGCCGTGTTCTGTTCTAAATACTCGCCCTAAGTACTGAATAAAATATTGTTCCACATCGGCGGCAATCATTAATGCGTTGAGTTTTGGGTGATCAAAACCAACACCCGCTTTCTGAACAGTAGCTACTAAAACCCTCGCATTTGTGTCAAATGATCTCTTAACACCCACTAAGGATGTTACATCAATGTCTATATCTGTTAACATCTTTTCCAACTTTTTAGCGTGTGATACACGTTTACATAAGATTAAGAAACAATGTTCGGGAAACATTTGAATAATATGGACGATCAATTTATTACGGGGTTCCGAATTTGCTTGTGAATTTAGAATAGAATTCCAATCAAGTGTACCTGTATTGGTAGTTTTAACTTCAAGAGCAACATCAACGTATTTCCATGTTTCTACTTTGTATGCCGTGTGAGCTCTGTTTAATTGTCTATGAATTTGTTTGTCTCCAAAATAAGCATGTAACAAAGCGTCCATACCATCTGGTCGTGTTGGCGTAGCACTCAGACCAAGAGCGTACCTTGGGTGAACGTAATGAAAAGCGGTAGATAACTTTTCGGTACCCAATAGGTGCATTTCGTCGGCAATCAGCGTTCCTATGTGATCAAATTTGTCGTCAGAAAACTTAGGAATGTTAATGGCATTAACAATGTAAAAATCTTGATCGGTTGGGATATCTTTTTTGGTTTTGATTTTGTAAATTTTGGCTTCGGGGCAAAACTTTTTGATTGATTTTTCCCACTGATCCATGAGTACAAGTCTCGTAACCACAACCAAGACTGGCATACCAATTGCTATAGAGATATTAATAGAAGTAGCTGTCTTACCACCACCCGTATAAAGAGAAATGATACAACTAGAGTTTTTGTTTAGCAATGATACCGCTTCCTTTTTGACTTGCTTTTGTAGTTTTCTCAGAGCACCGTTAAATTTCAACCCTGTTTTTCTAAAACTAGATCTCGTAGGTCTTTCTAGATTCAATACCTTATAACCATAGTTAAACGGTACGTGGATATATTCGTCGCGAATTTCAAATGCATAAATAGTATTACCATCATCTTGACCAAATTGTTGAGCGTAATAAGATGCTTTTGTTGTAAATTCTAGATCATGTGCTATCTGTTTTCGTTTTTCGTCTGTTAAATTATCAAGTAAAACTTTAATCGACATTTAATATATTACTGTAAAGTTATATATTCATTTTTAGTGAAAAACTGCGAAAAGAATTGCTAAAATTATCACTAAAACTCCCGCCGCTATTCCGATAATTGCACCGGTACTTAATCCTTTTTTATCCAGATCAAGATAACCATCAGGTGATGGTTTATTGGGAGTTACATCTTCATTATTTTCAGCATAAATACATTCTCTATTTTTTAATTTAGATGCTTTATCCGACAAATAATTGGACCAATTGGCTATTGTATCGTCATCTGCGTGTGTTTCTGTCATTACACGAGCTCTGACATTTGTCCCGGCTAATAAAGCTTTAGATTTTTTAGGAATCATTTTACCCAGTGTATCAAAAAGTGGGTTGGCTTCACCTAGTTGAGAAGACAAGTTTTTTCCAGAACTACATGTGGTGTTTGAAAGGGTTTTTAATTGTTTGTCACACTTGACCGTATCATCAGGACCCCCGCATATTTTACCCGGTATCATTCCACAGAATAAACTAAATAAAACGGTGGTATTAACAGGATTTTTTAACCCCCCAAGAGACTTGGCGTAGTAATTACTTGGTGGTCTCCATGGGACAACTACTCGTTCCTGACCAGGAGGGCCAGTAACTCGTGGTGATTGATAAGGAAGAGTCCACTGAGATAAAAGATTACTTGGATACATAGCTAACCCAAAATAACCACCCCCTGTATTTTGTCCCGAAGGCCATGAGGTCCCCCACGAGTTTCTAATTATCCAATACGTACCCAAAGGAAATTTCGAATTATTATTTTTGGGGACCATATTACTTATCGCTTTTCCAATATTTGTGCCCTGACCTTGAAAGATTTTATTTAAATTTGCCACTGCTCTATTATGCACTGCTTCACTATTATCCCAACCCACAACAGTTACGGCATGTCCTCCTACAATTTCTTGGTCACATTCCATATCTTGAACATAAACATTCACTTTCATATCACCAGATTTTTTAACCCAAGATACGTTTGCATCAGCCCCCTTCTTTAGTTTACTTGTAATATTTTGATTCGTGTACTCTCCACCCCCGGGCATAAATCCGGCAAAAAGACTTATACCGATAGGGAAAGACCCATGATCCATCAAAAATTTTTGCATCAAAAGTCTATTGCTTATACTTGTCCCAATATTTTGTTGTATGTATTCATAATCGTCTGGCTGTGTAGGATTCATCTTGAGTTGCCCACCCGGTCCTGTCATGGTTACATAATCACTAAGCTCAAATTGCCAATGTTCTCCTTTTTCAGGTTTCATTAAACAAGTAGGACCATTTGTTGAATCACCTACTCCTATGTCTTGGTATTGTTTCATTATCTGATTGCAATTACCACAATCTTTCTCTTGTGTCTGATTTATGAATGGTGCTAAGTACCAAGAATAATCGCTACAACTATCAGTGACCAAAGGTACTTGGTGTTGTGTTATAAATTGTGCCGCATTAAGCGGATTACCCCCTTTACATCCGGCAGCCCAATTTTTATTCGAAGAAGTACTCAAATTCAAAAAAGATGCTGGTGAAATTCTGATACTATTTTTAATGTTTTTATTATCTTTCTTCATACTCCATGTGATACAATCACCTACTGCTGTAGCAGAAGAAAACGCCCAACAAGAACCACAATTTCCTTGATTTCTGACGATAGTCAGAGGACCTGGAAGTTTTTCTCTAATATCAAAATTATCCGGAAGATCAGAATAATCCTGCCCAGCAGTGGCTTGGAGCATAGTAGATAAACCTTTATTAGTAGCCTTTGTAACTCCCACGGGCGCCGTAAGTGTTAATGGGGCGATAGTAATCGGAGCTTCATGACTATAAGAAACACCGAATTTAGATGAAACCGGTGGATATAATGTCAAACTTTTATTCGCGAGACTCATTTATTATATCACGAAAATCTTTGTTATGAAATAAGAAAAATCCAGCAAATAGATATTTTTTGAGATCTTTATCTCTTGTCATCCCATTATTGGTTAAATCATGTAAAAAATAGTCCCTCAATCGAGTGTGATCATCTTCTGTGAAGTTATTTGTCTGTATATCTCTGATCTTTTTTTCAAGAAAACTTTTTAACAAAGCCTGATCTTTGTTCATTTTTTGAATAATCAAGGCAACTTTAAATTTTAAAATGTATAATAAAATGAGTGAAATTAGCTACGAAGAAGCTTCGAATTTGCGAAAAAAATATCCTAACAGAGCTCCTATTCTGGTAAAAACCAAAGGAGACATTGATCTGGATAGAAGTAAATACTTAGTGCCATTTGATTTAAAATTGGCAGAATTTATGATGGTGTTAAGAAAACGAATTAGAAACGTAGAAGCGTACGAAGGTCTCTATATGTTTATCGATGGTAAAATGTTCACCCCAAACTTTACTTTGGGACAAGTTTGGGACAGTATCCAAGAAGTTTATTATTTAGAAGTCACGATAACAAAAGAAAGCACTTTTGGTTAATTGATTTAATGATTTTTCATACAAAATAAATGTCATTAGAATGCCCTATATGTCTCGAAGATCCATGTAATGATCAAAACAAATCTGGAGTGATAGAAACTAATTGTGGACATTTATTTTGTTATAGTTGTTTGCACGAATGGCAAAAATTTAACCCTGACAGTCCACCGTATACGTGTCCGAGTTGTCGAACAAATATTCCAAAACTTGATCTCAACGATCATACTATGGAAATAGAATCAGAAAACTCAGAAGAAATAGAATCAGAAAACTCGTCGGGGGATGAATTAGCTCAAAATGGATACACTAGATTAATATCAAATGAGGAGGAAAATAATTGTAACCAGAATAGGTTGATAGGTTGTATTGTAGGCACTGCTGTATCTTTATTTATTTTTTACGTGGTTCTCGCTACTACTAGTTAATTTCTTTCCATAATCTATACAAGCAAGTCTTAAATAATACTGCCCATTCCAGAATGTCAATACGCCATTTACAATCATTGTTAAATACTTCATAGTAAGTTTGGGCGATTGTAAGTAATCCAAACCCAGAAAACAAGAATATAAACAACCAGGGCTTCTAATGTAAGTTGTGATGTAAGTATATAATCTTTTTTGGGTTAATGAACTCATCCAACCCATTTTGACACACCATAAATTGAAATAATCTATAAAACCTGGGAGTCCTGACATGAACCATAAACCCAATATTGATATTTTCAATGGTGAAATAACAGTAACTGTTCCGGAAATTCCTACCATCAAAAAATGGTGTAGCCAGTCCTGTGGTGTTAATTTATTAGAAAATACTACTATGTGATACAGATGGGCCATTATGGCAGTCCATATAGATAGTTGACCATTATAACTAGGAGTTAAATAGATAGAGGTTGGGTTAGTGATACATTCATAGACATCATTTTTGGCTAATCCACATACTAGTAAATTGGTAAACGAATGAATAAAAAACCATCTAGTATTAGCTGATAATTTTTTATTTGGTCCAAAAAGATAATGTAGACAAGACGAAAGTCTATCTAGAAAATAAATGTACATGAATACAATTATCATATCTCGATACATGATACTTATTAACTTTGTTAATAAGTATGATTTTGAATTTAAATTAAAAACCACTGGCTTGACTGAACTGACAGCTACGGAAGCCACTGTTCAATGCCGCATTGGTTCTGGTGAAACTAGGAGGGGCCTGTGTGTATCCTTCCCGAATTGTACCAGCTGCGTAAGGTCCACCAACTCTGGCATTACGATGGCATGGTTTGGTCTGCTGTCTGCGGTTGTTAGCTGCTACTTGGCGGTTCATCTGGGCAACACCGTATTCCTCCGCTGTTACAACGTCTTGAGGGCCAGATCCATAGTTGAAGCATGATGTTTCGCGAGTGCCTCTACTAAAGACACCACCGAAATGACCTGCGTGATTCTTGGCGTTTTGTATTTGTCGTGTGGATGCACCAGCATCTGAATAATACATATTATTGGCGTAAATTTGTCCACGAAGACCTTCACCGACATCCAAGTTAATAAATTCAGAGTATTGAGGTCTCAATGCGTTCTCGACGATTACACGATCTGCTGCACTGTTACATCCAGCTCGTTTGGTATAAAATGAATCGGCGCTAACCTGACGTCCAGCTAAGTCTTTACCAGTCCAATTAGGACAGACGACATTTACGGGATTAAGGAAACGATCTGATTCAAGGCGTGCGGCTGACGCGGTGTCAACTTTACAAGTTCTTGTTGCTGCTTCTAATGATATCATTATTTTCTTATTGTAAAAGAAAATTAAAAAAAATTTTTTATGACAGAACTTCTTTATACAAATTTATAACGTCCAATTTTTTACCTTTTAGATTGGCAGATGTTTTAGCAATCCATAAATTTTTTTGTTTCATACTTTTTTCTAGTAGTTTAAGCATAGCACTGGTCTTTTTAATTTTTAACTTAGCTCCTCCCAATTCAGCAAAAAATTCTTGTAAATCTTTCCCCGCATATGAAGAAGCTTTCCTACCACTTGGAACTGCCCGCATGTCAATTGTTATTTTATCTTTTTTCTTAGGTAAATTTTTAACAGATGGTTTTCCATTAACATCGCGTTTTGCACCCACAAGTGGATATAGCACACTTATTCTAAGAATTACAAAATTATCACCACTCCCCACTCCTAAAAATGTATGTTTGGTTTTTAATGCGGTTCTTAATAAATTTTTAATCTTATCGTCAATGAAATTGGATTTTTTACCAATTTCATCTTGCCAATGTGGTGGAGACCAAGAAACTTTCCGTCCACAAAAAGTTTCAGATTTTGGAGATGACAAATCGATTTTTAAACTACGGGAACAACCTGGTACGATGTTTGATATTATATTACCGTTTTCATTGTCGAGTAATGATCCTTCTACTGTTTTAGCCCCCACTATTATGTTTGCCAATTTATTATTTCCATCTTTTTCGATAGCTACTACACTATTTTCAACAATTAATTCTTTAATAATAGGTGTTTCTGTTTTCAAGAGATTGATTATCTTTTCCTTAGTCGAATTTTTATCACATAGTATTTTCTTGGTTAAAGAATTAGATATACGATGTATATATTCTGTATCCCCCGGCTGCTTTATTACTGGCAACACAAGTTCGTCTTTAAACTCTGAGTCTATTTCATAGGTTGTATAGTACACGTTATTGTGTTCTTTTAAAAACAATGGTATCCCAAATTTATCTTTTACAATACCAGGGCGTTGTATGATGTAATTAAGAGCTTTCATCATGATCGTCAAACTGTGTTCTTGTTCAATTGTATCACTAATTTCAACAAGAGTTGATACCGGATTTTCAGGTAAATATTCTTCAATTAAAAATCTTCTAATTTCTTCTAATTCTTCTTCGCTATATAATAATTCGTAATTAACATCTACCAAGTCTGTAGAAGTATTCCCCAATATCTCATCCATACTCATACCATCGCATTTATAATTACAAACGTCATATTCGCATTCTCTAGACCCATCTTTCGAATGTCTTCTCAAATTTCTTTGATAGAATAATCCACAATCAAAAGCGTTTTCTTTCAAAATCTTTTCAACGCTTTTGATTTCAAAATCTTTAGAAGTCATTCTTGTATATTTTTTAAGATCTATTGAGTTTAAGTAAGTTAAAGCACTTGAATCAAAGTTTAACGCTTTTTGCTCTTCTACGAATACCTTACCAACCCCTTTGGACATTTCTGGAAGCGCATTGTACAAATATATTTTGACAATTAATTCTTGCCCCTTTGCTGCCAAAATTTCATTTATCCCTACGTGAGAACCTCTTCTAATAATTCTACCCATTGCTTGTTCTAATGTTGGATAATTCCAGGGTGGATCGTGTACATGCATTTCTTGTACATCTTTAATGGAAAATCCTTGTGTAATTGTATCAGTTCCTATTATTAGTTGTATGTATTTACCTTCTGCGTTATTGGGTGAGTTAAATATATTAATAACAGATGCTTTGTCTACATTGGTGTCCCCGGTGAGAAATACAAATCTTTTACGCTCTGAGGAAGGTAGTTTTTTGAGTGCTACTTTTTTAGTTTTAATTTTACCTTGAGACAATACCGATTTAGTACTGAAAGTAACGTCTTTGTAACCAACATTTTCTAATATGTATTTTAACGCATTAGCACCACCACCCGACACTGATCTCATGTAAATAAAAGTTTTCTTACCAGTCTCGTATGCTTTCAATAATTTTTGAATTGTTAATGAATATTTAGGAGCAAAAGGATAAAGAGCTTTGGCTATTTCTAAAGAAGTTTTATTATCCCGTTTGATAGCATTGATAAACTTACTCAAATTACTTTTTTTGATTTTAGACCCATACAAAGTTTCGCTTTTCATATCCGGTATAGTTCCATTAGAACCTATGACCAATAATGATGCTTGTTCCGCTCCATAAGCCAACGATTTCTGTCTTTTAGGGGGTTTAATAGTGTGACACAAACTCGGGGTTTGTTCTCTCCACGTTTTTAGATCTTCTGGTTTAAAAATAGCTTCGCACCAAGACTGTAAATAAGTTTTAGTTTGTACTTCACCCATCACACAAGAAACTAATTTGATGTTGACTTTCTCAAGAGCCGTTGATACAATGGATGGTGCAACCATTTTTGAATCATTTGAATAGAATTCTCCTATAAATTCTTTAGGAGTAGCAATTTCGGGAGATTTTAAAAATGACACTCTACCCTTTATCGCTCTTTTTAATTTTTCCTGTATTTGCCAGTCTTTCTTTTCTAGTTGTTGGTTTTTGGGAAGTATTAAATTCATTATTCCCACTATTTCGGATGCTCTATCAATCATCGGGGTCGCTGTTAGTAACAAAATTTTGATATTCTCAGCTATACGAAAAACTTTTTGTAATTGTAAATAAGTCTGAACTGTTTGTTTCCGTAAATTTTTTATTTCTTCTCTTAACTTGATTATATCACTACGATTACCTTTTTGTTGAACCAATTTACTTAACTCTTGTTGTTTTTTTGCTAATTCTGCTTTTTTGTCTTTCACATTTTCGTATGGTTTAATTTTATGAACTTCGTCTATTATGAAAAGTGTATTAGAATAATTCTCTTTTATAGCGGTTTCAGACATCCTGGATATCAAGTTACCAAGTGTTTGGGGTGTAGTAAATTTATAATATGGCAATTGGGAGTTACCTACTCTCCCACCAGCCCGTAATCGATCAGCTAATGCTTTGTATTTTTCAGGGAAACATTTTTCTATCAATTCTTTCCTTTGCTGCTTGTTGAGATCTTGACTTGGTGATAAAAATATTGTTTTTTTCATGACATTCCTATTTGCTTCCGCGATAGCAAATGCCGCGCATGTTTTACCAGTTCCCACTTGGTGGATTACTAATAAAGAATTATAAGGAGTATATTCTGATAAAAATCTAGCCAATACTTTTTGATGTTTGAACAATCCTTTAGTCGGATTAACCGCATTTGGCGTTAATTTTTCTTTATTAAATTCTTTCAAACGGAAGATTTCGCCTTCAAAGCCAGGTCCGTATTCGGGATATGTTATCATAAAATCTTTAACTTCCATGTTTTTTATTAACATCAACAATTTAAACTAAATGGGTTTTTAATATCATAGTTGTATTAAAAATTTTAATCTCCTTCATCGGAAGAATTTCCATGTGAACTAGCATCTGAAACATCATCGTTCATTTCTTCATCACTATCGTTTTCAGAATTGCTAAATTCTGTCTCCTCGTGATCAGATATTACGGTGGTTTTATTTTGATTTTCTATTTCGCCATCTTCTGTTATTTGATCGTCCTCTTCTTCAGTATTCTCATTCGATGTCTCTACTTTTTCATCAAAAAGATTATCACGTAGTTCATCTTTGGTTTCGATTGTTTTATTACTGAAAGATACAATTTTTTGAATCATTGGGTGATTCCACGGGAGCCTGCATTTGATTTTAGGTTTATTATTTTGATTTTCTATTTCAAAACCAAGTGTTTCGTAATGACATTGGTCAACATTTAGAAGTACAATAGATGATCTTCCATTTTTGATAGAAGAATTATCACCTTGTATATAAGGCAAACCGGTATTACCATCGACTATTAAAATGTTAATATTAAACTGATTGCCAAGAAACGATAGATATTCAGTACCTATCCATTCGCTCGGGTCAGAAAAGTAAGTAATTAATTTTGTTAGCGCAGCTTCTGAAGCTTTATCAAAGAAATTTTTTAATAGTTCTTTGTAATCTAATACAGATGCTTCTATATCACCACTTTCACAAGTTTTGGTTAGCTTACTCAATTTTTTCTCGATCTCGTGTACATAACGTTTCAATTGTTGTTTTGCGAAAATATTTCCACAGTCAGACATAGGGATATAACCACCCCCGCTATTGGAACAATCTTTACTAAAATTACTTATATCTATTAGATTTTCCCCCAAAACTTGATAGATTATTTCATATGATTTGTCATACTTGATAGATTGCAAAATCCAAGCTCTACTTTTACTGGAATGGTATCTAGAATGTTTCTTTAACACTTTCAGAACTACATTTTCGTACTCATTAATTTTTTCTAGTAGAGAAAAATGAGCTGGTTCTCCATTTTGTAGTTTTTCCCAACTATTACGTGTAATTTTCTTAGCAATTGTATCTCTGACTTCCGTTACTTTTTTAATTCTGTCAGATCTAGAATTTATACTTCTATAATTTTTATTAATAGCTGTAAGTATGGAATGAAAAAAACAAGACCCGTCTGCTATTGATCCAATTCGCCAAACATCTTTGACAAGCATCATTGACGAATATCTTTGAAATTTTCCCCATGATAGTTTATTAGGTGCTTCATAATGATCGTCAGTCATTTTAATTTAATTTTTGCTTTTTTAAAACAAAATAGGATGAGCCGCAATAAAAATTTAACAAAACCATGCTTTAAAAATGTGGGGAATAATGAATGGATAATATTTCCAGATTCTATACCTCCTCCTCTCCAACATCCTAAAGATTGCCCAGATGCTGTAGAATCTATTTGTCCAGATGTCGATTTGAACGAGTGTATCCTAAAATGTGCTGAATCGGATAGGTGCGATTTTGGGTATCATATAAAGACACCTAAAAGAAACTATTGTCTACCTCTTTATACATCCGACTACTACCCAGATGCTAATCCACTATATTATTTAAAAAATAAAGATGATTTCGAAAAAACCAAATCCAAAAATGTTATCGCGACATCTTTTTTGGATACAAAAATATGGGCAAAGAATAATATTCTCCCAGATGAGGCAAACGCTGTTTTTTATGGGGATATTGTATCATTGAAAAATAACAGAGATGGTAAAACATTCGGTCTAACCCGCGATGGGGGGAGTCCAATCTTTGTGGAAAATAATGGGTATACCGACTACTTGAAATTAAAAAACATATATAGTTCGGAACTAGTGGATAAAATACAATATGGAGACTCTGTATCTTTTCAAATTAAACAAAAAACAGATAAAGGATTCGAAAACACGTCTGAAGTTTTAACAGAAAAGGACTCGGGTATTAATAATGATACTCCCTCTTTCGAAGATATTAATCAATCAGTCCAAACAAATAATGAAAAATTCACTATTATTCCAATCCGAAAATTTAATTCAGACCAAACTGTAAATTACTCGGATGTTTTTCTTCTAAGAACTGCTGTTGGGTATCTAGAAAATAAAAAGGTAGGCGGAGATTATAAATTAGTAGTTGACAACGATTATAATCCAAAATTAGATGGATTAAAAGATAGTTTCGTTTATTCATTCTATAATAATGACAAACCACTGTATTACTGTAAGAATGGAAAATGTATAAAAGAGACTCTCGGAAATGCTAAAACAAAAGGAAGTCAGGCCATGTATAACGGAAAGGTGGGTTATACAAGAAGTGATTGTTTCGGTTCTTGTACTTGGAAAAGTATTGGTAATTGTAGTAACGGGTTAATGAGTAGGGAGTCTGTCGGATCAACTACTAAAACTCACTTTTCGACGATGTGTATAGTTTTAATTATAGCAGTAGTATTATTAGTATTGATTGCTATCGGCGTTGTATTTATGTAAATTTGAGTGATTGGTTTCAATCAAATTTAGTTGAATAAAGTTTACGTACTCCTAAACTTACCCATAATAAGTAATTATATTAAACTTACATATGTTGTACATTGTATAAGATACATTATTTATGGTAGTTGAGTATTATTCGCACAATTAATGATTTTCTGGACAACAAGACGGTATGAGGTTACTGAATTTCGCCTTATTCTTGTCTATGGTTTTAGGATACCGTCTTGTCTATGCTTTTTATCTTTTTGTTTTCACGTTTTTAAGTAATTAGTATGACGTGTAACCAGTTACAAGAGTAACATCACCACTTGCGACGTTACCAAGCATTCCCTTTTGCGTAGCCATGTTAGTAGATAATTGAGCAGCAGCGGAAGGAACAAACGTACTTGTTGTAAGAATTGGTTCTGGACTATCATTCAGAACAGCGTGTGTAAGATCACCACCCCCGAGAGCTGTTCTGACAGAACCAGAATCGGCCGCCACAAGAGCTGCAGTTGCCTGAGGAGTCGACCCGAATGCTCCGTTCATGGCGTTAAATGCACCGGTTTGTAGTGTATCAGCGGGAGTACCAGCAGGCTGCATTAATTGTGCTTGGGGTACAATTGCCAAATCACCTCTAATCATATCTGTAGTACCAGGGCATCGCGCTCTATTTAATGTAGAGTACATTAATCTTTCTGTCATGTAAAAACTCTGAGGATTACCGGCGGAATCCATAGTGTTTAGTGTCCCACCTGGCATTTCATACGCATCCATATGCGAGGCAGGTAGAGATGAGCCTTCATATGGTGAGAAATCGGAGCCTAGAGCATTCGCTTGTTGTTTGCCGTAGCTATTAGCTATGGTACCTTGTGGTCCACATCCAACCGAACTCGATAGTTGATGATCTAACTTACATGATTCGACTGGTGGTGCAGAACCAGATCTATTGCTATAATCTTCGTGATATCCTTCTACTACGCTGGCAGCCTGTGAAAAATTATTGAAAACTTGAGCAGAACTTGCTTGATTTTGTGGGTTATTAGCTAAATATTGTACATTCATACCGGCTTTTGGGATGGAATTAGCCTGAAAGTTGGTAGCACCAATCACAGTTGATGGCTGTAATTGAGAATTTCCGAAGAAAACACTTTGTGGGAGGTGACTGGTTAAATCCCGAACAGCCATGTTTTTACCAGTTTTGGCACACGTATAAGTAGTGTTTTTGACTGGACCCAAAGCTACATTGAGCCAATTTTCAACGATCTGTGGTTCTTCTTCGCTTTTGGCGGAAGCCAATTGTGTAATTAAAATGGCAGCAGCGGCGACGCCTACTACAGTTGCTAAAATTTTTCCTGAAGTCATATTTTTATATATAGAAAAATTTTAAAATTTTTTTTGCACCATTTCTTAATCTTAAGAATTATTTTATCTGCATCTAGGATTTGACATACCACCCTTAGACACACCACGAGTGTGTTTTGGGAAACGACGTGATTGTTGTAAATTGGCATTGGCCTTGCGCATCAATCTCTCTTGCATATCCGTCCTGAATGCAATAGTATCGTCCATAAACGCGTCGTTGGCGATCGTTCTAGAATATCTGTTTTGTTTATTAAAATACTCTGTGTTTGGTATAGGCTGTGTGGTCAAACTAGAAGGGATAAAATCTACTTTACTTCTACACAAATAGCTTGGTCGCTTATGAGCATCAACGTCATCGTAATAAAATCTTACCTGGCCGGTCACGGGTTCAACATAAGATCTGTAACTAGTACCATATCCAGTAAATCGTGGATCATAAATATCAGACAGATGAGTTTGTTTATCGTAAGGTAACAGTTCTTCTGGTTTTTCATAAGGTATTTCCATGATATTTGGATCATGACCTATAAAAGTTACACTATCACAATCTTTATCACAGGTGACCGGCTCAAATTGCTGAGTAAAGGAAATACCGATATTGGAACTAATTGGTTCTTGTATTTGATTTCTTGTGTAAACTCCCGGTTGCAACGTTGATGTAAATGTTTGTTTGTTATATTCTTTGAATTCTGGATCTCTAGGACATGCTCCAAAACTAATATTACTTGGTAGATTATCATCTAAAACTTGATCCGGAAAATACCCATCAGCCATGAGAACATCACCTGAATAGTAAGATTTAGATAACTCTGTCTTTTTGATACGATCTGGTTTACCACATGAACCATATGGTCGATAAGGAAATTCGTAATTTGAATCTAAATACCCTACAGGTGTGGTAGAGTTGGGTAGTTTTTGTTCTATTTCAAAACCTTCAACTACATCATTTCTAGGAGCAGCCCCTCCGGCAAAAGCAGGGATATATGTGGACCTAACTAGTTCCATATTAATATCTTTCCCACAACAATATTTTTGCCCTTCTTCGTCTGTACAGTTAGATCCCTGTTTGGAAACTAAATATCCAGATCTCGTTAAATCTTGGTTGGTAGCGCTATTAATTCCGGGTCTTACGACAAAACTATTCTCTTTCCAATCAGATGACATAGGGGGAGGAACACTAATCGGGGGTATCATAGTTCTAGCAGCTGGTTTCCCGACTAATGCTTGATTTGCGGATACAAACTCTGGGCCTGGTATGATTTCATCCCAGGCTAACGTAGTTCTATCGGGTCTCCCCGCATTTACATTACACATTTTTTGTGTTTTAGTACACTGTGGCTTGTAATACTCAACTTGTAAACCCCCACGGGACTGACGTTGATTATCTTGTATTTTTGATTGACTAGCAATAGCTGTTCTGTTAAAAGCACACGGTTGGTAATTTTCTTTACAATCCATATTTCTTAGTGAATAGAAAAGAATTATTATAAAAACTATTCCCGTTATGAAAAAATAAATACTTTGAAGACCAGTAAAAGGTGCTATTATCAAAGTAATTAGGAATACTAGTCTACTCAAGGCGTTTAGTTGCCTTGCTAAACTCATATGTGTAAGGGGAATAATATCTATTTCACAAAACAAATCTGAATAATTTTCCAACCAAAACTTGTTTTTACATACAGGCATTTATTTCTGTTCAATATAAAATGATTTTTAAACCAAAATTTATTAGAACAAAAATGACAACAAGAAAGAAAAAACCAACTTTTATTCTAAAAATTGACCCAAACTTGGTTCATGCTAAATATGATTTTGATTTGATTTCAAATATAAGTAGTAATGTGGGAGAAAATATTGATTCTACCAATATGACAACTCTTATAGATGAGCTACCATCATCCAAAGACAGTGATACAAACACATATTGCTTTCTGGACGAATCTAAACAAACTCATTCTTGTATAGTAACGATGAATGATCTTCTAACAAGTACTATGTTACCTAGAAACACAAATGTGGCATGTTTTTGGTGTAAACATTGTTTTGATTCATCTCCGATAGGTTGTCCAGTCATGTATTTATCAAATAAAGTCACTAAAGTTTATCACTCGGAAATTACTAAAGATGAATATAGAATTACAGATAACATAACAAAAAAACGTAAAGAAATGCTAAACAATTTGATGGGAAAACACAACTCACAATTCACTATTTTAGATAATCATTCTAATTATTTTGTAGTTGATGGGATATTTTGCTCATTTAATTGTTGTTTATCATTCATAAAATCTTCTAGAGATCGAGATTTTTATAAACTTTCAGAATCACTATTATACACAATGTATAAAGATATATTCAAAGTAAAATCTATTAACATAAAACAAGCACCCCATTGGAGATTGTTAGATAAATTCGGAGGTCCTTTGAATATTCAAGATTTCAGAAAATCTTTTAATTCGATTCAGTATAATGACATCGACGACTATATAATGAGAGCACCCCCTTCCAGGATGATAGGAAAACTTTACGAGAAAAAGGTTAAATTTTAAATTTAAAAAAACATTAATAAATTTAAAATGCAAGCAATCATACCAGAAGGTCAACCTACTCACTTAGCAGACGGAACCCCAATAGATCCGAGAAATTATTTATTAGCTATGAGAGATGAAAATGGAAACATAATATCGACGGGTCGTCAACTCGACGAGTCTAAACTTTCTCTATGGAATGATATTAGATGGGATCGCGCCAAATCCAATATGAGTAAAGAACAGTTAGAACAGTACACGACTGTGGGGGAACAAATGAATGGTTCTATTAATTATTTAACAGGTGAATCCAACACCATACCTATTCCAGAACCTGTCCAAGACTCGTTGTCTTATATTTTATCTGGACTAAAATCGGGCCTGGAAGTAAATGATTTGGATGAAGATGAAATCAAGACCCTCGAAACATTTATCGGCGAAGATTGGCAATCAAAGATTTTTATCTCGGAAAAAAAGGACAACACCGACACCCAGGATACCAACACAAATAGCGATAATCGTAAAGATTAAACATGTATTATTAGGTTTTGTATTATCACTACTTGATAATGATTGAATTACATTAATTTTACTGTCATGTAATTCGTTGATATTATTTTTCGTAGTTTTTAAATTTTCAACACATTCTTCAATCCCGAATCCAGTATCGCTTGGATAACACATACTATTTTCTATCTTAAATTTAGGAGATTTTACCAAGAAAAAGATAGGAGAAATTATTCTTTCGCCAAAATGAAACTTTGATATCCAATTCCCCGGTAAATTTCGTTTAGGATTTAGGTATAAACTTCTACCAGTGGTATTTTTAACATACGAATACATGGGCAAAGTGTCTTTGACAGGTTTTCTGAATGCCCCGAAAAATACTCCTATCTTATGTTTGTTATCTGGTACTTCTATAGATTTTAAATTTATCAATGCTTTGATGTCGTAGGGGTCTGATAGTTCTTTAATCCGAGTGATATTGTACGGTTGTATAGATTTAACAATAGTATAATACATACGAACTGATGGTGGGAGTGGTAAGATTGATGGAGAAAACACGTAAAAAACTCTGTCAAAGTTAAGCGTTAACCATTTTTTGGGAAACCCCCACCCAGACTCATTTTTAATTGGGTATATCAAATTACATCTATGCATAACCGGATTTGTATAAAATCCGATTGGAACTATTTGATCGATATTAGGATCAAAATTGATATTATTCATTTATTCACGTGAATAAATTAATTATTTGTTAATTCTCTTGATTCTTGTCGATGTTTGATAAAGTAACACAATTTAAGCAAGATTTTTCCTACTCCATTTTGTATTCTAAGATATACCGACAAATTTCCCCCCACTATACCGACAAATTCTATAGGACTTAAATTGTCACCATTAAGGTACACATAATCGGCCATAGCACCTATCAAAAGTGATAAAAAAAATATCATAACCATTTCATACACCAGTTTGAATCTGTCATCTGGGGTATCCGTATCATCAGATATTCTTAGATCCTCATAATAAATAGGACGAGATTGTAACATAGTACTGAAATAAGGAAAATTGACTAAGAGCATAAAACTACCCAGAAAATATAACAATGCTATCCACGCCAAAACTCTTAATTCTATTACACAAAAGGGTAATACCCAACATGTTATTCCTGGAATGATTAGTAATCTCTTACATTTAAATTTACAACATGTCATTTATATTTTTTATCCTTCTGTTTAACTCATACACTACTAATAGGTGTTGTGTTAAGAAATTGGTGAAGGCACTCGTCTATACAGTCCATTATAGGATTCATGTCACCCCCCATGAAGGTATTTTTGGTTTTTCCGTGGGAAAAAATAAGGAACATAGGAACCCCCGAACAGTTCAAATAATCACCCCATTTCATACCATTATCTAGACAGATATCGTCTATATCAATAGATAAAAAAACAATACTGGGTCTGTTTTCACCCAATTGTTTTAGATTTTCAACTGTTCTTTTTGCTAAAGAATCAAATTCTGGCTTGATAGCTTTACATGGTCCGCACCATGTTGCTCCTAATTTAACTACTACTACATTGATATTTTGTATAAGATTTTTGAGGTTTTGCGAAGACTTACATTCGTGGTAAATCGACATTTAATATGCAAAATTGACTTTTTAAACGAGGAAAACTATGAAATTAGAGGATGCAAAAACGTAATTTAACACCGGTAGAAATTAAAAGTATATGTAATCAAATAACAGGGTTTCGAGATCTACCCATAGCAATTGGTAATTCAGTTAAATCTAACCTGAAAAAACAAATTAGAGAACAGCTACAAAATGTGAAAGTTTATCCCAGCATTATCCCAATGATAATCAAAGAAGTGAGAAAACAATATCATACCACTTTAGTTGCTCCGGGGGAAATGGTTGGGATAATCGGAGCTCAGAGTATCGGCGAGCGTCAAACACAGATGACGTTGAATACTTTTCACAGAGCTGGTTTAATATCCACGACAGTCGTAACAGGTGTTCCGCGTTTTACAGAGTTACTAAATGCGACAAAACATCCAAAATCTAGAAATTGTACCATCAGATTTACCGATCAACCCCAAAATATAGCGGAAGCACGAAAAAATGGAAAGAAAGTGGTTCATATAACACTAAAAGACATTATTAGTGATGTAAAACTTATGGAGGAGATTTCTGAAGAAATATGGTATGATATTTATTGCGACATCCATGATATAGATATAACGGAATATTCCCATGTAGTGAGATTTTTCTTAAACGGGGAAAATTTGTTTAAGAGGCAAATTGTACCAAAAGATATAGTTAGTTCTATAGAGCAGAACTTCGACGATGTAAGTTGCGTAGTATCCCCTCTTAAAGTGGGAGTCGTTGACGTATTTTTTAAATATGAAGAAGACGATGTTGACGTTGGAATGTTTTGTGATTCTGTACTCATTCCCAATCTTTTGGGGATTAAAATTTCTGGTATCAACGATATTAAAGATATTTTTTATCAAGACGATGATGATGGTAATTGGTACGCGGTCACGAATGGTTCTAATTTCAAAGAACTAGGGTCGTTAAGTAATATTGACTTTTCGGAATTAATATCCAATGATATGTGGGAAATCTACCACAATTTGGGTATAGAAGCCGCTCGACAATTTTTAATTGATGAATTTACTTTTGTTGTATCCTCAGACGGGTCTTATATTAACGCTAGACACATCATGTTAGTATCCGACATCATGACACAATTCGGTACCATTCTTTCTGTGTCTCGTTATGGTATTAAGAGAGAACAAACAGGACCAGTCGCTAAAGCTTCATTTGAAGAATCTCTTGATAATTTCATGAAAGCCGGTGCTTTTGGGGAGACAGACTATACAAATGGGTGTAGTGCTTCTATTATGTTAGGAAAAATGACAAAAGCCGGAACCGGTTTGTGTGATTTGCTATTAGAAGAATAAAATAACTTTTGTAAAAGAAAGGATGAGCAAACAAATTTTTGATGCAATTTTTACAAAAGGACTATTGTGCAATCTGTCTGAAGAATCAACATTAAATACTTGCGGGGGAGAGGTTATCAAGTTAGTTATGTTATCTAATCAAACCATAAATTTCCCACGCCTCACTAGTTTGCTGGAAAAGATTCCAAAACGGGATATAGAAAAAGTAATCATGATATCTTTTTACATTAGATGTCCCAGGGGAGGGAGAGGAAATCGGGACACTGGACGGTCCATATTTCAGTGGTTGTTCATAAATTATCCCGAGGAATTTTTAGAATATATTGATTATCTACCTGAAAAAGGTAGATGGGATGATATATTTTTCTTGTTTCCGGGAGCATTAAGGTTGGGGAGCTTAGATTTCGTAAATAGAAATTACTGCTGCAACATTACCAAAAAAGTTCTAAAAAAAGTTAAACAAGCTCAAGAAAAAGTAGTCAAGTACGTCGCTGAAAAGTTTTTAGAGTATTTTCATGTTTTCATGGATGGTGGAAGGGGGTTCGAATTGTTTGTCAAATGGCTACCTTCAGAAAAAAGTTCACTCAATAAAAAATACAAAATAGTGGAAACACTTTGTGACGAGTTAAATATTTCCTTGAAAGATTATCGCGTCATATACGTAACTCCCATGAGAAATGCGTCTGATATCTGTGAAAATTCTATGTGTCGGGGTGATTGGGAAAGTGTGAGATATGAAAAAATTAGTAAAAAAAGAATTAAGTATTATAAAAACGCATTCAGTCGGCATGATTCTAAAAGATTTTCAAAGTGGAGACGAAAAATTAAAGGAAATTATTTTGCAAAGCCACATATCATTATAGACAACTATCTGGATCAGATTTTAGAAAATGATAGAAAACGAGAAAATGCGATTTTGGAGAGTTCGTGGCAAAAAACTATCAAGTTAGTTTTAGATCATTCTAATAGTGATTTGATGGTAATTACCGACACTGGTGGATGTATGTATAAGAAGATAGATAAATACAGAATCATTAGTTATGCGATTAGTTTGAGTATTATCAGCGCTTGTCAAAGACCGATTAGCAAATACAATATTTCTATGTTTTGTAAAACCGGATTTACTACTTTGGCATTAACGAGTAATTTAATGAATACAATCTCACGATTTCGTCTGACATTCACAAATAAGATAGATTTGAAGTCTCTGGTCAATTTGGTACATGGTAAAGGTCATAAGACCGTGTTGTACATAACATGTAGTCCTGAAATTGACACCTCGAGTATATCTGAATGTGATACTAAAATCATCATATGGCATATAACATCGCATGATATTAATTATAAGAAACTTCGCGATAACATCTATTTGTTATCTGGTTTTACTTCTGAGATATTTCGCTATTTCTTAGTAACAGGGGACTTCAATCCATATGAAACAGTCAACAATATAATTGGTGCTTACAGCAAATAATTTATAGTCCCAAAGCACTTAGCCTATTATTAGTATTAACTAATAATAGTTGATTATTCTCCTGCTCTCCGAAATGCCCGCAAGTACCGCTATCACTCAATTAGGTGGTAAACAATTTTTATAGCCCGGAGGGGCACAACAACAGATCCCATCCCCCCAACAATCTTCCCTCCCTCCATCCGGCTTCGTCATGTCACATGCCCCAAAGGGAGCACCGGGGGGCGTGGGCCCGATGGCTGAAAAACAGTCGTCGTGGCTGCGTGACTGACATGTTCCCCATTTTCCATTCCCGATGTTCCCCTCATTTAAGCTTTTTTACCATGACAATCACGGCATGCCTGATCGATTCTTCTCTTTTCATTGCCTTTATGGGCATAGTAATAATTAGGAGGCACAGTCATGTATTTCTCCTCTTCAAGTAATTGACTAACGCCAACAAGTACAACAGCCACGAAGACTAATAAACTACAAGCGTGGTCACAGGACTGTTTTGCTTTTGGTCCTTTCATGGCCATCTTAGCTAGACCACAGAGTAAGCACAGCCCTAGAGCGGCAAGTGCTACGATTGATAAAATCTCACGAGTTTGCATGTTTTATTTAAAAAAAAAGAAAAAAATTGGAATAGAAAAGTGGTACTAACAGCAAAATATAGGTAAAGTACTACGAAAATTTTGCCAAGAGCATAAACACAAGTCTAAACTAAAGGATGCTAACAGGATATAATTTAAAAAAGCATCCAGGAGCCGAAACAACGTAAGTGATATACTAAAAGAATAAAAATAAAAACCAAAAATGAGAATATTAGCTTACGACTTTAATGAATGACATTAAAGTCTTACAATGGGAATTAAACACTTTTGGATATGGTTCAAAGAAAACTTTGGCAATGACATCAAAACGCATAATAATATCTACAAAATTGACACCTTCGGTATCGATGTAGACATGTTGGCTATCGATATGAATGGTATTTTTCATACGTGTGCTCAAAAAGTATATAAATACGGTAATTACGCTCCTCGTTTCAAAAAATTGCTACGTAAAAATAATCGCTCCAAGGAGAGACGGTTATTTCAATGTATTGGTGAGACAGTAGATTTTTACCGCAGACTGGTAAATCCCAAGAAGAGATTGCTTCTATGTGTTGATGGGATAGCGGGAATGGCTAAAATGGCACAACAGCGCCAAAGACGATTTAGAAGTGCCAGAGACGGTGGGGAAATGGAATTTGATCCTAATTGTATTACACCAGGAACTAGATTTATGGATAACTTGACTAAATATCTTGATTGGTACATTAGATGCCAGATGAGTGTATCACCTGAATGGCAAAATCTAGAAGTCATTTTCTCCAACGAAAAAGTCGCAGGTGAAGGCGAACATAAGATCATTAACTATTTGCGTAAATATCAAAGAAAAGGTGAGAGTTGCTGTATTCACGGGATGGATGCTGATCTGATTATGTTGGGTATGGCATCGCCATGTGAAAAGATGTATATTCTTCGTGATGATTCTTTTAATCTGACTACTTCTCACGTGGTAGATCTAACGACAATTAAAAAGGAGTTGATTAACCGTTTGGTTTCTAGTAATCAACCGTTTGGACATGGGAATCAAAAGCATATTTACGATTTTGTACTTATGTGTTATAGTGTTGGGAATGACTTTCTTCCGCATGCCCCGGGGATTGAAATCTTATCAGGAGGTATTGACTCCATGATTGAAATTTATCAAGAAGTAGAAGAGGAGTTTGGTTACCTATCGAGAAACTTCAAAGGAAAGAAACGACTATCAGCGAAGAGTCTAGCCGTATTTCTAGCCGAATTTAGTACGTTGGAGGAACAAATGTTCAACAATAAACTCAATAAAGGTCGTGGAACATTTCCTGATAAACTCGTGGAAAAACATACTATCACTGGGTCCGATGGCAGAAAACGTCTTAATATCGAGAATTATAAGAAGGACTATTACATAGAAAAATTTCCGGGTATTCCCGTGAAAACTGTATGCGAAGAATACATTTTCGGGGTACAATGGGTATTGGATTATTATACTTCCGGAATTCCTTCGTGGCAATGGAATTATCCGTGGCATTACTCCCCATTTTTGTCCGACGTTGCAGAAGTTATGAAAACTTACAAAAACAGGAAGTATACCGATGATCAACCTTTCACACCATTTCAACAATTAATGACGGTTCTCCCAGAAAAGAGTTCTAAACTTCTCCCAAAACCGATTGCTAACTTGATGAAAGAATCGTCTCCGACATTAGGTCAATTCTTTCCAGCTGAATTCGAAATCGATTTAGCTGGGAAAAGACGAGAATGGGAGGGTATTGTTTTACTACCAACGGTTGATACAAGTCTGTTTATCAGCGAACTTGAAGCAGTACTACCTAATGTAGATCCCAGGGATCTCAGGAGAAATAAACTTGGTAAGATCTTTGGATACAAACACGTATCGAATAGTCTACCGATGTTTAGATCTTACTACGGTAACATTACTCAGAATAACTGTAGAAGATATTTTCTAGATTTCTAAATAAATTTCATTCGAAATAACGAATAAAATTTAAAATTATTTCAACTGAAACTACCTTTTTTCAGGAAGTTTTCCCAAGTGTTGAATTCTTGGTGGTCATAACAATGAGAATCAAGAAAGCTGTCTGCTAATAGCAAATTAAATTGGTGAAATTTATCCCTAAATTTTTTTTCATTGCATAATCTTGTAATCACGTGGGTAAGTTCTTCGTCTTCTGGGGTATAAACTGTGTTTATACCCCCCCAAAAACTTATTTTTTTAGTTGTATACTTCAAAGCTTCGCTATCGGGATTATGTCCTATCACAATTAAAACATCAAAGTCTTTGATACGATCTTTCACTCTATCTATATGATC
>Ga0233414_10000213_pt1 | contig 24767 bp, 27 predicted proteins | sample Na_anoxic_10_MG_FD_189020 | JGI IMG/M metagenome (GOLD analysis project Ga0233414, IMG submission 189020) | Seawater microbial communities from Saanich Inlet, British Columbia, Canada - Na_anoxic_10_MG | ecosystem: Environmental > Aquatic > Marine > Inlet | place: Canada: British Columbia... | reverse complement strand
ATCTACCAGAATATAATAACCACCATAATTAGATGTAGATATTGAAATATAAGCTACTGTAAAATCTGTTCCAGTAATAACAGTTGTTGGTGGTATTGTTGGTGGTATTGTTGGTGGTATTGTTGGTAGTAGTGGCGGATTAACCCCTCCAGTTAATATTGGTTTAATTTCACCTGGACTGGACTTGTAGAATATGTCAGTTACATTATTAATTTTTTCTGACATGTTCGTAAAATCAATAAATGATTTTCCGTTGGATTGATAAGTTGGAACTTTACCACTGGTAATTGTATTTTGATAAATAGATGAATCAAATATCTTATCAAATTGTGAATTATTAATATCCTTCATAAGAGAGACTGGAATAATATCTCCAAAAATTTTATCATACGCAGGTAAGAAACTTTGACTAGTAAAATAAGCTAATCTCGATAATACTGTGCTATAAAACGTAATAAATGGAATCTCCCCAAATTGTTTATTAGACATATATATATTTACAAATATTATTCTAAACATCAAATTTATCTTGTATTTTTTTTAACAAATCATTATTATAAATGCCACTTGGTTTATAATTTTTAGTTGAATTATAGTCTTTATCCTTTTCCTTGTTTATCTTTATTTTATCATTTTTATTCAAAATAATGCTGTTTGGATCTAATACATCATTTGAAGAGCTACTATTTGTAATTTGTGGATTATTACTGACTAAATTACCCATACCATCGATTGCTTGTCCAGTTTGTTTTTTATATTCTAGACGAACATAACCAGGAACCCAATGTTGCCAACTAATAAAAACCAGATTTGGATGTGTATATCGAATAGCAAAATCATTTTCTCGCAATTTTCTTAAAATATATTCGATACATTCCGCAACATCATATCTAGAAATACCAATCATCATTTCAGGTATAACGTACCAGCAAAATTGTTCTTTTCCTTGTTTTTGCCTAGATGTAATTTTAATCTTATCATGAATGCGATTTAATATTTTATTATACAATTGAAGTTTATTTTCAGAGATTTCTCTCTTCTTCTCAAACAAGTCATCAAGATTTAATTTATCTGATATATCTTCTTTATCCGAAAGTGTAAATATATTCATATTAAAACTTTAAAAGAAAAAAAACTTTAAAAAGATACGAATATATCTATTAATGATTAAACACATAGTTATAAATGGCGGTGGACCAACTGGACTTTTGAGTTATGGGGCTTTAAAATACTTGTTTGAGAATGAATTTGTTACTATTGAAAATATCAAAAGTATATATGGAACATCGATTGGTGGTGTGTTCGGAGTAATGCTTTCGCTAAAATATGATTGGAAAACATTGGATGATTATTTAATGAAGCGACCTTGGGATAAGGTATTCAAATTAGATCCCGAACGTTTATTGGGGCTCTATTATAATAAGGGCTTGTTTTCATTTAATCTAGTAGAAGAGTTTTTAAAGCCGTTGTTAGAAGCAAAAGATTTATCATTAAATATAACATTAAAAGAATATTATGAATATAATAATATAGATCATCATTTTTTTGCGGCGGAATTGAATACCCTAACGCAAATAGATATAAGTCATAAAACACATCCTGATTTGAGTTTAATAAAAGCACTAGACATGACAACTGCTATACCGATATTTTTCAAACCGGTGTTTTTAAATGGAAAATGTTATATCGATGGGGGAGTATTAAACAATTATCCAGTAAAGGATTGTATAGAAAATGAAAAATGTAGCATTACTGAAATTTTGGGAATAAAAAATCAATACACCAACAAGTTAAATATACATGAAGATATGAATCTTCTCGAATATTTACATAATTTACAAGGAATAGTTATAACACATATACAAAAAGAACATATATTAGAGGATACTATACCATATGAAGTAAAATGTATATGTGATAAAAATATGACTAATTATTCAGATTGGTTAAGCTATATAACAGAACAAGATAAGCGTATTGAAATGATTGAACAGGGTACAACATATGGAGAATTATTTTTAAACTATCATAAACAATTACATACTTAGTTTAGTGTACTTTGTAAAAATTCAGTAAGATGAGGTAATGAAGGTTTGGCGTCATATTCTATAATTTGACTCCCTTTAATTAGTTTAATAGTAGGATAACCTTCTACCTTATATTTATCGGCAATATCTGGATTGTCTTCACCATTAATTTCAGTAAAAATTAAGTTATATCCATTGTATTTTCTGTCAGCATACGACTGTTTAAATTCTTCCCATATAGGTTTGGCTTTTTTGCTATGAGGACACCATTCTACAGTAAAAATAATAATTTCAATATCACCTTTATTATCATCATCCATTGTGTTATCAGTGAATTCTTTGTTTGGAATAAATTCTTGATCTACTAATGGAGAAACATATTGATTGTATACATAAGTTGCGACAACTATAAATAATAGGACTACTACTAATATCATCCAAAACCTAGAACTACTAATTAAGCTATATGCATTTTCTTGAATATTTTCTAACATATTATATATAATTTTGATATAAAACAATAAATTAGAAAACGAATTAGTCAAATATATTTTTGATAATATATGCCATAAATAAAAATAAACATAGACAAAAAATGAAATTCAAGAATAAGTTATATCTTACTGTTCCTAAAGATACATTTTCTAAAATGTCTTTGATACTAAATAAAGAATATGAAGAGGTAATACTAAGGTATAGTGAATATCCTAATATCAGTATAATAAGAGATTTACCCATATATTTCTTATATCCTGTGAAATTAAATGGATTCAAAATGAATACAAATATGAGAAGAATCGCAAAAATATTTAAAAAAAATGTACTTTTTGTACTGTCACAAAACGTTTGAAATATTTGATTTGAAGAGGCATTCATTATTATATATGCGTAAAGTTTTTTCTCTAAATAATATAATATGCAGACACGTAAAAATATAAAGTCTAGGAAAAATAAAACGAAGAAGAGAATATTTACAAAAAAAGATTTTGATGCTGGTGATGGATTTCTCACATCAGTTTGGGGACCAGCATTATGGCATTCATTACATACGATTAGTTTTAATTATCCAACTAAGCCATCAAATAAAGATAAGAATCATTATAGACGGTTTATGTTAAGTTTAGTTAATATATTACCGTGTAAATATTGTAGAGAGAATTTAAAGAAAAATTATAAGATATTTCCATTGACGTTGGGGTGTATGAAAGATAGAAATAGTTTTTCTAGATACGTATATCGTCTTCATGAACGAATTAATAAAAATTTAGGCAAAGATTCTGGCTTAAGTTATTGTGATATTAGAGAAAGATATGAACATTTTAGAGCTAGATGTAGTGAAGATAAAACAACTATATTTAAATTTAATAAAACGCGTAAGAAAAAAGAAAAGGGATGTACCGAACCACTCTATGGAAAAAAGGCAAAGTGTATAATTAAAATTGTTCCAAAAGATGAAAAATGTAAAACCTTTCAAATGGACGAAAAATGTAAAAAAACAAGATAAACCCCAGACAAATAATAATTTTTATATTTTTATATTATATAAAAATGGATACTTGTAAAAAACCAAATATGTCAAGTACTTCTGATTTTGTTAATGCCCTTAAAACTGGCGGATTTGATTTAACAAAAATGAATAATGTAATGACCGAATCTTGTCCTATGCCTAATAAAGGAGGTTCAAAACGTTCAAAAAAAGGTGGAAGAGTACTTACTTTTGATAATATTAAGTATTTATTTGTTACTTTTTTAACTATCATGTCTGGTTATTTATTAACAGGTGATTCAATCGCTGCGAGAGGTATTGTTGACGGGCTTGGAGGAATATTTTCAGGAGAATGCGCATATGTGCAGAATAGTATATTTGGTGCGATCGGATTTAATAATCCTATATGTGAGATATGGTCTGGTATATTAAATCAACTATATCAAGCTATACGAGGAAATCCTATGGCGATTGCATTTTGTTGGGCTGTTCTTAGAGCGATTATAGCTGCTCCAAATGACGCATCTAGAATTTTAAATGGTTCTGTAGGTGCATTTGTTGGTTTAGTAAATGGCCAATATCCTGGACTAATTGACATTCCTAGAGATCAACTCATGAATAGTTCATTACCAGAATCTGTTCGAGAACAATTAAATGAGGCTGGTGTAAATCCAGATACTGTTGTAGAGAAGTCCAGCGCAGTGACTACCCCCGATATGGGTGAGACCGATATGGGTGTCAGTACAGGAGGTCGCAAAAAGGCTAAGAAGGCTAAGAAGAGCAAGAAGAGCAAAACTGCTAAGAAGAGTAAAAAGGCTAAGAAGAGTAAAAAGGCTAAGAAGAGCAAAAAGGCTAAGAAGTCAAGAAAGACTAAAGGAAGACGCTAAATTTTTAGAAAATATTATTTAATTTTATTTAATTTAATAATATTTTACATACCAAATTGACTGAAATCAGCTAAAACTGGTCTGGGTAAGTAATTGTCATTAGAACTGGCATAGTTAGGAACCTTTTTACATTCGAACGCGGGTTCAGGACATCTGGCACAAGGAGGACACGGGGGAGTTTTTTCTTGTTTAGGGCAAGAAATAGCTGCGGGACACATAGGACATACAGGAGGAACAATTTGGGACTTTAAGATGTATAAATCTTCTTGTCCTACAGGTACGTTACTGACTCCATTATTTGTAGCAACCGCAGTATTTCCATCGGGGCCAGTAGCGACCACCGCAGAATTTCCACCAGAACCACTATATGCGTTGACTGATCCACTATTATCATAATTATCATAATTATCATCAACTACAGCTGTATTACCTTGGGGTCCAGTAACAGCGGTATTGCCTTGAGGACCAGTTGTGGCTGTAGCAGAGTTTCCATTAGACCCGGTTACTGTTCTTTGCGATGACATACCCTCACGAAGGAATGTTCCTAAACAACTAGCAAATATAAGCGATAATAATAATATTAAAAAGATGTGTAGTTTTTGAAGTTTCATTGTATATACTACTTTAAGAAAAATTAAAAATTGAATAAAAAAATGTTAAACAAAATATAGTAAAAATACAATGCCAAGAACTAAACCAGAACCATTAACCAAGTTTTATAAAGAAGATGATGATATATTTGAGATCGGTGTAGATGAAGTCGGAAGAGGTCCATTATTTGGTCGTGTATATACGGGTGCTGTTATTTTACCGAAAGATACAGACTTTGATTTTACTCTATTGAAGGACAGTAAAAAATTTACAAATGTAAAAAAAATCAAAGAAGTCGCAGAATATATTAAAGAACACGCGGTTTCTTGGGCCGTTACATATAAAGATGAAACTATTGTTGATAAGATTAATATTCGTCAATCTGTATTGACTAGTATGCATGACTCTATAAAAAATGTTATGACTGAGAATAAAAAATACTTTCTACTGGTAGATGGAAATGATTTCAAACCATATATGAAATTTGAAAACGATACATTTAATCAAATAGAGCATAAATGTATTGAAGGTGGTGATAATAAATATTGTGCCATAGCTGCAGCATCTATATTGGCGAAAACAGAGCGTGATAAATATATTGAAGATTTATGTGAAGAGCATCCAGAGCTTAAAGAGAGATATAGTTTGGATAAAAACAAAGGGTATGGAACTAAATTACATATAGAGGGAATTAAAAAATATGGAATAAGTAAATGGCATCGTAAATCATATGGTATTTGTAAAGAGTATTGTTAATTTATTCAAAATCATAATCATTAAATTCTGTCATAAAACTACTTACAAACGGCTCATCTTTACATTTTTGAATATCAAAGAATGTTTTTTTATCTCCTAGAATAATAAGATTTTTTGCTGCTCGTGATATAGCAGTGTATGCCAATTTTAGTCTATTTGTTCCCCAAGACAGACTGTTATGAATAGGAGAAGCTATAAACACAATGACATCCTTCTGACTACCTTGATATTTATGGACTGTGTTACAATAATTCAATGTAAAATTGTCTTTGATATCAATAAGCGGAACTTCTTCAATATTGTTTTCCGAATCTTCATCATAAATGACCATTGCCATATTTTCTTTGCGAGCCCTTCCAGTTTTAGGATTCAATACGGTTGACTCTTTGAATACAATTTTTCCAGTATCACCATTCACTCTAATAATGTCATCGCCATACTTATTTTCAGTTCTCATAACATAATCATTTTCCTTAAAATAACCGTGAACATAAGCATTTGTAGCATTATATACATCATTTTGCATTAGTTTATTCATTTCAAATACACCACATTCTTTATTATTTTCTGGTGTAATAAAAGCGATATTCTCTTTACCATACTTATTAACAAGCTCTTTACATATTTTTACAGTTTTTCCTTTACGCATAAAGTCGTGTTCAATAAATACAGTTGACTCTCCATCAAAATCATCAATTGACAATTCATGCTTATTGATTTTGATAATACAATCTTTTAGCTTACCCGAATCCTGACGTTTAATTTCCTTTAAAAACTGATTATTGAATAGTTGTGAATTGATGATACATTCAAATGGTCGTCCTTTACCAATTGGAGGCAATTGTTTAATATCACCACATAAGATAATACCACAATCAAAATACTTACACCATTTCAATAGTTGTTTAAACATGAATATATCTATCATTGACGATTCATCTACAATGATTTTGTTGATATATTCTGGATATATCTTAGTTTTACTATCAGATGATTCTTTGTTTTTTTCGTCCAGCTGCTTTTGAATTTTTGGAAATGTATTCAATAGACACTTATGTAGAGTCCCGCAAATATCTTTGTTTTTAATATTTGTACACTTGTCTTTTAAACCTTTAAAAGCCTTACCTGTTGGCGCCATTAAACTAATATTATACTCGAACTCGGTTTCACTTTTTCGACTATTAAACCATTCAATTACTGCTTCCGTGATTGTAGTTTTACCAGTTCCTGGTGGTCCAGTAATAATGCTTATTTTATCAGTAATTGCGCCTTTGACGGCTGAAATCTGTTCATCATTTAACTTGAATGCTTTAACATCTGTAGATTTGGTCTTTTCAAAATTGGCGATAAATTGATTGAATTCATCATTGTCAATCTCATCAGTTTCGTCATAATACATATCTAATAGCTCATCACCAATATCCTTCTCGATTTTTACAAAGTCTTTGATTCCATACAAATGTTTTATTTTTTTGTGCATAACTAATTTTTCATTCAATATATTCAAAAGTCTGCTATATTTTCCTAGCAGTTTGTTTTCATCGCAAAATTTTCGAAGTAACCAGTACCATCCTTGTCTATAACATCGATCGGTATTTTCCTTGTATTTATTTTGCGAATTGGGTTGACTTTTAATTTTATAAAAACTGCCATTATTATCTTGAACTGCATATATAGCCCACTTCTCTACTAGTAATTCATCTGTAATTGGAATATTTAACTCAGTTGAAATGCGATATGCTTGGTTAAAATTAATAGGAGAATGTTGAATTTGAATTAAATCAAACGGGTTTTCAATAATATTTTTAATAAAGTATTTACTATGATTTTCAAAACGCAGTGTTTCAATCATTTTCTCAATCGTTTTGAATGTAATCTTAGTTTGAAAATCATTGAACCATTCTATAAGATGCAATAATGTATCAACAAATGTATTTTTTTCAGTATAGTTATAATATGATCCTGACTTTAATTCTTCTCGTTCTTGTTTAAATGCCTTATAATCATCAACAAGTTGTGCAGTTTGGTATCTACTGTTCTTTTTGATAATAGTATCAAGTGCTTCCGCATATTTGTCCCTAATTTTTGATGCTCGTTCTTCATTTTTCTTGTTTTTTTCAAGTTTTAGATTTAATTTTCGCAAATCTCTACAACTTGGAATATTTTTAATAGGTTTATTAATAAAATCCATGATTTGTGGTGTGTATTTATACTACATTTAATAACGATTAAAAGAATCAATTGTTTTTAAAATTGAAGTTGAATAGTAAAAATAATGAAAAGTATATGAAACATGAAAGTACTTGTATTTGATACAGAGACAACCGGACTCCCAAAAGAAAGAAACATTAGTATATATGACACTCAAAACTGGCCTCATATTATTCAGCTATCTTACATTGTGTATGATTCTGATACTAATGATCTAGTTACTGTTGAAAACGACTATATTAAGATTGATGCGAATGTTAATATAGATCCCGGGAGTGAAAAGATTCACAAGATCAGTCGAGATATGTTGAAGGACGGAATACCAATTAGTGAAGCATTATACAAATTTAATCGTTTTTCCGAGAAGTGTGAATTATTAGTGGCTCATAATGTCTCATTTGATAAGCGGATGTTAATGGTAGAAGGAATCAGAAATAAATATCGCGTGACAATGAGTGATACATACTGTACAATGAAAAATAGCATTGAAATTTGCAAAATTGAAAAAATTGGAAAAAACGGAGACAAGTATTTTAAATATCCTTCCTTGAGTGAATTGTATAAGCATTTGTTTGATAAAATTCCAAAAAATACACACAATGCTCTTATCGATATTCTCCTTTGTATGAGATGCTTTTGTAAGATTGAACTAAAAAAAGACATTTCTGAAATAAATAATACCATTAAGATGATGTTGAAAGATGCACACTAATTACCAATGTGTAATAAACAAAATAAACAACATAAAAAGAATATATTACTTATGCAGAACACATTTCACAAACTTCGTGTTCGTCTTCTTGGTTATTTTTTTTATCAGGTTCAATCGTAAATTGTTGTGCTTGATGTTTCGCCTTTCTTCTAAGATAATAAATACCTGTTTTTAGACCAGCTTCCCATGAATAAAAGTGCATAGAAGTCAATGTTTTATAACTAGGATCTTCTACCCATAAATTTAAACTCTGACTTTGACAGATAAACGCCCCCCGATCCCGTGCCATATCAATAAGATGTTTCATTGGAATTTCCCAAACAATTTTATATTTATCTTTAATATGTTGAGGAATTCCTACAATCTGTTGAATACTTCCATTATTTGCAATAATAGTGTTTTTAATTTGTTCATTCCATATTTTAAGGTTGATGAGTTCACGCATCAAATATTTATTAACAATAATAAATTCTCCGGCAATTGTTCTTCTAGTATAAATATTACTAGTAAATGGTTCAAAACATTCATTGTTCCCCAAAATTTGCGCTGTACTGGCTGTAGGCATAGGTGCTACTAATAGAGAATTTCTAACACCATATTTCATAACATTTTCTTTTAGGATTGTCCAATCATATCTTGTCGATGGTGTAACATTCCACATATCAAATTGAAAAATGCCTTCTGAAAGAGGAGATCCTTCAAATGTACTGTATGCTCCACAATAGTCTTTATCTTCCATATGGAGTTCGTAATCATTTAATAATGATAATACTCCATTATCGCTATATCTACCCTCATGTTTTTCTTTTAGAATTTTAATACATCTATCCTTAGATATTTCCATAGACATTTCCATAGACGCATGATAAATAGTTTCGAAAATATTTTTATTGATTATTGTGGCTTCTTCTGAATGGTATGGAATATCCATCATAGCAAATACATCTGCTAATCCTTGAACACCAATTCCAATAGGTCTATGTCTCATATTGCTTCGTTTGGTTTTATCAGTTGGATAAAAGTTAATGTCTATGACTTTATTTAGATTATTACTAACAACTTTTGTAACTTCGTGTAATTTATCGTAATTGAATGTTTTATCATCATTGATATACATTGATAGACCAAGACTAGCAAGATTACACACAGCGGTTTCTTTAGAATCACTATATTCAATGATTTCAGTACATAGATTGGAAGATTTGATGGTTCCAAGATTCTTTTGGTTAGATTTATTATTGGCGGCGTCTTTGTAAAGGATATAAGGTGTGCCTGTTTCCATTTGACTATCCATTATTTTAAACCATAACTCTCTTGCCTTGATAGTTTTTTTACCTCGTCCTTGAGATTCATATGAAGTATATAATTCAACAAATTTATCACCATAACAATCGTGTAGACCTGGACATTGATCAGGACACATAAGAGTCCAATCTCCATTTGTTTTAACTCGTGACATAAATAGGTCGGGAATCCATAGCGCATAAAAGAGGTCTCTTGCTTTCATTTCCTCGTCACCGTGATTTTTCCTCATTTCAAGGAAATTCTCAACATCAGCATGCCATGGCTCAAGGTAAATAGCAAAACTGCCATTGCGACGCCCACCTCCTTGATCAACGTAGCGAGCAGTATTATTAAATACACGAAGCATTGGGACAATACCATTAGATGTTCCATTAGTTCCTCTAATATGTGTTCCAGTGGCTCTTACATTATGAATATGTAACCCAATACCACCAGCCCATTTAGAAATTTCGGCACAATCTTTTAATGTATTATAGATTCCACTAATACTGTCGTCTTCAAGTGCTAATAAATAACACGAACTAAGTTGTGGTTTAGGAGTTCCAGCATTAAATAATGTGGGTGTGGCATGTGTGAAATATTTTTGAGACATTAAATCATATGTATTTTTAACATTATTAATATCATTGCCGTGAATACCAATTGATACACGCATCCATAGAAATTGCGGTCGTTCAACTACCTCATTGTTTATTTTCATAAGATACGCACGCTCGAGCGTTTTGAACCCAAAATAGTCAATTAAATAGTCGCGATCATGATTAATCATCGCGTCAAATGTTTCTTTATTTTCATTAACTATATCATATAAATCTTTACTAATTAATGGGCTATGTTTATCATGAATATCGGTAAAATTGTATAATTTTTGCATAGCTGAAAAAAAGGAACTATCAGTATTACTGTGATGATTCGATACGATAATTCTACTAGCTAATGTATTGTAATCAGGATGCTGAACACTAAGAGATGCACATTGCTCTGCGGCAAGTTCATCAATTTTAGTAGTAGGGATTCCGTCGTAAATTTGATCGATGACTTTCATTACAAAGCTAGTATAATTAAGTTTAATCTTACATTCATTTCCTTTACCTTTAACACGCTTTAAGATTTTATCAAATGCAACAGTTTCATATTTGCCATTACGTTTAAGAACACGCATTTCTTGTTCGATACTCATTTAACATATAATGAAAACATAATTTTAAATGGTTGTAATATAAATAAATATAAATAAAATATTTTTTATTTATATAAGAACTTATGAAAAAGGAAATTGTATTTTTAATTTTAGCATTATTATTTAGTTTAATTAGTATTCCATTTGTTAAAGGGTCATATGAAGGATTTTCGTTGTTAAGTCCTGGAACATATCCGGTCAGTTCAGATGTCCCCATCTTATATGAAGATTATCCACTAAAGAAAAAAATGGGTGTATCCGATAATACATATGAAGACAATTATCCTGATTATCCGGTATTTGGTTCATCATATGGACAGTATACTAATAATGTAAGATATTGGTCTACTCCCGATAATGGAAAATGTTCTCGGGCAGAATTTTGTGGAGGATTATATGATAATAAAAAAATAGATATTCCAAAGAGTCCTATTATTATTCCTTTTTCTTCACCTGATATTAGAGTGAATTATTATGGTTCACACGAATTAACTTGCCCCACTGATGTCCATTAATTCAAAACTAGTATTTATGTAAATAATTTGATTTTGTAAATTATTTACGTCAACCATGCATGAATTAGATTGAAGTGATTCTGTTATTGAATTAGATCGCGATGGTCTAACATTTTTTTTGGCCAATCTATGATCATATCCAGTATGTTTTTCATTTTCAATAATTTTCCAGACGGCTTCAATTTCATAAACTGCTGATTGAAACCACGACTTATTACGAAGTACTAGCACACAACTATACTCTTGTAATCTCCAATAAATATTCTTAACCCATGTCAAATCCTTATGTTTTTCCATGATCATATTGAACCATACAGTATGTTCATCTTCATTAATATACAGTGGCATATATTCGTATAATGGTTTACCATTTTTCATAAAATACGCAATAACACCTTTTAATTCATTATTTTCATTATAAATAAATGAGCCGTCGTTCATAAATGATTCTTCGTCTTCATATTCCTTAAATGATGTTTCAAGAAAGTCGCATTCATTCAAATCGCACGTTTCCATTTGAAGTTGCATTTGAATCCAATAATCTTCTTTTGGGATTCCAGTAATTTCCCTCGTAGTAGGATTTTTGATTTCTACCATTCGACCATATCTATCAGATGATGGGTCTACATTGATTCCATCTGGTGATGCGCCTAAAAATGTATGTTTATCGTGTTGGATGCATCCATAATCTTTAACTTTTGTCTTGTATAAAGCTTCATAGAACATAATTGATACGTCTTCATATTTATTACCATGATGCATTGGTGTAGATGTATTAACTCCATCATATTTTGTCAAATCTAATGGTTTACATTTTTCAACGACCAATTGATTAATAGTTGATTGCGATTTAAACGCTTTCCATGCGGAACTAGCTGTAATAAGATTATGACGAAATTCATACCAGGCAGGAGTTCTTTGATCTGGTTGAGGCTTATTTTCTATAATATTAATTTTTTCAGTCATTTTTTCAATATTGATGGATCTACGAATAAATGAGTTAGGGTAAGACCTACACGGGTAATCTGTTGTAAAGTATTGTTTCTTAACATTGGTATATATTAACCATAATTCACTGGATAATAACTCTTGATCTGTATATAGATGACCGATAGATTGAATAATGATTGTTATAACGTACTCGTCCATGTCTCTGTGAAAATTCGGAGAACTGAATGATAATGGGCAATTTTCTATATAATTGTCCATTAACTCTCCCAATGTCAATTGTAGTTCATCTGTATCTTTTGAAGAAATTAATCTGGACAGATTAAATAAATTTAATATATTTTTTATAATTGGTAATTCACTGATTAACATTGTTTATTTACTATAATATAATCTTAATTGTTTATATCAATTTTATCATCTTTATCAGATTTTTCAATTTTTTTCCCCTTTAGTTTCTTAGGTGCTAATGATTTTAATGTAGATGGTCTTTTATCACATCGCTTCAATGAAAACTTTTTTGATGTAGTGTTGTAAAATAATGATGGAATAGATGTGATAAGACCAGTATCTTTATCATATACCACATCCTTTGCCTTTAATAATTTTTTCCTATCTAGATTTAACGAAAGAATCTTATATAATGTATGTTGATCTGTATCCTTATCTGTATGTTCGTTACAATATGAAGATACAAATATTTTGAACTTTTGTAATTTTGTAGTCTTATCTAATTTTGTCCAAGGTTCATTTGTAATTGTATGCTTTTCATCTTCAAGAAATATATCTAGATTGGACATATTTTCAACAGTTTCAATTACTTCATTTGCATTACCAGTTAAAAGCATAGATTTATATTTAATATTCTTTAATTCCACACATTCACTATCAGCCATTATTATATATTTATATAGGGTAAAGTTTATACTATTTTAAAATAATATAAATAAATAACGATAGTATTTACATTTTGATGAAAACTATTATAATAACCGGAAAACGAAATATAGACAAGATACAAAAAATAGATAATCCAATAAGAAAAGACTCTATGAAACTAGGGTTGGATGACATTTATTACACGTATAATAAACATATTGAAATAATAAACAGAATGTATTTGGAGGAGACTCAAGAGTACGAAACAATACTGAAGAGAGAAATTAGTAAAAAAATAAGTGGATATAGAAACCAGGATATTCAAAAGAAATTGATAGATTTAATTAAGTTTATTTCTCTCGACCAAACTATTGAACTACTGCTAATAAGTAAACTCAAGTGTTTTTATTGTAATGATAAATGTGAATTATTGTATAAAAGTATATTTGCAAAAAAACAGTGGACGTTAGACAGAATACACAATAATCAAGGTCATAATCATGATAATGTAGTAATATGTTGTTTAGATTGTAACGTAAAAAGAGGAAATATGGATAGCGACCGTTTTAAAAGAGGAAAGGAAATTAAAATAGTTAGAAAACAATTTTAAAAATAAATGAAAAACTATATGAGCGGTTTTATTTATCTGAAATGGGCACCTTCTATAAAAGATATGTATTATGAACAATCAAAAATAGAAGACAAACCCAAAGTTATTGGAAATAATGTAATGGAAACTATTTTACAAGAAGGTCCAGACTTTATAAGAAATGAATCGAAGAGAGAAAGTCAATTCGAAAAAATGAACGATAGAGAAATGATGGTTCAGACGAATTTAAATCCATTCATTACATCAAACTATTTAGAAGATTTACAAGTTCAAGAAAAATACCTAACACCTCAAAATTCTAATTCTTAATTCTTAATTCTCAATAATTAAATATGTAATAAGAAAGTATTTAAAACTTACCGAACAACTAATATAATGTCTCAAACATATAGTACACAGAACGACTTATTATTGAAGAATTTATTAGAATTTTATAAGATTGATAATAATATGGATAAAATGTTGCAAATAATTAATGGTGAATCTAAAATTTCATTACGAATTATAGACTGGTTTGCCACAAATTATGCTAAAAAATATTATACAGTTTATCAATTGGAAGGTCTCGCACAAACAAGGTTTAAAGTGTATAATGATTATAAACTGAAATTAAAAGCCTATTCTAAAAGACGATTTGACCCATTTTGTCGATGGGATAGAATTAATGTTCCTTATAACGAGAATTCACATATTCAAACCACTATCGGACAATTAAATTTTTTTAAATGGGCATTAGAACATAATGTGGTCAATTATATTGAGCAGAATTATAGTAATATTGAAAAGGACATGAATAATAGAAACAGTACCTCTAAAAATAAAGCAATTGATAATAAGAATAAAACTAGAAAAAAGAGGGAAGAATTATCAATTTCAGCAACCAAGAGTATCAAAAAGGAAAAGGTTGAAATTATCGTTAAATTTGATTAATAAAGTAAAGATTTAAATATTTAATAATACTTTAAATTAGATATTTAAAATGGGTAATCAACAATCAATTCAAAAATTGAATTTTGAAGATATACAACAGATTATAAAGACACCTGAGAATTATATATTAATAAATACATTAGATAAAGATTTACAAGAATGTTTAATACCAAATACAATAAATGTAAATAATGAAGAACTAATAATAAATAATTTATTATCTAATGACAAAACAAAAAATATTATTATCTATGGAAAAAATGTGAATGATCCATCCATATACGAAAGATACGAACAATTAATAAAATTAGGATTTAATAATTTATATGTATATCCAGGTGGAATGTTTGAATGGCTATGTTTACAAGATATTTATAGTGATGAATTATTTCCAACAAATAAAAAAGAAATGGATATTTTAAAATATAAACCAAGTTCTCAATTAAATAAATATTGTATTACAAATGGAATAGATTAGACTAGTCTGTTTTCTTATCCAATGCCATGTTTGCAAGTTTATCCGCTCGTTTATTAAATTCACGCTTAACATGTCCATAACTAATTTTATTGAATTTTTCTTCTAATACCTTTACTTTATTATGTAATGGTATTAAATTTGTAGCTCTAACTTGATATTCGCCTGTTACTTGCTTAATTATTAGTTCAGAATCACCTCTCACCAAAATAGATTTTATATTTAGTTTAATCGCCAATTCCAATCCAGCTATAAGAGATAAATATTCAGCATCATTATTCGTCCCACCACTTTCGTCTAATATACTTACAGTATCAAGTTCTGTATCATTTACATCCAATATTACACAACCTAAACCTAATTTAGTTGATGGATTACCTCTACAAGCTCCGTCAAAATATAAAATCGGGTTGTTTTCATTAATTACTGTATTTTGTGTATCATTCATATGTAGATGCATTGAAATCCATACATCAATATCTTTAATCCATTGTTTTTTTATATGAACATTTTCATCAATACTAGTATTTACATTTGCATCAATCACCATTTTTTCGTCAAAAGTATTCAACCACTTCTCGTGATAATTATGACATTTTGTTAGATATTCAATAGGGATATTTTCACCGTCTCTGGCTCTAAGTTTAACACGTTCATTACATACTGTAGGATCTGCACGCACATAAATGATTCCTGACAATTTAATATCATCTAGAAATTCATTAAACCACATTAAGTATATTTGAAATTCATCGTGTTCAATTAATCCGTCATCGAATAACATTTGGGCAAAAACATTTTTATCTGTATCTACACATCTTTCAGTAATAATAATTCGATATTTATTTTCATTCACCTTTTTTCTAAGTAAATGAAGTCTGGAAATATATGCCATCATTTGAAAGCGAAAAGCATATTTGTTTGTGTCTTTGTATAGATTAGTTAGTATTGGGACATTATTTTTATCTACAATATTTTTCCAATCATCTACAGGTTCTGGTACAAAACAAATATCATTGTTGTCTTTATAATAACACTGTAAATCATCATATAATGTAGATTTACCCGACCCAATATTACCATCAATGCTTAAAATAATTGGCAGACTCATTATAAATGTATTCTTTATTTTTTATTTATTAATAAAATTCAATTTTAAATAAAAATTGAATTTAAATATTAATTAATATACTAATTAAACTAACAAGTTACAATGGATTTAAATCAATCGAAACTTACTAAAACTGAATGGGAATCAACAGAGATTCCGGTTCATCGTGATGAAAAGGAGATTTTGAATTTAATTATAAAAGGTTATCATGATGTAAATATGATCTATAATAAAAACGAGTCTATGATTAATTTCTTGAGATTGGACCCTAATGTCAATGTAATGAATCACTTATATAAAGAATATTTCGAACCGATTATAAAAAAACTATCAAAAAAATATGACTTCGTATTTAATAGCTCGATCTCGGTTAAAATTCAACGAGTAAACTCTGTTGAGAAATTAAAACTAGATAATCTGACAAAAACAATTCAAGAAAGAGGACATAAAATTTTTGAATTCTATTTATTACATATTTGCGAATCTGTAATGAAATATTTTCATAAATCCAATATTGTAAAAACGAATAAATCCTATTATACTCTACAGCATTTGAATAATTTAAAAATAACTAATGTAAGTCCAAAAGTAAGAGAATTTGTCGAGAATATACTAGCGGATTACTATGTTAATCTAAATATTGAAGAAATGTTCAAGCAGAGCAGCGATTTAATTGAACAAAATGACGAATTGACTCAATATAAAGACTTTCATCTATACGAACATCAAAAAGAATTATTTACCATCTCTAAAACACCTGAGCCAAAAATGATATTATATATTGCACCGACTGGAACAGGAAAGACACTTAGTCCGCTAGGATTATCTGAAACGCATAGGGTTATATTCGTTTGTGCTGCTAGACACGTTGGACTAGCACTAGCAAGAAGTGCTGTTTCAGTCGGAAAGAAGGTGGCCTTTGCGTTCGGTTGTCATGATGTATCTGATATTAGGCTACATTATTTCGCAGTGAAAGACTATGTTAAAAGTGAAAAGACTGGTAAAGACATTAAATATAGAGATGGAAAACGGAAGGTTGACAATACCAATGGTTCAAATGTAGAAATTATGATTTGTGATATCAAGTCTTATCTATCAGCAATGTATTATATGGCTGCTTTTCACGAAAAGGATAAAATGATCATGTATTGGGATGAACCGACTATTACTATGGATTACGAAGAACACGAATTTCATAGTTATATTTCAGAAATTTGGCAAAAAAATGTGATTCCAAATATTATTATGTCCTCTGCTACATTACCTCACGAGGAAGATTTGCAAGAAACAATATCAGACTATAAGTCAAGATTTGAAAATAGTAAAGTGTATAATATCGTCAGCCATGATTGTAATAAATCTATTCCTATTATTAATAGTGCAAATCAAGTAGAAATGCCTCATTTAAAATACGGTAATTACGATGATCTACAAAAATGTGCAGCACATTGTCAACAACATAAAACCTTATTACGATATTTTGATCTGGGGGAGATTGTACAATTCATTCATTATCTAGACAAAAATGATTTAATCCCAATTGAACGATATAAAATTAGGGAACAATATGACGAGCTTATTAATATGACTATGAATAATATTAAGATACATTATTTGGAAATTTTACAACGACTTTCTAGTGATAAATGGGAGTCCATCTATCAATATTTTCAGAGTAACCGCGAAGAGAAGTATAAATCAAACATTTATATTGCTACACAGGACGCTCATACGCTTACAGACGGACCTACTATATTCCTTGCAGATGATGTTGAAAAGATTTCGAAGTTTATTCTACAAACCGCAAAGATTCCAGCAAAGATATTGAGCGATATGACAGAGGCAATTGAATACAATGATAAGTTACTGTTATTAATAACTGAGAAGGAGCATAAATTGGAAGACAGTCTAGGTGATGAGGTTGAAAAGGAACATAAAATGGCTAAAAATATAATGAAACCCGAAGAGAGGGCACTTAAAAAAGAACTTGACGAGTTGTCAAAGATGATTAAAACAATTTCATTACACGATCTATTTGTCCCAAATAAACTTGCCCATTTAAGAAAATGGGTTCAAAAAGATATTGTTGAGCGAGAATTCGCGTGCGATATTCAACAATCAGACGTAGAAAAAATTATGCTGTTAAGGGTAAGTAGCACATGGAAGTTGTTACTATTAATGGGTATTGGGGTATTCACAAATAATCATGATCCAGATTATACCGAGGTTATGAAGCAACTAGCAGTAAATCAAAAGTTATATTTAATTATTGCTTCATCCGATTATATCTATGGAACAAATTACCAGTTCTGTCACGGATATATTAGCAAGGACTTAAACTATATGACACAAGAAAAAACAATTCAGGCTCTAGGTAGAATTGGTAGAAATCAACTTAGTAAGGAATATAGTATCCGATTCAGAGACGATGTATTAATCGAGAAGATATTCACACATTGTGAACATAGACCAGAGGTAGAAAATATGAATAAACTATTTAATACACCATTGGTATAAATATAGTCATTTGAAGAGGTATAAATATATTGCATTCATATATTGTATATGAATCATTATAGATTAGATGTGGAAGATTATAGTGTATCTGTTTATTTGACCAAATGTAAAGACCTTATTATAAATTTTTTTAATATTTTATATGATTATTATGATTTTTGTATAGATAATCATATGACGTAATAAATAAAATTGATTAGTTTTAAATATTTATATATATAATTAAATATTTAAACTGACTACATATATCAATATGAGCGACTTTGAAGATTATCCAGAACTTACAGGAGATATATACGAATATATGTTTAGTCTAAGTGATATGTCCAGCACCACGACACCTAATATTTCCAATAAAAAGGAAATATATTATAAAAAAATATACAAAGATATTTACGACGACGAGATTATCAATTACGATCAACATACATATATGCGATGTGTTATGAATATTATGGAATCTATTAATGATGGTGAATTTTCGTGGATTATTACAAAAATACATAATATTCTTATATTCAAGCAAAAATATCATGAAGATGAATCAACCCAAATAGAAAATAGATTAATAAATATGGCAGATAAAAATAGTAATAATACACAAATATATACAGATGGTGATGGAATTAGACGCATAATATTTATGCCAGAATTAGAACGACAGGGTAATTGGTGTGGGTTGGCACTTGAACATCCTATAACAATTCTTTTTACAAATATCCGCCGCTATATTAGATTGCAATATTTATGTAGAAGTTCCATAATGGATATATTATATAAGGGGTTAAAATATACAAACACTGTTTTATTAAAAATAGAATTGGCTAATCGTAACGTAAATAAGGTAAATAATGCTAAATTCAGAGCATTATTATTAATGACACGAATATTTAGAGTTGATCAAGTTAAATCAGTAAAACAAATGAATATAATAGATGCGGAAATGAATAAACTAAACTATTGTACAATTACAAGAAATGGTGATAAAATTAATAGAACGCTAAGAAAATGGTTCCCATCTACCTATTAAGAATTAAAAAACATTTGTTTTGTTGCTTTCCATTGTTGATATTGAACACCTAGTGGATTTAAAAATCTAGTATTAAATAACGAACCAATAATTACAAACATTATTAAACCTAATACTTTGTTATATAAGAATAAGATTATTGATATTATAAACAAAAACATAAACATTATTTGAGCATAATTTAAAATTGTTTCAATGTGTTTTTTTGCATTCATTCCTTTATCATAATCATAGTGCATAAACTGACATACAACCATACCAGTCTTACCAGAAGGTTCAAAATAATACTCATAAAACGGCATAGCATCATGTTTTTTCATTAAAAAGTCCAAATAATATTGGGGAAATACATATATTACTGGGATAGATGTGTAACATTTAAATGAATAAAATGGTTTGAAACGCATTTGTTCTTCCATACCATACGTCCAATTGCCACTGTCTACAACATTATTAATGTTTTCAATAAGAAATTTATTTTTTGTACTCAATATATATGCCCCTCCTCTTGCCAACCGAAGACCTACTTCAATAATTTTATCATCGCGGTATTGAACATTAACGGCTCCTGTAAAACCAGATAAATGTCTATTTACCCAATCTGTTACAAGAGGGATTGGTTTATTGTCAGGGCTGATATATTTCCAATCATCAATAAATTCATTTTGTGAATCTGAATATACATAGGTTATTTGATACACAATTTTTCCATTTAACATTATATAGTCTGTCATTTGTTCCTTTGCGTCAATAAATTCGGACCACATCATGTCGGGAATATGACTATAATTATCAAGCTCGTCCCAAGACTTGATTTTAAAACAATTTTTACTAGTAGCTGTTTCATGACCCCATCTAGGTTTTATAAATATTGGTAGTTTAATGTTATTGGTTTGTTTTAAGTTTTGTAATTGCCCGCATAATATGCCTTGCGATTTAGTAACCCATAGTTTGTCATATACAAAATTATGTTTTGTATATTTTTTAAATGCTTGATAATCAAAATCTGGCACTTCTTTTGAAATAAATGTATCAAATGGGTCTAGATATGGATTACCAAATCCCATTGCATTACACCATGGAATTTCGTATTTTACAATTGTTTTTAAATAACTTTCTAATTGTGACATTACTATAGTATATACATTTAAAATATAATAAGCATTTTATAATCAATTATACAAAGATAAATGGAATGGTTACTAAATTATAACATATTCAATAATCCGATTAAATCTGATGTATAAGATGAATATATTAGTAATTGTAATAATAATATATAAATATCATGAATTTATATATTATGTATCTAGCTAGATTAATTTATTAGTAAAATCTACGACGACCATATCCGCCACGGTATATGGGACGTGCGTATACATCAGGAGCATAAAAAAGATTTTTTCTATATGGTCCGCCATAATAAACTGGATCTCCTCCACGTTGAACAACAACCTCTTTTGTTTCTTGGGATTGTATAGGTTCTAAAACACCTAACATGGAGAGAATAATAATAATAATTAAAAAGGAACCGAGTCCAAAAAATAAGTTTTTAGTATCCATTATATATATACAACATAAAATATTATAAAAATATTATAAAAATATTATAAAACACCTATTTTTTACCGAAAGGCTTGTATTTGACACTCATTACTTTACCAAGCATTACAAGTTGATTGGAATCCATTACAGCGACTCTACCAAGTCCTTCACACGATTCAAATGACTCAAGATAGATAGGTTGCTGAGGAATAAACTCCACCTCCGCATTATCACCTTGCTCTAGGAATGCGGGACTCTCTTGCTTTTCATTGCCAGTTTTTTTACCCATCTTCCAAACAATATTATTCATTTTACAAGCAGATTTACCAGTTCTTATATGAACACAAGGACTGAATCCAGGTTTAAGTTGTCCAGGATGTTCTTGAACGACTATTTGCGCTACAAAACTTTCTACTGGTGTGAGAACATCACCTTGTAGTGAAATCACATCACCTACCTTGGGCATTTTTGTCTTATCTAACCCCTTAATATTCATACCGATATTATCACCAGGCTTAGCACTAGGCCATGTTTTATGATGCATCTCAATACTGAAAATCTTAAGATTGTCAATACCTCTAGGCGCTACACGCACTACATCTCCGGCATTAAGTGTTCCTTGTTCAATGCGTCCAGTAATTACATCACCAACTCCCTTAATTTTATAAACACCATTAATTGGAATACGAAGAGGTTTATCAGGAAATCGTTTAGGTGGACGAGCAATTTTTTCAAGTGCCTCGTAAATTGTATGTCCTTCTACAACCTCATTCTTTGAAATATTTACCTTCCAACCTTTATACCAAGGCATCTTATCTGTTCTGTCTACAAGATTTTCTCCTCTAAATCCTGAATAAGGGATAAACGCAACTTGTTTAGGTTTAAAACCAGCTTGCATGATCATCTTTGTCATCTCCTCCTTAATCTCGTTATATCGTTGTTCAGACCAATCACATGAATCCATCTTGTTGACACCTACAATGAGCTTCTCAATCCCTAGAAGACCAAGTAGTCTCGCGTGCTGTCTAGTTTGTCCTTGAACGACACCTGTAGCATGATCACCACGAGCAATAGCGGTTTCAAATCCACCGGATTCAGCAGGAACTAATAGAAGAGCAACATCAGCACATCCAGCACCAGTAATCATATTCTTTACATAATCTCTATGACCAGGGGCGTCAACAATAGTATAATGATAACTATCTGTATAAAACTCCTTTGTGGTACAATTGATTGTTACACCACGTTCACGCTCTGTTTTGTCCTTATCCATGTAATACGCAAATGCGAATGAACTTTTCCCCTGTGCGTCAGCCTCTGTCTGAAGTTTTTCCATATCACGGGTTGAAATACCCCCTAATTTAAAAATAAGATGTCCTGTTGTAGTTGATTTGCCGGCATCTACATGCCCACATACTACTACGGATAGATGTTCTTTAGCTACTTGTGTATCACTCATTATATATACTAATATGGTCATAGATATTTAAGTGGTTTATATTATTATATACTGGATCATTAAGTAAGTGAAAATAGTGGGAACTGAAAAAAAGGCACTACTAGTTATATCGAATAAAAAATATTATATTACATTATAATAATGCCTAATAAAAATAGTAGTGGAGAGATTATATTTAAAGACTATCCTGATTTTAGACCTAATTTAACACCGAGAGAAATGTTTCAATTAGGAAGTTTCGGAGGAACATATTGGAGACCGATATATTCGTCTGTAACAAATAAAAAATATAAAAATCAACATGAAGATTATCCCAAATCTTGGTGGAAAGGAATACCAAATGATTGGTTGACACGAGACTGGAAAGAGTATGATAAATCTATTAATAATTATAATGTCAAGGTAGGAACAACTTTAGAATTTTGGGAAGAAAAGAAATGGATAACTAAAAATCATCCGTACGGATGGGTTCAATGGTATTGCGATTTTTATAAGGGGAAAAGAAGTCCAGACGATGAATGGCAGATTAGTAGATGGATGAAAACAGCTGGTCCAAATAGTAGATTTAGAAAATGGTTAATTAATATGATTAATGATAAAAATACAAAATATAATGATTATGAGGTTAGTCCAAAAATTCGCCAAACATTACAACATTGGGGCTATAAATTAACCAGCAAAGATTGTAAGAAATGTAAGTAAAACCTGTAAAATAATAATTTTAATTGAATTATTATTATTTTATGATTTAATGTTTATTTCGTCTGCTTTTTTTCCCTTTTTTTAATTTTCTTTTCTTAGTGGAATGACTCATATGAGCGGTTTTATTATGTAAATAATTAGTTGCAGATTTTAAATAGCTATTAGCTAAAACTATTTTTTTATTAACCCATTCAGGTAAATCATCGTCATCTCTAAGAAGTTTATGTAATTTTTTGGCATTTCTCTCTATATTGTCTACCTCTGTTCTTGCCATATGACCTTCATACATATGACCGTAGTCTAAATTTCGTCCTTTCATTATATATTATATAATGAAAAACTATTTTTTAAATTTCTAAATCATATTTAATTTTGATTTTCTCTCTAAGAATATTAATTTGTTCTTCTAAATCATATTCTTGTGGTAAAACCATTCTTATATTTTGCCTTGTTCCATCTGGTGCTCTTCTATCAAATGTTAAATGTGGTTTCCCTCTGTAATCTTTATTGCTTACACCAACTGGTAAAATTTTTTCTTCCACTATCGGATAAATATCATTTTCTAAATCATCCACGATTTTGTTTGCTTGGGCTAGTTTTTCTTGAATGGATACTTTTTCCGATTTGGATGAGGTAGTTTCTAATTGTGGATGACATACACAAAAATATGTGCGAAGTTTATTATTTTTACCATATTTTTCATTGGAATAATATACATATTTTTTAACCATATCTTCGGTTATTCCGTCTGGCAATGGTTTTGCTGTCTTTTTTCTTGCCCGCTTTGTTCCTTCTTTAATACCTTTCGTATTTTGTTGTTGAATTTCTTGAGAAACAACCCGTAAATTATCATAAGTATTATTTAATGGGTCTTGGTCAATATGGTCTACA
>Ga0233414_10000212_pt1 | contig 24777 bp, 17 predicted proteins | sample Na_anoxic_10_MG_FD_189020 | JGI IMG/M metagenome (GOLD analysis project Ga0233414, IMG submission 189020) | Seawater microbial communities from Saanich Inlet, British Columbia, Canada - Na_anoxic_10_MG | ecosystem: Environmental > Aquatic > Marine > Inlet | place: Canada: British Columbia... | reverse complement strand
ATGTCAAGTAAAATATGCTATATAATATAATTATTAGTGGCTACGTAAACACCCTGCAAAATGGCCTTAATTATATGTAATGATTAGATATATATGGTATTTTGCTCTGGAACATCCGATTGAACCCCTTGCATGTGTGGTCAGAGCCCAGAGACTTGCCGGAGTAAAAAATGACCAAACTGTAATGGTTATTGGGTGTGGAATGTCAGGGCTTCTTCACATAAAGCTTGCCAAAGCAAAGAAATGCCGGATTATAGCAACAGATATCAATGAAAAAAGGCTTGAATTTGCCAAGAAGATCGGCGCAGATTTTACAATCAATGCAAGAGAAGACGTTCCCGAACGATTAATTGCTGAAAATAGAAAAAAAGCTGATGTTGTGATTTTATGTTCTTCAGCTATTTCTGCAGTTGAGCAGGCATGGAAGTGTGTGGATAAAGGTGGTGTTATGGTGTTCTTTGCTGTTCCTGGGCCGGATAAGGTAGTTACAATCCCTATCAATTATTTCTGGACAAAAGAAATTAGAATAATAACTTCATACTACTGCGGACCGCCAGATATTGTTGATGCAATAAAGCTTATTGAATCAGGAGAGATAGAAGTAGATGATATGATCACACATAAACTCCCATTAAAAGATACTGCTGATGGGTTTCAACTGGTAATGGATGGCAATGAATCACTTAAAGTTATAATAAAGCCAAACCAGTAAAACATCCACCGGGTATAGTCAACCGGATGTTTTACTTTCCCCCTGCCAGTCATATCGGTTTTCATATACAAGTGTAAAATCTTTCGCCGTTCCAAAACCTTCCAATTCCAAATCAAGTCAGAAGTCTGACAAGGCAACTGTTGCTTATCGTATCCTTAATTTTCAAGGTACCAGAATCTTTTATTATTACCATCACAATACTCAAAATTCCGGGATTCCAATATCATAGCAAAAAGCTTGAATTCAGTGAAACTGTAGGATGCAAACACAATTATTGCATTTTAGGTCAGTGTAAAAGTGAAAACTGGCAGATGAATCCTTGAAAATAACAAGGTCGAATATCGGTAATCTATGAAACTGGTGGGGAGGTTAAGCCCCGACCTCCACCCAAAGCGGCCGGGCCACAAAAGACCCCCGAATACAGCATCGACTATTCCGACTCCCAGATCCCCGCGTCCGATAGGTGGTTATATGTAGACCCCGAGTATCCAGAGGCCTACCCCGCCTGATTTTCCAAATTGGGAGGCGAGTTCAGGGGAGATGTATAACCTTTTTTCGAGCAATTGTCGTCCTTTCCATGAATATATGGCCCCAGCTCTACCTTCCCAACCTCTAAATGCCTCCCCTTCATCCTTCACAGACAAACCGAAATCGCCTATATTCCGGCTCTAAAAAAGGAACTTCAGGACTCTTGATCCGGTAGAAGTCATTTCTGCTCAAATCTGCTGTAATATCAAACCATTTGAGCCAATAGCTGCTTTTTGAGACTGGAAATTGTAGGTGACACCTCCCAAGAATTTAGGTGTCAGGAATAATTCCGGTCATAATTTAAAAACCTTTATTTATCGGTAGGTTAGATATTTTTATGAAAAGTTTTCCTGACACCAAATCCCGAAAAGGAAGGAAAATGACCTTTGGAAGGTGTCACTTTAATTTCCTGGGGGTAAGGAGCCCTGAAACTAAGCCGGTGGTATCAGGAAAGGTTTGCTGGTGGAGGGAGCCGGATGAGGAGGATCGGGATTGTGGCCGTGGCGCGCAAGTTATTGATAGATCTGTGGTCTACTCTTCTACCGTCTGATGGAGCAGGCCATAGATTGCAGTCCCGTGCCGCATAAAATGATTATAGGTGGCCAAACACAACATATGGTAGATGGGTGAGTAAACTGGATACCCACTCAAGATAAATAACATGGTAGTCCTATAAAAGACGCCTTAACCTGAGTCTCGATGCCCTTTTTGTCTCATAAATGGCAATAACCTACACTTCGCACATAATCAATCTCGGATTTTGGGTGGTGCTTCATGGTTGGCCGCGTAAAATGCTTTCATAAACCTCGATAATATTATCAACCATCTTTTCCATCGCGAAGTATTTTTCAACACGTTCGACTCCTGCCTTGCCATAATTTTCTCTGATCTCAGGATTTGCCAACAAGTAATTAATTGCTTCTGCAAGCGCCTGCACGTCGTTGGGCCGAATTACCAACCCCGTCTTTCTATTCTGATTAACAAAGGACGTTCCCGTTTTAAGTTCAGTACTGATCACCGGTTTCCCACATGCCATGGCCTCTAATTGAACAAATCCAAAGGCTTCACTGCGCAAGTGGGAAGGAAGTATCAAGATGTCGCAGGCATGAAGATGAAGAACCATCTCTTGATCGGGAAGCTCTCCAAGGAAAAAAACCTTCTTATCCAACTTAGCCCCAGCCACTTGTCTGCGAAGGGTTTTTCCTATGGGTCCAGCACCTATCAGCAAGAGTTTCCCTTTTACTTTTTTCATTGATTCGATCAAAATATGAAGCCCTTTGTAATTTCTGAACCTTCCAACAAAAAGAAGAATGAAGGAGCCATAACGCTGGTGAAGAGCGGCAATTTTTCTATTTGTTTCCGGGTAAAATTCCAAGGCAGGTAATTTATGGCCATAAGGAATGACCTTGCATTTGTTTCGAAATCTCATTAGCCATTTTGAAGAGTTGAGGTAGTTGTAAGAGGAAACCAGGATAATCTCTGTTTTTTCCAGGAATTTCATTAAAAAAGGGCCATATAATTTCAACAAATTTACCTGTCTGATGATGTCACTGTGATAGCTCACGACGGGTTTGTGTTCAAGGCCCGATAACAGATAAGAAAGCTCCCCGGTGGGATTGGGAAAGTGGAAATGAAGGATATCCACCTTTTTTCCCAACTCCCTCAGCAAAAAGGGAAAGGTTATATTTAGAGGTGCCGAGGCAAATCTCCCCAGTTGGGGAGCCTTAGTCACAGATATGCCGTTGATCTTTTCTCTTTCCAGTTTGGTTCCTGTATTTGACACCAACACGTTTACTTCTATACCCCGCTCTTCGAGGCCATGGGCAAGCAGATTGATATGCTTTTCTATTCCCCCGATAACAGGAGGATAGTAATCTTTATAAATATGCAAAACTTTCATTTTTTGACTGTCCTTTTAAAAACCCGGATCGTTTCTGCAGCACAACATTCCCAGGAAAACAACGCTATTCTTTCAAATCCTTTTATCGCCAGGTGCTTCCTAAGATTTTTACTGTTCATCACATCATACATCGCTTTTGCCAGAGCGTTCACACTATAGGGGTCTACCAATAAGGCTGCATCTCCTGCAACTTCAGGCATAGACGAGGTATTAGAGGTAATAACCGGGGTCCCACAGGACATAGCCTCAATAATGGGAAATCCAAATCCCTCGTATAATGAAGGAAAGATCAGGCACAAGGCCTTCTTATAATAGGTTGCCAACTTATCCCGAGGTACATACCCAGGAAAGTGAACATGATGCTTTAACGGATGCATTTCGATCATCCTATGTAACGCCTTGCTCTTCCAGCCAGTTGCGCCAACAATAACCAAATGAACTCCATGATTCTGCGGGTTTATCAATTCAAATGCCTTGAAAAGACGATCGAGATTCTTTCTGGGATCAAGCGTGCCAACAAAAAGAAAATATTTTGATGGAAGGGTCCTATTTCTGTCGACGTCATCCCCCGAGTTAGTTGGGAAGGCCGGTATCCCAGGATATATTGTATCTATTTTATCTGGACAAACTCCATAAAAGTTCTGGATACCTAAAACGGTGGATCGAGAAATGGCTATAACACAGTCAGACCGCAACAAAGACCATCTCATAAACAATCGCTCGGCCAATAGATTGGGTAAAGCCATGGTGCCGGGGTAGACACGGTGGACTAGGTCGTGGACAGTCAGCACTGTCTTTACTCTTGGGGGCAAGAACAGGGGAAGATGGTGCCGAGGGCTCCAAAAAAGATCAATACTTAGTCTAGATACAATAAGAGGGACTCGAAATTGTATCCACAGGGTACTTATTAATTTCCTTTCGAGCCTCCCTTCAATCTTTGACCATTTCGGATTCTTCAGGTCAAAGTTTATCGGCGCATTTGAAAAGAGGTAATAGTGATTTATATGGTCTTTCCTCTGAATTTCCTCCAGCAAATATTTCAAATAAACACCTATCCCGGTTAACTGATAACTAAGCGGTCGCACATCAATGCCAATTCTCATATCGCAGTCATTGCCCCTAGTTCCAGCGGCTACCTTGATATCCGTGGCACTCATGGGATAAATCTCCTTTGATTTTTGATTACTGTTTGCTACTCTTGGTTTGGCTTCAAACTGTGAATTTCGCCCCTCGATATGTCTGTATTATGTGTTGTTATTTTCCAGCCTCGTCTAACGCTTGTCTAATTTATTATGATATGTAATGATTTAAGCTCGCAACAGAACATCCGCTTTCCATTGAGAGCAAGGTAGGCACCTTTTGAGTGGGTTTTCCATTTGGGGCCTCCTCATTGGAAGTTATAAGGCGGGGAATTTGCAACCTGCTTTATGAAACGCCCGAAGGAACTAGAAGTCAAAAAAAATCGATATGTTGCATTTTGCAGCTAAAGCCGCCCTACTTTAAGACAAAAGTTGATCTTTAGCGCCCAGACTGCTGATATCTTAACAGCATCTGACATAATCAGTATTATCAATATGTTGCGATACGTGTTACATACATGCAACTCCAATGAAGATCCCCAGATGATCCTGAATATTTAACCTACCTCAACATATTGTATTTGTCCACTCCTATCCCAATCCTATCCACGGTAAATTTGTTCTAACCTGGAAACCCTCTCAAAACCAGCATTTTAGAGCAGATCTAATTGGAATATACTGAAATGACAAAGGTTTTCAGTCCTATACTCTCAAATAATCGGAATTCAACTTAATGCCTTGAATTTAAAGAGTTTTATATGGAGAACAAATTTACCCTGCAATCCTATCCCAATCTGATGTTAGGAATTTTTTAAAAGTGGACTATTTACAAATTAAAAGTGGACTGCACTATGGAGCAATACTTTATTGCCTGTAAACAAGAACAACTATAACAGTACCGAGAATGAATGGGAGATAATATCTCTGATAATTGTTCTTGTTTACAGGCTCTATAATGGAGGTCAGTAAATCCATTGAACTGAATTTCGCTTTCAGCGTGCTTAACAAAACCTAGTAATTTCTGGTACCAAATTGTCTTGAGATATGCGGATAGTTCTTTCTTTAGGAGTCCACTTTTAAATCATAAATCTCCCAAAAATAGTCCACTTTTAAATTGTAAATGACACCTATCCCAATCTGATTGACACAATTCCTTCTTTCCAGTATAGTTTGTCGATAAGACTTATACTTGGGTCGGGAAACTGCCGGATAAGAAGATCTTTTACTCCATTGAATTCAAATGGAATCATATGAAATCAACAACCGAACACAGGGTTTAATTGATAGGGGAGACGTCGAGATGACAGGGAAATCAAGGAACACTACCCGGTGAGAGTTTTTAAAAACCAGTGGAAAAATTGCGGGCTCAGTTATCTTTTCCTGCCTTTCCGCAGGCTGTATGAGTGCCTCCCTAAAACCGAGAGCGGTTGATTCGGAAAATGATTCAACTCCTGAAAGGTTTTCTTTTTGAATTAGATTTTAACATCGCACAGTTCTTGTTTTTTTACCCACCTCAAACAAATGTATCAGGTAGAAGTCTATGCCCAAGTTAAGCATACTCATTCCGGTATACAATGAAATCAACATCATTCTGCCACTTTTGGATAAAGTTAAGTCAGCCAGGGTCAGTGTTGAAAAGGAGATTTTAATTGGAGATGACGGTTCTTCAGATGGGACTCGGGAATTGCTTTTTCAACTGCGTAATGATCCGGAGCTAAAAGTTATTTTTCTAGAAAAGAATGTCGGTCGTGGTGGCGTTATTAAGCACTTATGGACTATGTTGAGTGGCGACATAATTATTCATCAAGATGCAGATCTTGAATATGATCCTTCTGAGTATCAGTTATTATTAGAACCGCTTCTAACCGGTAATGCTGATATTGTTTTTGGTAGCCGATTTAAAGGCAACATCCGAAAAATGAGAAATCTTAACCATTTAGGCAACAAAATAATGACGATGATGTGCAGACTGTTATACGGGATAGATATTTCCGATCTTATGACCTGTTACAAGATCTATCGGACTTCTCTTCTTGAAAGTCTTGAGATCCAAGCAAATGGTTTTGATTTCGAAGCAGAGTTTACTGCACGGCTGGCACAGTTGGAGGCAAAATTCGCAGAAGTTCCAATTAGCTTCGTTGGCCGAACATTTGAAGAAGGGAAGAAAATTCGTACTTTTGATGCCATTCACGTGATACGCAAGCTTTTAAGCTGTAAGGTCAACATAGGATAAGGAAATGCAAGAAGCAGGGCGAAAAATTATTGGCGTTATTTTGGCAGCTGGAATGGGAAAACGAATATATCCACTTTCCAATAAGGTTCCCAAACCAATATTGCCTGTCTGCAATCGGCCGCTTATCGAATATCAGATTGAAATAATGAAAAATTGTGGGTTATCTGAAATTTTTGTCGTGATCGGCAGCAACATGGGTTCTGGAATTGTGAAAACCTTAGGTGACGGTACCCGTTATGGGATGATATTACGGTACGTAGAACAGAAAAAACTTCTCGGTACTGCTCATGCCCTTGGTATTCTTGAGGATTTAATCAATTCACCGCTCCTTGTTTTTCTCGGAGATATATATCTTATCATTGATGATTTGTGTCGATTAATAGAAGAGGTTCTATCAGGAAAAGTTAATGCCATGCTAGTAAGTAAGATTGAGGAAAATCCGAAGATGATAATGCGAAACTTCTCAATTTGTGAAACACAGCCAGGACTCGTCTGTAGGGTAATCGAAAAACCTCGATACACATGCAATCAGATTAAAGGATGTGGTGTTTACATCTTCGACCAGAATGTTTTTGACGCAGTCCGTCGCACACCACGTACTGCAATGCGCAACGAGTATGAAATCACCGACAGCATCCAAATAATGATTGATTATGGGCTCTTGGTAGCCCACCGACCCGTGGTGAGATACGATCTTAATCTGACTTTTCCCCATGAACTCCTTGAGCTTAATCTGATGGAACTTAAGAGACGTAGACTCAATAAAATTGTTGGGGAAAACGCTAGTATTCCATCGGAGGCGTTAATTGAAAACAGCGTTATCGGTGAAGGAGCGATTGTGAGATATCCCATCAGGATAAAAAACAGTCTCATTTTTCCAGGTGTCCGAGTCGAATCCAAAACCGATATCGATAACGCAATTATACATAGAAAGAATATCATACAATGCAACCCGAAGGACTTGGATTGAGAATGTATTTCCAACATGCGCTGGTAACTGGCGGTGCCGGTTTCATCGGATCCCGTTTAGCTAAAAAGTTGTGCGATCATGGATTTCGAGTCAATATTTTAGACAATTTATCAATCGGCAAACGCAGCGCGGTTGATCCACGGGCCCACTTCGTAAAAGGAGATATCCGTTATCGCGACGATGTGGAGTCGGCACTTCAAGGCGTCGATTGTGTTTTTCACCTGGCAGCCCAGGTTACAATTCGAGGCAGTCTTGAAAGGTTCTACAATGATGTAGATACCAACCTGATGGGCACGCTGAATCTTCTCAGATGCCTTAATACTAAAGCTGTACGCCATTTTACACTGGCTTCATCCATGGCAGTTTACGCCGACACTTCAGGCCCCAAGCCCATACCAGAAAATTATCCACAGGAACCCATATCCCCATATGGTGTGAGCAAATTAGCCGCAGAGCGCATTTGCAATCAGGTGTTAGAACAAATAGGAATACCATTTTATGCTTTGCGCTACTTCAATACTTTCGGGCCAGGTCAGACACTTACACCCTATGTTGGTGTAATCACGATCTTTGTCACCAGGTTGTTGCATGGGAAAAAGCCCGTTATCTTCGGAGATGGCGAGCAGAGTCGGGATTTTGTACATGTGGACGATATTGTGGATGGTACTATTAATTCTCTCTGTGGGGTGCCTGGAATATATAATCTTGGCACAGGTCGAACCACCTCAGTAAATGAACTTGCCAATATTTTGATTGAACGAATCCGTCCCAACATTCAACCTATTTACGCTCAAACCCAACCCGGTGAATTACGTTTTTCTGTTGCGGATATCAGTGCTGCTGCAACCAATTTGGGTTATCACCCGAAACGGTCTCTTGAAACCGAAATTGATTCTGTGATCTACAGTATACGGACTTCATTGTCCTCAGAGAAGCGGGGCAATTAAAAGCACGTCGCATTAAAATGATAATATGAAATATAAAGCAAAATTTATCTCCGTAAGTGTTTTAGGGAGTATTTTTATTATTGTACTTATCAGCCATTTTTTCAGCGCCAATATCACTTCTGGAGATTCAGTCTATTCTATACACACCGCAATGAGTATTATAAAAGAACATAATATTGATCTGGATGAATACGAAGAAATTATTAAAACAAAAAAAAACCAGCTTTATTGTGTGAAACAATTAGATGGGCATTACTATTATTCTTACCCGATAGGTGTGTCTTTATTGTCAGTCCCTTTTGTTTATTTAGCCGATAAGATATTACCGTATCTTATGGACTCTTTTCCTTCATGTGAAAAATATATAAGAAATCGTGTGAATCTGGCATTTGGTCCCATCAACTCGATTACAGCACATAGCATAGTTGAAGTCTTTATAGCCTCTATTTTTGTTGCGCTAACCGCATTATGTATCTATTTCACCGCAAAAAACTCTTTGGATGTGCAATCTTCATTATTGGTTATCTTTATTTTCGCTTTTTGTACGTCAGCTTGGTCAACAGCAAGCCGAGCCTTATGGCAGCATGGACCGTCAATGTTCATGCTATCGATGACTCTTCACATTATATCCCAGTCAAAAAAAACGCCATACTTAATTTCATTAGCTAGTATTCCTTTGGCCTTTTCTTACATTATTCGACAGACAAACATTGTTTCAGTGTTTCTTTTTACCCTTTTTGTTTTCTTACATTATAGAAATTATTTTGGACTCTATCTTTCGGGGATAGTTTTTCTTCTGGGAGCATTTTTTATCTTTAATTATATTACTTATGAGTCATTGATTCCTCCAACTTATATAAGTCAAGGGGTATTGCCGGGTCGAAATTTTGCACAGGGATTGCTTGGTGTCTTGTTCAGCCCATCTCGCGGGTTATTTATATTTTCACCGATATTCTTTTTTTCATTATATGGAATATTTTTGAAAATTAAGCATCATCAGCTTGAAATTATTGATAGATACCTGCTCGCTATTATTTTTTTTCACTGGGTGATAATTGGAACATTCCCTCGCTGGTGGTCAGGGTGGTCATTCGGACCACGTTACTTTTCTGACATAATTCCTTATTTTATTTACTTCATGTTTCCGGCCTTGAGATACCAAATGATGCTTAAAGCCATACAGAGATGGGCTTATAATTGTCTGTTTTATTGTTTTTTAATATTTAGTTTTTTTGTTCATTTTAGGGGAGCTATGTGTGCAGACGTGCTCTATTGGAATGCATTGCCTGTTAGTATTGATTTATCTCTTGAGAGGCTTTGGGAATGGAAAGATATACAGTTTTTACGCGGCGTAATTAATGAACATGGTGATTTTTCTTATAAAGCTCAAATAGACCTAATTTCTTTTACAGACAAAGAAGATTTATGTTTTTTGTTACGTGTTTCAAATACAGGAACGTACAAATGGAAAAGAACAACAGACGAAGTACTTCGTATTGGATGTCGGATATTTGATACTCAAGATGAGAACGCTTCCACTGTTATAGAAATCAGGCAGGAGCTTCCTCAAGATGTCATAGAAGAAAAAGAGTCATTTGAGACTGCTTTTGTAATAAAGAGAAACTATTTAGGCAAGGGTAGTTATAAAATTATTTTTGATATGATCAGAGAAAATAAATGTTGGTTTGAAACTATAGGATCCCCACCCCTCGTCAATTATTTTGTTATATCGTAAACACTCGTTTTATAAATGAGCAGTGAGGGAGTTTTTATTCTAAAGCCTTATTTATCAGCGGAATGATTTATTTTTAAAGCGTGTACTGCTTGATTGATTTAGGAATCGTTAGAAAGAACAGGCGCATACCGAAATACTTTTGTTGATAAAGATTGTCTGTCGCAAAACGAACCTATTGTTTTTAAGCTCCTCCTAAGAATCTGTGGGCACTTCTATGGAAGCTTAGGAAAAATTTCTCTCGTAATCCAATATTTACTTTCGTACCGGGAGACCATAAAACCTTATATGTTCTTCTTTCTAGACCTTAGAACTGTCGATTGAACATAAAACATAGAGATTGGAGGCACGGTCTTTTATTATCTCTATTATAAATGTAAATACAAATTGATATGAATATCGGATAACCCGTTAAATTTATTTGATTATGTTCTCCAAGTTGTAATATTTAACCCACAGACTCTTAGGAGGAATCTAATGTAATCTGTTTTTTCTTTACGAGTCCTTAACCCCGAGTTTACACGATTTATAAAAAGCATTATCCATGGAGCGGTTTAATAAAGACAACTCCCCGATCCCTGATATAATTTGGGTAAAAGCAATTATATTAATTAAGTTTCGCACTCATATTTTTTAAAATTCATAGTGATGGGTCATCTTTATCTAATTTCGCTTGGATAAAATCTATTCAAGGGACATCAAATAGGGCTTTTGTTGATTTAAAAAGTAGGGAAAACTGAGTAAGATATAAACGATAATGAAAACCATTAATATCGATTGGGCGAGATGAAAAGATAAGGGCTGCCTTCTTCCTGGGGTTCTTTCCCATCTTTTCCGCTGAAAAGCGACGTTAGCCGCGACACGATGTAAAGCAAAAGACGGCGGCCATTAGGCAAGCTGGTGTACCTCTCGCCGAAAGGCATTGTAGCTATCAGCCAGTATCGTAAAGTTGATGTGATATTTCATATTCACTACAGCGGGTAGCCCATCAAGAGCATGCCTTTGGGAGGCTTGAGCCGTATGATGGGAAACTATCACGTATGGTTCTTAGGGGGAAAGGGGCGGTAACGCCCCTTACCTACCCGGTTTGCCGGATGAGCCCACATTATATTTTGAAATATATTGAACTTATTATGGATATTGAGTATTGACATTAAAGTTTTTTCGATCTATCGATTCTATATAATATCAACAAATCAAGGACTATATTAAAAAGGCCAGAATCAAGCAAAAGGACATATTCCGTTCAAGCAGATAGAGATGGAATTTTTCCCTTGAATCTTTATATATAATATTTAATCAATTTGTCCCATCATTTATATGATTATCAGCATATGGAATTATAGAAAGTTTATTTGGGAGAATGCTTGGCGGGATTTGAGGCATCGATATGCGGGTTCTGCGGCCGGTTTTTTATGGAATGTAATGAAGCCATTGTGCCAAATTCTTATTTTCACCCTGATCTTTTCCCGAATTATGCAGGTGCGTATTGCTGGACTACCTCCTGGTTACGGGTTTACCATTTACCTCTGTGTAGGTTTAATTCCTTGGATGAGTTTCAGTGAAACTGTGTCAAGGTGTGCGAATTCCTTTATCGAAAATGCCAACTATTTAAAAAAAATGGCTATCCCAGAGCAAATATTTGTTGTACAAAATGCATTAAGCAGTTTTTTTAGTCTTTTCATCAGCATAACCCTACTTATAGGGGTGTTTTGTCTTATCGGACATTATCCTACATGGTCGTGGCTAAGTCTGCCGCTCATACTCCTTTTATTTCAGATATTTGGTTTTGGTTTAGGCCTTTTATTAGGTGTTCTAAACGTCTTTTTTAGAGACGTAAACCAGATTACAGAGCTTTGCCTGCAACTTTTGTTCTGGGCAACCCCTATTGTGTACCAAAAGGATATACTTCCTGATTCTATTGAAAACTGGCTTTTCCTGAACCCTGCCTACTTTTATATTTGCACCTTACAAGATATAGCCGTTGAAAAAGCCTGGCCGGATTTGAGTACCTTGTTTATAATGTCTTTTCTATCCATTTGCATGCTGCTTTTAGGATACATAATTTTATTAAAACTTAGGTCGGACCTAAGAGACACATTGTAAAACCGACTACAAAATGTAGAAAATTATCTCTACGGTCGTTATCTCATGCCATACGTTGTTAGTGTTGAAAATATCTCCAAGAAATTCAAGATGTATTCCAGGTCGTGGTACAGAATCCTTGAGTGGGTTTCTTTCGGAAAAAGACGAATGCATAGGGAATTCTGGGCAATACAAGATATTTCTTTTAAATTAAAAAAGGGTGAATGCTTGGGCCTAATCGGTCCAAATGGAGCGGGCAAAAGTACTATTCTGAAAATACTTACTGGTACAATTCATCCAACAGGAGGAGTTTTTAATATCCAAGGCAGAGTGCTTTCTTTACTGGAGTTGGGTATGGGGTTTAATCCGGAACTTACAGGACGACAAAATCTCTATAATAGCTCCAAATTGTTTGGTTTGCCCCAAAAATACATAAATGACAGGATATTTGATATTGAGAAATTTGCAGAACTCGGCGATTTCTTTGACAGGCCGATCAAGATTTATTCTTCAGGAATGTACGTTAGGCTTGCTTTTTCTATGTTTGTTTTTTTAGAGCCCGATGTATTGCTGATCGATGAAACATTTAGCGTTGGTGATATTTTTTTTCAACAAAAATGCCATTCACGAATTGAAACACTATTAAACCAAGGCACAGCCTGTATTTTGGTCTCACATGATATGACCACCATCGAAAAGCATACCCATCAGTGTCTGTTGCTCGATGAAGGAAAATGTATTTTCCGCGGTTCCCCAAATGAAGCGGTGGAACATTACTATCGTAAAAAGAATTCTTTTAAACCCTATCGTGCTAGCGCATTGACGGATAGGAAACCGGAAATGGACGTCGATATTAAAGAAATGAATTTTCATCCCATACATGACTGGCCTGACGAGGAGGTTTTTTCAGACTTTGCTCAGGCCGTCATAATCGGTGAAAAAGATGTAGCACGATGCAATGGTATTGCTCTATGCGATAAACAAGGCAACGCTTGCAATACTTTTGAAATAGGAGACATTGCTTACTTTTACTATGAGTTTGAACTCTTTCAAAATATCCAAGTTCCATCAGGAGGAATAGTGTTGACCAATAAACTTAACATTAATGTTCATGGGAAAAATTCTTTGCAATACATGGTAAAGGCACCTCCCTTTACTAAAAAAGGAACGCGTCTCCGTTTTCGTCAAACAGTGGAACTGACATTGGCGCCCGGAGAATATACCTTTGTGGTTGGCTTAGCTACCATCAGCCATGTAGATTATGTCCGAAGTAACCAAATAGATTACAATGAACTTGAAACAAAAATTAAAACAATTTTACGAGTTAGACAAGCCGGAAGGCTATTAATTATACAGAAAACCCAGGGCCAGCGGCTTCCGTTTCATGGTTATACTGATTTGAGTGGTACATGCGTCTTGTCATTATTATAAAACTGTTAGAATTAAAATTCAATTGACATTAAATTACTTACTCTATGACCACTACTCATAAAATGAAAAAGACCAAACAGTGCTGGTGCGGGAATACAGCAATAGGCACTTTTTCACCGGACTATCTGCGGTGTTCAGCTTGTGAAACGCTAATCGCATCTGCAATTTTGGAAGCTAACTCGCTACAGGTAAAAGACGATGATACGGATTTTTACGGACGCAACTATTGGTTTACCCATCAGGAAAAAGACCTTAACTTTCCCAATATTCTGGATCGTGCACAAACCGATTTGGTGGACCGCTGTCTACGCTGGCTAAATACAATCCTCCACTACAAACTACCGCCCGGAAAAACGCTAGAACTGGGAAGTGCCCACGGCGGATTCGTGGCTTTACTCCGATGGGCCGGTTTTAATGCCACAGGCCTGGAGCTTAGCCCTTGGGTAGCAGAAAACTCACGGATAATTTTCGGGATACCTACACTTCTAGGACGAGTGGAAAATCAGAATATAGAGTCGGATTCTCTGGATATCATTGCCATGATGGACGTCATTGAACACCTTCCCAATCCGATGGAAACTCTACGACATTGTCTGAAATTGCTCAAAAGTGACGGCATCCTGTTTATCCAAACGCCTCGCTTCCAAGAGGATAAGTCATTTGAGAATCTAGTTGAACAAAAGGATCCTTTTTTAGAACAGCTAAAGGCTAATGAACATTTTTTTTTATTCAGCAAAAGTTCCATCCGCGATTTCTTTTCACAGTTGGGATGCCACTTTGTGCAATTCGTACCAGCAGTTTTTTCCCATTACGACATGTCTCTTATTGTCAGTCGAAAACGTTTGAATAAACACTCGCCTGCTAAAATCCAAAAAACATTGATCAAATCACCGGAAGGACGATTGATTCAGGCCTTGCTTAACTTGAGTAATCAATTAGATGAATTGATGATCATGTACAAAGAATCAGTGGCTGACCGGAAAGCCCGCTTGGAGCAGATCAATAAATTAACTCAGTTACTGAAAGAAAGTGAGGAGGATCGAGATGCTAGATCGAAACAGATAAATGATTTGACGGCTAAGTACAAAGAATCAGAGGCTGACCGGAGTGCTCGCTTAGTACAGGTCAAAAAGTTAACCCGGTTACTGAAGGAAAGTGAGAAAGATCGAAAGGCTAGATTGGATCGGATTAAGGAATTGACGCGGTTGCTTGGAGCGTGTGAGAAAGATCGTGCAGAACGGTTGAGGATTATTGAAGTACTGGAAGCACAGATCCTGAATCTGAATAATAGATTAGCCTCAGAAGCCCAGAGGGTATTAGAGGTTGAAAAGGGGTGGAGGAGTCTCGAAAAGACTTTTGCTGTTCGTGGAGCTAGAAAAATTGGTTTGATCAAAGTCGAACGATTGGATTCGTCCCTTCCATTGAACAAAAACCAAAAAATAAATGGATCGGAAAAGGAGATTTAGTGCGGATGGCGTTAATTGCTGTGGATATGACTCCAATCTTTCCCGACGGTAGAAATGGTGGTGCAAAAATATTTGCCCTTGAACTCCTAAAATCTTTTCAGACAATGGCTCCTAAGGATAAATTTTTGATCCTCACGGCATCTTGGAACCATCAAGAGCTATCGATTCTTGATAATACAAATATGAGCCGTATTTGCGTATTAACACGGCAAAATTCGCTAGGTAGTCTATTTGACTCAATTTATTTTGGCCGATTAGAGCAGAGGCTTCATAAGATATACGAATTTCTTCGCAAACGTATTCTAAATAGATTGGTTAACAAATCGCGTTTGAGCTTAATGGGTGTGGACCTTTTATTTTGTCCTTTTACAGCACCTACTTATGCAGAGCCTGGAATCCCGGTGGTTTCGGTTATTTTAGACTTGCAACATTTGGCTTATCCACAATTTTTCAGCCCCAGAGAAATCAACACAAGGCAAGCGTTTTTTGACGATTTGCGGAGTAAAGCAGACAGAGTAGTATGTATTTCAGAAGATGTTCGTCAATCCGTTCTCAAAAACCTCAACATGGATATCCAAAGAATGCATGTGGTTCCTATTTGCGTTCAGTCCCGATTTCCCAAGTTAGAACCCGACAAAGTTAAAGAAAATCTTATCACTCTGAGTATCAACCGACGCCCATATATGTTCTACCCAGGAAATTTTTGGCCTCACAAAAACCATCAGATGCTGTTAACGGCTTTTAGTATTTTCTTATCACAAAACCCAAACTATAAAATCGATTTGGTCTTCACTGGTGCAATAAGTAATATGGAAGCCAAACTTAAGGCTGCAGTATATCAGATGGGGCTTGGGGAAAGGGTTCATTTTCTCGGTTACTTGGGAACGGATCAGCTATCATCTGTGTGGCAAGGATGTGAATTTCTTATACTCCCTTCACTTTACGAGGGTTTTGGTATTCCTCTACTTGAGGCAATGTTCTATGGGAAAGCAATACTCTGCAGTAACATTACCAGCCTTCCAGAAATTGCCCAGGATGCGGCGCTGTACTTTGATCCGCGTAATCCTAGAGAAATTGTACAATGTCTAGAACAGATAATAAATAATCTACGGACGAAAGATGACTTGGTTCTTCGCGGTTGTCGCCGTGTCTCTGACTTTGATCCTGATGTCATGACACGAAAATACTTGGAGATATTTAACTTAGCCATAAGAAATCCCAAACCTCTAGAAAACGGGATAAACGGCCGATATGATGATGAGTGGATAGGCGAAGAAATGATTATTACATACGGTTCGGGATGTAAGAACCGGTTTTTGGAATTGCAAATTGAGGCTCCCCCGTTTTTGCCTTCGTCCCAGGTTAGGATAGAATCAAAAAATAGTGATGGAAATTACCAGAAATGGAAAATCCGGCGTGGGTCCCAGCTAACGATCAGCCATGCTCTGTCTGAGCATGAGGGCATTGTTGTATTCAATTTCAAACCAACCTTTCGGCCGTCGGACGTTCAAATGGGTGAAGATCACCGTCAGCTCAGCGTTATATGCCATGGATGTTGGCTGACATCCCCGACACAAAAAAACAAAACCCTTATTTAAACGAGATGATTAACGAGATGATTGATGTTTCAGAGATTCAGCATAGTCACGCCTTCTTTTAACCAAGGGCGATTTGTTGAGCGCACCATTCAAAGTGTCCTAGACCAGAAAATATCGGATTTGGAGTATGTCATCATTGATGGAGGGAGTAATGATGAAACTTTAGATATTCTCCGGCGCTACGAGGGACGTCTAACTTGGATTTCAGAAAAGGATCGTGGTCAGGCGGATGCTGTAAATAAAGGGCTTTCGATAACCAAGGGTGAAATTATTGGCTGGCTGAATTCAGACGATATCTATTATACGGGCGCCCTATCAACTGTCCTGAGTTTTTTTAAAAAATACCCAGAAATCGCTGTGTTATATGGCGATGCCGATCATATTGATGTAGAAGATCGCGTTATAGAACCTTACTGGACTGAAGACTGGGATTATGAACGTTTAAAGGAGATCTGTTACATTTGCCAGCCGGCAGTCTTTTTCAGGCGTAGGATAATTGAGAAGGCAGGCTTGCTCGATACTCGGCTGCAATACTGCTTAGACTATGAATACTGGTTGCGTTTGGGTGCCATCACCCCTTTTACAAGGATTTCAAAACGGTTAGCGGGTTCAAGGATGTATCCGGAAAACAAGACGTTGGGATCGCATATTGCTGTTCACCGGGAGATAAACGATATGTTTCAGGAAAGATGGAAGGCTGTAGCGCCCAAATGGATTTTTGCCTATGCCCATGCGGTTGTTGAGCAGAAGGGTTATAATCGTTTGAATCCCAAAGAAAATCTTATATTTGTCTGGAAACTATTAATAGTCACAATCACTTCGTCTTTACGGTGGAGACCAACTTCTTTTTTTCAAATTATTAAATCAATAATTCAATGGGGACTGGGCTCGTTAACGACCTTGTTCAAAAAATAGAGGGCTTGATTAATGGGACGAATATTATTTTCAATTGGCTATATAAGCTTTGAGTGCCTGAAAATCTAATTTTAATTAATGGTGAATAAAATTAAAATCGGTTTTGACGTCAGTCAGACAGGGAACAATAAGGCGGGGTGTGGATATTTTGCAGATTCATTGATTCTGGCGCTAACCAGTATGGATGATCGGAACAGTTATATACTATATCCTCATTTTGGTGACAGTTTCTGCGCTCCAGATTCTGTTTATAAGACCAGAAAAATTAGAAAGCCAAACGTCACTAGAAAATTGATAGGCAAGAACTTCAATGAATCCATCGTAGTTTGGACGAACCTCCAATCGCATGGAGAGGATCTATTGGGCAATCCAGATATCATCCACTCCAATAATTATTTCTGCCCAAAGGGGTTAAGTCATGCTAAAGTTGTTTACACTCTCCACGATCTTAGTTTTATAGAATATCCTGAATTTACGACAGAAGAAAACCGATGCGTTTGCTTTGAAGGAATGTTTAATGCTGCTGTGAGTGCGGACTTTATTATTTCAGTTTCCAACCATTCTAAAAAGATATTTTTAGAAATCTTTCCCCACTATCCACCGCAACGGATAAAAGTGGTGCATGAAGCCTCTCGCTTTTTGTGTCAAAATATTATAAAACAAAGTAAACCGGTAAGAAATCTAAAACCTTCCGAATTTTGGCTAACAGTCGGAACCTTGGAACCACGAAAAAATCTGCGTCGACTTATCAAAAGCTTTGCCCGATTCAGAAACGAAATGACAGCCGGATTTCCTTTGGTACACGTTGGTGGCAAAGGTTGGCTCGAAGATGACCTCGAAGGTTTAATTCTGGATTTGGGGTTAAGCGATGTTGTCTACTTTCTTGGTTACCTATTAGATGAGGAGCTGTGTTGGTTATACCAAAACTGCTTCAGTTTTGTCTATCCATCCCTCTATGAGGGTTTTGGACTTCCAGTGTTGGAGGCAATGGAACTTGGTGCTGCAGTAATCACTTCTAATACCACCAGTTTACCCGAGGTGGCTGGCAATGCCGCTCATTATGTTGATCCCTATAGTGAACAAGATATTAAAATGGCGTTTAAAAAACTATTCACTGACGAAAAATTTCGATTATCGTTAAAGAACCGAGCGGTTATTCAAGCAAAGAAATTCTCGTGGGACAGGTGTGCATCGGAAATTTTTTATATTTATAATCAAGTAATGAATATGCCAAAGTTTAGAAGTGATTCTCCCTAAATAAAAATTGATTAATTATCGAATGAAAAAAAGCGAGTTCAGGGCACCGATTGACCTATGAGACGGTATGGATCTTTCATTTCTAATATCGGACTATCTGTCATATCTTTGATCATCATTCTAATGGTATTGGAGATTACTTTTCGCTTTAAAGCGCATCATGAAGACACTAAAAGATTGCATGTTTTAAAGAGTATTGAACATAATATTTATGACTATCAAGGTGAAGTTTTACTGCGCGACATCATTCGTTTAAGCAAATATCCGAAAATTATTTATGAGTTGATTCCGAACCTTTCGGTTCAGTTCTATGGGAAATCATTAACAACCAATTCTGATGGTTTCAGATCTCCTCAATATTTAGAACAAAAAAGACCTGGAACATTTCGGATTGTCGGATTGGGCGATTCGGTAATGTTCGGATGGCGGGTATCTGATCATGAATGCTATCTTTCCTTATTGGAAGAAACCTTGAATAGAACTTTCCCTAATGTTTCATGGGAAGTTATAAATACAGCAGTCCCTGGTTATAACACTGTGATGGAAGTGGAGACACTTAAAGCAAAGGCGTTGCTCTACAACCCAGATGTAGTGATTACTCATTATGTTGGCAATGATATAGATCTTCCAAATTTTATCAGAAAAAAAGAGTACTATTTAACTTTAAAAAAATCATTCTTATTTGAATTTATATTACATCGTTTGCGAGGTGCTACACAGCACATTGCGGATCCTTTAGTTCCGGCCCCACACCGCAGTTTTGAGAGAAGATTTGAAAATGATCCGGATCGAGTCCCGGATGAATACAAAGATATGGTGGGAAAAGATGCTTATTACCGAGCAATGAAAGAGCTTAAAGCATTAAGCCTTGAACATGGTTTTGAACTTCTGATAATTTCAATTCAAGCACCTAATTATGTCAAGGAAATCTGTTCCCTTTCAAACATACCTCAAATCGAAGCAATAGAAAAAGTAACACAATTTATGCATGCCAATGAGATTAAGAAGTATTCGGGATCCGTCTTAACGATCAGCGAGGACGACCCTCATCCATCCGCAATTGGTCACAGAATTATGTCAGAATTCATATGCGAATATTTTGAAAAAAATGGGCTTATCAAAAAACTGATAAGAAACAATGAAAAATGTTATTCAATTCATTAAGTTATATATTCATTTTTATTCCTTCAACGGGTATTATCTATTTCATCCTCAGTAAATATAAATTGGTTAAGGTTGCTAATGGTTGTCTACTTTGTGCTTCCATCTTCTTTTATGGATATTGGAATCCAAAATATATATTTCTTATCATTGTTTCGATGCTCGCCAATTACTCCGCAGGAACCATCCTTTTCCGCCTCCATATGAGTAAATATGTTCGTAAGGCCATTCTGGTTCTCACCATATGTTTTAATTTATCTCTGCTTGGTTATTTCAAGTATTTCAATTTTTTTATAGAGAATGCAAACTATTTTTTCAGAGTTAACATTCATATAAAACAAATCGTTTTGCCACTGGCCATTAGTTTTTTTACCTTTCAACAGATCGCCTTTTTAGTTGATAGCTACAAAGAAAAAATTAAAACGTGCAATTTTTTTAACTACTGTTTGTTCATAGCATTTTTCCCTCAGTTAATTTCCGGTCCGATCGTTCTTTATAACGAAATGATATCCCAATTCGAAAGTCTGAGAAATAAAATTCCCAATTATAAAAATATTTCCATCGGTTTATTTCTGTTATCCATTGGCCTGTTCAAAAAGACTGTTTTAGCCGACAGTCTGGCCCAATGGGCCAATACTGGGTTTGATGAATTAAAATCTTTAAATTTTTTCACGGCCTGGATCACATCCCTGAGCTATACCTTCCAACTTTATTTTGACTTTAGCGGTTACACAGACATGGCACTCGGGTCTGCATATTTTTTTAATATAAAATTACCTTCAAATTTCAATTCTCCATATAAGGCCACCAACATTCAGGATTTTTGGAGGAGATGGCACATCACGCTAGGTAGGTTTTTTAAGCGATACTTATACATTCCACTCGGGGGAAACAGGGCGAGAGACTTGAGGACTTTCTTTAACCTATTTTTAGTTTTTTTAATAGGTGGCATATGGCACGGTGCTGGTTGGACTTTTGCAGTTTGGGGAGCACTTCATGGATTATGTATAATTTTTCACAGAATCTGGCAAAAATTTAGTATTAAGATCCCCCAATTTATAGCCTGGTTTCTTACCTTCAATTTTATAAATTGCACATGGGTTTTTTTCAGGGCCAACAGTTTTGAAGATGTATATAAAATAATTAGCGGGATGTTTAATTTTAACAACATATATTTTAAAGATCTATGGCAGTTTTTATCACATAAAAAAGGATTTCTTGGAGAGTATGAACTCTCCTTTTTCTTTCAGAAAGTGCCAATGGGCCAAAATCTAATAACTATGATTCTCATCTTGATGAGTTTTTTGATTTTATTCTTCCCCCAAAATTCATTCCAAATGATAGAAGACTACAAACCGTCAAGTCTGCGAACAGTGTTTTCTTGTCTTCTATGTTTTTGGGGATTATTGACCTTTTTATCAGAAATTCCAAGTAAGTTTATATATTTTCAGTTTTGAAAATGAAAAAATACAAAATACAGGTCATAATATTTTTCTCCACTATATGTACTTTGTTTGGGTTTTATTTGATCCTATTTTATTTGCAATTCGGACCTTATATCAAGGCTGAATATTGGCTAAGAGATATTCAAATCGTTAAAACATATATTCAAAGAAGCACTGCCAGTCCTAAAATGTTCATATTGAGCGGTTCGAATAGTTTGTTTGGGTTTGATTCAAATGAATTATCAAGATATCTAGAAATTCCAGTTGTAAACTTGTCAACTCATGGCGGTTTACCTCTCGAATATATTTTGGGTCGAAATGTTTCCTATTTAACGCCTGGTGATATAGTCTGTTTACCATTAGAATATGAATACTACCTAACCAATGAGCCATACACACAGTGGTTTACAGATCAGGTAATCGCCTGGGATAGAGCATATTTTGAAGGACTTGACATTGTGAATAAAATTAAATTAATTTCATCTGTTTCGGCTCTTAGACTCTGCGATAATTTAATAAACAAATACCTGGAGAAGAATAAAAGGTGGCTTTTACCATCTGAAGAAGTTATCCGTCAGGTAAAAAGCTCATGGAAGTCTAAAGAATATAATAATGAGTATCATTTTAGAAATTTAAATAGTTATGGCGATATGGTAAATGCCCAGAATAATATCAGCCCAACCAATATTAATTATCCTGTTTTCGAAAAGGAATTTTATATTTCGAAGTATGCTAAAAATCAATTAACCAAATATTTATCTTATTGCCAAAATAATGATATTCAAGTTTTCATTACGTGGCCCTGTTCAATTAAAAGTAAACATTTGGAATGTAAGAAAATTTATTTTCGGAAACATATCGAAGAAATTAAAGATTTTATTAATACACAAGGCGTGACTGTTATTGGTGAACCAGAGGATTTCAGCTTTAATGTAAAATATTTTACAGATACTCGCTACCATTTAAACAATTTTGGTAAAAAACTGAGAACTTTAAAATTGGCCAGTATATTGCTTAAAAAAATAGAGTATAGACAAACTCAGATGGAATCTCTAAATAAAATGGATGGGATTTATAGATTGGGGGGAAACAATTTTGAGCCAAAGGTCACATCCTTGAAGAGACAAAATATTGACAAAGCGATTTTTGATTTGAAGAAAGGATTTGAAATTCAACTAAAGGATGACCAATTAAAGGAAAAGATTGTCCGGTTGTATTACCAGACAAACAGAAAAGCTGAAGCGGTGAGGCTTGCAAAAGATCGTTTTATCAAAGGCCATACAGATTGGAACACGCTTTCTGTCCTACTTCACGACCTGTCAAACCATCCTGATTCAGACTTTGGTTCCAAACTCACCGAAGTTATCATAAATAAAAATTTGCCGGACAAACGAGTAATGGATAATGGCAGAATTATTTCAATTGGTTTCACTCAGGATTCCTGGACTATTGATGGAAAACCTGGGTTTTTAGTAATTAAGGGCTTTCCGGATGAATCCTATACCCCCAACTTATGGATAGGATGTTATGCGGATTCAAAAGTGCTACCTATAACTGCAACAATTAAGAACGGTTCAAAAAAGATAAAATACACCTTTACCCAGCCAGAACGGGTAAAAGTGTTACTACCTGAAGTAACTGGGGGAAAAACAGAAATCTTTTGTATTGAAACGGATAAAAGTTGGATTCCAGACAGCACAGACAAACGTATACTGGGTGTTCAAGTAACAATTTCAAAATAGAATCTGTCCATGACATCATTCATCACTTCTATCCGAACAATATTGGACGGCCTGACTTACTGGTTGAACGTTTGTTGATAAAATAGTTTGGATTGAAGTCTGGTCGTATAATAACTGGTTTTAGATCGGTGTCATCGGATATCCAGCGGATTTAAAAAATTGATTATGAAAAAATCATGACGGTTTACCTTGGAGCATCAGTTTTTTCTGCTAGCGGTAAGGAGTAATCCGGGTACCAGCAGTTCCCGGGTACAAATTGGGTTTATTCCTCTTTGACTATTTTCCTACAGACCTGCAAAGCCTCTCTTCATTCTTCAGGTCAGATTTTACCATCATCTTTACTAATTCTTTGAATTTTATCGTGGGTTTCCAGCCCAGTTTTCTTTTCGCCTTACTATAATCTCCTCTAAGAGCATGGCCTTCTGCCGGACGATAAAACCTTTCATCCATAACCACGTACTTCTTCCAGTCAAGACCGGCATAACTGAAAGCTAACTCCGCAAATTCTTTCACAGAATGGGTCTCATTTGTAGCAAGTAAATAATCGTCTGGCTCATCTTGCTGGAGCATAAGCCACATTCCCTTAACATAATCTCCTGAAAAACCCCAGTCTCTTTCTGCCTCCAAATTCCCCAACCTCAATTTATTATCCAAACCCAACTTGATTTTTGCAACTGCGTTGGTTATCTTCCTTGTTACATATTCAAGCCCTCGACGCGGAGATTCATGGTTAAAGAGTATGCCGTTACAAGCAAACAATCCATAAGTCTGCCGATAGTTTGTGGTTAAGTAAAACCCGATCACCTTGGAAATTCCATATGGGGAGCGGGGGTGAAAAGGGGTATTTTCATTTTGCGGGGTTTCTTTTACATTTCCAAACATCTCGCTTGATGATGCAAAATAGAACTTACATTCAGGCGCCTTCTCTTTTATTGCAGACAAGACAATATGGCTTGTAGTAATATTTGTGTTGATCGTTGGAAAGTCCTCTTCAAAAGAGTAATTCACAAAGCTTTTGGCAGCTAAATGGTAACATTCATGTGGTTTTACCTTCTCTACCACATTTAATATAATGGCTTGGCTTTCTAAAGAGGACGCATGCAATCTCACTTTGTTTAAGATATGGCTTATCCGCCATAGCCAGTGCTTGGGGTATTCTAAGACCAATCTGTTGACAACTCCGTGAACCTCATAGCCCTTACTCAACAACAACTCAGCTAAATAGGATCCGTCCTGGCCAGTAATCCCAGTTATCAAAGCTCGTTTTCTCATCTTACCGCTCATATTATCTAACAGAAATTCGTATGTCAATGAATTGTCCTTAAGATTGCTACAAAATAATTTATTCTATTATTCGATTGGTTTATCAGCTTGAGAAAAGTATAAATATGGGCCATGACGTATGCTTGGAGGATAGTATTTTGCTCATTTTCTTTTGTCTTTAAAATCGGGTCTTCCGAAGAATCTGTGGGTAAAAAAGCGTAACTTTTGAAAAAAATCACTGATGAATCATCTTAACCGGCTAATTCCAGACATTAATATCATTAGGATCAAAAGAATGTCTTTTACTCCCGTG
>Ga0233414_10000210_pt1 | contig 24811 bp, 21 predicted proteins | sample Na_anoxic_10_MG_FD_189020 | JGI IMG/M metagenome (GOLD analysis project Ga0233414, IMG submission 189020) | Seawater microbial communities from Saanich Inlet, British Columbia, Canada - Na_anoxic_10_MG | ecosystem: Environmental > Aquatic > Marine > Inlet | place: Canada: British Columbia... | reverse complement strand
CTTTGCAAGGCCTTTTTAGGCCATTTTTCGCAACGCATCCGGGTGTATCCTGCCCTTTTGAAGTTACTGCTGAAAACAGACAAAACAGAATGTGAAAAAACAACAGAAGGCTGATTTTACAAAAAATCCGCCATAAACAATGCAAGTCTGACACAAGTGCTCATAAAACTGATAAAAACTAAGTAAATCAGACATATTCATGAAGAAAGCCACCGATTGATAATTATCATATCGGTGGCAGTAAATTTAATGTATCTGATGGTGAAGTCTAATTAACATGTCAGGTTAGTCTTCAGTGATAACATCCTCTATAGATGCTCCCGGTGGGACAATCGGATAAACCTTGTCGTCCTTGTCTATCCTGAAGTCTATTACAACCGGTCTGTCAGTAACGCTTAAAGCTCTTTCTATCGCTGCATCAACTTCGTCCGGGTCATCAACCCTGATGCCAACGCCTCCGAAAGCTTCGGTTAGTTTTACATAATCAAGTTCGTCATCAATAGTTGTTTCAGCATATCGTTTATCAAGGAAAAGCGTCTGCCACTGACGAACCATGCCAAGAACACCATTATTTAATATAGCAATAATTACAGGCACTTTATATCTGACGGCAGTTGCAAGCTCCTGCAGGTTCATTCGAAAGCTTCCGTCGCCTGCAATATTAATTACTTTTTTATCAGGATTTGCAATTTTAGCTCCAATTGCCGCACCCAAACCATAACCCATAGTGCCCAATCCGCCAGATGAAAGATATGTGCGCGGTTTGGTGTATTTATACCATTGCGCTGCCCAAAGCTGGTTCTGACCGACTTCGGTAACAATAATGGCTTCGCCTTTTGTGTGCTTATAGAATTTCCTCACAACAGTCTGGGGCTTTACTTTTTTACCGTCATCCAAGTATGCAAGCGGGAACTTTGCTTTCCATGCGTTGATTTTATCGATCCACTCACTTTCTTTCTTTTGCTCTATTTCTGCGGTCAGCCTTTCAAGAATATCTCTCATATATCCGCAGAGCGGGTAGTCAACAGGCACATTCTTGCCGATTTCAGCTGGATCTATATCTATATGCATGATTTTAGCTTTGGGGGCGAAATTCTTAACGTTCGAAGTCACCCTGTCGCTGAACCTCGCACCGATGGCAATGAGAAGGTCACAGTTGGTCGCAGCAAGATTTGATGTTTTACTACCATGCATACCAATCAAACCAGTGGAAAGATTATCCGTGGACGGGAATCCGCCGAGACCCATCAAAGTTGTCGTCACCGGAATTCTTCCCTTCCTTGCAAACTTAGTTAACAGCTCCTCAGTCTCGGAAATAATTACACCGCCGCCCGCAATGATATAAGGCCTTTTCGCTGTATTGATTGCAGCTGCAGCTTCTTTTATGTCATCATCGGGCACCCTGTCATGCCTTATGCCTGCATGTTTCTTAAGGAAGTCGCCTTTACTGACGTCAATCGGCGTAAATTCGCATACATCCTTACTGACATTCACACATATATCCACCAGGACAGGACCCGGCCTGCCTTCCCTCGCTATAGCAAAGGCTTCCCTGATTGAATCAGCAAGATTTGATATATCTTTAATAATATAGTTGTGCTTTGTTATGGGAATGGTAATCCCGGTGATATCAACCTCTTGGAAAGAATCTTTTCCTAGATCTTTCTTGCCCACCTGACCGGTAAAGGCAACCATTGGAACTGAATCCATATATGCTGTGGCGATTCCTGTAACAAGATTTGTAGCCCCCGGCCCGCTGGTTGAAATGCAGACCCCGACCTTACCGGTACTTCTAGCATATCCGTCCGCAGCATGCGAAGCTCCCTGCTCGTGTGATGTCAGGATGTGCTTGATCGAATCTGAACTCTTTTCTAGTTCGTCATATAGAAAAAGCACTTTGCCTCCCGGAAACCCGAATATTGTATCAACTCCCTGTTCCTTAAGGCACTCAACAAATATCTGTGCTCCTGTATACTTCATGTTAAACCTCCGTTATTTCAAAACCGCACCCGTGTTCGCCGATGAAACAAACCGTGCGTAGCGTCCCAGGTAACCTGTTGTAATTTTAGGTTCTTTTGGAACGAATGTTTTCCTTCTTTTATCCAAATCTTCATCAGACAACAACACATCCAGTTTTCCCGCAGGTATATCAATGGAAATGATATCGCCTTCGCGCACAAGACCCACAGGACCGCCTTCCATTGCTTCTGGTGAAACATGCCCTATGGACGCTCCCCTGGTTGCACCTGAGAACCTTCCGTCAGTCAGCAATGCAACATCTTTATCAAGTCCCATTCCTGCAATCGCAGAAGTCGGGCCAAGCATCTCTCTCATTCCTGGGCCGCCTTTTGGTCCTTCATATCTGATTATTATAACATCGCCTTTATTAATATTACCCGCATATATTTCTTTTATAGCATCATCTTCACTGTCAAATACGCGTGCAGGACCTTCATGAACTAAAATTTTAGGATCAACGGCTGATTTTTTTACCACAGCACCGTCAGGAGCCAGATTGCCCCTCAGGATTGCAATTCCGCCTGTGGCTGAATGAGGATTGCCAATCGGCCTAATAACATCATAGTTGGAAACTTCCCTGTTTTTGATATTTTCACCGATTGTTTTTCCAGTTACTGTTATAAGGTCCGTCTTAAGCAGGTTCTCTTTCGACAACTCATTCATGGCAGCCTGTACACCTCCTGCGAAATATAGATCCTGTATATGATAACCGTTCGGAACAGGTGCCAGCCTGCAAAGATTCGGCACTTTTGAACTTATTTCATTTACTATATCAAGATCAATTTCTATTCCTGCTTCATGGGCAATAGCAGGCAGATGAAGAATTGAATTAGTGGAACATCCAAGGGCCATATCAACGGCAAGTGCATTTTGGAAAGAATCCTCGCTTAAAATATCAGAAGGTTTGATATCCTTTTCTACCAGATTCATAACCGCCATTCCCGCTTCTTTTGCAAGCCTGATTCTTTCGGCGTAAACAGCAGGTATAGTTCCGTTGCCGGGCAAGGCCAGCCCAAGCGCTTCGCTAAGACAGTTCATTGAATTTGCAGTAAACATTCCTGAACACGAACCGCATCCGGGGCATGCATTGTTTTCTATATCAGATAATTCTTCCTCAGTCATTTTACCGCTTTTAACGGCACCTACGCCTTCAAAGACGCTGTTTAAGTCAAGTTGCTTTCCTTTTACGTTTAGAGACAGCATTGCCCCTCCGCTTATTACTACAGACGGAATATTAACCCTTATCATGGCCATGAGCATCCCGGGCACTATTTTATCGCAGTTTGGAATGAATACCATTCCGTCAAAAGGATGGGCTTTTCCCATCGCCTCACATGAATCAGCAATCAATTCCCTGGAGGGCAGTGAGTATTTCATTCCTTCGTGACCCATGGCAATTCCATCGCATATCCCGATTGTGCCGAATTCCACGGGAGTCCCTCCAGCCATCCTGACGCCTGCTTTTACCGCTTCAGAGATTTTATCCAGATGAATATGTCCGGGAACAACTTCACTTTTTGCATTGGCAATACCGATTAGGGGTCTGCTGAGTTCTTCATCGGTGTACCCCATTGCTTTAAATAATGATCTGTGCGGAGACTTTTCAATCCCCTTTGTAATTATATGACTCCTCATGTCAAACCTTCTTTCCCAATGTTAAAGAACTGGGTTAATATATTATTGTTATAGAAAAACGGCGCAATTACACCATCTTCTATATTTTCATAAATGAATCCGAATTTTTCATATGCGGCAGTATAAGTAAGTAAAAGTCCGACCAGATATACTACGGCAACGCCTATTACCGCACCGAGTATAAAACCTGAAAGCCGGTCGACCTGTTTGATTATCGGTATTTCAGATATACCGCGTATCAGATACCCTGCCAGCCAGAAAAGAATCCTCAGAATTATAAAAAGAACTATTCCGCAAAGAATAATTAAGATAAAAGTTGTGATTCCTTCAACGAAATTTTCCATGAGATTTGCTGCAGCATCCGATGTCTTTGTCATTGCATTAGCAATCATATCCTTAAGGTTTTCAGGAAACGGTGTTTCTGCAATTGCTTCTTTTATGCTTTCGGCGTTAGTCGGATCGGTGACACCTGAGAAATCCACATTCAGTTTGCCCAGCAGCTTTTCAACGGATTCTCTTATTCCCGTATATACGCCCGTGCCCTCGAACCATCCGGCCACTGGTTTTGATAACTTGATTGCAAGGTAGAAAGAAGCAACGTAAGAAACTATTTTGTAGACTGTTTTCAGGAGCCCGCTTTTCAGCCCAACAAGGGCAAAAAGTACGATTATTCCAATTATTATATAATCTGCAACTGACATGCGCTGTCCTTCCCTTTTTGTTTAGGGTTTATTATACAACCCCAACCATTAAAAATCTACAGTATATATTGAGTGTTTCTAATGATATTCGTAAAAAACCAGTTTCCCGGCCGTAACCACGACCGCTTTTCCATTCCCTATGCCGGCAATCCCGACAACTTGATCAAAACCGCTCTGCAAATCCACCGTTTTTCCTTTATCATCAAGACAGGCTGCATTAATCCCGGACCAATAGAATAAATGCCTGTCGCCGGCCACCATTCCTTCCGTTGCAAGCCCTGTTGAATAAGACCACTTTTGTTCTCCGTTCCTGTTGATGCATATTAACCTGTCAGCACCCGTTCTACGATCAGCAACAAAACAATTATTTTCTGATGTCGCTATTCTAATAATTTCATTGAATTCATGAGCCATAAGTTCCGAGCCCGTTGAACTAAAAATAACCGCATCATTAGTTCCGGCTGCAACAAACGCCTTGCTGCCTATGGACATAGCAAGCGGCATTAGGAAATCCCTATTAAGTCCAGCCACCGGAACCTCATTATACTTTTCAAAAATATCTATTCCTGTCCTGCCCGTATTGTTTGAATAAATTCCGGCTATTACAAAATTCTCAGCGCTTTCAACAGAACAACCCGATACCGGGAACCTATCAGAATAATTGTAGGTGGCGATAATTTCATTCGAGTCATCCAGAACAGCTGCACTTCCCAGAAAACCGTCCTTCCCTTTTAGAATAAACAGTGCAAATCCATTCTCCTGCATATTCGCCCCCAGTATAGTTCTTCCAATGGTGTCTTCGTATATTTTTTCTCCTTCTTCAAAGATTAAATATTTCCCAGAGGGCTTATCATATACAAGGACACGCTTGTTCCCCCCGGATAGAATAGTCTCCTCATAATCAAGGATTTCCGAAAAGTTCTCTACTCCCCTGTCGTTATATATAGTCAGGTTTTTATCGTCTAAAATATATACATACCCATCACATCCGGTTATGATGGCATTCGATGCGGTTTGGGTTTCTACTACCTTATATGGCTTATATATATTTTCGACTGTTCCGGGAAATATCTTTGAAATCATATATCTTGCTGAATAACCATTGAAAGCAGCAAACAGAACCAGTGAAAGCAACACTGTAAATAAAATACTTAGTAATACGATTATGGTTATTTTGAAACTTTTTCCTGTCATTGACAATTCTCAGCCTTGGATACCGGCTCTTCCGCTTTCTCTTTAGTATTAGTACGGATTTATGATACCACATAAAATCATACTTGTTAATTAACATGAGCTTCGTTTGACTTTTCTCCATCGTTAAATAATAATTGACTCAAAGGGGACTGCGATGAGAGAGTATAGCATATTTACATGGTTCGGCTACAGCCTGCCGATGCCCGAAAGGGCAAAATTAATAAAAGAGGCGGGATTTAATACCGTCATGCTGATGTGGTCTGACGCTTTCGAGCCATATGACGGACCTAAAGAAAAATATCCTGATATATTGCGAAACCAGGGGCTTCGGATTGAAAATATACATCTTCCGTTTGCCAAAGCAAATAATCTCTGGATGGATAACCTTGATGGTGTGGATTTATTCGATTCATATAAAGAATATATTGAAGATTGTACTAAATTTGAAATTCCGGTTGCAGTAATGCATCTTACTGTGGGTGATAATCCAAACCCCGTCAACTCAACCGGTATTGACCGGATTAAGAAACTTTCTGACATGGCTGCAGAATCCAATATTGTTATAGCACTTGAAAACCTAAGGTGGTGGAAGCATCTTGAAGAAGTGTTTGAAAAAGTTGATTCACCGGGACTTGGTTTCTGTTACGATTCTGGCCATGCCCTTCTATATAATGAAAAGCCTTATGAGTATCCTGTGAAATTTGCAGATAAACTAGCAGCACTTCACCTTCATGACAATATGATGGATAAGGACGAACACAGGATTCCCATTGAGGGGATGATAAATCTTCATGCACTGGTAGATTCTATAGTTAAGGCAGGTTACGAAGGTCCGCTCTCCCTGGAAGTAGCAAATCCCAAACCCGGTGAAGAACCGCTTTCCTATCTGAAACGCGCCTACGGCATTGCTACAGTTTTGGAAAAGCTGCGACATTATGAATATTAATAACTATATATACTTAAATTACTTTTATCGCAACAAGTAAACCAAAAACAACTAAAATAATACCGACTACAGTATAAAATTTATGTACATTGTCTCCCCATAGCACCCTTGAACGAGCAGCTAACAGTTTGTATATTATAAATTCACTTTTTCTTAATGCACTAACAAACATGTAAACGCCTATAACAGCAATAAGACTTCCCCAAAGAATACTCACCCTGCACCTCCATGATAAAACCTTGTTTTATAAATTATAACATAAAGGACACTTTTTTAAAAAGTGTCCTTCATGCTTTTGGAGGCGCCACCCGGATTTGAACCGGGGGATAAAGGTTTTGCAGACCTCTGCCTTACCACTTGGCTATGGCGCCATATTCGCAGGGGCGGTACATACGTACCGCCCCCACCAGTTGGAGCGGAATACGAGATTCGAACTCGCGACTTTCACCTTGGCAAGGTGACACTCTACCACTGAGTTAATTCCGCTGGTGCCCAGAGGCGGAATCGAACCACCGACACGAGGATTTTCAGTCCACTGCTCTACCGACTGAGCTATCTGGGCAAATTGGCGACCCGGAAGGGGCTCGAACCCTCGACCTCCAGCGTGACAGGCTGGCATTCTAACCATCTGAACTACCGGGCCACTTTTGGTGGGCGCAATAGGGCTCGAACCTATGACCCCCTGCTTGTAAGGCAGGTGCTCTCCCAGCTGAGCTATGCGCCCCCAATGCCTAAAAACGGCAAAAAGAAGTATATAAAAATTACATTTAAAAGTCAACCTAAATTTAACATTAACAGTAAATCGGGAGGTTTTTCACAATATGGCATTGGTGATACCCATAAACTACTCGCATTTCTAGTTTTTTAAAATAGACTTTATCTCTTCACTGTCGAATTTATACTTTTTCATACAGAAATGGCAGACAGTTTCCACTTCATCCTGTTCATCGATGATTTTGGTTAATTCATCACGACCGATACTAATGACACCCCTTAGCATAGAGTCCCTGGAGCATCCGCATTTGTACATAACTTCTTTCTCATCAGTAACTGTTAGGTTTTCAGTTCCAAGCATGAATTCCAGCATTCCTATCGGTGTTTTAGTTTTCTCATACAACTTTGAAGCTGACCCCATTTCCTTAAGCCGTTTTTCTATATGGATAATTGTATCGTCCTTAGCTCCGGGCATCAGCTGTATGATAATTCCCGCAGCGCTCCGGACAGTAGCATCGGGATTCAATTTTACGCCAAGCGCAACCAGGGAAGGTATCTGCTCAGAGTATGTGTAGTAATAAGCAAGGTCATCGCCTATCTCCCCACTCTGCAGCGGAACAGTACCCGAGTATGGCTCTTTAAGCCCCAGATCCTTAACAATAGTCATAAATCCAGGCATCAAACAGGGACCGACGCCAAGCAAAGCCCCGTCCCCATATGAAGAATAGTCATTGTTTGATACATACCCTTTTAGCATTCCGTTGTTGGAACCGACAGCAACAAGTCCGCCCATGGAACCCTCGCTTTTTATCCTGAGAGTAATTGTATCGTCTTCGCTTTTGGTCATCTCCCTCATCATGGCCACCCCTTCAAGGGCGCGCCCAAGGGCTGTTGCAGCCAGTGGATTAAGTTTATGATATCCCATGGCAGTATGGAGAGTATTTTTTATATCAACTGCAAATGCCCTAACAGTATTATCGAATGCCATAACCCTGATTAAACTGTCAGCCATCAATTTCCCCTCCTGCATACCAGAAATATTCTTTTTTCATTGTCGGTTGGTTCCTCCATTACACAATCGCTGTATAATGCTTCAATTGTAAACCCCGATTCTCCAAGCAATTCAGACAGATGTGAAACACTGTATGATTTTTCTTTATTGGCAGTGTCAAATCTTTCATATATGTCTCCGTCTTTCTGGTAAAAAGTTATATCCATGGTACAAATTCCGGTAGCATTATCATAATCATTCTGCCATATATATGAAAGGTCATCATCTACAGAATAGAAAACATTATCCTTATATACATTATTGAATTTATATTCAGTGTTTATATCAAATATAAACAGTCCGTCAGGTTCAACAAAGTTCCGCATATGGCGAAAATACTTCCTGACTGAATCGTCATCCAGAATATGATTTATACAGTCAAGCAGACTGACGGCAGCGTCATATGTTCCGAACAAATCAAGTTCTGTAAAATCCTGGTTTATCCATAGAATTCCCGGACTTTTTTTCGAGTAAGCCGAAGAAAGCATTTCGGAAGACGAATCCACACCAGTCATGTCGTATCCTTTTTCGGCCATTGCGATTGTCAGATTTCCGGTACCGCAGCCGAGGTCTACGACGTTATGCGGATGTTTTGTTGCATGCTTAATGAATATAGAAGAAAAGAATTCCGCATATTTTTTATAATCAACATCAGATGTCAGCTTGTCATAAAAGCCGGCTGTCTCTTTATACATGAACACCCTCCGGTTATTCGTATACGCCCAATTCCTCAAGCGCCCTGTGTAACTGAACATCATCTTCAAAGGGAATGGCTGAAACAGGCATAAGCTTATATTCGTCAAGAGGTTCGATTTCAATATCGGGAATAATGCCAATATCCTGTATACAGACATCGGAAGGTGTATAGTACTTTGCTATGGTTACCCTCAGGCCTGAACCGTCTTCAAGCTCATATATACCCTGGACAAGGCCCTTGCCATAGGAGGTCACACCAATTACTGTTGCATAACCGTTGTCCCTAAGGGCCCCTGCGAGCATTTCACTTGCACTAGCACTGTACTCATTTACCAGCACCACAATAGGAAGAGTGACTCCGCCACTCGTTGCCTCATAGTTTTCCCTATTGTTATCCCTGTCAATTGTATAGGTAATAATTCCATCTTCCATCAGCATGTCGGCTATACTCAATATTGCCCCAAGGGTTCCACCCGGGTTATCCCTGAGGTCAATTATTATAGAATCCATTCCCGCTACTCCAAGTGCATTGAATTCTTCAGCAAACTCCACGGGTGAATCCTGTGAAAACGATGCAATCTTAAGGTATCCGACATCATTTTGAAGCATTTCACCAGTTACTTCTATGCTGTTGACTATCCTCCGGGTAATAGTAAATACTAGATTTTCAAGCTCTCCGTCACGTACAATTTCCAACTCAACATCTGTTCCGACATCTCCCCTTACCAAGCTGGCAACATACTGCAGGTCATCAGAATATTCAACATCATAACCGTTAACACGAACTACCCTGTCACCGGGCAAAATACCGGCTTCATGCGCAGGTCCAAGTTCATTTACAGTGAGAACCAATATTCCCGTGCCTACTGTTGGTATTGTTATAGTTACGCCCACCCCGGAATATTCACCCTCTGAATCCTCCGTCATCAATTCCCAGGTTTCCTTGTCGACATATCTTGTATATGGATCCCCAAAAGAATCGGCCATACCTGCGATTGCACCTTCAAGCAGCGTGTTTTCGTCAGTATACTCCAGAAACTTCTCCTGAAGCAGGTCCCTGACTTCATTAAATTTATCGATGTTATCCTTATCAACTTCGTCAGCATCAAAATGGACATAATACCTGTCCTGCCTGTTGTTGTATATAGTAACACCTGCTAAGGTTCCAACTATTGAAAGCGCAGCCGTCATTAAAACTGCGACTATTATTATGAATATTACTGTTTTGGTCTTCAAATTATATCTCCTGTCCTGGTTAATTCTTTGCATATACACATTCCAGCATTAAATTACCGAAAAAAAACGCCGGGTTATATAAATTTATCTACCCGGCGGATTATTCTTTTAAACTTTATGTTCCGCTCTTCTGGTTTACGAATTCCAACGGGTTGAACCTTTCTCCTTCTTTCATAACTTCAAAATGAAGGTGGGGTCCAGTAGCCCATCCGGTTTCGCCAACGTAAGCTATGACCTGCCCCTTATCTACAGCCTGACCTACATATACAAGAATTTTATTACAATGCGCATAAAGGGTGGCAATGCTTCCCCCATGGTCAATGACTACGCGGTTTCCGTAACCTGTTGACCAGCCTGACATAATTACAGTACCGGAATTAGCCGCCAGTATATTAGCGCCTTTTGGCGCACCAATGTCTATACCTGTATGCATACGTTCATAATGGAATATGGGATGCATCCTCATGCCGAAGAAATCACCGGGATCAAGGGGGCCCCTGTTTGCAGGCACAGGCCAAACCATATTACCGCCTGCATAATCTATTTCCTGCATAAGCTTCCTTATAGCTTCCAGGATATTATCAGCTTCCTTTGCCAGCTGGTTTTCCTTAGCTTCAAGTATAGCAATCTGGCTTGTGCTTACTTCAATCGTAGTGTCAGCGGTTTCCTTTAGTGTTTCTATATTCTGAATTGCCAGCTCAGTCATGCGTTTCGATACTTCGTAATCTATTTGGAGCGCTTCGGCCCTGGCTTTCTTTTCAGATAAATCCAACGCAAGAGTTTCAACTTCATTCAACAGCTCCTGGTCGTAACGAGCAATGTACTTCCTTATTTCAAGTTTTTCATAAAAATCCGATATATTATCAGAATCGGCAAGCAATGTCAGCAGATTCATCTTGGAATCAATGTATCCATCGATAATTCTTTTCTTCAGTAAAGCCATTTTTTCCTGATACTCTAATTCCGTTCGTGCAATTGAGTCGATGAATTCATTTATTGTTTTTTTAAGTTCATCTATTCTTTCTTCCTTATGTTCAAGGTCCTGGAGTTGCTGGGTCATGCTATCATCCATCTGTTCAGCCAGCGATTCAAACCAGTCCTTACTTTCCTGATATTCTTTCCTTTGATAAATTGTATTTTCGAGTTCTTTATCTATCCAGTCCAAATCCTGCTGAAGGTCATAAATATTTTCAGCTAAAACTGAGGTCGAAAAGACCACAGCTAATACTAGAATTATGACAAACACTTTTTTCATTAGTAAATTTCCTCCTATACCCTCAGGTTCTTCCGTATTGCTAAAAGACTTCCGAAGATCCCAAGCAGTATCCCGAGTCCAAAAAAGACTAGGAAAACCATTAAAACAGTGTACTTAACACTAACCAAATTCAGGCCTGACAAAAACAACTCTTCAGCGCCATTGGTCGCAAACCACTCATATATTCTATTATATGCGTAGCTGATTAGCAATGAGGCAAGTATAGCCCCGGTAAAACCTATAGTCATTCCTTCAAGAATGAAGGGTAATTTTATCCTGCCTTCAGTAGCCCCGATGAACTTCATGATGGCGACTTCCTCTGATCTACTTGCCATCGCTAGTCTTACTGTATTTGAAATCAGGAACAGCGAGAGGATTCCAAGCAACACCGCTAAAATACCTGATACCAGGTTAATCCAGTTAGTTAGGGAAACGGCAAAATCAAAAGAACCTGAGTGAAAATCCACCTGATATACATCAGACAGACTTTCGACAAATGCTACAAAGCTTTTAACATTGGTATCATCTTTTATCCTTACCGTATATGAAGGCGGCAGAAAATCCGCCCCAAGGTATTCCAGGACCTTGGCATCATACATTTCCTTGGCTTTTTCATATGCCTGCTCCTGTGACTCAAATTCCAGATAGTTTATCCTACCGTCCTCTACAAGGGCTTCCTTAATCTTATTTACCCTGTACTCATCTGCTTCGGGGTCCATAAAAATTCGTATTTCAAGCATATTATCCATATACTCTGAATTAAATGATATGTTAAGCAAGAAAGTACCGAATACACCTACAAGCACCAGCATTATGAACACAGTAAAAATACTAGTCAGCGTCAGGACGCGGTTTCTGTTCAGATTTGAGATTACTTCACCGAATATATGCATCCTATACACCGTACCTTCCCTCGGGCACATCCCTTGTTATCCTGCCCTCGTCAAGCACAATGACGCGTTGTTTGAATGCATCTACTACAGTCTGGTCATGGGTGGCGACTAAAACCGTTGTTCCCATCTGGTTTATTTTATATATAAGGTTCATGATTTCCAAGCTTGTTTTTGGATCTAGATTCCCTGTTGGTTCGTCTGCTATAAGAAGGTCCGGATTATTAGCAATCGCCCTTGCTATGGCTACCCTCTGTTGTTCGCCGCCGGACAATTCATCGGGATGGTCATTAGCCTTATCAAGCAAGCCGACAACTGAAAGAAGCTGCGGAACCATTTTCCTTATCTGGCGTCCGCTGGTCTTAGTTACCCTGAGAGCAAATGCTATGTTCTGATATGCAGTTTTATTCTGAAGGAGTTTATAGTCCTGAAAAACTACGCCGATTTTTTTTCTGAATCCGGGTATTTCATATCTATCAACATCGCGCGTATCCATGCCATTGACATATAACTCGCCTCCTGTCGGTTTTTCTTCTTTCATAATAAGCCTGATCATGGTTGATTTGCCCGAACCACTCGGACCTATAACAAAAGCAAATTCTCCTTTATTTATGGCTAAATCGATGTTTTTAAGAGCTTCAGTTCCACTTTTGTACACTTTGGTAACATTATTGAAATTTATCATTTGTTCTCCGGTTAATCATCCTGGTTTAATTTATCTATATAGCATTTTACCATATAAGCCGCTTTGAATGATACAGCATCATCAAAATTTCTAAGGTCCAGCCCTGTGAGTTTCAACACCTTTTCAATCCTGTATACCAGGGTGTTCCTATGCAGATACATCTGCCGGGCCGTCTCGCTGATGTTAAGGTTATTGGTAAAAAACGACAGCACTGTTTTTATTATTTCATCATCAAGTAGTTCAAATGTCTTTTTACTGACTGTTTCCCTAAGGAAATCATCAAGTACTTTCTTTTCGGAATTATATATCATCTTACCGATTCCAAGTGTATTGAAATCGAAAATATTAGTCTCGAATTCAAAAATTGAACCGACCGATATCGCAGTTGAGGCATTGCTGTATGACTGGGGCATCTGGAATAAATACTGTACGATGCTGCCAATCCCCGCCTTAACCGACACCATTAGTTCTTCTTCAATAGTATCCGTTATTTTCTTCGAATAATCATTGAGTATCTCGGAATCTTCATCTTTATCTAATTCCACTAGATATGCAACAGTGTTGCTGTCCATTTCGACTATTGTATTCTTATCTTTGTCCGGAAATATATTAGAAATCATCTCAGAAACCGGGTAATCGGACTCTTGGTGCCTGAACACTATTACAGCCCTCTCAGTTTCATTCCTTATTTTATATGATGCAGCATTTTCACTTATTTCATTTTCAGTCAATTCATTATTGAGAAGTTTTTTATAGAAATAGAATTTATTATGCTTTTCCAACTGTTGTCTCAAATAATTCTCAGTGAACAACGTTAGCAGCCTCAATACTTTTTCAGATTCATCAGATATTTTTTTAATAAATAAAAAATGTTTATTGTGAAAATCGGGAGTTACAACAGAATAAATCACTCCGTTTGAATGAATTATATCCCGGCCTTTAAAATCAAGTTCGTCAAACCCAGGGTATATCGAACCTTCCTTCGCTGCATCCGAACAAATGACTATTTCGCCCTTTCCGTTCACAAGACCACAATAATCATCGACAGCCTCCAGCAGCTTCTTTTTTAATGTGCCAAACAATGCACACCTCCATATTTTTATCAGATACATTCTACCATACGCATTTTATTTTAACAAAAAGCAAGACATTAACCCGAGACTGTCATTTTACCTTTGGCACTTCAAATTTTATTAGCATTGTCAGCAAGACATAATAAATAAGAAAATCACCGGTTTGAACTTCTCTCAAATCCGGTGATTAGTTTGAATAAATATCTTGCGGTGGCAGAAAATTAACAGGTCTTGTATGACGACGGAAATTTTTCGCCAGACAAGGCTTTCGAAACATTTTGTGAACGTCGTGTATGTTTTATACACAAGTGAGCAGAATGTTGATGAAAACGATGTAAGCAAGACATAATAAATAAGAAAATCACCGGTTTGAACTTCTCTCAAATCCGGTGATTGTTTTTAGTAAATGTTTTGCGGTGGCGGAAAATTAACAAGTCATCATTGTTCGTTGGTCATTCTGATAAATTGCTCAAGCTCCTTCAGCCTGCCTGTTACATTGAACATTTCCGTCAATGATATATCGTAATTCAAGCGGTCGATTACTTCTGAAATCATATCGGACATATCCACTTCTACAAACCATGGGCGTTCCCTGATTTCATTCGGTACATATGAGAGGTTTGATGAATAAATCCTTTTAATCAAGCCATCTTCATAGGCTTTGTCAAACTTTTCAACTCCTTCTGTAAAAAAGGCAAAGGTAACTGCAACATAAACATCACCCGCATTCCTATTCTTAGCCTGGTTGGCAATATCCAGGATAGAATCGCCGGATGAAAGCATATCGTCAACAATCAACAGGTTGCAGTTTCCAAGGTCGCTTCCCATATATGCATGCTCAATTATGGGATTTTTACCATTGACCACCTTTGTATAGTCACGCCTTTTATAGAAAACACCTATATCGACACCTATGGCCTGTGCATAATAGAGCGCTCTGTCCATGGCTCCGGTATCAGGGCTGATTATTTTGAGATTGGCTGCATCTCCTTCGATTTTTGTATCTTTATTCATGATTATGGATGAAAGCATGTCAAAGGTCGGATACAGGTTTTCAAACCCGATTAGAGGAATTGCATTCTCCACCCTTGGTTCATGTGCGTCTACAGTTATTATGTTGTCAACACCAAGGGCTTTGAGTTCCTGAAGGGCTACTGCGCAGTCAAGTGACTCACGCCCTTTCCTTTTGTCCTGTCGTCCTGCATATAGAAGGGGCATTATAACATTTATCCTTCGTGCGTTACCGCCGATGGCGGATATTGTCCTTTTGATGCTCTGGAAGTGTTCGTCCGGTCCCATTCGGTTTTCAAAACCGAACATGGTGTAAGTGCAGCTGTGGTTTCCGACATCCGCAAGAATAAAGATGTCTTTGCCTCTGACGGTTTCCTGAAGGACTACTTTTCCTTCACCGTTAGCGAATCTGACATCATTTATCTTAATTACGTATGTTTTCTTTTCACCCCTGCGCTTAAAAACGAGATCCTCATCAACCAGCTTTCCGAATCCGTTGCTGCCCTGCAACAAAACAAGACCCAAATCGCCTTCACTTGAATTGTTCACTCTCATTATGTGCTCCCCCTGTGAAACAATTATACCAAATAAAAATTGACCCGTGTATTAAATCGAACAAATTTATTAAGGTTTTTCAATTCTTTTCCTCTTTGTTTTTTCTACCCAACCCTCTTTGCTTGTCTGCCTGCTCCTGGCTATGGCGAGAGAGCCTTCCCGAACATCGTCAGTAATGGTTGAACCCGCGGCAATATATGAATCTTTTTCCACAGTAACAGGTGCTATCAATGTTGTATTGCAGCCTAAAAAAGCATTATCTCCGACAATAGTCTTGCTTTTTACTTTACCGTCATAATTAGCAGTAATTACACCGCAGGATATATTACAATTCCTTCCGATATCAGAATCACCCACATATGCAAGATGCGGAATTACAGTCTTTTCCCTTATTTCCGAGTTCTTAACTTCCGCAAATGCACCTACTTTAACCTTATCACCAATGACATTGTCCGGTCTTATATGCGTAAAGGGACCTATTTTGCACTCTTTTCCCAATTCGCTGCCCTTAATAACTGATTTGATAATTTCACATTTATCTCCTATAACACAATTGTCTATTACTGAATCAGGTCCAAGAATACAATTCCTGCCGATTATACAAGTACCGGAGATATAGGTATTCGGATAGATGATAGTATCCCTGCCGATTCTGACATTGACATCTATATATGAGTCCTTAATGCTCATCAACCTGACGCCTTCATTTACAAGAACCGCATTGACTTCCATCCGGACCGAGTTGACAGCATTATGAAACTGGATTCCCGTATGAATTTCATCCAATGCTTCAGCAGCCGCACCAGGGCCTTTTGCTAAGACATATGAGTCAAGATAAAACATATCATTGGAATAAACATTGTCGGCATCTTTTGAAAATTCATGGCCGGCAACCTCCAGTTTGCGTTTCAGGTGTTTTTCAGGGGTCATGCCAAGTACCATTTCATTTGCAAACTTAGTAAAGTAGTCTTTTGTCTCAATTCTGTATTTCATTTATATACCTCTGTTATATTATTTTTCTTTTTAATATCCCGTCAATGACGTTTAAATCTTCTCCTTTAAAATGTATGTAAGCGGCCATGAAATCAAATACAGGATAAAATGAACCAAATACTACTTTATCAGCAAATCCCATACCTGATATATCGTCTAGAGCAAACATACTGTGTCTCATTTCAGACATATCAACATAAACATTATTATCATTCTTTAAGAAGTTAGCCATATTTCCCATTTCTCCGAGTTTCATATTGCATAAGACAACCGGTAGTTTATGACCCGATTTAAGAAACAATTTAAGTGATTCTGCTTCAAACGGCTTTTGACGAAGTAAATAATCAAGTCTGAAATCACCAAACGAACAGTGAATCAGGACGGGTTTGTTTTTTCCTGCAGCCATGTGAAAAAACTCAATGAATCGAGGGGAGTCAAAATTATAACCATGCACAGTGGGATAAATTCGAAAGGCATCATATTCAAAGGACTCATCAGCTCTTTTAATATCGTATCCTGTATTAGGCAATAATGGATTTATTGAAATGGCATGACTGTATCCACTACCTTTGATTGTCTGTGCCAATTCGATATCTCCTTCAAAAGAGTCATTATAAAAAGCAGCACCTAAACTGCTAACCAGTCCGGTTTCTATTCCGTGTCTTTCATGCATTCTTCTCAGCCCGTCAAAATCCACCTGTCTTCTTTTTATAAAAGGCCATGAGCCTATGAAGCAATTATAATCAGTTTTCATCTTTTGCCTCCGAATATCCTTAACGCATTTTTATAATAAATTTTATCTTTCTGGTCCTGAGTCAATTCCGCTTCTTCGACCTGTGCAATGCACTGTCTTCCCCCACTTGCCATATCAGTACCGAAAAGAATCCTGTCCTCACCAACGGCACCCAGGGTGTAATTGATGTCCCCTGTCCCGATCATAGTCCCGGAAAAATCAGTATATACATTACCAATGTCTGCAATACAGCGAATTCCATGATATACATTACCCCCAAGGTGGGCCATAATTATTTTGAGTTTAGGATAGCGCAGAGCAAGGCACCTTACATTTTCCGCTGTGCTTTCATATTCAAGATGCCCGATTGCTTTATAAAATGCATGCAGGAGCACAGGCACATTCCATTCTATGCATTTTTCCGCAATGTCATCAACCCTGTAGTCATCGCACTTGGCTGCAACCCAAAGTTTAACTCCGCTCATTCCTTTATCCAGTCCTTTTTCAAGAACTTCAATCCTGTTTTTATGGGTGGGATCTACATAAACATATCCGTATACCAGTTTGGGATGTTCTTTCATGAACCCGAGGGTAAGGTTATTACAATAATCAATTTCCTCATGGTCAGGATAGTATGAGGATAAAGAGGAGATATAAATTCTTTCAATCCCAAATAATTCACATGATTTTAATATTATATTTTTATCATCTTCGTATTGATTTGCCCAAAGGTGGGCGTGCACATCAATTATCATGTCATACCTCGCATTAATTATATTATTATAATAAAAAGGCCGCAAGATTACTCTAGCAGCATATTATTAAAATATCGGTGCAGGGGTTATAATATTAAATTCGACCCGTGTCTTCATTACCATATCCCCCTGACAGCATAGCGCAGTCGTTCAAAAGGGTCTATTCCATCACGGGTTCCGGCTCATCCTCTACTTCTGCATACTTCTCGAGGATAAGTTTTTCAAGCATTTTTCTGGTTTCTGAGTTAATAGGATGCGCAATGTCTTTAAACTGCCCGTCTGGAGTCTTTCTACTCGGCATTGCGATAAATAACCCGTTCTGACTTTCAATGACTTTGATATCATGCACAGCAAAGCATTCATCGATTGTCAAGGAAACCACAGCTTTCATTTTGCCGCCGGTCGCGATTTTCCTGATGCGTACATCCGTAACTTGCATACTAAACCCACCTTTCCGTAGATTAGCAAAAATGCCCACAACAGATTTTTATCCATGACTAACCTGTTGGTTATATTATAGACCTAATTACAATAATTTACAAATATACACCCAATTTTTGACATATTCGAGCAGTTGACTCTGAGTAAGTTACATTGAAATTAAAAAGCCGTCTGAGTTTCAGACGGCTTTTAGTGATTATTTCATCTTATCCCGGTTCTTTGGTTATTATTTCTTTAACAACGTTTTCCTGTACTTGACGCCTTCCCAGTTTTTTATGAAGTCTATGTCCTCCTGTTTCATGGGGACAGGGGTCATATCTTTGCCCCGGGCATTTAAATCGATATATGCCAGCGCCGCAATACTCTCTTCCATAGTAAGAGCTTCTTTATAATTAGTTCTGTAGACAATCTCACCTGTATTTCCATCAACGTTGATTTTATTTCCGGTACTGCCGTCTGCAACATTGCCGCTCAAGTAAGCTGCCTGGTCGGGATAAAGTATATTAGATTCAAACCAGTTGGCATTACGTCCGGTGCATTTGAAGTACTCCCTAAGAATTTCAGATTTACTGACATAAATGTCTTCACCGATTTCCTCAAGCCCTACATATGCAAATTCATCAGGCAAACCAAGTTCATTCAATATTGCTTCGCTGACAACTTCATGAAGTTTTACACACTCGTCATAATCATCGGAAGATACCAGGATTCCATGGTTTTCCATAAATATTATTTTCGGCTTAACCTCCCTATCGTCGAGAATATGCTTTATACCAAGAGTCAAATCAAACCCCGGTGTTATATACGGCACCCATGCATAACCATATTCAGAATCACTAAACAATTTATCCGCGGTTTTTTTGCCTTCCATTGTACAAGTCAGCAGATTTGCATAAACAGAATGGGTATGGATTACATATTTATAAAGAAGTGAATGGAAACCGGCTTCTACAGAAGCCCTCATGCCTTCTTTTAAACCAGGCAATATAACTGTATTGGCTTTTACAAAAGCCGTGCTGTCTTTATAAAAATCCGTATCAGATTCCAAATTTACATCATCATAATATTTACGTATTTTTTGAAAATCGATAACCACAAACCCGTCATCGGTTTTCATGTCTTTCAGTTTGTATCCCGATGCTTTTACGGCCATCAGCTTATCATCGAGTTTGACTGATGTGTTTCCGCCGCCGCCCTGGGCGTAATCAGCCCTTTTTCCTATCGCCTGCGACATTTCCGCAAACTGCTTTAACTCTTTCTCGAACATTTTATCCTCCTTAAGACCATCCCTGGCCATAACCTCTTTCTTTTTTTGCTTCTTCATGACCGCTTGCCATGTATGCTTTCATAGGATCGGTATCAAGTCCCATCTCTTCCCTAACCTGGGCTAGAATCGGCCTTACATCATTTTCAAAAGCTTCCCTTACGCAGGCTTCTGCCCCGAGTACGTCGTTTGACATCCTGGCCTTCGCAAGTTTTTCCCTATCAACAAGCAGTGCCTTTGCATGAGCTGTTTGAACATTCAAGACCGAACGAATCATCGCCGGAACCTTGGGTTCTATGCTGTGGCACTGGTCTATCATATATGATATACCCTTTGCACAGGCACTTGTGCGCTCATCAAGGGTTGCCTCTATAATTTCATTAAAAATAAGGAATAATTCATATGGTTTAATTGAACCTACAATCAAGTCATCATCCGCATATTTTTTGTTGTTAAAATGGAATCCGCCCATTTTACCTTCGTCAATCAGGGTTGCGACAATGTATTCTATATTGACTTCCTGCGCATGGTGCCCGAGGTCCACCAGAACTGTTCCCTTTTTGCCAACTTTATTTGCCAGCAGCATTGACATTCCCCAATCAGCTATATCTGTGTGATAAAAAGCCGGTTCAAACGCCTTGTATTCAATGAACATTTTCATGTCTTCATCCATTTCCTTATCAAGTGTGAGAAGACTTTCTATCATCCAGTTTTTCCTGTTCCTGAAACTGCCCTGGCCGGGGTAGTTTGTGCCGTCTGCAAACCAAAGACTGATATCCTTTGATTTGAATTTGCGTGCAATATCAACACATTCAATCATATGGTCTGTGGCTTTTTTTCGTATTGCAGGATCGGAATTACATACACTTCCCAGCATATAATCGTCATCCTGGAAAAGGTTCGGATTGACAGCCCCTATCCTGATGCCCTTTTGACGCGCATAATTCCCCGCATCTTCATAGTCGTCGACTTTATCCCATGGAATATGTACCGCTATGCTGGGGCAGACTCCTGTGAACTTGTTAACCAAGGCCGCATCATCGAGTTTTTCATAAAGGTTCCTGGGCATTCCGACCTTCTTAAAAACCTTGAATCTTGTTCCTGCATCACCGTATCCCCATGAAGGCGTTTCTATTGAAAGGTCCTTTATGCTCTGTTTAACCCAGGCGGGGCTCATTCCCGCTACCTCTATTTTTTCTTCTAAGATTTTATATTCTTTATTCATACTACCTACTCCTTACCTACAACATTTTTAACAAAATAATTATAAACCTCATTCCATATTTCTATGTCCTGCGGTTCCCATTTCTTAATTTCGAAAGAATTCCTAATGACTTCCCTGGCTTCTCCCATCCCTGAAAGATATTTAAGTGCAATCAACTGGCCCATTATATTGCCTGTAGACGTAGCTTCTATCGGACCGGTCGTAATGGTCCTTCCTAACGCATTTGCAGTAAACTGGGATATCATTACATTCTTACAGCCTCCTCCTACTATATGGAGGGTTGGTATCTTTTTACCTACGACTTCTTCCAGTCCTTCATAAACATACCTGTACTTAAGGGCAAGGCTCTCCATTATGCATTTTACAATCTGGGGTTTATTTTCAGGTACCGGTTGTCCGGTTTTCCTGCAGAATTCCTGCACTTTTTCCGGCATGTGCCCGTGATGATAGAACATATCATTATCCGGGTCGATAAGACTTCTGAAAGGTTCGGCAGCCTTGGCTTCGAATTCCAATTCGTCAAATGTCATGACCTTATCTTCCCTGTTCCACTGACGCCTGCAGTCCTGGTATACCCAAAGACCCATGATATTTTTCAAAAAACGTATGGTTCTGTTAAATCCGCCTTCATTCGAATATTCGAGTTCTGCGGCTTTAGCCGATACAATGGGGTTTTGCAATTCAGTACCAAGCAAAGACCAGGTACCGCTGCTTAAAAATGCGAAGTTATCAGTTTCAGCCGGCGCGCTTATTACCGCGCTGCCCGTATCATGGGCGGCTACCGAAATCACGGGAACCGGGTTAATCTGCACTTCGTCGCAGATTTCATCCTTAAGCATCCCTACAACAGTACCTCCGTCAATGATATCTGCAAGGAAATGGTGTGGTATCCCGAGTTTATCCAGGAGTTCTCTATCCCAATCACCGGTTTTTATATCAAGCATCTGGGCGGTACTGGCTATGCTGTATTCGCTGTGCATGCTTCCTGTCAGAAAATAATTTAGAAGATCAGGCATAAACAGCATTTTGTCTGCCTTCGTCAGTAGTTCGGGCCGTGTTTTTGAAAGTGCATAAAGTTGATACAAAGTATTAAATTGCATGAACTGGATTCCGGTACGCTTATAAATCTCTTCACGCGGTACGACTTCACAGGCCGCTTCAATCATCCCATCGGTTCTTGAATCGCGGTAATGTATGGGATTTTCAAGCAGCCTGCCCTCTTTATCAAGCAAACCGAAATCTACCCCCCATGTATCAATAGCAATACTTGATATATCGCCATGGCCTTTTTTTCTGCATTCAATTATGCCTGTCTTTAATTCATGAAATAATCTTAGAACGTCCCAATACATTACGCCGTTTATATTAACCGGGTCGTTGGAAAATCTATGAACCTCTTCTAAAGTCACTTTTCCACTGTCATAAATACCCAGCATAGCCCTTCCGCTGCTGGCGCCATAATCGAATCCTAATACTTTGACCATAATATACCCTCCGGATCAGTCATTTTTATTCAATGGTTATTATATATCAGCCATTATCGTGAGTAAATGCACACTTGCTCCATTAATCCCCATGGATATGTAATATATTCCTTGGTATAGAGCGATCGTTCCGGATGGAATGCGGCCGATCCTGTCCATTTCTCCCTTGAGTTTGCCAGGTGGAGCGGCCCGAACATGTTTCTGGGGGCACCCATCACCTCAATTTCAATATCATTAATTCCTTCTTTTAAAACAAGACCAATCTGCACCCTGTTTTTCGCTTTCCAGGGAACAATGGTTTCATGCCCGTTGATTCTGACTATTGTGACGACATCGCTGTATTTGCCGAGGTCGAGAATGATGTCGCTTCCCATTTCGGGAACTTTTTCAAGTTTATACTTATACTTCATTCCGGCATGATAATGGAAATACCCCTGCAGACCCCAGTCTCCAATAGCAAGGACAGATGGTTCGACGATGATTCTCCTGTCCACCGATACACCGAAGTCTCCAATTACAAATATATTTTCCAATTCGGTTGACGACATGTATGGAAGTTCAAGGGTTATATTATTTACACCCTTTTTCAGCATCGGCATATCAAGCCTGCCCATGCATTTGTCAACAAACCATCCATTGGGTTCAGATAATATCTCTTCTCCGTTAACATAAACCGTATAATCAGAAGCGTCTTCAATTACAAGCTGAGTCGTTTTGGGAACGTCAGTTACTGTAAAATCGAATGATACCAGTAATTTTTTCCCGTCATTTTCGTGGGTATTACCAGTCCATTTATACCTCTGTAATCCGCGGTTTTGTGCAATGGGTATCATTCCGAGAGATTCGCGCAGCTTCTGTTGGTGAAGCCATATTTCATCCTCCCCGGACCAGTCCCCGTTGGCATATTTGAACTTGCACATATCAAGAACCATTACATTTTCAGCAGTTCTTTCATAATCACATATAGTTCCCAGACCTGTAATAAATCCATATGGTTTTTCATCGGGAGCTGCTGCCGTCTCATGGTCTCCGGTTTTATCCAGCATGAATATCTTCGAGTCAGTAGGGCCGAAATCACAACTAAATTCAACCCCGCCTGAAAGGGCTTTATAAGGGTGTTTTGTAATTTCACCGGTAAGAGGATCCCATTCTTCAAGACTTCCAATACCTTTTAGTTCAATATTTGTACGGTAGCTTGAATCTTTATCATTATTAATCATAAACAGCATTGTGGTATCGCCCATATCCCGTACCATGGAGAAAATAGTTTTTGCTTCATGGCCATGGGTCAATTTTATGCTGACCTCCCTGTCAAGATGGGATACTGTCTCGCTTAAGCTGCTGATTTTAATGATGTTCTTATTACTGTAGAGCTTGTAAATATCGTTTGTCGGCTCACCTTCAATGTATTTAATACCGTCACTCTGGTCTATGACCCTGCCTCCGGCATTCATAAATTCTTCCAACAAGTCCACTGTGTTTTTATACAGTGTTTCGGTTCCCGGCGGAATTATGACATTACTGTATTCCATGTCGCCGATGGTGACCTTCCCAAATCCTGTCCCCCCTATTCTGGCTATGACATCTTCATCACCATAATCAAAATCTATATGGTTGGACATTAGGTCTTTTGTAAAGTCATTCAGCATGAATCCGAGTTGATCGGTTTTATCCTGCATATTGGAAAGACGTCTGTCGCCTTCATTAATTTCAGCATTAATCCATGCCGTGGCTACAGGATGGATAACAAGGGTATCTATTTTAGGATTTCCCTTTGATGTGAGAGCTCCTATTCTGGCAAAATAATCTTCAATCGTATTATTGTACTTCCACCATGGCGTCTGATAGTTGAATACAGGCGGATAATCTCTCTTTCTGCAACCCTTCATTGAATACCAGGTCAGATGCTGGCATCTTAAGTTTATGCCCTGGATATACTGGTAATCGCCAATCCACTTCTGTCCTTCAAAGGAAAACTGCCATCCTGATACTCCGTAGGTTTCAGTCAGCATTCGTTTTCTTCCGGTCTGGTTTGCAACAGAGGAACAACCTTTGATTGTCATAAATTCAATTGTCTGGTCCCTCAGCATATCAATGCCGGGAATATGTTGATACATATAGTTTAATAGGACACTGCCGCTAAGGAGAATATATGAACCCATCCTGTTTTCAGCCAACCAGTGGCCTGTGAAAAAAAGATTATTTTCATCACACCAATCGAATATTTGCTTTGAGAAATTCTCAGCGAACATTTC
>Ga0233414_10000208_pt1 | contig 24898 bp, 17 predicted proteins | sample Na_anoxic_10_MG_FD_189020 | JGI IMG/M metagenome (GOLD analysis project Ga0233414, IMG submission 189020) | Seawater microbial communities from Saanich Inlet, British Columbia, Canada - Na_anoxic_10_MG | ecosystem: Environmental > Aquatic > Marine > Inlet | place: Canada: British Columbia... | reverse complement strand
GAGGGGTATATATCAGCACAAAAAAGATTTTATAAAACATATACATTATCCGGTAAAAAGAAACCTAAACTTTTTTATGATGGAACAATATCTTAATGTTCACCATAAATATCCTTTTTAGGATCACATTTCTCCTTTATAATTCTTTCTACAAAGGCAAACATTTTAAATCCGTTTTCTTCACAATATTTTTTTAATATAGTATGTGTTGATGGTGTAATCTTTAGATTTTTAGTCCTTTTCATTTATTTTCTTTTTAATGGGGTAAATTTGATTTTAATGGGGTAAATTTGATTTTATAGGGGTAAATTTGATTTATTTGTGTTAATAATAACATATTATTGTACGTTATATATGTGTATTATACCCTAAATTTTAGAATAATAAATAGTAAGTATGACAAAAGTATGAAAAAAGTCATACTTATTTTGTAGTATTACCACAAAAAGAAATTTTTCTAAAAAACTAGCATATTTATAAATAAAAGAATTACATAATATAATATAAAAAATAAAATTAAATGGCATCAACAGATAGAATATTTGTAAGTCCAGGTGTATTCACATCAGAGAAGGACTTAACATTCGTAACTAGACAAGTGGGGGTAACATCATTGGGGTTATTGGGGGAGACACCTAAAGGTCCCGCTTTTGAACCGGTTTTCATCTCAAATTATGATGAATTTATAAGTTACTTTGGATCTTTGAATCCGGAGAAATTTAAAGGTACTGGATTTCATAAATATGAACTAAATTACATCGCAAAATCGTTTTTAACACAAACCAATCAACTATATGTAAGTAGAGTATTGGGAGTATCAGGATATAAAGCAGGAAATGCTTGGAGTATAACATTGGATGCGGCATACGACCCATCAACAGAGACTAGTGGTTCACCATCCGCACCGATAGACCCACTTTTAACATATTCCGCAACAACTGCAGGTACACCACTTACTATGACATTTGGGGATGCTAATTTACAAGCATTATATGACGCAGGAGAAATAACGTCATCATTTACCTCTATTGGTTTATCAGATACGGGTGATACAATATCAACTACTACCCCTTCATATATAAAGGATGAAACAAATTGCACTTTTAGTGGGGCAACTTTTGAAATGGAAGTAACCACAACAGGAACTTCTGGATCATTTGTAACGGGTACCACTTCAGGTACTGTTACAACATATAACGCTAGTTGTTATAGTGATATCGATGGTAGTGTAATTGCAACACTTAGATCTAGAGCTGCCTATGGTGGTGATCAAATATTAGACTTTGAAGTTAGCGGTGTAACCGATACTGAGATGACAAATACTACTGACATTGTTTCAGACCCATTTGCATCGTTTAGTATTACAGGTACCGCAAGTGATGGGGCAACATTTAGTTACTCAGTATCTATGGATAAATCGAAGAAAAATTATCTTCCAGGTGTATTTGGTAGTAAGTCACAAGATAAAGAAACAGAGTTATTTGTGGAAGAAATCTATCACAATGTATTAGATGATTTATACGCTGCTGGTAAGGTTAAAGGTTTAGATATAACGTTTAATGGTATAGGAGAAGGATCATCGAATAACTTAGATGATTACCAAGAACAATGGAAATCAGCATCATCTCCTTATGTGTTATCAGAATTACGTGGTAATAAACTACAGAGATTATTTAGATTTATAACAATATCTGATGGAGATGCAGCAAATGAAGATGTTAAATTTTCAATTATTAATATTAAACCAGATGATAAAACTTTTGATTTAGCAATAAGAAAATTTAATGATAACGATTCTAATATGTCAATTGTAGAAAAATATTCTAGAATTAGTATGGATCCAGCTAACACAGGGTTTATAGGTAGAAAAATTGGAACTTCAGATGGTGAATATCCATTAAAAAGTAAATATATAATGGTAGAGATGGCAGATAATTACCCAATTAATGGTATACCTGCAGGGTTTGAAGGATCTTTAAATAGGGAATACATTGGAACTAGAACATCATTACCACCACAAATTGAATACAAAACAGTATATGGTGAATTAAATTCGTCACAATTAAGAAAAACTTATTTAGGTTTAAATACACAAATAGGTGTTGATCAAGACTTCTTTGATTATAAGGGAATTAATAATGTTAATAGTGGTCTTTGGACTGGTAAAACTGACGGATTCCATTTAGATGTAAATTCATTAGGAGCTGAAATATCAGATGGTAACAATAGTTATTTTCCAATATTACAAGTTGGTATATCAGCATTTACAACAGATGCTAGTTTAGTCGGTGGTCCTTATGAAAGATTATCATCTAGGAAATTCACATTTGCGCCTTATGGTGGATATGATGGTTGGGATGTGTATCGAACACAAAGGACAAACAATGACAACTATACCAAAACAGGTAGTAAAGGTGCTGATGGGTTATTATCTGGAACGTTTACACCATACACCACAAGTGAAGGTGATGAAGGAATAACTTCAGATTATTATACATTCTTAGAGGGGTTATATACATATAACAACCCAGAAGCTGTAAATATTAATGTATTTGCATCTCCAGGGTTAGATTTAAGGGATCAACCAGGGTTAATTGAAAATGGGGTAGATGTGATTGAAACGGATAGAGCAGATTCATTATACATTATAACAACTCCTGATACTGATGATGATGGAGTTGCATTAAGTCAATCAGAAGCGGTGGCAATAGTAGATGATTCTGGAATAGATTCAAACTACTCCGCTACATACTGGCCATGGTTACAAATGAATGATACGGAAAATAATCAATATGTGTGGTTACCGCCAACATTAGAGGTTGTTAGAAATATTGCATTAACAGATAATGTCGCATTTCCTTGGTTTGCAGCAGCAGGTTTAAATAGAGGTACAACAAACGCAATTAAAGCGAGAGTTAAACTTACTTTAGATAATAGAGATACTTTATATGAAGGAAGAATTAATCCAATGGCAACATTCTCAGATGTGGGAGTTGTAATATGGGGTAATAAAACCTTACAATCTGCGGATACTGCACTTAACAGAATTAATGTTAGAAGATTGTTACTACAAGCTAGAAAACTTATTTCAGCGGTTTCAATCAGATTATTATTCGAACAAAATGATGAAGTTGTAAGAAATCAATTTTTAAGTATGGTTAACCCTATTTTAGATAATATCAGAAAAGAAAGAGGGTTAATTGATTTTAGAGTTGTGTTGGATGATACACCAGAATCAATTGATAGAAATGAATTGAATGGTAGAATATTTATTAAACCAACAAGATCATTAGAATATATAAGTATTGAATTTAACATCACTAACACTGGTGCTAGTTTCGATGATATTTAATAATTAATATTATTAAAACACTATAATTAAAACCCACTATATGTGGGTTTTTTTATTTCTAATAATATTTATAAAATATGAAAGTTAAACTTACCGAAGAACAACATAAATTAATGATGGAATTTCAAAAAAGAGCTTATTCTTTTGATTGGGATGATAATATATTATTTATGCCCACAAAGGTGTATTTAGATAAGAGAGCTGGTAAAGGATGGGTACCTGTGTCGGTATCTACTGAAGAATTTGCACAAATTAGAGGTGATATCGGTAAAAATATTAGATATAGGGGTAATAGTATTGCTGAAACATTTAAAGATTTTAGAAGTTATGAATCTTTTATTGCTGATACAAAAGAAGCTTTAAGTAAGAATGCATTCGGACCTAGTTTTAATAAATTTAAAGAAGCATTAATAAATACATACGATTTTTCCATTATAACCGCCAGAGGTAATCCACCTGCATCAATAAAAGATTCAATTAAACTAATAATTTCCACTTCTTTAAGTGATGAAGAAAAGGAAACAATGGAAAATAACTTAGGTAATACAACAGTTGAACAATATTTATCCCTTCAGGATTATTACCCAGTTACTTCGGATGATTTTATGAAAGAGTTTGGTATCGAATCATCCGCAACAGAACCAGAAATGGCGAAAACGGTTGCATTAAGAAGCTTTGTAGATAGAGTTATCGGTGTGGTAGGGAAAATTAAAGATGACCCAGAATTTACAGGCGTTAGTATAGGTTATAGTGATGATGACATTGATAATGTTGAATATGTGGAGGAATTCATTGAATCGACATTAAAAAAACTTTATCCTGACATTACATTTCTGGTTTATGACACATCTGACCCAAATAAAACAAAGAAAAAGAGAATTATTATCAAAAAGTAATTTTTTTATAAGAATATACTAGATTACCACAATCATATATACGATAAATTTTTCTATCATACATAATTTCCCTTTCAGTTTTATTTTTATCAAATCCATCTTTTATTAATAAATTTTTACGGTATTTGAATCTATGCACCCTTTCAGTATTAATAATATAAAAATAGTTGGGGGATGAGGTATGGGTTTTATTAAACCCTATCTGGGGATATAAATTACCTTGTGACCATCTTCTATCTGCATAACTTATAACATTATTTGGGTTATACTTTTTAATAAAGTGTTTAAATAGTTTACTAGCTCCTCCGGTAACAGAATGATTAATTTTATTACAGAACCTTAATAACTCCCATTCGTTTTTAACACCATTCATAACAACCCTACCTTTACCAAATGTCATTATCGATACTAATTCATCATTATAGTATAAACCTAAATTAACTTTACTACCTATTGTACCTTGAATATGGTTATCATTTAAGAACTTTGTTTTATCTTTAGTATTAACTTCTTTTATTACACATTTTCTACCATATACTTTATTATCAGTTAATTTAAATAAGTTTTTTAATCTACTTTTAACAATTTCCTTATTATTCACCCATTCATCCTCAAAAATATGTATCAGTTGTATCCCTTTAGATTCACACATATTAGTTTTATTTAAATGGTAATCTTTATCCACATATTTTTCACAATGCCAATACAAACCATTAAATTCTATACCAATATTAAAATCAGGTATTAATATATCAATCTCTTTACCATTAAGAATATCCCTATCACCCTTAATAAGGTTTAACCCCAAAGATAATAAAAAATCTGTTAGTTCTTTTTCTTTTATGGATTTTAACTCACTTACGGTGTTACATAACGTACAAGGGTTTATTTTATTTTTAAATCTATAAAATAATAAACTTCTATCTATGTCATATTCATTATTGCAGTTATTACATTTTAGTTTAACATAGTTACCAGAATCATCAATCACATTTAACCCCCCATATTTTTCGTTAAAATTTGTTAGTTTTGAAATGTGATTGGTTTTTCGAGAACCATTTAAAAGTAATGTATTAGTTACCCCATATTTTTTAAGGTTAGTTTTTTTTCTTTTTTCTACAACACTATTTAATTTGTTTGGGTTGGTTACCCCTAATTTCTCTTTGGTTTTGAGTTGGATATATTCATTATCTTTAAATATATTAGTGACACCATATTTTTTAAGGTTAGTATTGCACATTTTTTCCTTAATATCTTTTTCTTTTTGTTTCCATTTAAGTTTTGATTTTAAAATGTGACCATCATGTTTATTTGTGCACGACACCGAACAATAACTACCATACCCCTCTCTTAAACTTTTCTTAAACTTTAATTTTTTACCACAATTTTTACATATGGGAACCTCAGTTAAATTATTTACGAATATATATATTTTTTCTTTAAACGGAATACCCCCTTTTAAGTTTATATTATCACAATAAAGGTTAATTGAGGTATAGATTTCATTATAATTATTTTCAATATAAGATTCTCTGGTCTTTAATCCAGCTTTATTATTTTCTAAAAAAAACTTTTTATAATCCACTTTTTTTGGTTTTTAGATATTTATTAATAAAGGTAATGAAAAATAATATCATATACAATAATAAATATAAAAAAAATTAGAAAATGGCAGATTTATTAATGCGGATGCCGGTTCCTTACGAACCATTAAGGAAAAATAGGTTTATCTTCAGATTTCCAGATGACTTGGGAATACAAGAATGGTGGGTTGCAACGGGATCACGACCAAAATATTCAAGTGAAGAGGTATCAATACCGTTTTTAAATACTGAAACATATGTTATCGGTAAATTTAAATGGGATCCTATAACAGTATCTTTCAGAGATCCAATTGGTCCTTCAGCGACACAAGCACTTATGGAGTGGGTTAGATTACATTCTGAATCAGTTACTGGTCGACAGGGATACGCTGCAGGATACAAAAAAGATGTAGAATTAGAAATGTTAGATCCAACAGGTGTTGTGGTACAAAAATGGATTTTACAAGGAACACAGATTAACGATGCAGATTTTGGTTCTCTAGGATACACAGAAAATGATTTAGCTACTATCGATGTCACTTTTAGATTTGATAGAGCAATAAATGTTTTTTAGAATTCCTTTATCGAATGTTTACTTTATCCCTTTTATATATAATCATATATAAAGGGGATTTTTTATATAATTTCAGATATTTATAAGAAAATGTTATTTAATGAAAAAAATAATAATTAGCGAAGAACAATATAAAAGGGTATTTCTGTTGGAACAACCTGCACCTAAACCTTCTAATACTAAAGGGGATCCGAGTCAATTCGGCACACAATCGTGGCAGGAACAACAACGGGATAAAAGAACCGAAAAAAATAAAAGTTTAGGTATTAGTAATAAAGACCCATACGGGTGGTCGACATACGGAGCACCAAATAAAAAAACGGGCACATATAAAAGTGGTAGTGATACATTTACATATGGTCCATTAGACCCTATTCCATCCGAATCAATTGATGCATTAGAAGAGGCTGCCGAACTTGAGATGAAGGATTCAATGGATAGAATAGCTTCGCTAGATGCTGAACAGGAGAAAAATAGTTTTGGTAATTGGAAAGATAAAAGTGGTTTGGATGCATCACAAGCAAAAATCGATTATTATCAAAACCAGATGGACGCAACTGGTGCTGGTAAATTAGGTGTAGATGCGAAATTCAATGCTAATAAAACGATACGACAATTCGGTACTGGTGGTGAAGATAATTTATTGTTGCAAAGTGCGAAAAATTTCAATAAATTGATTAGTAAGGAATGGCAAGAATATTTAATCAAGAGTCAGTGCAAACCCGTTGTAAGGAAAAGATGTGCATCCCATTGTGGTGATAGTAAAGAGGAAGTCATGAAAAATGCTGAAGCTAAGAAATGGTGGAATGAAGGTTTGGAAGAGGATTACGTGACTGCAAACGGTCAATATGGTCTTGCGAACAGGGCGGGTTGGTTTAATTCACTGAAAATTTGTGGGAAAGCTGCTGGAAAAGAAACATATGTGAAAGACAGAGTTGGTTTCGATAGGCGAAAAGAGAGTCAGTGGTGTATATGGAAGATGGTAGAGTCTACTGATACTGTTTGGAAAAAAGATTGTCCCGGATGTTTTAATAAATCAAGCGGTGGACTCTTTGTTTACCCCTTAGTAGAGGATATGTCAGATTGGAATGTAACAAATAACCTTAATACCTCTAAATATACATATCACTGTGGGTGCGTTAACAATATGACCAAATCATTGGCTGGGTGTCCAGACAACAATCTGACTAGGTTTGGGATGGAATCTGCGGCTTTTATAAGGGGGATTGATCAAAAACAAGCTATTCATGCAGCTAAAAATGAACCATCATTTTTTGAGAAGCTTGCTGATTGGGGGGTATATTGTATCTCGGAGCCTCATTGTCTATTAGATGTGGCATCCGTTGTAGTATTGGTAGTTCCTGGTATTGGACCATTACTATCAATGGGATTAGATGTTGCAAATGGTATAATATATGGTGTCGAGGGTTACATGTCAGATAATAAAACGGATAAATATGCTAATTATACTGCTGGTGTTTTAACAATTGTCGGTGGGGTTGCAACAGGTTATAAGTTAGCAAAAAGTTTAGCTAAAATAAAAAACGCATCTCCTAAAGTTATGAAATTTACTGATGATTTCTTAGGGGAAATAGCTGAGAAATACGGGAAAAAAGGAACTGTAATTGATGATGTTATTAAAAAGGATATCGATGATATGTTTAAGAAAAAGATGTTATCACAAGGTTTAACCAAAGCTGAAGTAAAATATTCTGTAGATATAATTAGTGATGTTTCAAAATTCATAGGGGACAAGAAAAGTTTAAAAACTTATGTGAATGGGTTACAATCACTAGAAAATAAGTTTGATAAGGTGAAATTACAACAAGTATTTGCTAAAAAAAGATACCAAAAACTTTTAAAAGAGTCCGATGGTGATGTTTTAATTGCGTTAGATAAATATAGTAAATTACCTGAAGGGAAAATGGTATTAACTCAGTTAGGTTTCTTTGCGGCAGGGGAAGCCTTATTACCTGGGTTAATAAATGGTTATATTACAGATAAATCATTATCTGGTGATTGGGGACCGCGAAAGTTAGTAGAAGCATTGGGGTATGATTGGGTTCAAACAAAGAAGATTTTTGGTGCAATTTCTAAAACAAATGAGGATGGTAGTAAAAATGAGAAATGGACTAAAGAAAAATCTATTGCTGATAATACACTATTACAGAAAGCTATAAATAGTGGGTGGAGACCATACGAGATGAGTGAGAAATTAAATCCAACTACTAATGAAAGAATTCCAGTGCCGGAAAAGTATCAAACAGAACTTTATAAACAAAATATAAAGGGTGAAAAACAACGTAATATAGATCAAGCTCAAGGAATGGGTAAGGGTTATGACAAAACAATGGATGATATTAATAAGGGTGAGCTGGAAGGGTTAACAGATGAAGAAAAGAGAAGAATAGAAAAGGAAGGAAAAAAAGAAAGAGAAAACTTCACTCTTCCACTTGATGACGCATCAGAGCAATATTTTATAAAAAATTATTTCAAGATATAATATAGGTTATATGAAAAAAAGAAGAGAGAAAATATTAAACATTAAAGAAAGATTAAACGAAGTTAGTAATCTTTTCGGAAAACATGGGATTAATCCGGAACACGATATATTTATTAAAGAGGAATTAAATGGGTTCATAACAGAATTAGAAGAAATTGAAAATGACATTAATGCAGAAAAAAAATAAATTAATACAAGAAGAGATTAATAGAGTTAAAACGATAATGGGTTTAACTGAAGAAATGTCAGTTGATGGTTGTGTTGACCACTTAGAGTCCTTAGATTACGTTGTTGATAGTCCTAGTGAGGAGGTTGAAAAAACGGAAAAGTGTGAGAAAAAGAACATTTTAAAATGTGTGGTATCTATACTTGAAGCTAATAATGTCGATCCTAAGAAAATTATTACTCAACCATTCACCAATGAGGGTAAATGTTATACTAGGGTTACGGGTGGGGATGATAGGGGTAGAATGAAAGCTGGTAATTTAAATTTTTGGGAAAATGGGGTAGTAAATTATGTCGGGATTTTCAAAAATTTCCAGACCATAGAACTTGATAATGGTAGTCAATTAAAGGTCAAAAAATTTCAGTTTGATGGTAGGTATAAATGTAATCCAGATACAAACAAAATAACATATTATAATTTTAAATATTCGGCATTAAGGGATGACAAAAATGAGGTAAGAGAACCTTATGATTTTGAACCTGTGGATTCTAGTGGTGTGGGAGTGGGATTCCAGATGGGGGAATTTTGGTCTGTTGTTGGTATAGGTGAAAGTGGTGATGCAATGAGAATAATTAATAAGATGGGATGATGAGAAAAAAATACAATACATTAGCAGAAGAAATAAATCGGATGAAGTCATTATTCACCGAAGAGAGATTATATGGGAATCTTGTGGATAAACCATTATTAACCGAAGCAAATATTGCTAGGTTTCTTAGCAAGGGTTTCATTAATAGTAGTGGAAAATTCTTTAAGGAAGTTCCTACTGCACTGGGAAGGAGGATAGCTAAAGCTATGCACACACCAATTTTTGATTTCGATGGTTTTGCAAAACATTTAAATGATTTTCCAAAGGTGTGGAAAGTGATGTTGTCAGATCATGAGTATAATCGTGCGGTTTCTTTAATTGATCAGTTAGGTCAATGGCAGAAGAGTGGAAAATTGGGGGAGAAAACTGTCATTAAGGAAATACCAGGAAAACCTGATGAAATAGTGTCAATTAATATTTATGAGGAGTTGACTCCTGGTGGTCATGCGTTTATTGATTTGATACCAGAATCTGCTGGATTAAAAGATATGGTAATGTTAAAGTTTTTTGATGAAACTGATGTTGGACCACTTAGTCGTCATCTACCAGCGTCAGGAGAAGAAGTGGTTCCTTTTGGGATGTCTAACAAGGTATCAGTTATTTCTAAAAATCAGGATGGTAACTTGACAATCAAAGATGGTGACGAAGCGAAAGTTTTGACTGATAAAGATGGTAACCCTATTAAAGATAAAACCGATACTAACGGTGGTGGTAAAACTACAGATGGTGGTGAGTATGTTGACTTTGAGGTAATTCCAGATATCAATAAATCAGGAGATTATGAAATTAAGATTGATGGGAATACAGATATAGAGGCTGCCTTGAAAAGGTTTCAGGAAATGCAAGAAAACATGGTAAGTAAAGGTCAGAAGGGCGATTTAGAGGTATTGTTTGACCCGAAAACTGGACAGTATAGATTTATTTTTAAAACACCAACTGAGGGGTTAAACGTATCACAAGTACAAGATTTACTGAACAATTTATTGAATAAAAACATTGATAATGCAGTAGGGGAGTCAAGTAGTGGGTTTGCTAAAAATGCAGCTGCAACTAGCAGATTCAAAAAATGGTTTTATGAAAAATACACTCGGCATTTTATCAACCCTGTTCTTTGGGGGGAAATGAAGCACAGAAATGTTACTGGTTTAAAAACGCAAGTGGACAAGACCGCGCTTACGAAACAATTGTTGTATAGGGTTCCGTTAAGATTTCTAACAATTACCATGTCTTGGGGTACTTTATGTGGTGTAATGGCAAATATCGGAATAATGCTGGGAATGAAAAATGATGATGAGGAAGGTGCAGGTAGTTGGAGTTCTCCTTGTGGTAACTTCTTGTTATCCCCTATATGGACCGCTGAGAAATTATTTACTCTGTTTGGGTTATTTAACGGTGTACTTTCAAGTGCTTATTGTGGTGTAATTGATAGTGTAACAGGTGGTGTTGGACCAAAAAAAATAAAGTGTAAAGATTTTCACAAGGCGATTAAAAAATATACAGAGAAACTACGAGGAATGTCACAAGAGGATCTTCTGGTAGAATATGGAATTGATTGTGAGTTTATAGAGGAGGAGTGTACGGGTAGTAATGGTGCTGTGGATGAAGAAGCAGTAAAGAATATGATTTTGGCAAAGCATACAGAAAATATTCTTAAAGAGCTTGGTCAGGAAGATGCAAACTTTTTGATGAAATATATGGAAAAAGTAGTATTAGAAGTTCAGGGTAGTTCTGTCATGAAATCAGCCGATTTACAAAAGTTAACTGTAGATATAATTGATGCGTGTTATAAGGCTGATATGGGTACAGGGGATCCAGTAGTAAATGAAGAAGGAAAAATTAAAGTTACATGGGAAGAGGATCCGGAAATGAATGGTGGTGATGGAAATAATGATGAAAGTGGTGGTGAAAATACTAATACACCTGAAAGAGACACAACCAAAATAGTAGATATTTAAAAAAATCCCTATCCGATATTTAATTTCTAAAACTTTACTTAAAATAAAAATATATTAAATTAGTTTCATGGAAGATAAAAGTTTTGTAGACCCGAATTATACACCTTCAGAGTATAAGGTACCGTATGATGTAATTGAATTGCCGTCACAAGGCATTCTATACCCCAATGGAAAATCATCAGTTAAAGTAGAGTATTTAACTGCATATGATGAAAACATATTAACATCTCCAAACTTATTAAATAATGGTAAGTTTATCGATGTATTATTAAAAAATAAAGTTAAAGAATTAGGTTTCGATGTGGATGAATTACTAGCTGGGGATCGAATAGCTATATTATTATTTTTAAGGGCAACAGGATTAGGTCACGAATATCGTCAATTGGTAATCGATGAATCTGGAAAAGTTGTTGAGGGGGTTATTGATTTAACTATTTTAACTACTAAAAAACTTGAAATTACACCTGACAATAACAAAGAATTTGATTTTGTGTTACCAACCTCAAATAAAAAAATTAAATTTAGGTTGTTAACTGGTAAGGATGAATCTGACATTGACATTATGGATGAAGAAAATAAAGAAAAAAATGATGGTGTTTCCACCTCATCTTCATTACGTTTGGAACGAAGTATAATGGAAATAGATGGTGTCAGAGATAAAATGAAAATCTCACATATACTTAAAACATTAAATCTTTTGGATGTTAGAAAATTTAAAAAGTATGTAACTGAAATTGAACCAGGAATAGATTTTAACACAACAGCTAGGATTCAGGGGGGTGAATCCGTATCTTGCTTTCTTAGATTGGGACGGAGTTTTTGGAATCCTGAAATATAATAATTTTACCACAAATTATTTAAATGAAATATTTATTTTAGTGAAACATGGATTCACATATAGTGATGCAATTATTATGCCAACTCATATTCGTAAGTATTACATTAACATTTTAAGACCTAAAGAAGAATAATCCACATTTTCTTATATTTATAAATAAAACATAAGAATATGATTAATCAAAATAACTTAGAAAAACATAACAGGTTAGTTGAGGAAATTAATTCCGATATTGATGGGTTATTGAATGAGGTTGATTTAAGCCCCATGGAATTATTAAAAGATGCTGGTGCCTTTTTAACTGGTGGTCCTGCAGGAGTTGTACGTAGAAGAACCGCAAAAGCTATAGCAGATGAGTTGGAGGATGAAAAAAAGAAAAAGGAGAAAAAACTAAAGAAAAAAGAAAAAGAAGCAGAGGGGGTTTCTAAAGAAGATAAAGAAACTAAAGAAGGTATATCATCCCTTAGAGATGAGTTAGCAGAATTAAAAAGGTTAATTAAGGGTATGCAGGATACGAAAACTGGTGATTTATATTCCTATATTGAGGTTGACTTCCCAGAGGAAATTACATTAAATATTAAAAAATACGGTAATAAAGAAATGAATCGTAAATTAAGTGGAAGAATGTTTTTCAATGTAGATTCAATTAATGACAGATACAAATATATTGATATGAGGACTAAAAGTTTGACGGAATCCTTTTATTTTAGGTTGCATTATAAAACATTAGATGTCGGGGAAAAACAATCTGGTAAAATAAGATTAATATATAGAAGAGGTAAAGAAAATTTTAAGGGGGACGAGGAAAAATGTAACTTTGAAATTAAATCTCTTAAATAATATTAAATTATGAATGTAAATAAATTTTTATTAGCAAAACTTAAAAATGTAAGTGATCGTATTGATCAAGTAGAAAAAAAACTTTCTAAAGAGGTAAAAGGGGATAAAAATACTGAAACTAAAAATAAAAAAACTAAAAAATAATTTTTATGGATTGTCCTGATGATGTGTATGAAGGTGATGATTGGGGAAAACAAATTAAATGCCTTAAAATAGAAATTGAGGGTCTAAGAAAAGAGATCGAAAATACCACAGTTAGTGCTGGTAAAATGTCCTCAAAACTGGGTGATACCTGGAATGTTCTGAAAGATATGAAGGTTACTATCGTATCCATGCGTGATGAGATGATGAAATTTGTTCAGTCCGCTGAACAACAATATAAGTTAGGTGAGGCAATAGCAAAGGGGTATAAGGATACTGCAATAAGTATAGGGTTAAGTACAAAACGAAGTGCAGCTTTATCTCAAGAATTTAAGGGGGCATTAACAGAAATTTCTAAGTTTGGTGGTGATATTAGTGATGCAGAAAGAATATATAAAGAGTTTGCCGATAGTTCAGGTAGAGTAAGAATATTAGGTGATGAAGAAGTATCTAATATATTTAAACTTGAAAAAGCAACTAATTTATATGGTGATCAAGCAACTAGTTTATATGAGACATTAGATTTAATGGGTGTTTCTAATGAGGAAGCAACAAAGAGGATGGTAGAATTGGTTACAGAATCACAAGCTATAGGGTTAAATTCTTCTAAAGTGTCAAAAATGATGGCAGCGAATATGAAATCTATGCAATCATATTCTTTTAGAGGGGGAGTTAGAGGGATGACAGAAATGGCTAAACAAGCTGTTAAAATGAGAATTGATGTAAGTGATGTTTTACAAATGGCGGATAAGTTCTACCAACCAGAAGCGGCGTTAGAGGCAGCGGCAAATTTACAAATGTTAGGTGGTGATATTGCTAAGGCATTCGGTGATCCTTTTGAAACGATGTATTTGGCTCGTAACAAACCAGAAGAATTGGCGAAAAGATTACAAGACATGACTGAAAATATGCTTCAATTTAATGAAGTATCTGGAGAATATGAATTACCTGCCGAAGCAAGAATGCAATTAAAATCTGCTGGAGAACAATTGGGTATTAATACTGAAAAGATGGTGGAGATGGCTCGTCAATCATCAAAAATGAAAGATATTAAAAGTCAATTATCTGGGTCTATATTTAGTGAAGATGAGATGGAGGGTATTTCCTCATTGGCTAGAATGGAAGATGGGGAGTTTAAAGTTGATTTTAGAGATAAAAATGGTGAAAAGGTAACTAAATCTATTGATGAATTAACAAGTGGACAAGCAAAAATGTTATTAGAAGCACCTGAAAATGAGGTAGAATATATGGATGAGATGTTGTACCAATCTCAAAGAACGAATGAAACTTTAGACAACATGTATAAGAGTTTTGAATTTGGTTTTGTTCAAGATATTGATTATTATAAGGCAATTGAAACATCGACAAAAGAAAGTATTAAACAACTGGATGATCTTGGGGTCTCAATAAAAAAATTAGGTAAAGATGGTCTGAAAGATACTTGGGTAAGTGGTAAAGGGGACGAATTTCAAGATAAACAAAAGAAGTTGGATGAGGCAATGGCATCACAAATTAAAAGTATTACTGGAATTGTTGACACATTGAGTATTAACCCTACAGATGGTTCTAAAATAACATTTGGGGGGGATAACAAATTAATATTTAAAAATGCATTAGGTGAAGATACTACTGAAGTTGATGTTGCGGGAGATACATCTGGTGTTGGTAATAATAAAGCTACGGTGAATCAAACAACGAGCACAATAAAAATGGAACCATTGGAAATTAATTTCAATATAAAGGGTGATACTCATTTAAGGGATGTAGCTACAAAAGAACTAATGGAAAATATAGCTCTAAAAGCTGTAATGCAGATAAAAGAAAATAGTGGAGTCCCTACAGGAAAAGAAGCGGTAGACCTATTGAATATAATGAAGATAACATCGGTTTGATAATGTGTTATCTCAAAAAATTATTTATTTTCATTTTGACCTTTACTTATTAAATTTTTCCTTGTATATTGGACCAACTAGAACAAATTAAAAATAAATAATTAACTAAAACAAGAACAAAACAAGAAAAATATACTTAATATTCTTGTAATTATAAAGTTCTCATTAATTTATTTCCTGAAATTTACTCTTTAAATATTTATATAGAAAGAATAATATATGTCCGGGATTTTAAATCAAACATTAACCACTACCCAATTCGGTATTTTAACCACTGAAGAACTTAGAAATAAGTTATTACTTAGGAATTTACCGCCACCTGTAACTAATTCTGTTGACCATTCTGGTTTTGCTTCATCCCTTCAAGATATAGGAACAGTTATTACTACACCCATTTGGGGGACTGAAAGTGAGAATATTCCTACCCATTATGATGAAGATGAACAAATATTACCATTTGGGCAAGTTAGGAGAAATGAATTTAATGTTAATAATAATAGATTTATCCCATTAAACGATGAATATGAAACTTTCCAACTTAATACCCCTGCTGAACCATATTCAGATTCTTCAACAAAGGTAAGGGGTCCTTATCCAACATATTCAAATACCGACCAATTTTCATTAATAAGTAGTGGTATTAAACCATATGTTGCTTTTCCATTTAATGTAGTAGATAAATTAAATTCATTAACTTTTCAAAATGAATCTTCTTTGGGGATAATAGGTGCAGAAAAACTAAAAGATGTTGTTATTGCTAAAGTTGCTCAAGTTCAAGAACAAGTTATTTCAGAATCTTTAAATAATTGGGTTATAACACCTTTTGATCCACCAGAAAATGAAGCTGGTGAATATTCAAATACAATGAAGGGTGAAGATATTGTATTTAATAGTTTACCTTTTGGTGCTGTTGGTTGGCAAGAATATAATAGGTTATCCAAATCAAATAAAATAGGTGGTTCATCAGATGGTAATACTGAAGCAATATTATCCACAGAACAAAGAGTTAATACATTATTAACAAGAACTGGTCTGAATTCATCTACCTTTTTGTTTAATGCTTTGGGTTTAAATCTTTATGTTCCAAACTATGAAGATAGGAGATTGACTAGTGATTCTAATGATGGTACGAATAGTAGATATTATATTGGTAGTGAAAGAAGTACAAATAGAGGGGCTAAGGTAACCAAATTATTCACTTCTGATGAATTTAATGGTGCCGATGGTAGTAGCTCACCTGGTGAGTCAGGAGGGATTACCAGTGTAAACCAGGAGTTTTACTGGAGTACTGATAATAATAATTTTAATGATAAAACTTTATTATCTGCAACACAAGACCTTGTTAATGAAAATCCAGATGATGTTTTCATTGATCAAACAAAAAAATATTTTAAAGATAAAATAAAGGACCAATTAATTAGTAGGGGGAGTGCGATAAGTAAGGAATCATATCAATCAGCAATTGCAAACGGTAAATTTTGTAGGGTATGGACAGTGGAAGATGGGTATTCATATAAAAACGCTATAAGGAAAAGTGGGTTGTTTAGCTCAGATGATATATCAAAGCCAGGGTTTTCTGTAACTTCCGACAATGCAGCATTAAGTGTGTTAGGTCAAAATGGGATAGTTAAAACCTTTCCAGTTGCAGATGATTCAACAACAACATATAAAAAATATATGTTATCTTTGGAAAATTTAGCTTGGGCTGATAATTTAGCGGATTTACCTATGAGTGAAACTGGTCCGGGCGATGCAATGAGTAATAATAAAGGTAGAATTATGTGGTTCCCACCGTACGATTTAAATTTTGATGAAAATATAAGTGCGAATTGGACAAAAACTGATTTTATAGGTAGGGGTGAGCCAGTTTATACATATAATAATTCAACACGAAGTGGTCAACTTAGGTTTAAAGTTTTGGTGGATCACCCTAAAGTGATTAATGCTTATAGAGGTAAACGAACAAATGAAATAGAAAGATTTTTTGCTGGGTGTTTATCGCCACAAGAATTTTTAGATTTTTTAGATAAAAGCGATGGTGTAAGTGAAAACGCAAAAACCCAAATTGAAAAAAAATTAAATCAACAACAACAACAACAAACATCATCTAATTATACTGCGAAAGAAAAAAACCAACTATTTTATACTAAAAACCAATCCGCTGGTGTTAATATTGATTCATCCGCAATTACATTATTCTTATCACAACAGAAAGCAACCAATAAAACAGTTAAGGTTGTTATAAATGGTTATGCGTCTAGTGATGAAGCAAACCCTAAAGATTTAGCATCCGAAAGAGCTGCCGATGTTAAAACGCAGGTATCTGTCGTTTTACAAACATTAAAAGGTATTAAATTTACTATACAAACTAAAGCTACCGAATCTAAATTGGCGAATGACCCACAAAGTAGAAGGGTGGATCTGATAGTATCATATGATGCTACAAAAGATCAAAGTGCTAAACATAAAAGTATTGAACCACCAGGAGATTTAGCAGCACTACCAGTAGATTCACAAATTTTTGATAACGTTAGGATAGATGAATCAAAATATTTTGATTATGTTAATGAAACTTACCCAAACTATTTTGCTAGTATCTCAGAAAAAATAAAATACTTTCATCCTGGGTTCCATTCTACAACACCCGAAGGGTTAAATACTAGGGTTACCTTTTTACAGCAATGTACTAGACAAGGACCAAGTATATATGATAAAGATGATACTATTCAACCACAAAATTTAGCATTCGGTAGACCACCAGTGTGCATACTAAGGATTGGAGATTTTATTTATACAAAAATAGTGATTAATAGTTTAACAATAAATTATAATACTGGTAATGCACCACAATGGGATCTTAACCCTGAAGGGATAGGGGTTCAACCAATGATGGCAGATGTTACTATGAGTATAGATATAATAGGTGGTCAATCACTACAAGGACCAATTAACCGACTACAAAATGCATTATCATTTAACTATTATGCAAATACTGAGATGTATGAACGAAGGTCAGATAGGATTGAGATAGATAGATTTATAGGTGCTAGAATTGTAGATGGTAAAAAGGCTATGTTCCCACAAATCCAAAACGCATTAAAAAAATTATCACTAATTGGTGATGCACCTGATGGAGCAATAAAACAGTCTGTACCATTAAACCAAATGGATGAAAATATACCAGATAACCCTATTGATGTAGCACCACCAAATGAAACACCACCAACATTAATAATAAACGCTAGCAATAAAAATATATATGTCGAATCATTGGTGGCAGGTGTACCGACAGTACCCGATAGTAATATAGAGGTAATAATAACGGATAGTATTGATGACTCCCAGTGGATTAAAGAACAATTTTCAGAAAGTAGTGAAGTATTTGATATAAGTGGGATAAATAAATTCTCCATTGCGTTTAGTAATTCGGAAAAGATAGTAACCATAGAATCTGAAATCACCACATTAACAGATGATTACGCATCAGAAACAAATCCCAATATAAAATATAATATTTTATCTGAGATTGTTAGTAAAAAAGCTGAAATTAAAGCGTTAGAAGATATTATACCTAATGTTGTTGTTACAACTTATTATATAGATAATGAGAAAGCAACCCGTAAAATAAAAACATTTACAATCAGAAATAATAAACTAAATTAAAATATGGGAACAGAATATTATAATAGGTATCAAAAGTTTAATTTTAATGGTAAATACACACCACTACCATTTATAAAGATAGAACCAAAATCTAGCGATAAAACTGTGGTATATAAAACCGAAAGAGATAGAATGGATAAATTAAGTGAACAATATTATAGTAACCCATATCATGGGTGGTTAATAATGTTAGCTAATCCACAATATGGTGGTGTCGAAGGGGACATCCCCAATAACGAGATTATTAGAATCCCATTCCCATTTAAAGATAGTTTGCAACAATATATAAGAGCGGTACAAAGATATGAAACTTTGTATGGAAGTAATAGTTAATAATTTATATGTCGAATAAAACCCCTAAAGTAGAAAATAAAGGTGCAGGTTTATTTTTAGTTGACCCCAACCCACCTGGAAGTGGAGTATTACCTGCAGAGGACATGTTTATATATGTTAAATTCACTGCAACAGAGAGAAGTAGGGGAGTTGTAACACTAACAGATTCAGACTCTTCAATAAATGAATCGAGAGATGGTGAAATAAATTTTATCGCATCGGAAGTTAAATATGATGCATCAGGAGAACCCTTAAAAAATTTAATGGGTAAAACAGAATCTTATGCCACCACAAATTACACAGATATAGGTGGTGTCAAAAATTCATATAGTAGTGGTTCATTAGAAGGATTTGGAATTAAAAATATTTCAATAAAATATAATGCTAGTTTAGTACCTCAAGTTGATATTTCATTTACAGATGTGAGAGGAAGTGCACTATTTGATGTTATCGAACAAGATAATAGAAAATCCCCTTACAGTTTATTTTTCAAAATGCCATACCCAATTTTTAATCTTACGGTAAAGGGTTATTTTGGTAATCCCGTTGAGTATTGCTTACATATGGTTAATTGGACATCTAAATTTGACCCGGGTACAGGTAATTTTGATATAACCGCAAATTTTTTAGGTTTTCAACAAGCATTTTTAGCGGATATGACAATAGGGAATGTAATAGGCGTTAACAATACTGATTTAGGTAAAGAAGCGTTGGCTAATTTACCTATGAAGGCACAAGACCCTGTATACCCAGATAAAATGATTGACATTGGACCTACACCATCATTGGATTCATTCATAAAAAAAATCAGTAAATTACAAGTTGATTTAGAATTTCTTAAATCTAATGATGATACCTATAAAAAATTAATTATACTAAACACACAAAAGAAAAAACTAAAACGTATACAATCATTTATAGGTGCACCCATCCCAAAGGATGTGGGCAACCCAACCACAAAAACCCCATATAGTGAGATACCCAACGACAAAGACGTTATAGTAACATCAGAAATCCAAGGTGAAGGTTCATTAATATTAAACCAAGAATATTTATCTATTAGAGATTACTTAATTTTTAAATATTCATCAATTGTTTCTGTAAATTACTACATGAAAACATTATATGATTTATTAAAAGACTATCAAAAGTTTAAGGTGGTTAATTATAAACAATTAAAAACTGGTATTGTTGATGGTATAATAATAGACGGTGATACCATAATTAATGAAACGATTTTTCCCATTAGTGAAGGAGACGGTGAGATAATAGATTATTTAACTGGTTTAGAGGTATCTACCGCAGGAGGTACTCTATCAACTAAAACCGCTGGAAAAGGGTATCCGTCATTTCCTACTACATTAATAGGTGCAATAGATGGATTAAAACAACCAAGTCCCATTTCAAGTCAATTCCAATCTCCTTCTTCTCTAAATGGGGAATTCCAAAATGGAGATGTAGATATATCGCAATTTGTAAGACCAACATCCGCCAAGAGCCAATTCTTATCGAAAGATCCTGTTTTTGTGTTAGATTTTAGAAAAATGAGATCTGAGGTTAAAAGAATGATAATTGATATTGATAAACAAATAAAGGAAGATACAAAGTCTGTTAATGTTAAAATTAATGAAGAATTAAAAAAGTCTATCGGTTATAACCCTACTGTTAAAACAGTTTTTGAGATATTATGTAATAATGTACAATCTTTAGTGGATGTAACATATAAAGTTGCTATGCAAGCAGAAGGGCAAACTAAAGAGAGAGCAAAAGAGTTAAAAAAGAATGTTCTTGATACTGATATAGACACTGATGAATCAGGTGATTTTAAGAACTCAACTATATACGCATTTCCCAAGATTATACAGATTTCAGATACCGGTGAAGCACAAGAAAAATATGTGGGTAGTAAGGATTTAAATTTAACCACTAATTCATTTCCTGAAATAAAATTTATTGAGGATGTTGCTAAGGGGATAACAAAAAGTAGTTCAGAATTAAGAACGATTAGAAAACAAACAAGTAAATTAAAACAACAAGGTTTCGATACTAATTCTTGGGTACCAAATAACCCAATAGATGTTGCAAATGACAACCCATTTTTATTTATTAATAGTTTATCGTCTGAATCCGTAGGTGTCGATGAGTTAATAAAACAATTTTATAATATTTTATTAACTAGATACGCAGTATGTAAAAATTATAGTAAAATGCCAGAAACCCAGTTATCGGCATTTGGTATATTTGACGCAATAGATGCGAAGAAATCTATTTTTGAATCTACCATTAGAAAAGTATTATCCGAAAAATTAAGCACATCAGGGTCAGATGCAATAATATCTAATGGGATAACAAGTGGATATGTGATTGAACAAAGTAATATCCCTATAATAAACGAAAGTGGTGATGATTTACCTAAACTTGGTGACATAGAAATTAGTGGTTTTAGAAATGATGATGTAGAGTATATTGAAATAGAAGATAATAGTGGTAAAATTATAGATTCAAAATCTGCATTATGGAAGGAAGTAAAGAATAAGAATAAGAATAAATATGAAAATATATTTGGGGAAACAGTACAAACTGGATTCGATAAAACCATAGGTAGTTATACACAATATCTAAATCATTTAGTTTTTGTAAATGCTAGTTACGATGTTTGGGGGGTAAAAGTAAATAAGAAATTAAAAAAAGGACAAACTGCGAATAATAAGTTTTCTATAAAAGATAATGATATAACCCGAATCGATGGAGGTCAGCCACCCCCTGAAGGCTCAACTAATAATGTGGATACACCGATTAAAACTGACTACATAAATGTTTTAAGCGCTGGTAGTAGTAGCGATGGTGGACAACAAGTCGAGATACCGAGATATTTAACAACTGTATCTCCGTCATCCAATCTACCTGAAGAGTCTAGCATATTATATAATAATCCACATCCTGGTGGTAATAAATCTAAAGCACTATTACTATTAAATACGTTACCATTTGTCCCATTTCAACACGTAATCGACAACTATATCAACAAAACACATAATGGGAAATACTTAGACATTATAAGATTACCCAAATACTATCTTTTATTTATCGCTGGGACACTATGGAGGGCAACAGAGTCATCAGACCCAATAGACTGGTCCAATTCAGAAGTGGATTCAGTTACAATAAATCAATATTTGAGTACTATAGGGGTTAATAAATCGTATGGTGGTACACCCACTATTAGTGCATCATTAACATCATTACCCACAAAAACAAAAGAAACATTAATAGAATTTTTTATACAGTGGGTAACCAATGAATTTGAAACCTTCGAATCACAAGTAGTGGGTTATACTACGGAAGAGGATATTACGGCTAAGTATCAAAAAGGAGAAAAAATAGCATATAAGTTATCTGAAAATATAAATTTAATAATAAATGCAATAGATATATTTACCCCTAACGCATTAGATAGTGGATTAAGCCTAGATGGTTTTGCCACTTATTATAATAGTTTTGTTGATAATTTTACCAAGGAAGAGGATTCGACAGAAGAAAAAGACCCCGCAGTAATAGAAAAAGAAGATACCCAGCTTGAACCAATTAAACTACAAATGTATAACTATTTTAAAAATATATATGATAAATGGATTGCGGGTAGCCCACAAGATCAACTATCGTATAATGCTTGTGGAGAAGCTGGAAAAAATCTTATAGATTATTTTAAATTCATCAATAGAGGATTTAACGATATAGGAAATAAAGCAGTTATAAACTTAGATAGTGTTGCCACCTTATCGGAAAATATGGATACTAACTTCTATTTTTACATATCAAAAATACTAAGAGACAGTAATTTTTTATTTCAGATAATGCCTAGTTACATTAACTTTAAAGATGAAGAAGAAATGAAAGATATATTTAGACCAGTAACTGATATATCCCAAAGAAATAGTAGTAGTGGCCCAACTTATCTATGTATATATGCAGGTGGCACTTCAGAAGTTTTGGATTTAAACGAAAAAAGTAGATACACATATAAAAACGATGGTTTTTCTTTCCAAAATCCACCACCAGATATGGAAAGTACTGGTGGAGAGGAAGACTTTAATTTAGTAGCGTTTAGAGTTGCATATGGGGCAGAAAATCAAACAATGTTTAAGAGTGTTTCGTTAAACCAACAAGAACATAGAGAAACAGCAGAATATTTTGCAGCTTTAACAGATTTAATAGATAAAAGAGGTGGAACACAAAGATCTTATCAAGGAACAGATTTATATAAAATTTTCAAAACTAGATCATATAAAGCTGAAGTTGAGTCATTGGGGTGTATGAGCCTACAACCAATGATGTATTTCCAGTTAGATAATGTACCGTTTTTTAATGGTGCATATATGGTACTTAATGTTAGTCATACAATAACCCCTAATCATATGGTAACCACTTTTAGTGGTTTACGGCAAAGTAAAATATTAAGCCCGCCAGTAGAGGAAATAACCACATTTTTAGATTCAGATTTAACAGAAACAATAGAAGAAGATACAGAGTTTGTTTTCCAAAATCAAAATAATCCTGATAAGTATAATGTTGGTGTCGACACAGATAAAGAGCCAGATACCCCATTTGATTTAGTACAAATTAATAAAAACTCATTAATAGATATGGGGGTATTAGAAACAAACGCTAGTGATTTAGGAATTATTTTACAAAGCCAATTTGCGGCTGGTACCGACCCAGTAATCAGTAAATCGCAAGTTACTATGTTGTTAGCTAATATGTTAACAATGTCATCTGACGCAAATGGGCATGGATTTAGTCACATTGTTGAATCTTGGCCAGAGATTGATAGTCCCACCAGACAACAACAATCATACTATGATAAAGAAAATAAACTTGGTAACCCATCAACAGATGACGATAACCCGTATATAATACAATCAATAAATCCCATAAAATATAGCCTTCTGCAAGTACAAACAATTGCACATAAATATAGAAAAAGAGGGTATATACCAATAGTTGGTTTGGATGAATACAAAGAAGCATCGTATGTATTAGGTGTGGATTTAGTTACTAATCCAGATCTAATAAATGAGGATAAATTATTGGCGGTAAGGGTTTCTTTATTTAAGTGGAAACTAGGGATATGTTCCCCATTTTCATACTCTAAAGGTGGTAGTGCCAATAATTTCACAAAAACAGTTGCCATACTTTCAGGTGAAAAGGGAGGAACAATTGGAAAAAGTTTTGATAATTTTGCTAGGGTTTTAAGTAGATTTGATTTGATAGGTATAAATATTGAAGGTACTACTTCTGATTGTAATAGCGATACTTCATCACAGGTGGCACCAGATACTTCTATTGTTGGTAATTGATTTTTACTAAAAAATACTTTATATTTGTGATATGAATATTGGGAATATTGTATCATCTTCTAAAATTAATGAAGATAATTTTAAGTTATTTGATGAAATTGAATCAGTAGATAATTCTTTACCTACACTTATTGTTGGTTGGAATAAAACTAAAGA
>Ga0233414_10000206_pt1 | contig 25129 bp, 10 predicted proteins | sample Na_anoxic_10_MG_FD_189020 | JGI IMG/M metagenome (GOLD analysis project Ga0233414, IMG submission 189020) | Seawater microbial communities from Saanich Inlet, British Columbia, Canada - Na_anoxic_10_MG | ecosystem: Environmental > Aquatic > Marine > Inlet | place: Canada: British Columbia... | reverse complement strand
GGGGTCTCTCAGGCTGAGCCGTTTACTCCAACGATATCGGTAGAGCTTATACGGCAAGAGCCTGGGACTGTAGGCAAGAGACCATTTGACATGATGAAAGAAATTAAGCCTAGAATTAGAGAAATCTATAAGCATCCTGACGACCCACAAAACTACTCGATCCAGGTACGTGGACAATGGTACGATAATATATTAAGATTTACTTGTTACAGTAGCACTCATTTTGGTGCCGAAAAGCTAATAGCTTGGTTTAGCGATTTCTTATATAAGTATGCTTGGGTTCTGAAAAAGAATGGTGTCCAAGAGCTACTGTATTGGCAGAGACGAGCGGACCAAAAAGTTAAGGTGTGGCGAGACGACATAGTAGGATACACCGTAGAGTGGTATTTTAGAACTGAAGAACACACAGTAGAAGTCATTCATAATGTAACTTCTATAAATTTGTCGAGCAGAGTAGCTTGGAGCGACAGTGCAGTTAGTCCTCCTACTGGCCAAAGTCCAGAAGCAGCAGGTAGTGTGATGGGGCCATTCGGAGATAGGTTTGCAACAATTTTTGATGCATTTCATGACGTAAGTGGAAATTACTTGCATGGAGACTACAGCGTAATAGACCAGAGATTTACAGATACAGGTTAATGGAGGTAAGAAAAAATGGTAAGTGGAATTACGAATAGTGACAGTCTACCAACTGTCAATGTTACTATCAATGATTTTGGACTCAGGATTGCTCCGCCTAATCCTGGACCCAAGTTAACTATTATTGGTGGTTTTAAAGATACTGGCGGATTAATCCCATTGAACGAGCCATTACTGATAGATAATATCGGTGTGGCTATGCGTAATTTAAGGAATGATGATGGTTCGCCATCTGAACTCACTCTTGCGATAGAAGAGGCGATAGGCGCCGGGGCTACTAATATCGAAGTAGTAGTAACCGATACCAGTACCGCCACACCATTCAGTGGGTCTGTTAGTGGCACTTACGCCACAGATCTATATAATACGCTCGCAACTACTTACAGTAAGCTCCAGCATCATGAAGTAGATATCGTGTATGTCGCAGGAGCATATGCGGACGGATATTTCACCGGTAATGCAACTAGTATTGGTGGAGATTTACTTGGCACAGATAAGAGCTTTGTTGCTCAACTCGGAGAGTTTTGCTATCAGTTAACAAAAGAAAGCAATAGCGCATTTGGAGTTATTGGTACTACTCCCCTAGGACAGGTAGCCAAACAACTTGGATGGAAAGATGGCGCAGCTGTCAAGGTTGATGCGTTCGATACAGTCACAGGCGCTTGGTTCATGACACCTAGTCTTACTTTTGTCGATGAATATGTGAAGTATCTTACACATGAGACTGGAGACCTTGCTACATACAGTGGTGTTGCTGCGAGCTATGCTGGTGAACCATTCACTTCCTCTACCTGGAATAAGTATCTCCATGGATCAATTCTAAACCCCCTTGATGCATCTACCCCCCACACAGACTATATCAGCAAAATGCAGCCGAATAATACTGATACTACTATTGCTATCGACGGCGATGGTAACGCTATTGACGCCGGTGCATACGTTAGTGTAGTCGGAGGACTAGCCAGAGCGTTCGGCACTGAGGCGAAGAAGTTTGCTGTAGGAAAAAGCGCTGGTACGGTTTCCTATGTAAACAGCAATGGTGCGGCTTCATACGCTGGAATGCTTACTGCAGTTCAACCCCACATAGGTGTAACGAATAGGCCTCTTGCTGGTCTCGGGCAGACTAGGACCATTAGTGGAGCTCAAGCCAAGACATTACTCCAACACAGAATAGTAGCGCTGCTTCAAAAAGCAGCTGGCTATGTAATTACTTCTGGGATAACTGGAGCATTTAATGCTGGAATCAACTCGAGATCCGATTATACTAGAGTGACTACGATGAGAACGACTCAGGCTATGGGCGAACTAGTAAGAGATGCCGGTGAAGCGTTTATCGGTAAACCAATTAGTGGACCGTTCCTCGCAGCGCTAGAAGGTGCGATAGATACAAATCTTCAGAGAGCACTAAAGAGAGGTGCAATAAAGTCTTACGACTTCGCGATATCATCTACTCCAGATCAGCAGGTTCTAGGAGAAGTGACAATTGACTTGAGTATGGTACCTGCCTTTGAATTGGTTACGATTAATACTACGATATCTTTAGCTAAGGGAGAGGGGATAGGATAATGCCAGGATCAGCAGTAACACAAACGTATAACTCATTTAGCGGTGTTGACATGATTGTTACGTTCGGAAATGTGACAGTAGGAGAGGTTCAAGGAGTCTCTTACACAGTTACAAGGGAGAAAGCGCCGCTTTATACGATGGGATCCGCAAACCCGCGTTCCTTCTCTAGGGGCAAACGAGGGATCGCAGGATCACTAATTTTTCTTGTCTTTGATAGATCAGCCCTGCTAGACATCTCTCGACAAGATACAACTGGTGAATCTAGGCTCATAATGAAGAAGACTGAGTTAACCAGGTCGCAGATGGGTGCTATGGGTCGTGTAGGTAAAACTAATTTAATGGATGCAGAATTAGGAACCAAATCAGCAGATAACCCCACTGACGTGCTTGCCCTAAGAAACTTCCTAGATTTAGAGTCTGTTGGTGCGACATATCATGACCAATTGCCACCGTTTAACATTACTATATCTGCTGCTAACGAGTACGGACATGTGTGCAGAATGCAGATTAAGAATGTTGAGATAATGAATGCAGGCAGTGGCATGTCTATCGACGATATCACTACAGATGAAAGCTGCACGTTCGTCGCAACAGAGGTCGAACCTTGGTTCGCACAAGCAAATCTTAGGTTCGAGACAGCAGTCGATAATTCAAAGACTCCTACTAGTTAACTAAGCTTTAGAACTGAGAGGTGGGGGAGAGGTTGGTTAATCCGACCTCTCCCTAATTTTAACTATGTCTTCAAGCACACCCCTTCCACCCGGCATTGAATCTCTTATAAAGAGATATACACTTTCTCAGGATGCTAAGATCAAGCTACGGGAGGCCAAGAAGACGGTCCGTTTAGCTGCAGCTGCATCTGAGATAGCCGCAAAGGGAACAAGTCCAGTTGTTCAGAGACAAGCAATATCTTATGCTGGATCTGATATATTATGTTTAATAACTATTCCAACTGTTTATAATGAAACTACAATTGATCCAGGGTATTCAGAAATTGAGGAAAAAATACAGACCCTGACGGTTTCTTCTGCAAGAAGCGTCATGCCAGTGAGGCGATTAGGAGAAACGAATCCGGTCGCTTATGCTCGTGGGTCTAGGACTATAGCTGGATCAATGGTATTCACGTCTGGCCTCAGAGACGCATTTATTAATATGCTATCTAAATCTTATACAGATGGAGAGCCAATGAAAGAACCAACGCTATTCGTTGACCAAATGCCAAAGTTCAGCATGGTCCTTCAGGCCTCTAACGAGCTTGGAGGTATGTCAAGTGCATTGCTTACAAACATCACACTGACTAATTTCGGCACCACGTTCTCTATAGACGATATATATACAGAGTCTACTTATACATACGTAGCTGAGCAATATTTTCCGCTATCGGCCTCAAGCTGGGAAAGCGATAAGAAGATACTCAGAAAACATGTAATGAAGATGCATGCACTAGCCAGTGAGGCTGGTGCTGATCTAGGTGAGCTCGTTACTGACAATATTCTGTTTCAAACTCTACCACATGGACAGCGATCCAATTATGCTAAGAACTGGCAGCCCGGAGATGTTCTTCCTAAAACTAACTGGTGGACGGATAACTATTCTTTTGGCATACGGCGTTAGATGACGAGAGAGGCGAGAGATGGCGGATGTAGGTAAACGGTATTATACTCCCTGTAACGTTGGTATATACATCGGTGGATATAGGCTATCTGATGCGTTCAGAGTCGATTGGGATGCAAGGGATTCTAAGACTCCTCTATACGGTTGGGCTGATGATACTTTCTCTGCAGTTAGCAATGGTAGAAAAATAGTTACAGGAAGGTTAGTCATAAATTATAAATATCCTAGATATTTAACTACAGCCATAAATGAGTTTACTCGTAATCAAAATCCGAAAGACGACAGAGAAGAAGTTAATGAGATGCAAGAGTTCTTGTCCTTAGATGGAATAGGAAGAGTAAAATGGCTAGCTCAAGTAGCTGCCAAAGATTATGGAGATGATAGATTAGGAACAATTAAAAGACATGATCCTTGGAACTACTTTCGGGATCCAGTCGAAGCCTATAAGCAAAAACGTACATTTGATATACTCGTAGCATATGGCGATATAATGATGGAAGAGCATATAGAAACTACTATTAAAGATGCATATATAGTCGGCCAATCCCAAGTGATATCTGCTTCAGCCACTGGTGGTGGAGATGTGTCCTCTTCTGGATCTCCTATTTATGAAATCTATAGCTTTTTTGCCAAAGAAGTACTTGAAAAGAAGGTTTCAGCACGTAGAATGTCTAATAGTCCTTTGGCGGATGAAGCAGTTAGTAGTAAGGTAACCTCTTAGATTAAGGAGAAACGTTGGAAACTGTAGCAGAGAAAAAGAGTAAGGCTGAACCCAAGCTCAAAAATATGGACGAGAAGATTCCAGGCTTAGATATTACTTGGCAACAAGCCAAGGAGCTTGAGTGGGATGAAAAATTTATCTCGATTATACAGGCTTCTAAAAAGCAGTTTAGCAATGTTAATGTTGTCAATTGCGCCGATGAGTGGTTTATCATTAGGAGCTTGAATCGTCGAGAGTACCGTAATCTAGTTCAGACGCAGGCCGAAGCTATGGCTAAGGAAGTAGATGCTGCAGCAGACTCGGCTAATCCTGAAGGAGTAAGAGCTACGCTCAATATGATGAGTGAAGAAGCTATTGCTTCCCAGGGTACTATTTATCCTGCACTAGAATTAGATGATATAAGGAATAGAGCTTCAGGTGTAGCTACTACACTACATGATTCTATTCTCGCAATCTCGGGATATCAAAGTGCGCCTACTCCAATTAAGGTTTAAGATGTGTTTCTTGATCCACGACTTAAAAAAGAAATACCCGGGTTAAGGAGAACCTATAAAGAAATCTTCCTAATTGATCTCTCTGGTCAGCCTGGTGAGTCTAAGGTGTCTAACATATTGATTAGACCTATGACTCGCCAGGAGTTTTTATTCCTACAGCAAGACATCAATTTAGAATGCGACCCTACAGAGCAGATACTCCAATCCTGCATAATCTGGCCAGAGTTTAACTGGATTGATATAGATAAAAACCCACTTTATAATCTACCATGTATGTGTTTTGAGATGCTTAGTAAATGTATAATAGATATATCGGGATTTAGCTCTAATGAAGAGATAGCAGAGTATTTCAACGATGCCAGAATAGCAATTAACTCCTTGGACTCAGTGATGATGACTGTAATAACCAGGCATTTTCATGCCGTTAAACCATGTGAGTTAGAGGATATGACACTGTCCGAATTGACTAGACTCTTTGCTATTGCAGAGACTTCGTTAGAGCAACCAATAGATCTAAGAATGTTTCTAGATGAAGAGTATGCTCAAAAGGAAGTCGCGAAAGAAGTAAGAAAGCAGAAGAAACAGATGAACAGGGGAATTCCAGGAAAGATGATGCCGGGCTCCTATCGTGTACCACAGCCACCTGAAGGTTGGAACTCAGCAGAATCTACGGAGTAGGCAATGCCATCAGAAAGAAATAGATCTGATCTCCCAAGAGATTATAGCTTTCACAGGAAGCTTATTCAGGATCCAAACAAACTTAGAGACAGAATTGCCGCGTCGAGAGATGATGAACCTCTATTCGATGAAGAAAGAATATTAAGAGAGAACTATGCCTTTAGCGACAAGGTAGCAAAGTTCACATTAATAGCAGCTGCAGCGAGCCTATTCGCTAGACGACCCTTAGGGAATCTAGGCATGGAGGTGGCTGGCAAGCTTACCAATATGCTCAATAAGACCGAAAGAGCTATAACAAAAGGCTACTCACAATATGCTGCTGCAGTAGGAGAGGTGAGTGGTAAATATACCAGTAAGCAAGCCGAAGCTCTCAAAGCCACAGCTAATGATACGCCGCTTATATCTCACCTTAAAATATTCGAAGATCTAGATACTAATCTAGACACTTTACATAAGCTGGATACAGATGGAAGCCTATGGATAGGCACGGGACCCGAGAAGACTCTAAGTGATAGTGCAAAACATATTGCGAATCAGATGCGAGAAAGCCTCAGAGATAGATATTCCAGACAATTCAATTCTGCTGAGGGTATCGAAGATTTAACTGTAGACAAAATTATATCGATGTCCACAGATAGTATTCAGAATAAACAGATAGTCGATTTATTCGGTGAGAAGCAGATAGAAGGTCTAAAGAGGTCGAGAGACCTAGGTCTATTAGATACTAAACAGCGATTAGATGAAAGGATATTTCTTAATAAGAAAACCGGAGAAATAATAGACACTAGGATATTAAGCGGGAAGCATCTAGGTGGTTTACTAGAACGGACTGTAGGTGAGATACAGCTGCCATTTGTTAATCTAAAATTTACGGATATCTTTGCTTCACCAGTTAAGCATTTATTCGGTAAAGGTGAAGCCTCTGGTCTTGTTAGAGCACCCGATAAAGCTAATGTTAGAACCAGAAGACTAGTTATAGGAGAAGATTTATTTAGAGTTGTCCCTAAAGAAAGACCAGATGAAGCCCTTCGTTTAGAGCACATGGCTTCTGGATGGCGTACTAGAGGTAGGGATAAAATAGGCGAAGCTGTTATAGCTAGTAGAGGTCAACTTGCTAGTCAATCTAAGCTGACTCCAGCACAGATAAGAGCTAAATCTAATAATCCCATGATGCAGCTTGTTGATGCCATCATGGAGGATATAGGCATCGGCAGAAGATTCGCTACACAAGAATCTATTCTTAAAAGCTCGACAGTTGATCTCATCAAGAGAAGAACTCAAGGAACTCCTACCCTAAAACAAACTACTGAATTAGACGAAGTAATAGAAGAGATAGCGAAAAGGACCGGAACTTCTAAGGTCGATTCATCAGAATTAGACATAGTGGGTAGATCTGCACAAAGAATACAAAAGGAATCCGGACCAGATACCAGAGATGCAGGTAGCTTCTTTGCTAAGATTAGAAGAGATATCCTTGCTGCGGTAGGCGATGAGTCAAAGGTTCAATATCTGCGAACAGATCCTACGACAGGTCATCTGCTAACAGATCCTAAGACAGGTCAAGCAGAGCGTGTCATAAAGGGCGTAGAAGGAGTAAAAGAATCAGACTTTGGTTTACGCAAAGCAACACCTCAGGAAAAAGTAAAAAGCAATATAGTAGATGTTAAAACCGGCGAAGTTGGAGATAAGACATGGCTCCCGATGGAGTCATTTGCATATAAGTCAGATTTAGGTGGCAGGCTTTTAGACACTGCTAACTTTATGACAACTAGACTTAACGATCTTATCGGAGCAACTATGGGAATAGGGTTCAGACCTACTCCCGGAAGATACGGTTTTGTAGGCAACACAGCAAAAATATTTGGGATGGCAGCAGGAGGTGCGCTCGCCCTAGAGGGTGTCAAGTATGCTGATTATCTAACAGGAGTTCCTACTGGTGGGTATAAGGCATCCAATCTGCTAATGGATGCGTACGGCACAGCTAAGATATCAGCACAATTCCTAAGGGAATTTACGGGAGCATCTCCTGCCGCGAGATATATGGAAGATTTGATGCCGGGCTCTGTAGAAAGCTCGGCTTCAGATTTTGTTAGAACAATAGCTCCATTCATTATTGCCCTAAAGACAGCTCCAACAAAAGGAAATTTACTTATAGCTGCAGGTGTTTCAGCTTTCGTTGGAGAAATGCCATTCCCCGGGCTAACAGAAACTCCAAAAGAGACCATAGATATACTATCTGGTGAGCAACAAGTTCCTATTAGATCAGGTAGATACTGGATGCTAGGTAAGCAGCCATTCGGCGGAGGCAGGATAAACTACTTCGCTCCTGGCATGTTCGCGAGAATGCGATCCGAGTATAAGTACACTGACACACTATATGGGTCACAAGCAGAATATTTTAGAAACGTAAGTTTTCTACCAACTCCAAGTAACTTGTTCAGAATACCTGAGTTAGTTGGTAATGTTCTTAGTCCAATTACAAACCTGCCATTTGTAGGTTCTCTTATAGAACATACTCCTATAATAGGATCGATGTTTGATCCTCAAGGAGCTGAGTTTTTAGCACAAAAACATAGATTCGATAGACCATATCCTACTGCGTTCGGTATAGAAGAGTTAGCGAATAGGACTATAGGAACTATGGGCGTACCTGGGGGTAACTCTCCTGGATTAAGATCATATCAAACGCCGGGCGAATCTGTTCTAGAGATGGGCATGAACCCATATCCAGCAAGATCAGAACTTGGGTCAGCAGTAAAGAAGCCCATGCTATCTACTGGGCTAGCCCATATGAGCGAAATGACTGGTATCTATAAGTTTGCTTTATGGGATATGCCATTTAAAGCTACTACGCCGACTAGCCCTCAGTTAGCTGATCCTGGGTTTATGAATTCTATTACTAGATCATTCTATGATGAGAGTGTCGGTGGCATGATGGGCCATACCGAGCTTCTTCGTAGATTTGTGATGGTAGACTATCTCAAAGCTCAGAGACAAGCGACTAACACTATTCCCAATACTATGCCATCATGGTTGCCAGGATCTAGATCTAGCTTTACCGGTAATACGGCTATGGGGGTTTTCCCAGGGGACACAAATTATCATATAGACTTTAGCACGGGTGACCCATATTCAAAGATGCCCCATGGGGAATTAAGACTCCCGGGCGCTGCTAGAGAGATTGCGTTTAGGCTCCATAGTGGCTCTCCGGGAGTCTATGATGCAGTCGACAGATTGATGGTACTGGCAGACGTAGCACCACATTCTGAGTCCTATAAGCATTATAAAACACTTGTAGACTCGCTACTCAAGTCTGGAACAGTAGATGAGTATTGGACAGATAAGATTGCAAAAACTCATGAAGGAGTTAAGCAAAGGCTGGAGAGATACCAAACCTTTTCTAGAAAGTTTAACTCCATTGATCCACAGCTGACTAGCCTAGTCGAGCAAGCGGAGAATGAAAAGAATCAAGAAGGCATAAGAACCTATTATACCTTACCCGAGCAGGCTATTGGTTCTGCATGGGAGGTATTTAGTCACGATATAGTATCCAGAATTGGTATAACTGTTCCAGTCTTAGGTCCTATGCTTGCGAATAAGATGCTCCCGGTAAGAGATGAGCTTGAGGGATATTTAAAAAGAGAAGTATATGATACGGACGAGTACGATTGGGCCAAACCATATACCACTATGATTAGACCAACATCAGAGCAGCTAAAAGCCACTGATCCATTTACAGCAACTATGGGCGGCTTTATAACTGGTACTCTTATCGGTGCAAATCCCATCGCGAAAGTAGTTATGTCTACTGCTGGAGCGATGTATTTCGGGGCTTCCTCAGCTATGAGAGGAATAAGTACCGGTAAGCTTACTGGTGGCTACGTCCCTGGATATGTCACCGAGAGAAGAAGAATGGATGAGTATTTTGATAGCTTAGAATATATAAAAATGCGACGGCTGGAGAAAAAGGCCCAAGGCGAAGGATTGCAAGATCTGGCTAGCCACTTTATGGACTTAAAGGGAAGAACTGTAGCCTCATTAGATTATTCATTAGGCGCAAAGCAGTTTATGAGAAGTGCGTTAATCGCTTTACCTACCAGAGAGAAGCAGCTTTTCATGAGCTCGATGGACGCTTCTTCTGGTAGGCGAAGACAAATACTAGAGTACGTGCCTGAATATGTAAAGCCTGTGTATCAGGCTGCTTGGGCCAAGCAAGGAGACAATGCATTTGATTACAGTAATATAAGAAAATCTCCTGATGCCAGAGCTGCAGAGTATTTTGCAAGCCACGGCATGCCAGATCCCACATGGGCAGGGTTCCATCCAGATGTAGCGATGGACGCTGTTCGGGTCAAAACTATGGATTCTGTTTGGGGATCTGTAGGTAGTGATTTACATAGATCTGGTGTTTTTGGGAATGTTGCAGCCAAATTAAGGACAGAATTTCCTTCACCAGATTTAAGTGTGTTTAATTTTTACAATAGATCAGGGCTAGATGGGGCAGCCAGACAGCAACTAGAAGCTGAGCTGATGCTGTCCGGTATTACGGATTATGATATTGATGAAAGTCTTGGTCAAGGATTAGAGAATATTGTTAACTATGATATGTCTTCGAGAAGTAGTTTAGAGAATTTCTTTGCAGTAGCTACAGATATTTTGAGGAGTCAATAAAATGGCAACACCGGATGAAAATGTTTCTGATCAGCTACGTAGGTTGCTTAAGGAGACGGGTGGAAGATCTAAACTAGCTGACTTTTTAGGCCACAGAAGTCGACTTCAGCGAGCAGTGGAGGAAAATAAAGCTGACAAGGAGGCGCGAAAAAGTCTTGTTCGAGAGAAGATACATCGACCTATACGAGCCCTTGAGAGGGACGCCCTCATTACCAGAAAATTCCACCGTGAGCGGATCGTACCGAAGCGAAGGGACAGATACGGTGGTGAACTGGCCAAGCAGGCGCGAAGTGTGCTAGGGGTGGAGCTCGCTCTTGAGAGTGGAAGTCGCAGCGATTTTAAGCTACAACTAGCGGAACCATTCAAAGGCGCACCCCCATTGCGCCCAATTTCCGGACAGGTCGGTAGAACAGTTCATCTAGAAGAGCTAATGCCGGAAAACTTGGGTGACTATTGGAAAAAGCAACTAAGTAAAACGTTACACCCTGATGGGTACAAGCATCGCATCGTGAAAGGACAAAAGGTAGCATACCTTGGTCCTGGATTTGGTCCACCTAGGCCAGTAGATACAAGACTGGCGTTACGGCAATTAATCGAAGCGAATATATACCATAAACATAAAGATCTGCTAGGCAACAACGTGACTGAGGAAGCTTGGATATCTCGAGCGAAAAAATTTGAGAGGACCGTATTCAAGGGCGGCTCATTCAATCCTGCCTTACGTGAATATGAGGAGAAGCTATCTGCAAGGACAAGAGTATTTGCATCAGGGGCTGAAACATTTGAGGACATTGTATTCGGCGGTAGCAAAGGCGGCGGCCGTGCGATAAGTACTAAATCTGATCTTGGAGTGATAGAGGGATGGAAGAATTCTCTTAGGCCCACAGAATTGACTGCTCGTGAACTTAAGCTAGTCGAGAAGATAGAGTCTAGGCCTACACACATAGGGATGTACACAGGTGCTACACTGAGGGTTAGATCAGAGCAACTCCCAACAGCTGCATCTGCAACAGATTTCTTAAAGGATAGGGGGTTTGCTACAGGCGGGTTAGAGCCACTCCTTAAAAGGATAGAAAAGTCTAATGCCAATCTATTTTTCAGAGGTAATGAATTAATCGCTACAGGTGGATCGATAGGCAAAGAGAATGTCTCTATTCCCCTATTCTCAACTGCTATAAATCCATCTGCCGCAGCAACAGGAGGAGAATATGCTGCTGAATATATGTTTAAGGGCGGCAGTGCATACAGTGTCCCATCTCTTATAGGTAAGATAGGAAGAGATACGGGCAAACTATCAGAGCCAGAGACGGCTTCTCGAGTTATATACAGAGAGGTACTCCAATCATTAGAGAACCATCACGATATTAATCAAGGCAAGCTTAGGGAGACTATTAATAATGTATTAGGTGCTCAAGATTCGTTATTCGATGAATCGTTAATGTGGGAAGAAAGAGTTAAAAATACTTCTGGTTTAGCTGATCCAGTTAATTATGCCGGCAGGCCTAAATTAGGTAGGCATCTTCTAGGATCTTCTCAGCAACTATTGATGGAAGTAGATGCGAATAGCACATTATATAATAAGTTATTAGATGAATATAATGCGAGAAAAGCATGGCACACGGGTTTTGATGAAAGGAACCCCGGCCAAGCATTCGATGCAGACCGGCTTCGTAAAGAGATGGTAGAGAGCCAAAATGCTGTCATGAAGCATCTTGAGAGACTGGAGTTGGAAGAGCCTAACAGTATATTCGCTAAAAAGTTTAAGAATCTCAACTTTGCCTGGGGTCCCCAAAGTGGGGAATCAGTTTTTCGACCAAATATCTTAGATAACGAAAGAGCAAAACAGAGAGTATACCTGAAAGCGACTATAGGGAGCGTTAAAGACTTATCAATTTTGCCGGGGCAAACACCCTTTATAAAAGGTCAACAATTTCAGCTATCCAGAGACGCCGTACAGATAAGGTCAGTAGATGACCTACCTACCACCGTAGCAAGGATTATGGGTTATAGCGGAGCAGCGAATACTGCATTAAGACAGGAGGTCTCTAGTCTAGACCCAGGAAGAAAGGCATTTAAAGACACTAATGTCGCATTTGGTAGAAAAACTGTAGGACTACAATTTCTTGACAAAGAGCTAAATAGGCTTATCTTTGGAGATTCTGGCGTAGTCATGTCTGGCGATCTTGTCAGACAAATGGATGTTGATCCATTGTCTGGATTATCTAGACACACACTTACTCATAAAATAAATCTGAGGTCCTTAGACGCTGCTAGAACCGGCACTACTGCTGGGCAATTAAACTTTCAAGGCTTCCTTAGAAGCGATCTGCATGATGCAATTCTAGCGCACCAAGATATGCTGGAACGCGGCAGTAGACGAATCACATTTAAGCCAGGACAGGAAATTCAGCTAGAAGTCTTTAAAGAGCATTATGCTCAAGAGGGACTAAAGAGACGCAGGACTGCTGCATATGCCGAAGCCGCATTTAATGTAGAACCGGTAACAGGGCATGTAATATTAGGTGAATCTGCGAAACATGCAGATGAAGTCCTTAAGCAAGATTTACGACATACACATGACATGCTTAACATTGTCAAGAAGCGTGGGTTAGATCCTAGCAAAACGTTTATCACAGGCGTAAGACTTATAGCAAGATCTGGGGAATTAGAACTGACGATGGCGGAAAGAATCGCCGGAAAAGATCCTGCTCGTGTCATGGTTGATCGAGGGTATATACTAGATTCCCAAAGAGTAAGTGTCGGACAAGTAATAAGCAAAGGTGCAAAGGAACGTATATTTGGTTTAGCCAAGATCGATCCTAGTCGTAGCGGCTTAGAACTTGTATTAGGTGATCTCGGTCTTGAACGATCGAGAGGAGTGTTAGAGGCAGGCAAGGAAGGACGCCAGTCATTCGGTTTCAATGTTACTCTTCTTAGGAATCTCGGCCAGTTAATTAGTGAAGAAGCCGGCGGAGATCTGTCCAGATCTAATGTACAAAAACTTACGTCTGCGATGGGTGGTGAAGCTACAATAGCAAAAGTGGGCGAGAGGTCTATTGTTCAATTTGCTGGTCTTGGTGATGCATTTGAACGCGTGTCAGATGTAGACTTTATGGCACGCCTTAAATCTGTAGCAGAAGAGACAGTAGGCCTACAAGCACTTCTCGATGAGTCTTTTACTAAAGTCAGTTTATCTAAAGTACTTGCTGAACTTCCAGGATATCAGGCTGCCACTAAGCAAGAGCAGGTAGCGATAGAAGCGGCCGCCAGAGACTCAGGAGGATCAACATCTGAGATTATGAGGCGCCTTGGTGCAGGAAGAAGAACAGCTGCAGGGCTCCCAGCACTTGTTGGTGATCAACAATGGATGATCAAAAGCATAGCAGCTGAGTTAGCCATCAGAGGAGAAGAACCTCTCGTCAAACTTGGTCGTGATGCGGTTAATATAAAACTAAGAGATATTTCTATGTTGGGCGAATCAATAGATTTCGCCAGAGGAAGAAAAGATGTCAGCGGTAAAGAATTTGGTGTTCGCAGAATATTAGACATGAAGAGAGATCTAGCTGACAGTCTTATCGACAGTCATCCTGGTATATTCAAGAAGAACCATGATCTTAGCCTTATGTATCAGCAACGTGATTATTTCAAAAAAGATGCTGCAGGGTTCTCAAAAATAGAGAAGGCCCTTGTCGATGAGAAAATAGGCAAATTAGCTGTATTAAAAAGAGCAGCAAAAGGAATTGAAGTTGGCCGAGATTCTACTTTATCTGTAGGAAAATTCGAAGAAGCGAAAACCTCAATTAAGCAGCTACTCTCACAGAAACAACATAGCGTAGATGGTAAGGCATCTCTCGAAGCAATAGGTGACACAATTCTTGGGAGAAGAGATCCCAAGACAGGGGTAGTTAAAATATCCGATCAAGCCATACTCGTAAAGGGTAAGCATGGTCCAATGGTTATTCCTTCTGCGAAGACTATGGGCTTTACAAAAGAAGCAGGTTTCTTAAGAGTTCCCGGTGGGAATCGTAGCTTCGATAAGCTGCATATAGATGCTATTGCTAACATGAAGGAAGGAAGGGTCGCCGGCAAAGAAGCACAGTCAATGTATCTAGATATATTGCAAGATGTTGAAAGACTAAAGAGTGCAGAAGGCGAACGTCTTGTTACAGATACTGCTAAGATAGAGGGGAGGTTAGACAAGTTATATGGCGTGATGGCCGGGAACACCCTATCTAAACAAGGCCTCTTCTACTCATCTACTGTAGATCCTAAAGGATTAAAATTAGGAGGTAGACTAAGACTTCAAACTCATGCGCAAGTAGGCAAATTTGAAGTTGGTGTGACCGAAGAAGCCTTAAGGTCTATGGCTTTTGGTGATAAATATTCCAATATAGACAAAATGATTGCTCAGGCAAGAAACAATAAGCTGTATGTAACGGCTGTGAGAGAGCCGGCTGCTGGTGGTCGCCAGATGCTTGCGCTCAAGGTAAAGCTGCTAAAAGATACTCAGCTTGCTAGTAAGTCTATAACTGAAGGATTTAACTTTAGCGGAGTCGCTTTCTTGAATACTGCAATGATTCAGTATGGCATGGAAGGGGACCTCGACAAAGACAGTGTATCTATCTTCAGATTAAAGAGCATGACTGATTCGACCATGGAGGGGATACACTCTGGTCAAGTAGAGATGATGGAAGGTATTCTCAATAAATTAAAATCTTCGCCAGAAGAAGTAGCAAAGAGGATAAAGGGTACATTTAACGATATAGGTGACGTTACTTCATTAATATCAGACCTGGAGGATACAAATCAATTTCGTGACCGTACTGTTAAGGGAGAAACGTTTAGATCCCTCATAGATATAGTCGGGCCTAAACACTCTACTCCTATTATAGAAGCCCATTTCAGAGGCAGGTCTTATGTAGATCATATGATTGGACAGATCTTAGACGTACAGGCTAGTGGCGAGGGCAAGAGTATACTCAGAGAAAACCTGATATCAAGACTAGGCGATACGAATGCTGAGAGAGTATCAGGATTCTTGGACAAAGCTGCAGGAATCATGGGCGGGTCTCCGGGATCTAGGAGCGGACGTTCTGCCACATATCATTATACAGATGCAAGGAACCTAATAAAATATATGCATCTCAAGAAGGTCGCACACGGCGGCATTGCGACTCCAGCTGATGTTATTCTAGATAGCTTAAAGGCAGCCGGGGTGGAAGCAAGAGCGAGTATGGCTGCAGAAAGTTCTCTGTTTTCAGATCAGCTATTTGGAATAGTTGGCGATGGTACAGCTAAATCTCGTCAACTAGTAGATGATGTTGCAAGTAATCTACTAAGAGCAGCACAAATGATTAATGATGACAAGAATACACTCAGGGCTCTTAGCGAAACTGAGCCCCAAACTTTAAGCATCCTACATCAGCTAGCCGGTGGCACGAAAGATCACGCTGAGCAGCAAGCAAAACTTTTAGCAAAAAGAATGATATTCGTAGAGATGATGAGTGAGGAGCTAAAAGTAGGTTTTGGTCAAGGCAAAAGTACGGCGCTTGGAATGCCCTTTGAGTCAGTACTCAGAGATATGGGTATAGTACAACAGGGTTTTATGACGGATAGGATAATGGGCGCAGAAGCTCCTGGTGCTGTAGCTATGGCCGACATCCAAGCTATTGGCGGGGGAGATTCAGACCAGATTATACGTAGTAGCATACAGGATGTCATGCTTTCGCTCCAAGAAGATAATCAACGTAGAAAGCTACTTGATGTACAGGACCAACGTGCTGGATCAATGGCCAACACTCGTGGAGTTAGTAGCCCCCATGTCCCTAATAGCAGCTATAGGAATGCTTTAATCAGCGGCGAGTTCTTTGCCAAAATCAGTCAAACTAAATACTTTAAGCCTGCTGCAGCCATAGTTGGAGGATTGGCGGGAGTCGAAGCGATCAGATCTGCTATGAACAGGTTCTCTCCAGGTAATGTGCCTGCTACTGGCTATAGTGCGGCTAACGCGATGCCTCCACCTCCAATGATGTCTACCCCACATGATCCTACTTTTCATGCAGATGCTATGCCTAATACCAGTATAGCCCGTGTAGCTAGGTCTCAGGGAGCGAGAAGCTCATTGAATGTATCAGGCAAGATGGGCAGCCCTCCAGATTTCAGGGGTATGACTAATCAGCATGCTCTACATAACGGCTATATACCTAATATTCAAGGTTCATTTAGATCTGACTTGAATGATACAATGTCTCGTACAGAAATTTCTCAACATCTCGATAGTAGAATGAATTCGGTATTTTAAAATGGCAGTAGTAGGAATAACTCAAGTCTTAAGCGATATGGGCATCGATAGGTCGGTATTCATGGAGCACGTCTATGCCGGTAAACTTCAGCAAGCAGGAGCTGTTGGACTGATGAGTATGGGCGATTATATAGGTAGACTTCACCGTAGAATTGATAAGGGAGAATTCGACGATAAGTATCCCGCTGCTGGCTATGCCGTAGTAGCCGATGGCAGGAGAGCTTATACGGAAATTCTATTAAATTATGTATCAAACCTCACGTCTGACGGCGATAGCACTTTGCCTGAGCAGGGACAAAAGGTATTAAAAAGGATTAGACAGCAAACCCAAGGATTCCTTGATGACATTACTTCATCTAGCGACGATGTCTCTCAAATTGGATTCTATAAGATTCCAGAGACAGATAATGGTACAGGTTTTCCTAGAATAATTCCTAGCTCTATTAATATACAAGAGCATTTGCTCAATCAACCGGTACCAACAGTAAGGTCAAAATCTGTCGGGGTTATCCCAAATCATAGTTCAAAACATACCATCTCAATAGATATTATATTTCCCAATTTCGAGGTGTTCTCATCTACAGAAGAAGATTATCCCAGCTTTATAAATCTATATAATATGTTTAAGTTTATGCCAATAAATTCTATATACTCTTCTGCCCTATGTACTGCATTTGTGTCTGCGTATACTTACCCAGAGCTCGTAAAAACAATTTCAAAAAGCTTTGCAGCCGAAGAGTTTGGTAAGATAAATGGTACACCAGAAGAACGGATTCAAGGCTTCGTCGAATCGATGAAGATAGGTGATACCGCAGTTCTCGAAGGTATCCTAAATAGAGGATCTGCTGAATTAGATTTAGGATTAGAAGCAGCGTTAGATCATATTATTGGACGTGGACAAACTTTAGATGCTTTACTGGGTGATGATTTTAGTCTTAAAGAGTTTCATTCTGGTGGGCAAGATAACGGCATAGCTAAATTTCCAGTTCCAGTTTGCTTTAAAAGCGCTAGCCTGCAGACTATGCATGATATGCCGGGAGCCATATTAGGACGGTTCTCTTTTGGTATAGTTAGTTCGCCAGCATTTCCTTTTGGCTCTGTAACATATAAAGACATTGGAGGGCATCCTACACTAAATCCATGGGAATGCTATTGGGGCAAGAGGTATGTATCACTGGCATCAAAGAAAGTAATAGGCCAGCTTGAGCTAGACAAGGTAGCAGTCAGAGGGGTAAACCCTGGAGGGCATGATTCAAAAGAGTTCTCTAAAGTTAGTAATAATGATATAAGATTGTATTACTTTGATATCGCTAGTGGGCCAATCTTGTTTGATACTACATCTGATAGATATGATAGAACAGATACTCAGGCGCCAATAATCTTAGAAAAGATATCTGGATCATTTAATTCTAAGACGATAGATATGCCGCTCATGGGAAGTAAGTTTCCAAATTGTCAGTATATGGGATTAAATTCTAGTTCCTTTCAGATGATATTTGTTGTTACAGATAAAAAGATAATAAGCGACTTCATGGCTATGAAGGCAAGAATAGTAGATGCTGAAAAATCACAATTTTTGTTTAATTCTTTTGGTATCATAGAAAATCCACTAGTGAATTCTTTTGGCATATCTAGGGTCACTCCGCAATCTGTAACGATCGAGTCCGACCCGGACTCTCCGGATTTATATAGGTTAATAATTAATTTCATTGAGAATTATCAAGATATGGGAAATGAAAAACTGCAGCTAGAGAAAGGTGTGATTAGCCTTAAGTCCATAGAGATGATATGGGATTACCTATATGATCTGTATAAGATATGGGCAGCAGCCCAGCCATGGTCTAACTCAAGAACTCAATATGGTCCAATAGATCAAAACCATGTGCATAAACTTGAACAGCTTATGCGGGTAGTTGGACTAGCCACGGATGATGATACGTTGCCAACGATATTAAATCCTGGTAGGGGTGTCCATGGTGTGCTCTATGGTCCAGTGTTTATGGGGATAGTCGATCAGATAGTGCAGATAAGAGAGAATCACAGGATAAGAAAACCAACAGGGGTTCTTTCATATGATTTTCCCGCTTTCGTCGACTATCCAGTAAACAGAGATGCAGTTCAAAATGATTTACTTCAAATTGCCATGGGTGCGATAAGATCGGATCGTCAATTTGAGGCTACTTGGGCAGGTTTCTTTAGGAGTGCTGCTACTCTATTGGCTACTCCCATCGGTAGCCAGCAGTTACATTCTTACTTTGGATCAATTTTTGAAACAGAGAATAAGCACAGTACTCAGAAAATATTTCATTCGCCTGAATTACACCGGATATTTTTTGGGCTGGCTAGCGAGAATCCATTTACCGAAGTATACAAGGAAAAGGATGGAAGCTATAATCAAGACAATATTCTTGGTTGGGGAGTAGATCCAACTGAGAATAGGTACTATGCCCTTAAATCGGGCTATACAGATGTACGTATCGATATACCTTTTCGTGCCTATATGCCGGCTATTCCCAGCATAGATAACACAGTTTATGGAATACGACCTAAAGGATATGATGAAGACTTGCTCAAAGCTAAAAATCTTGTAGATATATTCCATAAACAAGGGAAGATAATGCCTAAGGATCTATGGGATAGTATCGGAAAATGTATCTTTGAGCGCATACATACTAGAGCGATTGAAGGAGACGACTTTGTCGGCCAAGGACAAATGAGTAGATCGTTTGAGATATTAAGCAGCCTGGCCTCGGGAAAATACCGCCACTTGCTTATATTTGATATTACTACAGAGCCTAGTGGAAGCGAAGTATCTCAGCTTACTAGACACTACGACTATTCTTCTCCAAGAAATATTGGTAATATGTCTATGCATGGAGCAAGAGATAACACCCAGTCTTCAGCTCCAGCACTTTCTGCAAGACTAGATATAACTCGGATACTAGAAATATCTAAAGAAGTTAACTCATTCAATAATAGTATAATCAATCTATATCCTGATTTATATCTACCGACCTATGGTGAGTTGTTTAATGATCCAAAAGCAATCAAACAAATAAATGATAGTTTTACTACTTCTGTTGGTATCGTGCCTAATAATTCACTTGTGTCAACAAACATAGATCCTTTGATGAAAATATTTGCTCCAAAATGTGGAGATAGAGGTGTGCTGCCCAATAGAAATCCCGACGGTACAGATATAAAAATGGCAGATTTACTAACTATGTCAATAGCTGATATCTCTGATGCAATTGCTGCAAGTCCCGAACATTTTATAGATCCGGATATCTTTTATTTTCGACATAGAGATAAGCAAGGTATGGCGGAAGAAGCCAATGTACCTAGTGGTGCAGCTGAATATCTCAGCGGTAGAACAATCACTTTGCCATTGACTAGTACACGTTTATACGATTTTATTATAGCGAAACTGGAAGCTGCTGGTAAGAAAGATGACAATGAAATTCTACAGCTCAACAGAGATAGAGTGCGCGCAGCTTTGAATGAAGCAATGACCGGGATAAATGCGGGGATGCATTCCGCAACGAATGCCCCTTTTGAAGCTATAGCAGAAACCATGAGAAAGGTGTTTCAAGAGGAGCTTGGAGCACAGCTGGACGATAAGACTTTAGAAAATATATATAACGCATATAAAGACGGCAATGCATTGCATATAGAATTCATAACTGAGCAGGGCACTGTTGTAGGAGGCGTCCAGAGAACAGATGTCAAAACAGCAAATGATGAGGAATCTGTTTGGGGATATAAAGTAGTCAATTATGGTAAAGCAGTAGAACCAATGTACTACAGCTCTGTATCCGATTTGTCCATAGCGATGGATGACCCAGAAGCGATAGAAGCTATACATAGGCAGCAAATAGCCCATATCCCAGATCACACTGAGTCTGTTCTTAGAAGCTTCCCCACGATAAGACTTTATTTCATAGAAGAAGATCGAGACAGGGCATACCACCAAGATGATTTCTATGGCTTCGGTGAGGTAGTAGAATGCTCGATATCTTCACATATCTACGATAATGATATATGTACTATGAAACTAGCTAACTTTGGTGGCGTACTATCTACCATGGCTTTCTCCGATCATGTCAGCACTAGAAAAATAAAGAAGAGCCCTAGTTCAGAAGATAAGACTACCGAATCAGAAGATAAAACTGAGTCTAGTACTAATTTAGTTGAGACCAACAGAGTCGTAGATGAGGAAGGAGAAAAATTCCTTAGAAAGATTATGCTCAGGCCTGGCATACATATCATGGTAAAAATGGGCTACGGAAATAATATAGAACATTTAAAAACTGTATTTACCGGAGAGATATCAGAAGTTAAGGCCGGCAGTATTGTTGAAATTGTAGCACAAGGATTTCAAAGTGAATTACAAAATGATTTTGGTGGTTTCCTGGAAGAGGATTGGATTAGCAATCTTCGACATTTAATACCATTCGTACCGCATCCACATACACGCTCTTTTTTAAATGTTATAAATTATATACTATTAGGAGATATAGCGTCATCTAAAAAACTACTTAGAAAAGGCATGTCTCACCTTGGTGAACCTATTCAATTCAGCCCCCATAAAAAGGGTGGTCCTTTTAGTGAAAGGACTCAATCATGGGATTATGGAACTGCCGATAATAATATAAGCAGAATACTTGGTGGTGAGTTTGATACAGTGGTAGGATTCCAGGAAACGATGCAGGGTGATACATACAGTTGGCTTTCAGAAAGCTTAGAGAGAAACTATTTTGGCTTTAGCGGATTTGATTTGACTAGAAATATCTATAACACAACATCTAATCATGCCAGCGTTAATATGGCCAATGAATGGTTAGTCACCAATGGCCCCGTCATAGACGGGCTGAGAGAAGTCACTAGGTATATGCCTAATTTTATTGCTACAGTAGTTCCTTATAAGCAAGATGCAACTCTCTTTATTGGTGATCCATCTGGCGTATATGAGTTTAGGCCTCCCACGGAAGAAGAAAGTAAATATCAAGTTAAATATAATTTTGGATCAAAGTACAAGCAACAAGAACAAGAATTTGGTAAGCATGCTAAATATATTGTGCTTTTTCAACAGATAAATAATTTAAGCAACGCGATAAAAAGAAGAGTAGAAGAATACAATAGAATAAAAACAATAGAATTACTACATATAGACGAGCTTGTTAAGACTGTAGGATATAAACGAATAATCGCTGCTGAAACTCCCGGCGGAACAGCAATAGCCTCCGAGCAATCTAAATCCCGTACACATTGGGAAGATGAAGATTTAGAACGTTTAGTTTATAATGTTTATTTTAATCCTTGGGTAAAAGGCGATTTAGGAAATAAGAAGAGCCATATAGATGAGGTTCATGCCAATCTTCTGGGTATTTTCCTAAATCTATCTAAGGAAAATATTAAGGATAATTCTAAACAGCTTACCAAACTCTCACAACAGATAGGCGAATTCTATCTTGATAGTAAAAGCCATCCTTCAGCAGGAAGTTCTCCGGAAGACATGTACATGTTCCATGCGGATCCGGGAGGAGAACTTTATAAAAAAGGTGGAAGCGGTGCATATTCTGACACAACACGTTACCACAATGTATGGAGTCAGCGTAACATGGGTTTCTCTCAGTTAAAGATAAATGGCCTAGACGTGAATGTACAGGAATTGGCACCCAATCTTATCATGTCTAATGAAAGTGACATCTCCAAGCTTAAACTTGCTACCCGTGTTACAGGTATACAGGATCATAATCATATAGTTCATTTTCGCTTTTTGGAAGGCCTAGAGGGAGGGAAAGGGAGGCATAACTCCACAATCAGGTTTGAGCCATTTATGGATAATATTCGGAGCAATCCTAAGCGAACTTTGGCAGAAAGACTTAATCCTCTTCTGGCCAGCGACGGCGCCTTCACGCAGTCTCCACGGTTTCTAAAGCATGGTCTAGATCTAGATGCAGTATTTTTTCCTCGTCGATATAGATCTAGTAATGATAATAGCTATGGTGATCTAATTAGAAATTTCATTCTTCCGTATAAACAAGTTTTGCTGCTAGCTTCTCAAATTTTAAACGATGAAGATCCGGATGAAGTTGAGAGTACAATCCGAGAATTGATGACAGGGGATGAGGACATAAGAACTACGCTACCATATAACTATAAAATATTCAGAGATCATCACGTAGTAAGTACTACTCACGACCTGATAGCAAATAATATAGTTGCAACAGAATCTGATATGTGGAGTGCTGTTAGATTGCTAGTTCCTATCGATACAGTCGATGAAACAGCCGGTTTTGGAAATTGGGGTTTTAGTAATTATGGTATTGAAGAGAACGGGATAGATAGGAGTGCGGGTGTATTCCGTATTGCCTCGAATCAAGGCTTTGGTTCGTGGCCTCACGCAGATTCAGCTGGGATGAATTATAGAGGTATGTACCCCGCACCAAAAGATATCCTTGAAACTTTTACAGAGATAAACGCTACAACTCCGAACTTAGCGAAGCGTGCAATGACATTTAGAATAGCTCAAGGGCTATCTAAAATGTATCGTGGTAGTCTCATTATGATAGGTAGGAATATGAAGCCGTATGATGCCATACATCTAGCCGATGATGTGAATAACATGTATGGGGTAGTCATGGCGGAAAGAGTTATACAGAATTTCAGCGCGGTTAATGGCTGGACAACTACGGTAGTTCCTTGTGCATTATCTACCGAGAATAGTTGGTTGGGTACCTACGAAAGATCTTTGATGAAGAAATTCTGGTATACAGTGGGTAATGGTCGTGCTTTTGGGCAAGCCATGAATATCCTTACTGTAGTATCCGTGATTGTACCTATGCTAGGTGGAATTGTTATGACTGCAGGAGTTGCAGCGAATGTAGTGATTCGAACAGTGATTGGTGCATTCCACGCTACGCGTGCGTTAGTACCATTTGCAGGAGGAGGACGTAACGCATTTGCTGCGATAAAAGCAGCCGGAGTAGCCATAGGCAAAGGAACAGGCCACAAGTATCTTCCTGGAGTACTAGAGGCGGTACGATCAACTCCTGGTACCGGTAAATTGGCCAGGGTATTTGCCTGGACAACAGTAGCACGTGGTCCGGGAACCGCAACTAGCGTGATACTAGGTCAGCGTTTTTCTGCAGGTGCAAGATTGGTATTCTGGCAAACAATGGTAGGGCGAATAGGTCTAAGAGGAGGAGGAGATATTGTGGACCAATTCATGTCTCCTATGTTATCTCAAACAAGTGTTTTATCTAAGGCAGAGGGGGATGACTTCAATGCTGGTACAGCCTATCTGCCGGCGAAGATAAATCTACTAAGATACAATGGAGCTCCATTCGCATCAGGGCTAGAAAATATGTATGATGCCCTAGAGCACAACGACGCCTGGTCCGACCTTTCGACTGAGCTAGGCTACTGGTTCAGAGAATGGATGGCTGCCCCAACTGAGCAAGGTGACCCACTTCTTCTACTTAAAAGAGTCGGTGAAATCTAATGGTTAGACAAACATTTCTTAAAAAAGCAGCTGACTATGTCAGACAAGACGAGTTTATCGGTTTAAATTCTTATAAAAAGAGGGTTACTGCAGTTGTCTATAAGGGTCCATACTTAGATTCCAGCGAAAACTTTTCCGATGGGATTCCTATTTGTACTGGAGAAATCTCATCTGGGTTGGATACATATATCATATTAATGGATAGGAGCCTGTCTCAGACATTCCAAGGTTTCATTAAAAGCAGAGACAAGGACCCAGATGCTTCACCTTCTGAAAAAGAAATAAAAAGAAGAATTGAATTCTATAAGTCAAGTTTAACCGAGAAAGAAATGAACGCGCTCAAGAACACCCCTTCGACAGATAAATCACCACCTGAAGATTTGTCTTCTACCGCTATCAATAGGCTCGCAGCATATCAAGGATTTTGGGCGTTCAAGAATACCTATAGGATGCCTAAATCTATTCTAGGTCCCCATAAGATAGATTTCGTAAAGTCTCCTGGTCCTACTGTGATCTTTGATATATCTATAGCTAGAAGTAGTGGCCCCAAATCGATGTCTAATATATCTATAGTATCTATAGTATATACAGACCTCAATGATATCAGAGGTACAGATATTGTTCCTTCAGGAGTATCTGCCTATATAAAAGACGCTGATGTCAATGATGCTAACTCCGTAGCTAAAAATTTGCAAAATGGTATAGGTGCTGTATTAAATGACGATTGCAATAAAAGAACAATAGAATTGCGCAAGGTTGATGCAGAAGCCAGTAGGAGGTCCCTACGGTGAATTACTACGATAGAAAGGATTTGAATGATGGGTATTGAGCCTTCTTCTCACCAAATACCAGTAAATTTTCTGGCTGATGGCGATGAAAACATAGGACCATTAACCTGGAATCTTACTAAAGGAAAGCTAAACCTCTCTCCGGGTATGGGC
>Ga0233414_10000204_pt1 | contig 25399 bp, 27 predicted proteins | sample Na_anoxic_10_MG_FD_189020 | JGI IMG/M metagenome (GOLD analysis project Ga0233414, IMG submission 189020) | Seawater microbial communities from Saanich Inlet, British Columbia, Canada - Na_anoxic_10_MG | ecosystem: Environmental > Aquatic > Marine > Inlet | place: Canada: British Columbia... | reverse complement strand
CCCACCGTCTACCTCGTGGCCTGCGTCGCCAAGAAGGGCGCCCACCCGATGCCCGCCGAGGACCTCTACCAGTCCACCTGGTTCAAGAAGGCGCGAGCCCACGTCGAGGCCCAGGGTGAGCCCTGGCTCATCCTCTCAGCCAAGCACGGCGTGGTGGAGCCCGGCCAGCGCATCGGCCCCTACGAGCAGACCCTCAACCGGATGCCCGCGGCGCAGCGGAACCAGTGGGGCGCCCGCGCGCTCCGACAGCTCCAGCGGAGGTTCCCTCGGCCTACCCGCTTCGTCGTCCTCGCGGGGCGGCGCTACCGGGACCCCATCGTCCCGGTCCTGCGCGAGCTCGGGCACCAGGTCGAGGTGCCCATGGAGGGGCTCGGGATCGGCGAGCAGCTCTCCTGGCTCACGAAGCGGGGCTCTCGCTCCTTCGACGTGGCGACCATCGACCCCTACACACGGCTGCCCGATGTGAGCCAGTACAGCGTGCGGGTGATGCGGTTCCCCGACGAGGACGCCACCTTTGCCATCACGCACCCCCGGCAGCACCGAGTTGAGCGCATCGCCCTGGTGCCAGACTACGACTATGACCGGGTGATCGTCTGCCATGAGGGCGGCACGCACGCCGACCTCATGGCCCTCGACGTCAGGGCGATCGAGGCGGGGGGCATGGAGCGCTGGGGAGACGCCTCCGTCCTCCATGACATCCACCCTCACGAGCACCGCCTCCATGGCTCCGTCAGGGTGGAACTGGCGATCCCGCTGCGGGAATCCATCACGAGCATCCCGGAGCCGCTCCGCCGGTTCTCGGCGGTGTGGTTTCGGACGCGCGCCTTCCGCGGGATCAGCGTCTCCCCCGGCTCCGCAGGCTACGCCCCGCACGACTGGGGCGCGCAGAGCTGGACCTCGCGGATGGAGTACAGCACCGCGGACTGGGGAGACGAGGGGGGCTGCGGGGAGGCCTACACCGTCGTCTTCGAGCCGGAGGTGAGGCGGAAGCTCGGCGGCAGGAAGAAGTTGCTCCCGTGGCCCTCCTGGACGGCCCCGCTGTACGCGGCGCTGGCGCACCGGGGGGACCTGTGGGTGGGGGCCAGCATCACCCACAACCCCTTCCGGGCGGAGCTCGATGCCGTGGAGCGGCAGATCCAAGCCATCGTCGCGGGCGTCTTCGGCGAGCCCGTGGAGGCCATCTTCGAGGCCCGGTGAGCTGCGGGATACGGTGGAGGCATACCGCTCGCTCTTGGAGGCTTCATGCGGCGTGACAACGGGGCGCTCTCTGCGCTCATCTTCGCTGGCGGCCTCGCCGCGGTCGCCGCCATGTCGGGGTCTCGCGATGGCAGCGCGGCCCGCAAGAAGAAGCAGCGGATGACCCCGGAGCAGATCCAGGCCATCCGGGAGCGGGCGCAGCGCATCAAGCCCGTCAAGAAGCTCGTCGACCGGCAGGGTCGGGTGTCTGTCCAGGCCGCCGCACGGCAGCTCCAGGCGAGCCCCCAGGAGGTCCTCGAGACCGCAGGCATGCTCGCTGAGGGCGCGGGCTACACCGTGGTCGGCCGGGGCGTGCGCGCCCAGATCGTGAACCTCGGGCCCGTCAAGTCGATGATCGACAACGCCGGAGACGCCACCCCCTCTCTGGTCTACGTCGGCACCATCGCCGCCGAGCTGGGGGTCTCCCTCGATGAGGCCGCGGCCCTCGCCGAGCGCATGGGGAGCAAGGAGGGCTACTACTACGCCTACCACCCGGACCGGGGGCAGGACCTGGTGAACGCCGAGGTCGGCCGCATCCACCCCATCCGGAAGCGTCTCGAATGGGTCCTCGAGAACTGGAAGACGAACCCCGAGGTCACCATCCGGACCATCGACCTGCTCGTGACGATCTTGCCGGGGAGCACGCTCCCTGAGCTGCCGGGGCTCACAGATCCCGTCCCGGAGATGATCGGAGAGGTCCGCGAGTTCACGGGCAACCCCTCCGCGACCATGGACGACTACCGGGAGATCTACCACACCATGCTGCGTGACCGCAAGTTCACCCAGATGATGTCGTATGAAAGCGAGATCCCCATGAACCTCGACCGCTCCGCGTGGCAGTGGGGCTACACCGAGCACATCCCCTGGATCGCCGCGGGTATCAGCGACCTCATCAAGGAGCGGGACCGCAGCATCAAGCGGACCGTCTGGGAGGGTGGGGACGCCAGGGACGCGACCAAGGAGGCAGAACGCGAGTTCCGGTCCCGGCTGGGGCAGGTCAAGTCCCGAGAGCTGCGGTACATCCTCGACTGGGTGGAGGGCGCGCAGCAGCGACCCGACCTGACCGGGATGAGCTTCGCCGAGGCCGTGGCTGGATCCAGGGAGTACCACAACCGGGAGCGGCAGCAGGTCGACAAGTCCAGGATCCGGCGCCTCAAGCGAGAGGGCAAGTGGTTCGACTGCCCTGGAGGCAAGCACCCCATCAAGGGCAAGGTGGTCCACACCTTCAAGAACGGCTGGACCGTCCAGGAGATGCGGACCCACGAGGAGCTCAAGAACGAGGGCAACATGAACAGCGGTGGGGGCTGCCTCAACCACTGCGTGGGCGATGGGAGCAGCTACTGGGGCAGCATGCAGCGCGGGGACTCGCGGTTCTTCTCGCTCCGCGCCCCAGGCAACGTCCCCTACATCACCATGGACATCAGCCGAGACGGCGGCGTCAAGCAGGCCAAGGGGAAGCGCAACCGGATCGCGGGGCAGATCTCAGACCCCAGCCACGCCGTCGGCGCCCTCAAGGCCCTCCAGAAGAACCACGACTACGAGAGCATCGAGGACTACCTCGACGACGAGGCCCTGATGCTCACCGAGTTCCTCAACACCATGGGCTTCCGCTGGGGCCACGACGGTCAGTACGTCCAGGCCCGAATCCGGAAGATCGAGGCCCGCAAGAGGGCCATCAAGCAGCAGGGCGGCTCCCCCAACCGCTGGCGGCAGTACCGGCGCACCATCGGTGGCCGGGTCAAGCGGGGACGCTGATGCGACGCGACCAGGGGGCCTGGCTGGCCCTGGCGGCCATGGGAGCGCTCGTGGCGGCCTCGGCCGCCGGGCGGCGGGGGAGCCGGGGGCAGGGGGGGAGGCGGCGCCTGTCGGCCTCTGGCCTGGAGTACGAGCTGGAGGACGCCGAGTCCATGGACGAGGCGCTCCAGATCTTGGATGCCGCTGGCGCCGACGAGGTGGAGGTCCCCTCTGTGGGCAAGGTCTGGGTGGTCGACGACCTGATCGCGGAGTGGGACGGGAGGTACTGGAGCGTGAGCGACGCCTCCGAGTACATCTACGCCGCAGACATGCAGGCCATCTTCCCTGACGAGGGGGAGCGATTCAACCGGGAGTTCTGGGAGCACCCCGCCGGGCTGTTCCACTACACCGAGGCACAGCGGGTGCCCGACATCCGGCGCCAGGGGCTCGAGGCCAGGTCCCAGACCCGGGGCATCTCCAACCGGGGAACCGGCGCCGCCGTCTTCACGACGCTGGACCACATGGAATACGAGGACGGGAGCTACGGCGAGGTGTTGGTGCAGATCGACACCCGCGCCATGGCGCGGGACGGCCTGCGCCCCCACGTCTCCCCCGAGGAGCCCTACTTCGAGTATGAGCAGCTCCGGCGACTCGCCCACCTCCTGGGGGTGAACGACGAGTTCGACCTGGAGTCTGGGATCTCAGGCAACACCGTGGTCGTCTTCGACGACATCCCCGCCAAGTACCTGACCATCACGGAGTTCGACTGATGCGACGCGACCAGGGTGCGTGGCTGGCGCTCGGCGCCATGGGAGCGCTCGTGGCGGCCTCGGCCGCCGGGCGGCGTGGTGGAGGGAACCTGGAGGCGTCCCCGGAGATCCGACGGCTGCCCTTCAGGGTGTTCTACACGATCATCGACCGCTCCCTCCCTCAGGGGGAGCAGTCGATCGAGATGGGCGCCATCAGCGCGCTGTACCTCGAGGAGGAGATCCGCCTCGACAATCTCTCCGCCCAAGATCTCGAGGCCGCGTTCACTCGCCATGGGTTCTTGCTTGAGGCCGAAGAACTCGACGACAACAGCGCGGCCAGGGAGCTGGGGGTCCTGCGTGCCTGGCGTGCTGGGGAGATCCAGATCCCCACGCTGGCTCGGCTCGTGGCGGAGTTCAGCGAGGTGGCGCTCAACCTCCTCCCCGACACGCCGCTCAAGTGCGAGGGGGGAGTCCTCGCGGAGGCGGGAGGGTCCCCCTATGGGGACTCCGACTCGTCCCTCGTGTTGATCCGGGAGCTCCAGCCGGTGCCAGATGTCCGGAGGAAGCTCGGGGGGCGGAAGCTCGAGGTGCCGTGGCCCGCTTGGATCTTGCCCTACATCGAGGCCAAGACCCGGCCGGAGCCGACCCCAGGCGACCGGGAGAGGATCGAGCGTGGCGACGCGACCATGCTCGGCGTCACGGTGAGCAAGCTCCGGGAGCTGCGAGAGCGGTGAGTGCGCGCTGAAGACCTCAGCGCTTGTGGGGTCAGCGGAAGCGTGAGCCCTCACGGTTGCCGCCGCCCAGGCGCCGGCGACCGGGCCCTGCGATGCCGCGGCGTCCCCCGGGCCCCGCGATGCGGCCCCGGCCGGCCGCAGAGAAGACCTCGACCATCTTGCCGGGGTAGGCTCGCAGGCCATCCGAGAGGGCCGTCCAGTCCAGGCGCTCGTCGTAGTTGCTCGCCCCGCGGGCCACCTCGGCCACGAGGTCTGCGGCCTCATCGAAGACGCGCTGGAAGGCCGCCTGCTGATCGATGTAGAGGCGATGGGCTCCCGGCGGGAGCATCTGCGCGGTGCGCTGGAGGGTGTGGTCGATGTTGTCGACGACCATCGTGGTCCACGCCTTCACGCTGGGCTCTCCCCCTGCCATCTCCCGGACGGTCTGCCACATGCGGGCCTCGGCCTGCAGGACCTGGTCCCGCATCATCGGCGGGATGCGCAGGTGCTCGCCCTGCTGCGGCATCGCGCCCATCATGGGGGCGATGAAGGCGGGCATCACGATCTGGTCGATCTTCGCGATGACCCGCCGCGGGTCGGCCTGGGCCGCCTGGCTCGGGGACATGCCCCCGAGCGGGTCACCGCCCGTCATCGCCTGGACCAGCAGCTCCCGGTCGGAGATCTGCCGGCGCGGCACCAGGCCGCGCTGGCCCCCGGCCCGCGCCAGGCCACGCTGGCCTGCAGGCACCAGCTCCCACTCGTCGTTGCCCGATCCCCGGGCACCCCAGGCGCCGAGGGCCGCGAGGCCAGCAGCCACCCCGAGGGCGGCGAGGGTTCCGTTGTCGCGTCGCATGCAGGCTCCAGTGCTGACCAGAGTATATTCGGAAGGCGGACCAGGAGATTCAATGCGACGCGACAACGGGATGGGGTGGGCCATCGGGGCTGCCGCTGTGATGGCGGGTGCGGCCGTGGCCGGGCTCCGTCAGCCCCCGGGCCGCACGGGGTCCGCGAGCCGCAGGCCGGTCTTCCCCAAGCACGAGGGATATGACGTGGTGACCGGTCGCGACCTGGAGGACTACTACGCCCTCGAGGACCTCACGGCCTACGCCGACCTCGTGAGCGAGGTGATGTGGGCGCCGTTCCTGTACGTCCCCACCGAGGATGAGATCTCCGCGATCCAGTGGGCCGCGGACCACGGCTACGACCCGGCCATGGAGATCTTGAAGGGGATCACCGAGATCCCCCCGAAGCGCTCCCTGAGCAGGCGCCCCGACCGCACGGCCTACCTCATCGACCCCGACGCCATCCGGCGGGTGATGTGGGTCGACGAGGTGGACCGCATCCCCAACCTCTCCGATAATCTGCCCATCCAGCGGCTCGTCTGGGCGATGAACGACCCCGACGGTGAAGACTACCTTGTGGGAGTCGTGCTCGATTACATCACGGAGACCTGGGGGGCGGATGCCGGTCATCGAGTCTGGAGGTTGGTCAATGACACCCTCGAGGGCTCCTACTCCGACGATGAGGTCCGACGGATCCTCCAGGGATCCACCCCAGAGGAGGTCTTCAACAAGGTCGTCGAGGGCGGCATGGTCATCCCGCTGCTCCAGCAGACGCCGAGGATCCGGTGAGCCGCTTCACCGACATCATCAACCGGCGGCTCCGCGCGGGCGCCGAGCGGGAGGCGCCCAAGCAGGCCCCCAAGCAGGCCCCCAAGCAGGCGCCCAAGCAGGCCCCCAAGCAGGCCCCCAGACGGGCGCCGGCCGCTCCACGCCCGAGCTCCATGGACATCATCCGCCGGAGGCTCGCCGCCGCCGGCGGCGCACCGGCGGCGAGCGCCGGGGAGCCCGTGAAGCCCCAGCCGAAGCGGGCCACCCCGGAGCCCCGGCGGGCGCGCCGGGCCCCCCAGCGGTCCACCAAGCTCCCCGGGTGGCTGCAGCCGCACTTCGACGCCGCGGTGCGGGCAGAGGCCCGGAACCGAGCCCCCCGCCCGTCCAGGGTCTTCGCCGCGATGGACGATCTGTTCCGGCACAAGATCCCCCGCGAGGAGAAAAACGGCTTCGTCAAACACCCAGGCGCCCCCGCCGGCCGGCTGCGCCGCCAGTGGCCTGACGCGGGGCCCTGGCTCCAGGCCCACCGCGGGGTCGTGCTCGATGCCGCCCGGGCCCAACTCCCGCGGCAGCCAGTCACCCCCATGAGCCGTGGCCCGGAGGTCCGGGACCTCGGCCGACCCATCGACCCTGGTGTCGCCGGGGTCATCGGACGGGGCGACACGCAGCTCGTCGGCCGGCCCATCGCCGCCGAGGCCTTCACCGGGGGCGGCCTGTTCAGCATCGCGCTGCTCGCCGAGGGGGTCTTCACCCCCGACGTCTGCGAGCTTGACCCCAACGCCGTGAAGACCCTCAAACTGAACCTGCACGAGCACGCCACGGCGACCAACGCCTTCGACTGGGAGCCCGCCCTCCAGCCAGGCGGCCTCGACCTGCTCTGCGGCGGCCCCCCTTGCCAGGAGTTCTCGAGCGCCCGGACGCTGGGCACGCCCGGCCTCGGGGTCGAGAGTGGCTCGAATATGTACCCGCGCATCCTCGACTGGATCTGCGACACCCAGCCCCGCGTCGTCCTGATGGAGAACAGCGCCGAGGTCGCGACCTCCCGCGCCAAGACCCTCCGGGCCACAGAGACCATCGCGGCCCCCGGTGAGACCCGGGGGGCCACCCGCAGCTTCTTCGAGGCGTGGTGGAGGAACCTCGACGCCATCGGCTACGAGGGCGTCTACTGGGTGCTCTACGCGGCAGACTTCGGGTCTCCCCAGAACCGCGTCAGGGCCTGGGTGGTCGCCTTCCCGAAGGGTGCGCCGTGGGCTGCCGGGCTCCGCGAAGCTCCGACGCCGACCCACGGCCACCCCACCTCCCGGGCCGTCCGGGAGGGCGAGCGGCTCCCCTGGGTCTCGACCTTCGACCGGCTGATGAGCGGGTGCTGTGGCGGGTACGGGCTCACCGCCTGCATCCACCTGAACAACGACCAGGGCGCGTGCTGGACCTGCGAGGACGGCCAGCACTTCCACCCGGCGCCGAACCAGGAGGGTGAGCAGGGGCGCCGAGATCTGACCCCTCGGTCCCGCGAGACCTACGCCGGGATGGCCGGCGAGACCCGGACCCGCCTCCGCATGCTCCCCCCCATCGACCTGTCGTCCTTCTCGGCGTTCCGGTCGCGCGACCCCATCGAGAAGGTCACCGCCGGGATGAAGGTCACCGAGTGGCTCTCCAAGGCCGTGACCGTCCACTTCGGAAAGGACGACAAGTCCGGGGCCGTGGTGAGGGAGGACATCCCCGAGGACGTCTACAAGCTCCGGGACAGCCCCAGGTTCCGGGACCGCCGCCGCTTCACCGAGTGGGTCCAGCGCGTCTCGTGCCGCGAGGCCGCCAAGCTGCAGGACGTCCCCCAGTGGTGGGCCTTCGCCTTCGACCCCGCGGTCGCGCGGACGAAGGCCAAGCAGCGCGAGGTGGTGTTCCGGCAGATCGGGAACGGCATCCCCGTGAACATGGGGCGCGCCGCGCTCCGCCAGGTGCTCACCGCGCTCGGCTACCCCGATCCCATCCCGGGCTCCATGGCGAGCTGGGAGACCTCGGGGCTCTGGCCCCAGGACCGCATCGACCCGTGCTCGCTGTTCAATGCGCCCTACGCTCCCTTCGGCGCGATGTACGACATCGAGCTCCAGGCGCGAGCACAAGCCCAGCGCACGAGAAAGACGCCCTTTCTCCCGCTGAGGCAGATCACCAACGAGCAGCGTCGAGCTCGACCGATCATCGACCAGCAGTCCTGGGCGCAGTTCCGTGAGGAGCGGGCCACCCAGCAGCAGCGCAGGCCGTACTGGCACGATCCCTACGGGGATGGCGTCGAGCGGTACAACTGGGAGAATGTCTCCAACCAGAGGTTCAGCCGGAGTGACATCCCTGGCGGCTTCAGGGACAGGTGGGAGTTCGCCCAAGAGCTCGAGAACAGCTCTCGCTCCTTCACCGCGCAGCCCGGTGGACCAAACGCCTGGGGCTCGGAGATCATCAACCACCTCATCCACGCATACGCCGCCGGAGAGACGGGAGACCCCCAGAACATCGCCGCCGGTGAGCGTGGGCTGGCCATGGCCCACCACAGCCCCGGAGATCTGGACCACGCCAACATCGTGTTCCGGTACGCCCCCGCCTTCGGCCTCCCCAAGTGGTCACCCTACCGGTGATCCCGCTGGCCTCCCCGGCCGCGATGCCCTATTCTGGCCAAACCCGGCGCTGACCACGCCTCGACTGCTGACCCTGCCGCTCTGGAGCCCAGATGAGCCTCCTGCTCGATATCGTTCGACGCCGCCTGCAAGAAGACCAGGGTGCCCACGGGGACACCGACGACATCGAAGAACAGCTCATCGAGCACGGCAGGGCCACCCCGTTCGGGTGGCTCTACGACGCCCTCGGCCGCCGCTACCGGACGATGACCTGGGTGATGGATGTCCGGGTGGACGGCCGCGGGCCGCTCCTGGCGAGCAACCTGCCGGGCAGCCTGCGCTCCACCCCCGGCTACCCGCCCCCCTTCCAGGCCAGGTCCCTGCAGCGGCAGGGGGAGCGGAGGAAGATCTCACAAATCGCCCGGGACCTCGAGCCCCTCCGCGTGCTGTCCCCGCACATCGACGCCACCATGGGGCCTCCGGTGGTCTGGCGCGGGGACGGGACGAACGGTACCAGCCGAGACATGCTCTACGTCCTGGGCGGGAACGGGCGGGCCCTCGCCATCCTCACCACCCCCGAGGAGACCTACCGGCGCTACGAGGCCTTCGGCAAGCTCATGTGGCCCGACCTCTGGCCCGAGCGCCCGGCCCGCAGGGGGCACCGCCACATGGTCGTCCGTCAGGCGTTCCGCGAGCGGTGCACGCGGCGGGCCCTCGCCCAGGTAATCCTGCACCCTGCAGCCGCCTGGAAGCCGCCGGCCGGCTGCGAGCTGTCCTTCGACGAGGCCCGAGAGCTCGCCGGGGCGACCCAGCAGTCCCTGTCTGGCCGCGAGACACCCCTCGGAGAGGCGCTGTCCCTGGTCCGGTCCCTCGGCCTCGACCCCGCCACCATCGCCAGCCAGGTGCCAGCCTTCCGGTGGGCGGGCGTCGTCGCCAAGGACACGGTCTCCCGCGCTGACGGCACCGGGTTCATCGACCACCCCGACAACCGGGCGTTCCTCGGCTTCCTGCGCCGGAGCCTCGGGAGCGAGCGGTTCGGCCAGTACATGGGAGACCCCGACAACGCCACCCGGCTCATCAACAGCGTGCTCATCGGGTTCCTCCCCGAGAGGATCGTCTACGAGGGCTTCGGGAGCGAAGCCGAGGAGCGCGCGATGATGGCCGCGCTGCCCATCATGGTCACGCTGCAGATGGACACCGCCCGCCAGAACATCCCCGAGGGGTGGGGCCTCTTGCCCCACATCGAGGACGCCAGGGCGTTCGTCGACCAGACGCGGAAGATGAGCTTCCGCAAGACGCTCGCTGAGATCGAGCGGATGCGCCAGCAGGAGGCGATGGTGTTCGGCGCGCCGCGGTCGAGCCCGGAGGGGGACCAGATCCGCACCCTCGCCGACCGCATCCACCCGCTGGGCATCCTGCTCGGCCTCACCCTCAAGCGGGCCGAGCGTGCCCGGGATCCCAGCATCCCCATCGAGTCCACCCTCACCCCCTACATGCTCGGGGCCGTGCAGGCCGGGGACGAGTACAACCCTCGCCAGATCGGGTTCGGCGGGGGGATGCCCAAGGGCCTCCCCGCGCACACCCTCGGCGGCGCCCTGGCCCGCTCCATGCGGGGGCCGGAGGCTGAGCCCATCCTCGTCCAGACCCGCGCATCAGAGCGCCAGCGGCGGGCCAGCAGGGAGCCAATCTCACTCTGGAGCTGAGCCCTGTCCGCAGGCCGGGGCCTCCGCCGTCCTCTCGGTACACACCGAGGCCCACCATGACCAACCGAGACGCCAGCCCGACCGCCCTCCGCCTCACCCTGGAGGGCGGACCCGCCAACGGGGGCTCCTACCTCGTGGCGGAGCGCGGAGAGGTGGTCCGACACGCCTCCCCGCGCCACGACGCCCGGAGCTTCGCCCGATGGGTGAAGCACCCCGTCGTCGCCGTCCCCGGGACGGGGGACGCCCACTGGTGCTCCAGCACCAGGCGGGCCACCCCCGAGGAGGTCGCCGCCATGGCGGTCATCTGCGGGGTCGAGCAGCCCCCGGGGTGAGGGCCCTCACGCCGTCAACTTTCGGGTTGACAGCCTCACCATCCACGAGTAACTTCGTGGAGTGTTCTCTGACATTGGGGGCGAAACGGTTTCGACGGGGTCGTCGAGGCTGCGTCGCGTGAACCGGGTGCTGCGGCCCGGGGCCTCCACAGTGAGGCGATCAACCAGCAACACACCACAAGTGCCAACAACAACATGCACTTCGGCCAGGATCGCCTCGCGGCGTGATCGGCTGATTCGAGCCCTCGGGCTCGACGTCCGTGAGGGGGTGAGCTTCGGCCAACCCCTCTGCCAGGGGAACCTCTCGGGCGCGTCACGACCTGGATAGTCCTGAGTCCACCAAGGAGAAGGTGGGCAGGGGACGAGAAACAACCATCCCTCCCGTCAAACGGAGCTCTCCAGAGGATCCTGCAGGTCGCATTCCACCTGGGCTTCCCGACTCTCAAGGGGTGCTACTCACGTACACGGCGCAGTCAGAGCGATTGCGGACGTGGGTTCGACTCCCACCGCCTCCACCACTTTCTCCTCCAGCGAGGAGATCCCCCTGTCCGCGGCCGGCCCTCCCTGGGGTCTGACACGCGCCCCGCCCGCGCCCTGTGAGTCATCCAGGCGACGCGATGATCGCCGGCCGCGGACACCCATAGACCCCGGGCTGCCTGATGGACCCCCATCCACAGGCAGCCCGGGGTCTCTGCGTTCGGGTGCCTCGACCCCTGGCGACCGAGATAGGATGAGGGTGATGACCACTCCAGCACCCACCGCAACCCCCGCGCCCCCGCCCCAGCCTGGGCAGGCGGCCCCCGCCTTCGCCGTCCCGGCCTGGGCGAAGGGAATCCTCGTGGCGCTCGGCATGGGCGCGTCTGGCGTGGCCGGGGTCGAGACCGGTGGCGCAGCGCAGGAGGCGCGCGTCGCCGTCCTCGAGACCCAGGTATCGGCGCTGCAGGCCGACAACGGCATGCTCCGGGAGCGGCTCGACAAGTTCGACGCCGAGCACTCCGAGGGCGTCCATCAGGTGCTCTGCGCCGTCTCCGACGCGCACGCCAAGGGCTTCCCGGGGTGCGGCCGTGGCCGGCTCTAAGCGGGGGTTGCCCTGCGTCGGGTTGCTCCTCTCCCTCGCCATCTGGGGAGCCAAGGGGCGGGCCCAGACCCTCCAAGACGTCGCCGAGCTCATCCGGGACGCCCAGCGGGCGGCGCCCCCGCCGGGGACCGCCTCGATCTGCTGGCGCTACACCGAGGCCGGCACCCAGCTCTACAGCATCCCCCCGCTCCCGCTCGACTCTCCGCTGGAGCTCGCGGGCGCATCCGGTGACTCCGTGGACACCGCGCTGGCCGCCCTGGCGCAGCGGGTCGCTGCGGCCCCCGCGGAGCCCCCAGCGACCCTGCTGTCCGGCGGCATCCCCACCGACGCCCTCTGGGTGACCCCCTGCGACCCGGCCCTTCCGACAGCTCGCCAGACCACAGGTGACCCATGAGCCGCATGCTCGACATCATCCGCAAGCGGCTCGTGACCCAGCGATGGGACGGCGGGCGCGACTCCTATCGGCCCAGCGATGAGACCTTCGACCCGAACCGCTACTTCGTCAAGAAGATCGAGAAGGCGCCCGCCAAGTCCTTCGTGCTCAAGCACCACTACTCGCGCACCTTCCCCGGCTTCCGGACCGCCGCGGGCCTGTTCGATGTGGGCAAGGCAGGGCAGAAGGAGCGGCTCGTGGGGGTGCTGGTGTTCGGGGTGTTCTCGAACAACGCCTCACCCAAGAAGTGGGCCCAGATCTCCAACCACCGAGACGCTGGCGACCTCAGCCGGCTCGTGCTGCTCGACGAGGTGAAGGGCAACGCCGAGACCTGGTTCGTCCGGCAGGCCATCCCCATCGGCCAGAAATACTACGAGGGGAGGAGAACAGTCAACCCAGATGGGGACACCATGCGGGTCCTCATCAGCCACTCGGACCCCTACCCGCTGCTCGACGTCGACGGGAACGTCGTGATGCCGGGACACATCGGGAACATCTACCAGGCCATGAACGCCCGCTTCCTCGGGCGGAGCTCCTCGAGCAAGAAGATGGTCTCCCCTGGGGGCGTCACCATCAGCGGGAACGCCCTGAGCAAGCTGCGGTCAGCCGACCCGTCCTCAGCCCACTACAGGAGGCATGGCAAGCCGAAGACCGGCTGGAACTACGTCGAGGAGATGCTGCGGAATCTCGGGGCGCCAAAGAAGAGCGCCCGGCAGAGCTATACCGACTGGGTCAGTTCGCTCTACCACCTCCCTGGATGGAGGGCGGTCCCACACCCCGGGAACCTGGTCTATGGTTGGGCGCTCGGCGGCAGGCTCGACGCGAACCTCTCCCCACGACAGGACCGCAAGGTGCGGAGGCTGAACGCTGAGGGCTTCCCCATGACCGACCTGGACGCCTGGATCTCACAGGTCATCTCGGAGAGGCGCCACAGCTACGACGCCCAGATGATGATCCACCAGCTCCGTCCCCGCCTCGTCTCCGCACCCAGCAGGGACCTCCTCTCGCATACCCCCCTCGACCCCGCCTACCTCCTCGAGCGCATCACGACGCCCCACCACAAGACCCGGAGGCCCGAGGGCGCGCCGAAGAACGTGCAGGCCGAGGATGGGTACCGGGGGCTCACTCAGTGGCTCAGCATCCAGGCCCGGAAGAAGCGCCGCACGTCCATGGATGACGTCCAGGCGTGGCTCGACCGGCACGCCTACCCGAAGAAGCCACGCCAGCGGTACATCGGGGTCCTGCGAAAGTACCGTCGCGCCTGGTCCCGGGGGAACCTCGATCGCGCGGGGCAGCTCGCTGAGATGCTCCACGACACCTGGGGGGGGCTGGACAGCGGGGAGCGGGAGGGGCTGGACGCCCCCCCGGCCATGCGCTGCAGCGCGACCCGTGGCAGCGCCAACCGGAGCCGAGGGATGACCCTCGGGGAGGTCCAGCGCCAGGTGCTCTGCCGGGGGAGCCGCTCCCACGAGCGGCACATGGTCGACTCCGCTCTCGCGCAGGAGTCCATGGGGCTGATGGACCTCGCCGAGCTCATCCTCTGACAGGGGACCCACGCCGCGCCCACCCTCGCGCCTCACCCCCATCCCACTGAAGGCTCGCGGCAACACCAGGCAGACGCGGCGCGATCCCAGATCCTGACCGCAGGTCACCATCAAAGCGTAGCCCTCAACATTCGGGGGTGCAACCCCCACCCGGAAGATGACATGCCCCTCCTCCCCCTCGCAGCAGTGGGCGTCCTCGCCGCAGCCTCCCGCCTCTCCGGGGGTCAGGGCTCCATGGCCCTCGTCGACGAGGGCGACGTCGACGGCAACTGGGGGAGCCAGGGTGCTGGCGTCATGCTGACCACCGGCCAGAGGGTGCTGCTGATGTATCGCTCCCCCCACGTCTACGACCCGGAGACCTGGGGTGTCCCCGGGGGTGCCGTGCCGGTCGACGACATGACCGGCGAGCCCGACGACTTGATCTCGGCCGCGGCGCGGGAGGTCCGCGAGGAGACCGGGCTCGCCTTCAGCCGGAGCCGGCTCGCGGAGAACATCGTCGGTCAGACGGTGTTCCGGAATCGTTCGTTCCGGTTCACCACCTTCATCGCCCGGGTCGCTCCGGCCACCAAGTGGGATCGCATCCGGCTCAACTGGGAGAGCGACGACTCAGGGTGGTTCTCCCCCGAGCATCTCCTCACCCTCGACCTCCATCACGGGGTGCGCTTCACGCTCCGGGAGGCCTGGGACACCATCTTCGAGCCAGACGCGCCCGGTGGCGACCTGCGGCACCGGATCTGACCCTCCCGGATATGCTGGAGCCAGGAGCGCCCCATGCCCACCCGCGACAGCCCCCAGCCCTGCCGGTGCCCCCGCTGCCTCCGGCAAGGCATGCACCCGCCGCGATGCGGGTGCCCGTGCTGCTGGGGGGGGCGCCGGCGGCGCCTACGGATGCGGGTGGTCGGGCCGGGCTCCGCCCTGCACAACAGCATGGCGGGGAGCCGAAACTCCCTCGGCATCGAGGTCGCGCGGCCCGAGGACCACTCCATCTTCGATCTCCCGAGTGTCAAGAGCGGAGTGCTGTGGGCCATGGGTGGCGTGGGGGCCATGATCGCCCTCGGCCGCATCTCCCGCGAGGTGAGCGAGGGCAAGCGGTTCGATGAGACGGTCGATGGGGTAATCACCTCGATGGCGCTGTACGCGGTGCTCGAGCACATGCGCAAGATCCACAACAGCGCGATCCCGAAGCCATCGTGAGCCGCCGCCCCGCCATCATCCTCGACATGGACGAGACCCTCCTCCACACCCGGACGGACCGCCGGGGAGACCTGGTGTTCCCGAGCGTCCCGCGGCCCGGCCTCGTCCCGACGCTGAACACCCTCGCCAAGCTCGGGGACGTCTACGTCCTGAGCGCGGGGACGCCGGACTACATCCCCGAGGCGCTGCGCTCGGTTCGCCTGGGTTCCCGGTTCGAGGGGAAGGCCTGGTCCTCCCGGGTCCCCCTCGATCTCCAGAGCGAGCTCGGGCTCGACGGGCGCCGCTGGGTCCTGGTGGATGACACCGCGAGCCACCACCACCGCACCCAGCGGAAGCTCCGCATCTGCGGATCCCTGGACCGCCGACGCTTCGTCTGGATCTGCCCCTTCACGGGGTCCCACACCGACAAGGCCCTGACCATGCTGCCCCCTCTCGTCGCCATCTCCCTCGCCATCCAGCCCCCTCCGGCTGGCCGGAGTCGACGATGAGCAGGTTCATGGAGCTCGTCCAAGGTCGCCTCAAGGAGGAGGCGCTGAGCCTCGCCTCGAGCCAGGGGGAGCCTGAGTCCAACTGCGGCACCACCTGCGATCCCCGCCAGCCCCCCGATCCCCCCAACCCCTTCAAGGGCGACGGGCTGCTGCAGGCCTACTGCTGGGCGCTCATCCACGGCCCCCAGGTCCCCGCGGTGCAGACCATCCCCCCGCCGAGCGTCGGTGCGCAGCGGTGGACCCACCCGGAAAACCAGAAGCACTGGAGCAACGGCGTCCGGTGGGCCTGCCAGGGGATCCGGTGCGTCACCCGGGAGAGGCTGAAGACAGAGGTGGGCCAGCCCCTCCACGAGCTGATGGGCCACATCCGGGCCGCCCCCAAGAAGGAGCGGGTCAAGACCTTCAACCGGCTGTGCACCGGCCGGGCGACGGACCGTGCGCTCACCCCCTTGCCGATGCGGCAGGCTGAGAAGCTCACCAGGATCGCCCGGTACAAGCTCAACGCCAAGCAGCGGAACGAGCATATCTGGCCGAGCCAGCAGGCGTTCTGGGAGGGCGCGAAGGCTGCCACGCAGGCCTACACGCTCGCGTGGCAGTCCGCCCTCTCGCCGGGAGCTCCCGATGAGCCCATGGCCGGCTGGTACGCCGACGCCATGCACGACGCCCTGTTCTTTGGGACCAAGGCCCTCCGCTGAGGCCAGAGACCGCCCCCAGGCCCAGCGCGGTACATTGGGGACAGGAGGTCCCCATGTCCAACACCCGCCTGTTCCCCCTGCTCGCCAGCTTCCCCTGGGAGGAGGCCATCGACCTCATCGAGGCCGCCCACGAGGCGGACCCGAACGTCGATGTCGACGATCTCATCTCCGAGGCCGCGGAGTGGCTCGACCAGGTCGCTGACTTCTCCGGGGCGGGTGGCGCCGGCGTCGCCATCGAGGCCTTCGACCACCTCATCTTCGAGAGCGCCCTGAAGCTGCTCTGGAAGACCCAGAGCCCCGAGGCCAAGGCGGCGCGGAAGCAGCGGCGGAAGGCCCGGCGCGCCAAGCGCAAGGCCCGCCAGGCCGCGCGTCGCGAGCGGCGCGAAGCCTGAGCCCGCCACAACCCCCTCTCCTCCTGGAGTCCAGATGTCCATTCCCACCGCCTCCGACCTCAACCAGGCCCGGCGCCAGCGCGACGGCGCGCTGACCCAGGCCCGGGCCGCCCGCAGCGAGGTCAAGAAGGCCCTCGGAGATCTCGTCCCTGCCCAGAAGCAGGCGAACAGCGGATTCAAGGAGTGGAAGGGCATCCACTCGGTGCTCACGCGCAAGAAGCTGCTGGGGGAGAAGAAGGGGCAGCGGGTCAGGCGGGGCATCCTCGCGCTGTTCCTGCCTGAGATCTCCAAGGCCTACATGCTGTCCTGGAAGCGGGCCCCCAAGGCCATCAAGGTCATCAACAACGTGGTGGGCAGCCTCCAGGGCGTCAAGGGTGACCTCGATCAGACCATCAGCAAGCTCCAGGGGATCAACATCCCCACCGGTGTGACCAACGTCGCCGCCCTGGCCTCCATCCCCAGCCAGGTGGAGCAGGCGCGCAACCAGGCCCTCGTCGTGGTCGACAAGGCCACCGCCATGCTCTCGAAGTGCAGCCAGTACAAGAAGGACGCGGTGCCCTTCCTCAAGGCCACCCTCAGCCTGCTCCAGAAGGTCGAGCGGCTCGGAACGAAGCGCCTGGATCGGCTCAAGGACCGCAAGATCAAGCCCATCGCGAAGCAGGAGCGGATCAAGGCGTACCAGAAGCTCGTCAAGAAGACCGCCCGGTTCCAGAAGAAGCTCGGGCGCGCCGTCTCCCAGATCAACAAGTTCGTCCAGGGCTGCCCGGCCGACCGCCGCAAGCTCATCTCGGCCCGCGGGGAGATCTCCGCCATCATGCTCCCCGGCATGAGCCCGTCCCCGCCGGCGCCGACCGGGAGCTCCAACAGCGCCTTCGGCGCCGCCATGAGCCCGCGGGAGGCCGTGGTCGCCCAGCTCTACGCCCAGAGCCCCCACCTGCACAGCAGCCACTACCTGGGGTAGAGCATGATCCTCCCGATCGTCATCGCGGTGGTCTCGACCACCCGGGGCGCTGTCCGCGTCCACCGGGGCGTCCAGCGCGACGATGGCGCGATGCTCACCATGGGCGCCGTCGGGATCCTCCTCGTCGCGAACCTCATCGACCGCCACATCCTCCACCCCGCCGAAACCGAGCGAGAGCTCGCCCGCAGGCAGCTCCAGGGGGAGCCGTGAAGTACGCCACGCCGTGCCCGTCCTCCCGGCGATCCGCCATGATCGAGGGCATGCCATCGGCCGATCAGATCCCCGCGCGGTTCCACCAGCGCGCCGGGGTCAACCGGCTCAAGTTCGTCGACCTCACCGGCACCCGCCAGGCCACCAAGAGGTTCAGCCGGGTCGCCACGCGGGCGGTGGGCATGCTCATGCAGCACGGGGTCCACCTCGGGCGGGTCATCGCCAAGGGTCGGTACGCTGAGGTGAGCGAGATCGACGGAGACCCAGGCGTGGTGGTCAAGATCTCAGGCGACGTCACCGAGGCGTCCGCCTGGACCTACATCCTCGAGATGGTCCAGCGCGGCGAGCTGTCCTGGGACGACGTCCCCGCGCTGCCCCGGGTCCGCTGCGCCTACCAGGTGCCCGCCCGCACCAAGTCCGAGCGGCCCCTCTACGTCATCTTCGTGGAGCGATGCCACCCGCTCAGCCGCAGCGAGAAGCGGATGGTCGAGGCCCTCGACACCATCATGCTCGAGGGGCGGGTGGGGCTCAGGCCGGGGATCCGCGCGCCCTACACCGTCGAGCGGCAGGTCAAGGACCTCGCCAGGCGCTACCCGTCGATCTCCCGAGCCCCCGAGCACGCCGTCCGGATGATCGAGACCCTCCAGGCCCTCGCGGGGCACAGCCTGTTCATCTACGACATCCACGCCGAGAACGTGATGAAGAGCACGAAGGGCGAGTCGGGGCAGTGGAAGATCACAGACCTCGGCATGACCGAGACCTGCTGCCCGGTGAGCATCCCCATCCTGGAGCTGCCGTGAACCAGGCCGGCCCATCCGGGGCCGCGCTGGCGCTGGCCGGAGCGGCAGCCCTCGCTGGGGCCGCTGCACTCTCGGGGCGCAGCGGGAGCCGTTCAGTGAACCTCGAGCGAAACAGGCTGCTGGAGCGGAACCGGGTCGCCCTGGGGGTGAGGGACTGGACCAGGAGGGAGCTGTCCGGGCACAGCTACTGGACCTTCAATCGCGACCTCGGCATCAAACTGGACCGACTCTGGATCAACAGGAAAGGCCTGGGCATGGACGTGATCGTCAACACACATGCGTTCAGGACCATCATCCCACCCGGGCACACCCCGGAGACCCTCAGGCTCCTCGCGAAGACGCGGGCCCACCTCGGTGAGTACGAGGTCTCCGATTGGGAGCGTAGTCTCAAACAATGTGGAGCCATCACGAGGGCCATGGTGGCCTTGAGAGACATGCGCCAGGCAGACTCCAAGAGCCTCCGCATGCTCGTGGCTTATGTTCAGGGTCTCATCTTGGAGGATGAGGGCTACAAGGATTTCCGGAACATCATCGACCTCCTCCACCATGGGGACCCCAGGTTCCGGGCGGGGGCGCGACTCATCCTCTCTGGGGCCCCTTTCGTTCAATACTCCCTCCAGGTGAAGCGGGTCCTCGGGGGGGGGCGCGTCCCTGCGCTCGGATCGGCCCGGCTCACCGCAGAGGAGGCCCGGCTGCTGGGGCACCCGCTCGCGGAATCGGAGGGGTCGAGCAACAGCGGCCACCCATGGATGAGCCTGGGCGCCGTGGAGGCCGCCGAGGGCCCCGCAACAGCCGCTGGGGTATCAGAGGTCGCCCGGGGCCCCGGGGGCTTCGTCTCGGCCTACCGTGGAACCCGCGGCATCCCTGCGGTGCTCGACAGCGTGAAGCACGGGTCCTCCGGCCAGCCGTGGAGCCGGCGACGGGACGGGTTCATCCGTCGGCACATCGCGCAAGCTGATGGGGCCGGTGAGGCCCTGTGGGTGGCCGGGGCGGACGGCAAGCCTGAACCATCCCGGCGGCACCTCGCGCTGATGATGTGGGCCCACACTCCGACACCGGAGATCACCGAACGCTGGCTCCGCGAGCTCGGCTACAAGGGGGAGCCATGGGCCTGAAGATCGAGTTCACCGGGGCCACCCTGGCCATCCTCGGCGCCGGCGCGCTGGCATGGGCCTCCCAGCGGGGGGCGCAGGCCTCCGGCAGCACAGCGACGGTGGTCCCCTTCGATCCGAAGCGGCAGCCGCGCAGCCGCCCGGAGCGCGAGGGCCCCAGGCGACCCCCGACCACCAAGCCGCCGATGTCGGCGTGGCAGATCGGACCCATGCTCCCCCGGGAGGCGGAGCAGATCGCGGCGCACATCCGGGAGCAGGCCCAGCTCGACCCCGACTCCTGGCACCACCGGGTCGAGACGCCCAGCCGGGGTGGCCGAGCCATCGTGCTGTTCATCGCTCGGCGAGCCTACCCTGGGGCCACCCGGATCGACCTCAACACCGACTTCTCTCGCGGCTCACGCGCGATGGGCGACGAGGACGACCCCTCCCCATCAGGGCAGCGGCTCCGTGAGCAGCAGCATGTCCGGCGGGCGCCGGCGAGATCCCAGCTCCCATTCGCCGCGTGGGTCGACGAGACCGAGAACCTGCGGGGCGCGCCGCTCGTCGAGGGAGATCCCTGGAGGCCGGTGGTCGACGCCAGCGAGTCCATGACCTGGTACGACCTGTGGCTCACTGGGGTGCCTCCCGACGAGGCCGCGCGAAGGTAGCGGCACCCGAACACAGAACCCCCTCCCACCGTGACCTTTGGCGAGAGGGGGCCGACTGCTGCTGCTGTCTGAAATCGAGCGGGGCGCCCGCGCTCTGCGACATGAATCGCACGACCTCCAGAGCTCACGGGAGAGGTGTGATGGGCGCCCCGCTGTCCCGCACAGGTTACCCTTGCGGAGATCCAAGCGCAAGGAAGGGGTCCCGATGCCGCTCTACGACTACCGATGCAACGACTGTGGGAACGAGGAGCGAGACGCCATCGTCAAGCTCAGTGACCGCGACTCTCGGGAGTGTCCCCGGTGTGAGCACCGCCCCGTCATGGAGCGGCTGATGGGGCTCCCCGCCCGGGGTGTCATCGCTGGTGGTGGCGCCGCGGACCTCGCCGGGAGGCGCCCCAGGCGGCCGAGCAGCCGCGGCTTCGGGGACATCCCCACCGCCGGGAGGGACGGGTCCATCTACAGCGGCGGGCGGAAGGTGATCAACGCCGACGGGTCGAAGGCCTGAGCCGGTCCACGCGGCGCCTCCACCACAGCCGGTCCAGGCCGGGGCGCGAGCCCACCCTCGGGGCGAGTTGGTCCGCCACGAGGTTGGCCAGGTGCTCCTCGGGCCACGCCTCGTGCGCCTTGTCGTTGGTGAGGTAGCCGGCCGGCTTCGGGACGGACCTGAGCGCCTGGTCCAGGAGGGGCTCCTGGTTCACGGCGAAGTGCGCGAGCTCGTGGAGCAGGAGCCAGGTGAGGCTGGCCCGGGTCTCGGTCCGGTCCGCGAGCAGGCGGACGTGGTTGCCCCGGGTGAACGCCCGGAAGGCATAGGTGCCCGGGAAGGGGCTCCTGCCGAAGTCGCGACGCCAGAGCTGCTGGACGGCCTCTCTCGGCACCACCTCGATGAGCACCGGGGCGGTCAGCATCCTCGAGATCTCCTCCAGGGCTGGCAGAGCCAGGCACACCCCAACCCCTGGCCACTCGCGCAAGCGCAGCAGGCCATTGGATGAGGTCCACCTATGACGATAGGGGGCTGGGGCCAGACGACGCATCCAATCTCCGAGAGATCTTCATGTCCCAGAGTACCCCCGACGACACCCCGGCACCCGCCCCGGCGGCCCAGATCCAGGTCTCGGCCTACATGCTGCAGACCATGAACATCCAGGTCTCCGACCCGATCGAGGGGATCGAGGCCTCCCAGCGGGGGGTCCCCGGGGGGACGCGGTACATCCAGCTCCTCGCGATCCTCCCCCCTGGGCTCATCGCCGAGGAGAAGATGAACAGCCTGCTGATGTCGAGCGGGATCGCCAAGAACCCCCTCGACGGGGCCGTGGTCCGGCCGCCCCAGCTCGAGCTCGTGATCCGCGTCGACCGGCTCACCCCGGAGGCCCGCGAGCAGCTCGCTGCGGTCATGGCAGGCGGGCACCCGGAGGAGGAGGCCGGAGAGGTCCTGCCCCCGCTCCCCGACCTCCTGGGCGCGCGGGGAGCCTGAGATCTCCAGCGCACCCCCAGCCGAGACCCCGGCACGCATCATCCACGACGCGCTGGAGCGGCACGGCTACATCGAGTCCCCCCGAGATCTCGCGGGCATCATAGGGGTCTCCGAGGGGACCATGTGGAGCTACCTGCTCCCCCCCGAGGATGAGCGCAGGCTGCGCCCGCGGCCCCAGACCCTCCACCGGTGGGCTGGGGCCATCGCCAGCCACACGCGGCTCCAGATCAGCGTCGTACTCCCCCCGCGCACCGCCGCCTGCATCCACGTCCAGGGGCGAGACCACCAGGGCTTCGCCATCACCCCCTACACCCTCACCTCGACGCTCCAGGCCCCCGGGAAGATCAAGAGGAAGCGCAACAAGGTAAACAAGAAGGTTGACCAGGGCACGCTCGACGGGTAAAGATCTGCCCAAACAGGGAGTGCACATGGAACGTCCGAAGCTCAGGCTCATCTCCGGCGACCTGCCGCCGGAGACCCATGGCAGGAAGAAGTCCGCCCGGGTGATCGCTGGCGACACCCTCGCCGGGCTCGAGATCGAGATCACCCGAGACGGCGCCGCCAAACTCTACAAGCGCCTGTCCGCACAGCAGAGCGTCCACCTCATCCTGGTGACCCGGGACCCCGAGACCGGGGACCTGGAGGCCACCCGGCGCCACCGCGAGTTCGCGGACCAGTTCTTCGACCTCTGGAGCATGGCCACCCGTGAGCTTGGGTGCTCGGTGGGAGATCTCGTCTTCACCGCCTTCGATCTCGCGGGCAAGACCGAGGGCCCCTCGATGACCTACACCGGGACGCAGCTCTGGCTGCGCTGGGCCTGGAATGAGGCGGCGGCATCCAGGGACGCGGGAGGTGCGCGATGAGCTTCCGCTACGAGCGCCCCCAGGGCGGCGGGCTCATCTGGGTGACCCCGAACGGGAGGATCCCCCTGGAGGGCTCCCGCCTCTCCATCGTGATGCACCCGCCCGACCCGGATGTCGGGATGGCCACGCTCATCAAGCACGGGTCGATCCCGGACATCAACCTGTGGATCTCCAGGTTCGCCGAGAGGACGAAGATGGTGTCCAGCGGGCACCAGACCGACCGGATGGGCGTCCAGATCTCCCGGTACACGAGCCTGCTCGGGCCCGTCATCCGCGCCGACGGTGCGCTCGACATCGAGGAGATCAACCGGGCCATCACCTGCACCGGCTACTGGCCGACCTTCATGCGTGACGCCCCGTGAGCGGCGTCGAGCAGATCGCATGCCCCCAGGGGTACCGGGGCGCACTGCCGTGCCCGGGCTGCACCTGCAGCATCCAGAACAGCGAGCCTCCGCCCCTCTGCGGGACCGACGGGATGATGCCCTGCTCCGGCTGCTCTGGGGAGTGCCCCTTCCGAGAGCATCGCGCAGAGATGGATCGCGCGCACCACTCTGGCCGGTGGGACAACGGCGACCCCGCGGACAACCCGTGGGGAGGCCCCATGGCCACCGAGGCCCCCGCCGCCATCGGCGGGGACCTGCAGTACGACGCCTTCACCGATGACTACGACGACCCCTCGTGGGGAGACGCCCCTCCCCCTGTTGACGAGATGCCCCCTCCCGTCGATTGGGGAGACGACGCCGGGTGGGACGACCCCGACCAGCCGCTCCTCGACCCATCCCTCGATCCCCTGGAGGGCCTGAACCCGGACCAGGTGGAGGTCGCCACGCATATCGACGGGCCCTGCGGGGTCTTCGCCGGTGCTGGCTCCGGCAAGACCCGCTCGGTCATCGCGCGGATCGTGTACCTCGTCGCGGTCCAGAAGATCGATCCCGAGATGATCCTCGCGATCACCTTCACCCGGAAGGCCGCCAACGAGATGAGGGAGCGCATCGGACGCTACCTCCACCCCGAGGTCACCAAGAAGATCCGGATCCAGACCTACCACTCCTGCGCGCTGCGCATCCTGCGGTCCAGCTCCGGGGACCTCGACCTCCCCGGCCGGTTCAGCATGTGGGACGAGAATGCCGCGCGCCGCCGGATGCGCGACATCATCACGGACATCATCGAGAAGAGCGACCGCCCCGACGAGCGACGGGACTACACCGCCGCGGACCTGCTCGAGGAGGTCTCCAAGCACAAGGAGACGTGGACCCCGGAGCGAGCGGAGGGCATCACCCCGCAGAAAGACTCATCCAGCGAGACCCGCAGGGTCCTCCAGGAGCTGTTCGACCAGGAAACCGATCGAAACAGCTCCAGGGTGAGCGGCATCATCCAGAGGCGCACGGGCCGCACCGTCAAGGAGGAGAGCTACGCCGCAGCGGAGATGCAGCTCGACGAGATGGGCAGGGCCCAGAGGACCTACGAGAACCTCAAGCGGACGAGCCAGGCCGTGGACTTCGCTGACCTCATCTACCTCGTGGTCAGCCGATGCCACCACAGGGAGGAGGCCTCGACGCGCATCGGGACGCGCTGGTCCCACGTCATCGTCGACGAGTACCAGGACTCCAACGACCTCCAGGAGTCCTTCATCCGGCTGCTCGCTGGGGCGAACCCCAACGTCATGGTGGTCGGCGACGACGACCAGTCCATCTACGGGTGGCGAGGGGCTCGGGTCACGCTCATCACCACCTTCGTCGACCGGTGGAAGGCCCGGGCCATCTTCCTGGGCCAGAACTACCGGTCCTGGAGCTCCATCGTCCAGACGGCGGACTCCGTCATCCGCAACAACGACGACCGGGTGGACAAGGAGCTCTGGAGCGAGCGGGGGGAGGGCGGCGGCGTCTACCACGCGAGCGCGGCGACCTCGCAGGACGAGACCTACCGCATCGGGCGGGCTGTGTCCGCCTGGGTCCTGGATGGGCCATGGGAGCCCCGAGACATCGCCATCCTGGTCCGCAAGAGGCGCACCCTCCGCTTCATCTCCGCCGAGCTGCAGAAGATCGGGGTGCCCTACGTCGCTGTGGGCACCAAGCCCTGGTGGCAGACCCAGGACGTGCAGCTCGTGCTGTCCTGGCTCCAGATCGTGGCCAACCCCACCGACCTCGACAGCGCGGCCCACATCCTGTCCTCGTGGCCCCGGCTGGGGCCTGCGACCATCCAGGCATGGCGAGGGTTCATCACCGGAGGCCAGGGCGTGCCCATGCTCGGTGAGCCCCTCCTCGCGGTCCTGGGGACCCCGCGCCGCGGCCCGAAGACCAAGGTCGGGCAGGAGATCTCCCGGTGCAGCGGGCTGTACTCCCTCCTCAGCGACAAGGCCTCGGCCGGCGCCGTCGCCTCCGAGTTGATCCAGATCGTGCTGACCGAGTGCGGCGTCAGCGCCGACATCAAGCGACTCAAGGAGGGCATCCCCTCCGCTGTCCAGCAGGCCGAGGACCGCCTCACCAGCCTCGAGCCCTTCCAGGCCGAGGCCGCAAAGCACAAAGCCCCCGGCGCCAGCGGCATCCTGTCGCTCATCGACGAGATCACGACCCAGGCCCAGTCCTTGGAGGAGGACAACAACGCCGTGACGGTCAGCACCATCCACGGCTCCAAGGGTCTGGAGTGGCCCCTGGTCATCGGGGCCTCCCTGGTCGACGGGGAGATCCCCACCCCCAGCGCGCCCATCAATGAGGAGCGCAGGCTCTTCTACGTCATGGCGACGCGGGCCCGGGACTACCTCGTCATGTCGTCGTACTGGAGCGTCCGGTTCCCGAGCCCCGAGCCCGTCGCTGCCAGCCCCTTCATCGAGG
>Ga0233414_10000203_pt1 | contig 25549 bp, 4 predicted proteins | sample Na_anoxic_10_MG_FD_189020 | JGI IMG/M metagenome (GOLD analysis project Ga0233414, IMG submission 189020) | Seawater microbial communities from Saanich Inlet, British Columbia, Canada - Na_anoxic_10_MG | ecosystem: Environmental > Aquatic > Marine > Inlet | place: Canada: British Columbia... | reverse complement strand
AAAGCACCATCAAGAAAAGGGGTAAGATTAAACTATGATGAAGAAGGTAATGTAATTGGTGAGTCATCACACATAATGAAAACTGAAACATTAGATGGTATTCATTGGTTTTCTTTTCCTACATTATTTCAAAATGAAGATGGATCTTGGTTAGACATGTCAGAAGAATCAGATAAAGATTGGAGACCTGCAATGTTAGAAGCTAAAAAAAGAGGAGAGTTGATTCATTTTGGTGCTGATAAAGAAGAAGCATTAGCTTTTGGAGAAGGCTCTTGGAAAGATTTAGACTATGAAGAACTTGAATTAACAGACGAAGAGATAGAAGAATATAGAAGAGGAGGTCATGTTGTTAAAGAATTACCTAAAGCTCAAAAGGGAACAATTAAGAAAGGTGTACGAGCTTTAAAATCAGCAGGTATAGATGCTAAAAATACAATTAAAAATGTTCCTAGTAATGTAAAAACTATTATTAAACCAATTAAAAATATTTTTGAAACTGTTTTAGATGTAAAACAAAATATCACAGAAACTGCTAATGATTTATATGGTGGTTCTCAAGGTTATAAAAATATAGGTGAAACTTATTATAACAAAAAGTACCCTGAAGGTATATTTAATATCAATGAAGTAAAAGATATTCCTATTATTGAAGAACTTGTATCTGTAAATCCTTTAGATTATACTTATGATAAATTATCAGATTTGCCAAAAGTTTGTGATACTGATGAATGTGCTTCTGCAATTACATTAAATGCTTTAAAAACACAAGGTTCAAATATTTTAGAAAGTTTTAATTTAAGAGGGTCAGCTTGGGCTATGCTTAACAATGTAGTAGAAAGAGGAGCAGAAAAAATAACTGATATTTTTGATCTTGAAGACATACCAAAAAAGTATGATTTAGTAAAAATTAAATCGTTTATAAAAGAAAAAGCATTAAATAGTAACCACGTTGAAAAATTAAATAATAATTTAGAAGCTAGTGATTTAGTTACTCTTTATTGGCCTAAGAGTTCTAATTATAAAAAAGCTTTTAATGAAAGTGATGGAAAAGCTCTGAATACACATATTGGAGAAATAATTGTTGTTGATGATGAACGTTATATAAGAGATAATGTTCATGGTGATTGGAATTATAGAAAACTAGAAGATGTTTTACAAAATAAAGATAAAGATGGTGTATTAATAACTGGTGCAGCTCATCTTAAAAAAGAAGTAAATATATCTGATATGAATAATATTGGTATATCTCCTGTAACAAATCATGAAGATAATCCTAAGTTTGATATTATATATAATAATGCAGCATACAGAGCTATGTCTATTATAAAAAATAATAAAACACAATTAACAACTTTATATGATTTAAATGATGAGCAATTTAATACCATAACAGGACTTACACATGCTATAATGTATAAAGATACAAAACTAGGAGTAACTGAAAATAATCCAGAATATAATTTTACATCTGGTAGAAGTTCTTTAGGAAAGATAGCACACACTGGTAAAAAAGCATTAGAATATTTAGGGTTAACTGATGAAGAATCTGTAGGGTTAGGTAATGTAAAAATTAAAGATTCTTTTTCTGAAGAGGAATTAATAGAAAGAGGGTATGATAAAATATTAGAAGATAGAGAACTTAAAGAATCCCCTGAATTTTCTGGTATAGTTACATTTGAAAAGGTAGCTAAAAATTATAAAAAAGTAAAAGAATTACTTAGTACTTTACCTATAGAAATTAAAGAAGACAAAGATCTTATAAATTCTTTAGTTGCTATTTCTCATAATCAAGGGTTTGATAAAATACAAGAAAATATAAAAAAATATCTAGAAAATAAAGATAAAGATGAGTTACTACAATATAAACAATTTTCTTATCCAAATATTGTTAACTCTGTAATGGAATACTCTAATTATAATATGAAAAATGGAGGTATTATAAAAAATAGTGATTGGAATTTTAAAAAAGGAGGAGAATTACCTAAAGCTCAAAATGCAGGAGAAGTTCCTACTAGATCTGATAGCCTATTTTTACTTAACAATAATAAAATAATTAATGATTTAAAAAATGATGGTTATCTAATATCAAATAATGTTACTTATGAACCTTCAGAAAATAACACTACTAAAGATATAAATGCATTCTTAAAACTAAAACAAGCAGGAATTGATGATGGCAATTATGTTCCTATGTTTAAAAGTGATCAATCAGATATAGGTTTAAATAACTGGCCTAAAAAATTTAAAACCATTGTAGGATCAAGAATAAATTCTATAAAAGGAGAAATAAGTAAAGAAGAAAATGGATCTGCCCGTAAAAGTGAAAGTAAAAAAGGAAGTTTTAATGATTATTGGAAAACAAAAGGAGATTTTGTTGGAACATCAGATTGGTTAGCTGGTGGAGGAGATGATTTAGGATATCCTATACAATATTTACATCCTCAAATAGCTCCAAATTTTCAATCAGATTTTTATCATAACACTAGTACACCTGGAGGATTACCTGCTCCTTCAAGTGAGAAACCAACTATCATGTCTTATGGTTATGATGATTTAGCAATTACTCCTTGGGATATGTTATCAGATGATCAAAAAAAACTTAGAGTAAATAAATATGGTATATCAGGAACTCCATATAAAAATATTGATGAAGCCTTTTTAAGTGTTAATAAGCCTACTTCTTATGGAATCATAAAACAACCTTCATATGCAGATGCATATAAAAATGTAGATAAAAAGAAATATCCTACATTAGAAAGTTTTATAGAAGAGGCAGAAAATTATAAAAAATATGGTTCAAATACAAAACCTGAATCAAAATCTAAAGAAACAAAAGTTTTAAAATCTAAAGCTGAAGAAAAGAAATTAAAAAAACCAATAACTAAAAAAGAAGTTATAAAAAAACCAGAAATACCAAAAGGATATGCTTTGTCTAAAGGTTATCAAAGAGATGGTGTTTCATATGGAGATATGTGGCATGATACAGAAAGTACACGTCCAGCTATTTCTGTAGGTCCTACAATGGATGATTATTATAGTAAGTATCCTAAAAGTTCTGATATTGCAATTGATGATGAAGATTTTCAATCAGGAGGAGAATTACCAAGTGCACAATATGGTAAAGTACTTAAAAATTTATTTAAAATTCCTAATAAGTTTAATCCTGCAACTTATAGACAAGGTTTAATAAACGCACCATTAAATGTAAATACAAGAAAGTTATTAGAATCACAATATGGTTTAAGAAATGATATGTATCGTACTGTAAATATTGATGATAAAATATTAAATAATGAAAAATTAAGAGAATCTGCAAAATTTGCAGGATTTAATCCAGATAGAAAAATAGATATGGCTGCGTATTTAGGTATAACACCTACTGGTGGTAGTGGTAGACGCACTGGTTATGAAAATTTTATGAATGACAATCAAGATATATTATATTATGGTAATTATCCAATGGTTACATATAATAGGTATAATGACGGGAATGATAAAAATTCTTTTGTTGTTAAAACTAAAGCTTTTTTTGATGAAATAAATGACTTATCAAATGAAGAAATGGCAACTAGAATAAAATTGTTAGATGCTAATTTTTCTCATGATCCAAGCAGAAATATATTTGATACTAACAAAAATAATAGTTTAAATAATCTTCCTCATGGTTCTATAATAAATACTAATAGCATTAATGTTCCAAACTTGACACAAACTTCTTTAATATTTGGAGAAAAATATATTCCAGCTAGAGATTTTAATTCTGTTATTTCAGGAGAAGATTTAAGAGAAATGTTTAAATTAAATAATTTATCAAAATATGATAAATTTAAACATGGAGGTCCACATGATCCTCCTTATACTAATTTACCTGAAGTAGAAATAAATTCTGGTCCTACACCTACTTATGTATCAAGTCCTGATGACCCTAGATATCAAAAGTATTTACAGCATAAAAAATTATATGATGAATTAAATACTAATAGGCTTACTGGGATAGCAAAGTCGAACAAATCGAGTTTAGCTTCAATAAAAAGAAGTATAAAAAATATTGAAGATTTAAAAGAAAATCAAACTTTAGATGAAGACCAACTTAATGATTTAAAATATTTTCGTCAAAAAGCAAAAGACATAGAGAGTGGTAATTTTCATAACACTTTTAGAAATTTATCAGATATACAAGATGCTGGATATACCTTTGGTGTCAGGGGTAAATCTAAAGAGTACCTGGATAGAATTAATGAATTAGGTCTAGAGAGTAATTGGTTAGCTAAAGGAAGTGATGATGCTAGATTAATAAATGGAGCTTATTATCTACCAACAATTAATCCACCTACTCAAGAATTTATTTATGATGAAACAGAAGCTATACCTTTAAGAGCAGAAGAAGCATTTGCAAAGAAACAAGCATTAGAACAACAGCTACAACAGGAACAGCCTTTAAATAAGCCTACTGTAACTCCTGAGCCTCAAGGTATTTATGGACAGCCTTACTGGAGCCAGAGAGACGCAATGCCTGAAGAAGTAAAAAAACCAGTAGCAAAAGAAAGAAGATTAACACCTATGACTTTTCAATACGGAGGAGATTTGCCTAAAGCACAATTTGGTTTAGGTAAATTAGTTAAATATCTTAAACCAAATTCTACAGCATTTAGCAAAATTATAAATAAAAGTATTACACCTATAGGTTATGACCCTTTTACTGTAGCAGCAGCACCATTAGAATTGCTTACACCAAAATCATTAAAATATGTACCAAAAACTTTTGCTACTAAAAATAGATTTGATGCGTGGAAAGTATATAATGGTTTAAAACCTGATTTTAATACTTTTTCAAAAAATACAGATGGAACATTAGCTGTAAATAATTTTAGATTAGGGTTAGATGATTTAAAAAAAATAATTTCTAATCCTAAAAAATCATTTGGTACTATGGAAATAGAACCTGAATTTAATTTTGGTGCTGTTCATGGTAATGGATGGATTACAAAAGGAAAAGATAAACTAGGAAAGTTTATTGATTTTACAGATACATGGGATTTACAACCATTTAAAAACTTTAAAATATTACCTAAAAAAGCTAGAAACTTTGAAGTATCTTCTTTAACTAGTGGAAAACCATTTGATTTAAAAAATAGAATATACTACGATAATTCAGGTAACTTTTTTGATCATAATAAAAATAAACTTATTGAGGAAGTTCAACATTTTCCTATAGGTCAAGTAAAAAGAAATAAAGCAGTAGATTTAAAAATGCTTAGTACACCAAATATTGCTGGTGTAAAACAAATGGATGTTCTTCATGATTGGGATAAAGCAAGTAATCAAAAGTTTCTTAAAGGTACTGTTACAGCAGCTGCATCAATGTTTTCTTTTATAGGTTATTTAGAGTATTTAAAACAAAAAGAAAATGAAGAATATTTATTAAATAATAAACAAAATAAAGAGTTAATACCTGCTATAGAAAATAAATTAGAAAAAAAGAAAGCAGGTGGTGAACTACCTACAGCACAATATGGTAAATTTTTATCAAGGTTAAATAAAAACTTAGGAGCAACTCTTCAAAATAAAGTTCTTAAAAAGTTTGATATTAATGACTTTAGAAATTATAGTGATGACTTTTATAAAAATCTTATTAATAGTTCAAATGAAAAATTAACACAAGGATTAGGAATAAAGAAACTTCCTATGAATATTAAACTAGAACATCCTGGAAAATCTGGAGGATTAATTAATGTTACAATGTCTGATAATAATTCACCTTTCATTAAAACAGGAGAATTAATTTTAGCACCTGTTCATTCATCACATGATTTTCCAAATCTTCAGCAAAGAACTGCAACTAATATTTTATTAAATCAAAAAGGTCCTGAAATATTTGGTATACCAAAATTTAAAGTAGATAATAAAAGTTATTTTTTTAGAAATCAAAGTGGTTTGAGTGAATCTGAAAAAAGATTACTTGATGATTATAGTAGAATTCCAACGTTAGAAACACACGCAACATTTGACAAAGATAAATTTATAGATTTTGGAAATAGAGGTTTAAGAAAAGAATGGGATGCTCCATTTGGAAGTTATGACGAAAATCATTTTTATCATGGTGGAAATGATATATTAAAAGGTCAAGGTTTATCAGGTGAAATTAATGAAGCAATAAATCAAGCTATGAAAGAAAGAGGGATGAGTTTATTTAGTGGTACAACTTCACACTCTACTGAAGGTGGAGATAGATATGCTAACTTATTACAAAAAGGTTTAGTTGATCCAATTACAAATATACCTGAAATAAATTTACATCTTGATAGATTAAAAAAAGATCCTAATACTATAGAAAATTTAAGTCAGTATATAGTAGATAATGATGTAACATTTAAATATAAAAAAGAAGGTGGTGAATATATGGATCTTGATCTTACTGAAGAACAAATCCAGAATTTCAAAGATGGTGGATTTGTAGTAAAAAATTTACCAAAAGCTCAATTTGGAGACTTGCTTCCTAAATTTATAAAAGGTATAACTCCAAAAATTCCTAAAGCACATCAATTTAATATTGGAAAAGACTTACGTAAATTTTATGGTTTTGAAGATAATTTATATACCACATTATTTAATATGGGTAAAGATCCAGGAATGCCTGATTTTAGTTCTTATGATGCTATGGGTTGGAATGCTAATCTTGATAATGTAGATTTTGGTTCAATTGATTCAGGTGATGAAATAATTAATATTGGAGATGACTTATATAAAATGTCTGATTTTGCGTTTAAAGATTTAAATAATAGATTAAAAAATCTTGGTTATTCTGAAGAAGATGTAGCAAAACATTTAAATAAAAGTATAGGTTTAAGAAAATCTGGAGAACTTTATGCTCCTAAATTTAACATGTTACGTAAAACAACAGATGCACCATCTTCTAATTGGTTTTTTACTCATGGTTCTGCTCCTCATATGACACCTGGTGTTTATAGAGGAGATCAGTTAAAATCACATATGAATATACTTGGTGATATAAAACAAGCCAAACCTATTGATTTAGATGGAACTTTAAATATGAAGTTAAGAGATTTATCTGATAAAATAAATGTAAAAGGAGATTTTGGTATACCAGGAGCATTTTCTGGAAAAGATTATTTGTGGAAAAAGTTTTTATCAGATAATGCAGCAAAAATAAAAGAAGATACTGGTATTCCAGATTTATCAAATGACTTGCTTAAACAATGGCAAAATAAAGTATCTAAAACTTATGATGTTTTAAATGCTAGTCAAAAAGAATTAATGCATAAACAAAGATCTACTCCTTTCCGTGAAGCAGGTTATGAACCAATGAATAAACAATTGATGCAAACTCTTAGTGGGGAGTTTATTGAAAATAAAGAAGGTGGTTCAGTAAATAAATTTCAAGATGGTGGAACTAATAAGAAATCTGAATCAAAAATAATTGGTACAAGTACATATAAAGGTAAACCAATAGGAGAATATTCAGGTACATGGGAACAAGCATTTACAAAAGCAAGAGAAGACTTTCAACAAGGTTTATTAGGTGATGTACCAGTTATTTTATGGAATGGTAAACCTATGGATATTCATAAAGCTTCTGAAAAAGGAGAATGGTCAGATGGTACACCTTATGTACCTGGATATTCAAAAGAATTTTTAGATGCACATCCAGAATTTGTAGAACAATTAAAAGAGTATAGAAACTTTTCAGATGAAGAATTAAAAAAATATAATATAGATTCTGAAGAAAGTCAGAAAAAACGTGAAGAAGTTGAAACGTTTATGAAAGATAAACCTGAATTTGCTCAATACTTTAAAAATAAAAAAGCATTAAAAGATAATCCAGATTTATTTAACGATGAAGAAAAATATAATATCAATCAACAAAATCAAGAAGTATTTCAAAATGCATATAAAGAACATTATTCAAATGTTACAGGTTTTGAAACAAGAAAAAAGACTTTAGATGATGCAAAAAAAATATATAATGATCCTTCAAATGTTAAACATATAAATTCATATAATTCATACGCTAGTCAAGAACAACCATTGGGGATGTCTGAAACAACACAAATGTTTTCAGGTCCTGAAAATATTCAAGGATTCATAATGCCGCCAGATCCTAATCAAAATGTTACAATGAATGACATACATAATAGTGGTTATAGTAATGCTGATGAAAATACTTATTCTAACTATTTTACTATACCTCAATTAAAAAATATTTTGAAAGATGATCATTCAGAACAAATATCTTCTAACCCATTAAATAATAAGTATGATAAAGAGTTGATCAAAGGTCTAGATGAATCAATGGGTCAAATTCCTTTTGAAAATAAAATAATGTTAGATTATTATAAGAAAAATTTATTACCAGAAGATTATGATAATTTAGTTAGAGGTGGTTTAGATAATATGGCATCAGTTATGGAAACTGAGTTTAAGCCTATGATAGATAATATGCATAAAGAAAGAGTTGAAAATTATAAAGATGCTCAAGACGTTGGTGCAATGGATTACATTGATTTTGCTATATCTGATCCATTTAGAAATTTATTAGGAATGAATGTTTCAGATACTTACAGAAATAAATCATTAGGAGAAAGAGCAAGAGCATATAAAATGGCTAATGCAATGGACAACCTTGATGAGGTAAGAGGAGATACTTGGGGAATGGCTACACCATTAAATTTTGCACATTGGTTTGGACCTACTAATCGTCTACCTATGGCAAATCTTATAGGACAATCAGCATATAATATTGGCACTGAACATTTACCAAACTTATACAATGAAGGAACAACTGATTGGGGAAGCTTAGCAGGAGATGCAATAATTGTAGGTCTACCTGCTCTTAGTAAATTGTTTAAGAGAGGTTTAAAAGCTCCTTTTAAGAAAGATTTTTGGAAAGGTTCACAAAATATAAGGCATAATTTTAATCCTAGTAATTATAATATTGGTTATAAAAAACCTTTAACAGGAAATCAAACTTTATCTTTATCTGAAAAATGGAAATATAATCCTAATAATCCTATTGATAAGATTAATATGCCTACTATAAAAAAACCAATATTAGATAACAAGTATTTTCATTTATCAAAGCAAGTTCCTAATTATAGTAAATCTTCTACAAAGGGTTTTGGTTTTAAGTCTGGTGGAGAATATGAATTAACTGATTCACAAATAAAAAAATTAGAACAACAAGGATACGAAATAGAATATATGTAAACTTTTAAAGTTTAAATGTTTTAAGAAAAATTTCGTATATTATATATATAGTTTAAATCATGAGCAAAACAAGAAAAGTTAGAGTATACAAAAAAGGTGGTTCACCTCCAATTGAATTTTCTAAAAGAGATAAAAGAAGATTAGAAAAAGGTAAGTTTGTAAATATGCTTAAGTATCCTACTAAGTATAATCAACCACATGATACACATGTATATAGTTTATCACAACTGAATACTACTGATGGTATAGATGGTTTTAATGATTCTTACACAAATCAAGGAGTACAAAAAAATACGTTTCCTGATGGATCATCTAATGCTCAATATTATGGTGTTAAAGATGGGAAAGATTATTATTATAATACAGATAATGATTATGCTATGTATGGTGATCAAAGAATAGATCCAAATATAAATCTAAACGAAGCTATAGCAAAGTTATCAGGTTATAAACAAAAACGTGGTGGAAACATTTTTCAACAAGGAGGTCCTCAAGAACAAATGATGCAACAACCTGGTCAAGAACAGATGATGCAAGGACAATCTCAACAACCTCAAATGAGTGAGGAAGAAGCTCAACAACAACAGCAGCAACAAGAAATCATGATGCAAGTTGCTCAATTGCTTCAACAAGGTACAAAACCTGAAAAGATAATAAAGACTTTAGTAAAAGAATTAGAATTAGAAGAAGCACAAGCTATACAAATTGTTCAACAGACAGTTGAGATGATAAAACAACAAGCTCAACAAATGGATCCTTCAATTCAACAACAACAGCCAATGATGGAAGAAGGTGGTAATGCTTTTATGCCTAATGAAGAAGAGAAAAATTATTTTGAGCAAAAATCAGCTGATTTTGTAGGATTAGTTAATAAAACATCTGATATAGCAAATATTAAAAATGATTTAGAACAAATTGGTTTATCACCAAAACAAATAAAAAAAGGATTTAATACTGGTGGAGCCCCTGGTCCAGGTGTTCATTATAATGATTTTAGAACAGAAGATTACGGATATAAAGGAAATCCCTTTGCTTCATTATATGAGGGTCAAATTAATAAGTCTCAAGATAAGTTATATGATGATATAGATAGTGTAAGAGGTTTTGTTAAAAACATGTTTAATACTCCAAAGCAAGGAGTGGATGCTCAAGGAAACAAAGGTTTATATAAAGAAAATGTAGCTGGATGGAATGGATACAGCAACAATGTAGCACCTGGTACTACATATGGAGTAGATTCTCAAGGAAACGAGGCTTCATATGCTCCAGGAGCTAATCCATATATGAAAGATGGTGGTCTTAATATACCAACTACTTTTGATGAAATAATAGGACAAGCAGCAACTTCAAGATCTACATATGGACCTGATAAAATAAATTTAGGATATTCAACTGATGTTGATAATTTAAAAATAGATCTTGAATTATTAAAGAAACAAGCTGAAGATCCTAATTACGTGACAACTCCTGGAACTCTTTCACCAACGCAAATTCTTGAAGAATATAAAAAGGCAAACTTTAAACAAGGTGATAACGCGTCAACTTATTGGGGAACAGAAGTAAATGAAAATGATGGAAAAATATATGAATCTTCATATCACCCTCTTCATGACAACACTAAAGCCCTACATAATGAAGCTGCAGCATGGGAAAACTTAATACCATTTAAAAAATCAAAAAAAGGAAAAGTTAAAAGTCCTGGCAAAGTTCCATTCATATTTCAAGGTGGTGGTGGAAACTCAATAAAACCTATTATTAATTATGCTCTTAGATCAAATAAAAGATGGCCACGTAATAAGTTTATGTCACCTAAAGGTAACTATAATTTATCTTTACAAGGTTTAAAAGAAGGTGTAAATGTTCCATTAGGTGATATTAGTATTGTTGATGATGTTATAGAAGGATTAAATATTAATGAAGGTTTAGAAGGTATTGGGATTGGAAATTTATTAATGAATGCTGCTGCTCAACAAAAAAATATTGGTGTAGGATTACGTCCTAGTGAGTTTGAAGCTTATACAAATGATTTAGAAAAACTTTATAAATCTAAAATAAATCCTAAAGCACCCACACACTTAAGAAGATTTGATCATACAATTGAAAGCCAAGGAACATTTGCTGAACAAATAAGATTAAATAATTTATCTAAAGCTGGTTTAACAAATCTTAAAAGAACTGTTAATTTATTAAAAGAAGAAGGAATAACTTTATCTGAGGGTGATAAATATATATTAAATAATATAACAGCTGAAGCAGAAAAATTTACTTATTCAAAATCTTCTAATATATTTGATTCAATTGAAAAAATTGAAAATCCAATTGTAAAGAAAAAAATTGGAGAACAAATTAAAAATATAATGTGGTATAAGAAATGGCCTTTATGGGCAGCTGGTGCAACAGGAGTTGGAGCAGGTGCTTACGCATTATGGCCTGATGGGGAAAGTGAAGAAGATGCTGCAAAAAGAGAGGAATTAAAAAGATTAGAACATGATATTATGTATTCACCATATGATCCAAATAGTCCTTTTAATGTTGATACTCTACCTGATGGTACAATAACAAATTTTCCTGTTAGACAAAAAAGTTATTATCAAGATGGTGGACCATGGGGAACTTATCCAGTTGCAAAACCTACTGGAATTTATCAAAGTATAGATGAACAAGATGGATACATGCAAGCTAGAGATTTTCAAGATGCATTAGATGAAGATTCTAAATTATTAGAAATTTATCCAGAATGGGAACAAGAAGGACAAATAGGAATAACACCTGGTCCATATGTAGATAAAGGATTATTTAATAACAAAAGACAATTTAATTTTCAAATGGATGCACGTGATGCTGAAGGAAATGTTTTAACTGATGTTAGTCCTGAATTTGGTTCAACAACATTGAAAAAAGATAGATCTGCAACAAGAGCTGCAAAAAAAGGATGGAGACAAGGAAAAAGAGATTGGAGAAAAGAACAAAGAGCAGAGCATGGTTCTAGATGGTCTAATTTATCAGGACATGAAAAAGCTAATACAGCATTAGCAGGATTAACAACATTAGATATGCTTACAGGTGCTAAAGATAGAAAGCAACAACAAGATGATTTTTATGATCAATTTGATGCATCTAACATGTACATATCACAAGCAGCTGATAAAGGATTAGTAAAAGGACATCATCAAAATAAGGTTGGACCATCTGATTTAAACCCTTATGACACAGGAATGGGATCTTTTGGAAATTTTGGAAACATTTCAAAGTTTGGTGGAACAGTTGGTGATGAAGTATATATGGATGAAGATGAATTAAAAAACTTTTTAGACGGTGGAGGTCTAATAGAATATTTAGATTAAATTTACAATTATGCGTAAAGTAAGAATAAAAAGATTACCTAATAGAATTACAGATACTCAATTTGGACAAAAACCACTTGAAGTACATGATACATTAAGACCAGTTGATAGAGAATCTGCAAATCTTGAAGCAGAAAAAAATGAATATGTTGTTACTGATATGGAGGGTGATGGCATACCTGAAAATTATAGAGTTGGTGGAAGTAGACATTCTGAAGGAGGTACACCTTTAAATTTACCTGAAGACTCATTTATATTTTCAGATACAAGAGATTTATTAATTAAAGATAAAGATATCTTAAATGAATTTGGTATGCCTATTCCTAAGAAAGGAAAATCAAAATCATATACTCCAGCACAAATTGCAAAAAAATATAACCTAAACGATTATAAAGAAATTTTAAGAGATCCTATGTCTGACAAACTTCAGATAGATACAGCAGAAAAAATGATTACTAATCATACTCTTAAACTAGGTAAGTTAGCTTTAGTACAAGAATCAATGAAAGGTTTTCCTCAAGGTATACCTGCTATCTCTATGCCTTATTTACAATCTGCAGGTATTGATCCTGAACAAATAGTTCCACAAGAAGAACAAAATGACGGCCAAGAAATTGAAAGACAAATGGAAGAAGCTAAAAAAGGAGGTTCTATGTCTCAAATAAGAAAAAGACCAGGAATGTCTAATGCAGGTAAATATACTGGTGTTAAAGATTTTGCAGGACCTAATGGCACATATCCTATTAACACAATAGAAAGAGGAAGATCAGCTTTAAGATTAGCTCATAACTCATCATGTCCAGAATGTATAAAAAGAAAAGTTTATGCTAAATATCCTTCTTTAAAACAAGCACAACTTGGAGGGCCTTTTAATATTCCAGGAATGAATACAACTGGTGATGAGTGGATGGGTCAAGGTCATCATTTTAGTCGTCCAACTACTCCTGTTCAAGATAGTTTTGTACCTTATCAAGGACGTGTAGATTCACAAGGTAACTCTAGAGAATTATTAAATGAAGATATTATCAATAGATTTCAGAATAACATGCCAGTGACAACTGCATATCAAACTCCAGAATATGATACAATGTGGCAACTTCCTGAATTAGGGATAACGGAAAAGTTTAATAGTTGGAAAGATAATAGATCAAATAGAAGACAAGAAAGAAGAAATAACAGACAAAGAAGAAATTATGCTCCTCCTTCTTTTAGAGCAGCTTATGGTGGAAATATGGCAATGTCAAGAAGATTTCCAGGATTAAGTATTGCAGAACAAGGAGGACAAATGGGATATCCTGGTGAAGAGCATTCACAAATGATTGAACAAGAAACTCAACTAACTGAAAAACAACAAGAAGAAATGTTGTTAAATGAAATATATATAAAGTCTCAACAAGATCCTGATTTTGTTCAAAAACTTCCTCCACATCTTTTAGATAACTTACTTGGAGATAATCAAAGTTCTAATTCAGAGATGTATCAAAACGTAAATAATTTTGAAGATCCAAGATCATCATTTGATGCAGGAAGATCTATAAAAATGCCATATACAGATAATCCATTTGTTGATGCTCAAGAACAAGAACAAATGCAACAAGCAAAATTTGGTGGATTGCATAAAGCACAAAGAGGTTGGTTTAATAGAAAAGATCCATGGGCTAGACAAAATAAAGTTTATAATATAGAAAAAAGATTATCAAGACAAAATGAAAGACGTAGAGTACGTGATTATGCAAAACAGTTTGATAAAGATTATGATAAATCTAAAAGTGATTATGAATTATTTCATTTAAATAAGTTTAAGAAAAAAGGTTTAGAAGAAATAATAGGACCTGATGTACAACTTGATGAATCTATGCTAAATCAAATATTAAGTATGGATCCTAAAAAAGCAGCAAGGATGGCAAAGTTTCCTGAACTTAATAAGTTTAATAAATTATCTGGAGATCAGATATCAGAAATACAAAATGCATTTGGAAAATATATAGAAAATGTAGGTCCTTATTCAACTGAGAAATATTTTGAGAATATGTATAGAGGAAACGATATAGATCCACTAGCATATAATCCTGATGTATTAAAAAGTACAGAAGAACCTAATTTTGCAGACTATCAACAACAAGGTAGGTTTGCTAATCCAATGTATAAGTCTGCTAAAGCACGTTACTTGCATGATTACCCAAATCAAAAGTGGACAGACTTAGATGAAAATGATATAAGTAGATTGGTGCAACAAGAAGGAGATATAAGATTACCTGAACAAGGTGATTTAAAACATACAGATGACATAAAGAGAAGAGATATGAGAAAATATCTAAAATCAACAAATGTTAATGGTGATAGCAATTTAGATTTATTTGAAGATGATATTGAAGATTTTACAGCATTTCCTGATGCATGGCCATTTGCTGGTAAACCTTATCATAACTATGACTTTTCTACTGATGCAGGTTTTGAATCAGATACACGTAGAAAGTTCTATCCTAATCAATTTATTAACGATAAGTTAGATCAATTTAGAACTAATAGAGATGATAGAAGATCTAGAAATAATATGATTAAGGATCAAATGAGAAGTCAATGGTATCAAGGTAAAGAGGCGTTAGAAGGTACAACTGAAAGATATGGAGGTCCTACTTATCAATCAGGAGGTTCTATCTCAAGAGATACTGAAGTATATAATACAAAACAAGAAGCATTAGATGCATATACAGCTGCTAACGGTCAAGGAACATTTGTTTGGAAAGATGGTGACAAAATGAGACGTATAAAAAGTTTTGGTACTGAAAATGCAACTTATGAAAATGCAACTGCTGATGTAACTGCATTAGAAAAATTAAAGCATGCTAGAGATACACAAAATTGGACTAATGATGCTGGTGTTCCAATATCTGATGAAGAATTAATAATAGCTGCTAAACATATTGGATTTGTTAATACTGAATTAGATAATGCATTCAGCGACCCAACATTTGTTAGTGAATTTAGAGATAGGTTTGATGATAGTATTAGTAATATGGATCCTGCTGATGTCCCTAGTAGTTATTATAATATGACAGATCAAGAGTTATTAGACTTAATGAAACGTCATCAAAGACAAAACATAAGTGTAATTGCAAGAAGAGATTTAGATCAATCAGTTTCAGGTAAATCATGGGAAGATAAATATTTTGGTTCTGGAGATAAGCTTGATACAGATCCTGCTGCTTATGCAGAAGTATTAAAAGGATTTGATACAGGTACGGATGATTATATTCCTTTAATGGGAAAAAATTCTGCTAATACAGGTTCTGAACAATTTGTTGTTCAAGAAATGTATAATATATTACAAGAAACAGATGATGAAGGAAATTATATAAGTCAAATATCTCCTAACTTTCAAACTTATACAAAAGGAACAAGGGATGATCATCTTCAAGGTAGATCAAGAAATCAAACTTCTACATCACAAGGAAGAAGTAAATCAGATAACATAATAGGTAATACAACTATTGGCCATATACTTGGTGCAAAAGAAGAATTATATGATGATGAAGAAGTTGTATTTGAAGAAGAAGAAGAAGGACTAGAACCAGGAGAATACAATCTTGATGAAGGAATGGCTGATGCAGATTGGTGGGCTCAAGATGTTATTAATGCAGGTGCAGCTTTTGCTCAACCAATTAATAAATACATGCCTCATTATCAACCTGTAGATCCAGTTTTACCAAGTCCAGTTTTTTATGATCCAAGTAGAGCACTTGCTGCAGGTTCTGAAGCAGCTAAAATTGCTTCTGATACTACAGCATTATATGGTCCACAAGGATTAGGTTCAAGATTAAGTAATATACAAGGTCAAAATATGCTAAATGCTGCAAATACTTTAGGAGATTATGAAGGTAAGAATATTACTATAGCAAATGCTTTTGAAAATGCTGCTGCAGGTACGTTAAATCAATTTGCTTTAGCTGATCAAGCAGGAAGAAAAAGATTTTATGATGAAAACACAATAGCAAATCAACAATATGATAATGCTAAGAATCAGAAAAGAGAAAACATGAGAGCACAGTTAGTGTCAGGTGTTACCAATAGAGCACAAGCTCAAGCACTTAATGAACTATATCCAAATTTTCAAGTTGATACACCAAGTGGTGGTTTTGTTAATTGGGATGGTTCAACAAGAGAAGTTGGATTACGTGATTATGGAAATACAAGTGGGGGATATCAAAGTGATCTTGATCAGATGAAAGCTACAGGTAATTATTCTACAGAGGAAATAAAAGCAATATTAGATAATAGATATGGTAATAGAGGAAGATCACGAGGTAATACTAGCAATAATTCTTATTTAAATGATTACTATAGATTAAGAGGTAGAGGATAGTCTAAACTTTAAAAGTTTAATAAATTAAAAAGATTTTAAGTAAATTAGCAAACAATGGCAACATATATAAAAGGAGTAACAGATTATATTCCACAAATACAACCCTTTAGACCTGATTTTAATTTTTATCAGAATGTTTTAGCACGTAAGCAACAGCAGTATGATCAAGGTTGGAGTAAGGTTAATTCTTTGTATAATAGTTTGTTGAATGCTCCAATGACTAGACCAGAAGATATTGCTAAAAGAGATGATTTTTTTAAAAGAGCTGAGTTTGAAATTAAAAGAATTTCTGGTGTAGATTTATCTAATCCTACAAATATAGATGCTGCTTATAAATTATTTAAGCCTTATTATACTGATAAAAATATTATTCATGATATGAATAATACTAAAAGTGCAATGAATAATTATCAAAAAGGAAATGCATTAAGATATGAAACTGATGAGAAAAAAGGTGCAGGAACATTTTGGCAAGGAGGTTTAGATTATATTGATTTATGGAGAAAAAAATATTCAGAATCAAACAATGAAGATGCTTTAAGAATGTCAGCTCCTCAATATACACCATTCTTTGATACAAGAAAGCATATGATGGCAGACATCAAAGAAAATAAATTTGAAATGATCAGAGAAAGTGGTCCAGGTGGTAAGATAAAAATGAAGTATAAAAATGGAGCAATGATGATTCCAAGTTTATCAACATATTATGAAGGAGTATATGCTAATAATCCACAAGCTCAACAATACTATAAAGTTAAAGCTGAGTTAGATCAATATTCTTGGATGGAAAACAATAAAGCTAATTATCAAAATGAAGATGAAGCAGAAAACGCATATATATCAGAAACATTAAATTCAGTTATAAAATCACAAAATAATTTACGTGATGAAATTAAATCAGATACAGAGAATGTAGATTACTTATCTAATGTTTATAGTGACTATGCAGAAAAATATGGTGGAAGACCTTACTTAGAAGAAATAAAAGGGCAATTAGCACAACAAAAAGATGCACTTAATAAGTCTTCAAATTCTTTGAAATCTGTAAATTTAATTTTAAATAATGGAGATAAGGTTGATCTATCAACTTATAAAGGAAGATCAGCAGCACTTAAAGCTACAATGTTAATGAGACAAGATGTATTAAGTGCATCACAATCATATGCAACATTAACAAGTGAAGAAAGCTGGGAGTATGATGAGAAGTGGATGGCAGATTACAAAGCAGGTTTAGATATAAAAACTTATAAAAAGAAAAAACTTATAGATTTAGAACTTGAAAGAATAGAAGCAGAAAAGCAAAGTCAAGGAGGATTAATTGATAATATATTAGATATAATTCAAAATCCATTTGGTAATGCTGAAGGTGATTTAACTTATACCAATAATCTTAAAGCAATTGAAGGAAATAAAGAATCTGTTAAGCAGTTAGAAAAAAATGAGTCTAGTTCATTTATAAGAGCTTCTTTAAAAGATGCAGCTATGAGTGATCAAGGAATTAATACTTCATTAACTGCATTTACTAATATACTTTTAAAAGGTGCTTTTGATAAAGATACAAGAGCTGTAGGAAATTCTTTAAAGAAAAAACTAAAAGCCATACAGTATGAGCTTATGAATGAATATTCAAATTCTAATACAGTATCTCAAAAATCATTAGATGCAGCTGCTACTGAATATATCAATCTTATAGGTAAGCACATAAACATTAGAGAAATAAGTAGTTTAGCTAATGCTGCTGTTAGTGATGGTGGTAAACTTAACGGCATAGGATGGTATAACATGTTAGCAAATGATGCTAGCCCTTTAAAGACATGGTATAAAGATAACTATAGTAAAAGAAATCAAATTAAGTTTGCAAAAGATGCTCTTGAAACATCAATAGATATACATGATAAAGGAATGAAAGATGCTTTTGTAAAATTACAAAGTAGTCCAGATTTAGTTGACGCTGATAAAATGTTACTTGAGCGTTCAAGAGATTACGATTTTGAAGGAGAATCAAGCATAGATTTTTTAGAAAAAGGATCTTTTCCATCAGAAGAACAATTTATTTCTGCATATCTTAACAGTGTAAGATCATATGATGATAGATGGGAAAAAGGACCAGGTGATTTAATTTCTGGAATTGGTAGAGGTTTGGGTTATTTAAAAGATGAACTTGATGTAATGGTAACATCACCATTTGCAGATAAAGAAAGTGAGTCATATAGACAAAACTATTTAGGAAAAAGAGCTTTACTAGATCCATCTGCTGCTAGACAAGTTTATGAATTAGAAAATATTAATATTGCAAAAGAAAAATATAAAAACTTAAAAGATAAACTTGTAATGGATTATGGTCAAATTGTAAAACAAATTGGATTTGACACACCTGGTGAAAGCATCAATGTTCCAGGAATTTCATATAGAGGAAGTGTTAATGCACATAACACAAAATCAGAAAATAGTCAAGAGTTTTTAAAATTATCTTCAGATATGATTGCTAATTTTGGTGATGCTAGTATGGATATAAGAGTTGGAAGACCTGGAGCTGGTGGTGAAGCATTGGAAGGTGTAGATAAAGTACCACCTACAATAGTTGAGCAATTAATAAGAGATGTTTTTAATAAAGATTTAAATCCTTTAGATAAAGATGGTCAGCCTAAATACGTAAATCATCCTAGTTTAAATTGGACTTTTTATGGAGTTGCACAAAATGATCCTAATAAAGTTGCCATATATATTCAACCAAATGCAAATTATATAGCAACATTAGCAAAAGGAACAAAAGATAGTGAAGCAGGTGATGGTTCACAAGGTCCTTTTTATAACTCTCAAGTATATGAAAATCTTTCTGGATTTACAGTATATATGGATAGAAACAGTTTAAAAGTAAGTGATCTTGCTAAACAAGTTAAAGCATCAGATGTTGATATTTTATTACAAAATGGTAGAGAAGTTAATATAAATAATTTTCCTAGTGCAGGAAATGTTTCTTTTCAAAAAGGTTCACTTACTCAAACAAACTCTGGAACTTCTTTTTCTGATAATGGTAATAATGTTATTGCAAGTTATTTATTTAAAGGTTATACTTTTTCTGAAGGAAAAATAATTGAAAAAACTCCAATAACACAGTATGTAGACATAGGACCAATTGGTGGTGTAGATTCTGATATTGCAGTTAATCAAGCTTCAAATTATTTATTTAGAATGTCTCAAAATAATATGATAATGAAGAATCTTCAAACAGCATTAGACAATGGTAAAATGTCAATAAGTGATGTTAAAAAAATATTAGGTATAAGTAATTCATCAAAAGATCATTATTCAGAACAAATGCAAGGATTAAGTCAAAACAATTTTACAGAAAATAATATGGCAGAAGATTTTTTATTAGGAGGGTTTACAAATGAGTGATGAAAACTCCATAAATAATCAATTTGAAAATGTAAATGAAATAGGTAATTCTTTTAATGAATTATTAAAACAAAATGATTTCATTACACCAGACATGACTGTATTAAATCCTGCAGCAAAAGGATCAATAGCTAATTATTATGCTGGTAATTTAAGTCAGGCACCTAGTATGCCTCAACCACAAGATCTACAAGATTATGGCCCATTATTTATGCAGTCATTATCTCAATCAGCATATGATCCAAAAAAGTTTGCATCTCCAACTAAGTTTAATGCATCTAGTCATGGTGAAAACTTTAATAGATACTATACACATCCTGAATTTAAAAACTTAGGTTTTTTACCATATAGAGATAATGAATCTTTATATAATGAAAATAGTTCATCTTATCAAGATTGGCAAAGAGGTAATGATCAATTTTTTAATTTAGTTTGGAGTGGTGTTAAAAATGGTTTTAGAAGTTGGGGAGATTTATTATCCTTTGAACCAATGACTCCTGATTATGTAAGTGCCGCAGAACAATCTGAAGCAATGGCAGTAGGATATAGTTCTAGAGGTGGTGTAGGAGCATTTGCAAATAATTTTGTATTAAATAGTGCACATACTATAGGTATATTAGCTGAAATGGCATTAGAAGAAGGTGCCTTATTAGGAGCAACGGCTTTATCAGGATCTTCAGCAGCACCAGTTACTGTTCCAACAATGTTTGCAAGAGCATTATCTGGAATCAATAAAATTGCTAAAGGTTTGCCCAATGTAAATAGATTTGGGAAAGCTACTAAAAATTTATCTAATGCAATGGGTGATTTGAATGATGTTAACAAAGCAAGACAATATTGGAAAGCTTTTGGTAACTTTATTAACCCGTTAGACAGAACAACTGATTATTTTAAAGGAGCAAAAAATGCACAAAATTTAGAAGAATTTACAAAGGCTCATAGTTTGTTTGGATCTTTTTATAGAGATGTTAGAGAAATTAATTTTGCCCTTGCAGAATCAAAACTTGAAGGTGGATTAGTAGCAAATGAACTTTCTGAAGATTTATATAATAAATTTTATATTGAAAACGGAAGAACTCCAACAGAATTAGAAGCAACAGATATTGCTAATACAGCTAATAAAGCTGGTTTTTCTACAGTAGGTTGGAATTTACCAATTATACTAGCTTCAAATAAAATTGTTTTTGATAATATGTTTAAAGGGTTTAGACCTTTTACAAGAGCAGGTGGTAGTAAGATTGATGATGCATTATCTGGAAGATTAATATTTGATAGACGTGCTTCTAAAAAAGGATTAGATCCTTTTAAGTTTGAAGAAAAGAATTTTAAAAACGCATTAAAAGGATTATATAAACCTTCAAGTTATGGTAGGTTTGGATTATCTTATTTAAAAGCTAATTTTACTGAAGGTGCTCAAGAAATATTTCAAGAAGTTGTGGGTGGTACTACTAAAGATTATTATACTGCATTATATGAAAATGATATAGCAAGAGGAGGAGCTTGGGATAACATTGGAAGAAATTTACAAAAACAAGCATCTTGGGGTGGATTTGAAGTATTTATGTCTGGGTTTTTAATGGGTGGTTTTATACAACCTATAACAAGTATACCACAGTATGGTGCTAAAGCTTCTAAATATTTAAGTGATCCTGCAAAGTATAAAAGTGAACAAGCATCAAAAAAACAAAAAAGAGAAGACGTTGCTCAAAAGCTTAATGATATGTATAAAGATCCTCTTAAGTATTTTGGACCTGAAATGCATGATCTTTCAGTTAGTAAGAAGATTAATGAGGAGATGGATAAAGCTGAAGAAAATGGTGATAAAAAACAATTTCAAGATATAAAAGATCAAGGATTATATGAGCATATAATTACAGCTATTCAAACTGGTAAAATAGATTTCTTTAAGAACTATATGTCTAGTATGAAAAATATGTCAGAAGCTGAGTTAAAAGAATCATTTGGATATACTGTTCCAAATTCTAAGACAAAAGATTTTCATTTAAAACTTGATAAAGTATTAGACAGAGCAACTAATATTGAGGCCAGATATAAGTATTTAAATGAAAGATTTCAAAATCCATTTAATACTCATAAGTATGATATAACAACTGATTATGATAAAGCAATAGAAGAAAGTTTAAATTATCTTGGTTTTCAAAATGCATTAAGAGTAGGAACATTTATGATGCATTCTTTTGATAGAACATTAGAGAGAATGAATAGTATATATCAAGATTTAAATGCAGATGCAGGGTTTATGAGGCCTGGTCAAGTTGGAAAAGCCTTTGCAAATGATATTAATATATTATTTGGTAATATAAAAACAGAAGGTGGTAATCCAGATACAGCAATTCTTGATGAAATAAAAATATTAGAAGATGAGGTAGATACTTTATCACAAGGAACTAAAGATCAAAAAAAGCAAGCAACAAGTAAAAAGAAAAAATTAAAAGCTCTAACTAAGTTAAGTGAAGAGATGGCTAATTTAAGAATGCGTCTTAAAGAAAATTCTAAAGTTGATAAAGAAGGTCAATTAAAATTAGACTTTGAGGGTAAGGATATTGAAAATGCAAGAGAAAGAGCTTACTCTGCATATAAAGATTATCTAAACGTAGTAGCTAATATTAATGGATCATTTATAGATAATGAACAAATAGAAAGTTCATTTATTAAGTTAATGGATTATGTCCAATTAAATAATGAAGCAGAAAATTTAACAGATTCAATCAACATATTATTAGATCCTTCATCTTTTTATAATATGTCTCAAAGACAATCAGATATTTTAAAAAATCAATTTGAAAATAAATTAGCATCAATTGAAAAAGCTTTAAAAGAGTATCAAGATAAGATGGATCAAAATAAATTATTAAATGATTTATTTCAAGCAGGATACTTTTTTGATCCACAATTTATAGAAGACTTAATAAAAAATAACATACTTCCTCCTGAATTTTACAGAGTTGCAGATAAACAGGTTATAAATTCCTCATCAAATCCTGAAGATTGGGCAAAAATAATGGATGTATTTAAAAATTGGAGTGATCTTACACAAAAACCAATTCCAGAAGCTGAAGTAGATTCAAATTTTAATACAAAAGCAAGAAATAAATATAAAAGAGATAAAAGAACTTATGTTGATTATGCTAAACAATTTGGTTTTGATCCTAATTCATCATCAAGTGAAGTATTACAAAAAGATGTTTTAGAAGCTATAATAAATGATCCAAACAGATTAGCTTCACCAAGAGAAAGAACTTTAGCTGCAGCATTATTAGAACGTACTAAAGATACTGATAAAATATTTTTTGTAAATAATGCTGATTCACCTGGTAGTTATGAGAATAGAAGAATAACAATAGATGCAAGATATTCTTCAACAGATTATAGTTCAGGTCTTATGCCAATTGAACATGTTATATTACATGAGTTAATTCATAAACTTACTGTAAGAGGTCTTAATGAAGATGAAACATATAAGGCTGAAATAACTAAGCTTTATAAAGCAGCTATTAAGTATTATGCTGAAAATGATTCTAGAGAAAAACCTTTATATGGATTAAAAGATATTTATGAGTTTGTTGCTGAAGCAATGACTAATGATTCTTTTCAAAAATATTTAAAAGGTATAAAATATGAGGGAACTGAAAAATCAGCGTGGGAAGAGTTTTTAGATGTAGTTAGCAGATTCTTAGCAAAAGTATTAAATATAACAGGTATAGATAATGTGTTAGATCAAACTATTGCACTAACAACTAAAAAGATTGATTTAAAACCTAGTGATGTAGTTAATAAATCAACAATAGGATTTACAAGTTCAGATGAGTTTACTAAATTACCAAAAGATTTACAGACAAAATTAAAATCAGAATATAAAACGTATAAAGATAAAATAGAAAAAAATACTGATGAAGATGCATTATCATTAGATGAATGGTTTAAAAATTCTACAACTGCAAAAAAACTGATATCTGAATTTAATACATCATTAGAAGGTGCAGTATATCCACCAGATGAAGCTGATGAAATAGAAAATATAGATCAGCCAACTATATCAAAAAGAATAAAATATAATTTTACAGATTCTGAAAAATCTAAAATAAAAGAAATAGTAAAAGGAACTAAACAAGGAATTATTGTTGTAAATTCAGCTAATAATAGAAAACTTAATCCATCAAATATTATAAACAATGAAGTAATAATAGAAATTAACGGAGTTGATTATACAGTTAGAAGTGAGGGTAGAAAAACTTCAAAAATATATTTAGACATTTTAGATCAGGTTTTAATTTCTGATAATAATGACGAGATTGCAACTTGGATAAATGATCAAAATACTGAATTATATGTATATAGTTTTGAAAAAATAGAAAAAGATGATTTAACTACTTCACCAGGAGTAGATTATGACTTTTCTTTACTTGTAAATAAATATAAGAAAATTAAAACATTAGATGACTTAAATGAATGGTATAAATCTGCTGTTAATTTTATACAAAACACAACTCTTGCTGATAGACAAAAATTAATATGGGGTAAAACGACTCTTAAATTTACTTCTGATTTTGTTGATAAATTAAAAACAGCCAAAGAAAGCAAACTAAAAAAATCTGATACAAATATAGATCCTACATTTGATAATATAAAGGTTGGACAAGAAGTAATACTAACTGATAAAGATAAAGTAAGATCTAAACCATTAATAGTTATTAAAAAAACTGCAAAGCAAATACAATTAAGAGATGAAGATAATACGATAATTAAAATAAATAAAAGTAATTTTGCAAAAAGAGTTAAAATAGTGAGAGATAAACCAGATACACCAGAAAAGATTGATCCAGAAGATGAAAAGTTAGGAGAAGAAACTTTAGATAATATACAAGGTTCAAAAAAAGATGATAATAAATCAGTTGATGAATTAGAAAATACATCTCAAGATGACATAAATGATGATTTTAGAAATGCCTTTAAAAAATATTGTTAAAAATGAAATGTTCAATTAGTTCAAAAAATATAGATGCTCTTAAAAGAAAGATTGTAAAAGATCTCTTGGTTATAAATGAAAAAGGTCAACCTTGGAGTGTAGATACTTACATGAGAGAAATCTATGATGAGGTGTTTGACTTAACAGAAGATGATGAAAAATCATTAGATGCTGCACGTTTAGTTCCTATTTTTATGGAACGATTTAAATCAGTAGACACACGTATAAGAA
>Ga0233414_10000202_pt1 | contig 25586 bp, 18 predicted proteins | sample Na_anoxic_10_MG_FD_189020 | JGI IMG/M metagenome (GOLD analysis project Ga0233414, IMG submission 189020) | Seawater microbial communities from Saanich Inlet, British Columbia, Canada - Na_anoxic_10_MG | ecosystem: Environmental > Aquatic > Marine > Inlet | place: Canada: British Columbia... | reverse complement strand
GGTGGATGAAAAGTGAATAAAAGGAATTATAAGGATAGTTTATAAAAGATCTCTTTGGAATGATATGGAGGAATCATATGGATGTATCTAAATAAATAACATAACTATATTCTTAACATAACGTGCCGTAGTTGATCGTACAGCCAAATTAGATTCTATTCAAGGTTTCGTTTGGTAGTCATAATCTCAAGCTGATCACAATGCTTGGGTTTTATAATCCATTATTACTGCAAAATGTTTGTGATATTACTTAATTATCTGACCCCGATTTTTTCACCTTCAGCTTGGCCTCAATGAGTTGTTTATGGGTAAGGCGGAGTAATGTAGCAAGTTTGTGAACCAGATAATCTTCATATTTGTCAAGCTTTCCGTCCACATACACAACGTCCCACACCATTTCAACGATCCGAATTTTTTCCTCTATCGAATAATTTTGATTAATAAGGTTCGTAAATTGCCATATGTCTATACTCCCTTTCAGTTCCTCGTTCGATGCTTCAAGGAGTGTAGTTGCATGTTCATCAGATAAATCAAAATTTCTTTTCAGGATAGAGATAATACTTTCTCTTTCCAACGCACTGAACTCACCGTCTATATGAGACATCTCAAGCAAAAGGGCGCAGGTTGCTATACGAATATCGTGAGGCCTTTGTCTCCTCTGATGAGAAGAATCATCATGACTTCTTTTACTAAAAAACTTTTTTACAAGATCAATCATTTATTAATTCCTTTCACTGTTGCAAATTCGGCATACTATCAAATGATCCGAACTATTTTTTTGTTAGTACATACTAAAAACACCCTCACAACACTCGAACTTGACCATCAAGATCCATTATCATATACTCTAATAACATACAATTCAAGCTGCTCCCAAATGACATTACACCGCGATCATTGTTTAGCTCTCTCATATGAGCAAAGACACTTCCAATAATAGAAAAATTATGAGACCTTGAAGAATACCAGCAAGAGAAAATTAATACATCTATTTTATAAGCTATAATAGAAACAATATGCCAAATTTAAGATACCTCGTTCTGATGTTTATAAGAGCCAATTATAGGGTCCTCTTTGGCTTCTTTCTTTTCTCTTCTGCATTCCTTATCTTTTGCCATCTATCATATTGCTTTCCCCTTCATGAAGATAATCAACATTACAAGAAGCTCAGATATAAGATGGTAAACCAGCAGATCGAAGCTAGAGATATTTATAATCAGAAAGCATTACAAGCGATGAGAGATGTTCCCCGCCAGTTGTTTGTACCAGAAAGAAGGCAAAGGTCTGCCTATGGAGACTTTCCTTTGCCTATTGGATATGGGCAGACCATCTCTCAACCGTATATTGTAGCTTTAATGACCGAGCTGCTTAAGCCAGAAAAAGATGATATTGCGTTGGAAGTAGGAACTGGCTCTGGGTATCAGGCAGCAGTACTAAGCAAGATAGTTAAAAAGGTCTATACTGTGGAGATTATTACTCCTTTGGGTAAAGCTGCTGAAAAACGACTTAGTGAAATGGGGTATAAAAATATTACAGTGAGAGTTGGCGATGGCTACTTTGGATGGGAACAATACTCTCCCTTTGACTGTATTATTGTAACGGCAGCCTCTGATCATATTCCTCCTCCCCTTATAAAACAGCTGAAAAATGGAGGGAAAATGGCTATCCCCGTAGGCAGACCTTTCCAGGTACAGAAGCTTATGCTAATAGAGAAATCAGAGAAAGGTGAGATACGGATAAAAAATATTTTGCCAGTTCGATTTGTGCCTTTGCGTAGGGCACAGAGATAATGTCACGAATATAAAAGCATATAACGTCTTACGCCTGTCTATAGAGATTCTTACTGGAAAAAGCCTTTGGCACGGCTAATTTTAATGAACGTTCCTTAAAAGGGAAATAATTTTAGAAACGAGGTGAGAGAAATTATCTTGTTTCATTTTCTTGCCCTCCTATGTATCTCTTCAAGCGCCCTCGCCTATGAACTAATCTTGATGCGCCTTTTTAACATTATCCAATGGTATCATTTTGCCTATATGGTGATAAGTATAGCCCTTCTGGGTTTTGCCGCCAGCGGCACCTTGTTGGCCCTTATACAGGACAGAAGAAAGAAGCCTTTAACTGAAAAAGATTTTGCTTTCCTGTTTTCCTGTATCTCTTTTTTACTTTTCATTTTTACGGTGGGAAGTTTCTCTCTCGCTCAAACAATTCCTTTCTCTCCTTTTCAGTTAGTCTGGCAGAAAAGTCAGTATTTATATTTGGCAGGATATTATGTGTTATTGTTTATCCCTTTTTTCCTCGCAGGATGTTTTATTGGTCTGAATTTTATGTGCTTCAAGAAAAATATTGCCCTGGTTTATTTTTTTAACTTGCTGGGCTCCGGAGCAGGAGTATTGATAGCCTTTCTTTCTTTTTATTTACTACCTCCGGCTCTATTACTTATAGTCTCCAGCTTCTTTGCATTTTTGGGTTTTCACTTTTCTGCCAGAAAAGTGATATCAATAAAATCCTATATTATTCTGAGCATAGTAGGTATTCTCTTCTTGTTCATGTTCGTGATTAAGGATGGTATTTCTTTAAAAATTTCTCCTTATAAAGGAATCAATAAATGCCTGCAGTTACCAGGGGCAAGGCTTCAATATGAGGGATATTCACCTCTGGGATTGTTACAGGTAGTAGATGCACCTTCTTTGCGGTATGCACCTGGGCTAAGTCTTGTCTATACCCAGGATGGCCCACCTCCTCAGAAGGAGGTATTTGTAGATGGAAACTCGTATGGTGCAGTCACTAATTTCAATGGTGACAAAAGTAAATTAGAATATCTTGACTACACTACTTTTACGCTTGCCTACCATTTGATTTCCCCTCAGCGGGATTTAATCTTGAACCCGGGAAGCGGAAGTCAGATTTTAGCTGCTTTGTATCACTCCTCAACTCATCTTCAGGTTGTTGACTCTCATCCTGATATTGTAAACCTTCTTAGGGGCCCCTTACGGTCTTTTTCCCAGAATATCTATAACCAGCAGCCTCATATTACGGTAGATATAGCCTCTCCGCGAGAGTTTATAGCCAGAGAACTCAGCAAATACGACCTTATCCAATTGGGCTTGATTGGTAGTTGGGGAGGAATGGATGGAGGGATTTATGCTACAGGAGAGAATTATATTTATACGATAGAGGCCTTCCAGGAATATTTTGAGCATCTTAAGCCCCAGGGCATATTCAGTGCCTCTGCGTGGTTGAGCAGTCCTCCCCGCACTTTTCTAAAACTCTTAGCTTTATCTGTTGAGACCTTAGATACAAAAGGGAGAGGAGATATTTCTCGCTCAATAATAGCTATTCGCAGTTGGGCGACCGGGACTGTGCTTATAAAGAAGGGGGAGTTTAGTTTTGCTGAGCTTATAAAGATAAAGGATTTTTGTAAGAGAAGAGCTTTTGATGTAGTTTATTATCCGGGAATTGATCAGGAAGAAATTAATAACTATAGTGTTTTGGAGAAGCCGGTTTATTATGAAGGTATTTGTAATTTGTTAAGGAGGGATACGCGGGATGAATTTTATGAGAATCACGTATTCAACATAAAACCACCTACTGATGATAAACCCTATTTTTTCCATTTCTTCAGGTTATCCTCTCTTTTTTATCTTCTTAAGACTTTGGGGAGAGAATGGATTCCTTTCGTAGAGTGGGGCTATGTAATTTTATGGGGCACCTTAGTACAAACCCTTATTATAGCCCCTCTCTTTATGCTTTTACCCCTTATTTTTATTAGAAATAAGGAGAGACTATCTTGTTTAGGAAAAGGAAAAATCTTTCTCTATTTTAGCTTGCTTGGTTTGGCTTTTATGTTCATAGAGATGGGCTATATTCAAAAATTTATTTTTTTATTGACTCATCCCATTTTTTCTCTGGCTCTCGTATTGTTCACCGTAATGTTTTTCTCCGGAATAGGTAGCCTCATAAGCAGTAGGATAGGCGAGAAAAGCAGATGGATACCATTTATGGGAATACTATTCTTTTCCTGCATATACCTTATTTTCTTAGATGGATTACTGAAGATTTTCCTTCCTTTCCCTTTTCCTTTGAAATGCATAGTAGTGGTTATATTATTGGCCCCCTTAGCCCTTTTTATGGGAATGCCTTTTCCCATTGGTCTGCAAATAGTCTCAGATAAGGCGAGTAATTATATACCCTGGGTGTGGGGGATAAACGGTGTAGCTTCAGTGATTGCTCCTGTTTTGGGGAGTCTATTGAGTGTTTGTCTGGGGTTTCATATAGTGATGGGGATTAGTTTGTTGCTCTATGGTGTAGCTGGATGGATTATTTATCGCACTACCATTGCTTAGAGCGAAGGCGACTGGCAGATGGGCTATGGGGTTCTTAGAGTTTCCCTTATTATTTGTAATGAATTGAGAGCACATCGCTAAGGGAATTAATGTCTTCATCTGAAACTTTTACAAAGCAAAAGCCGGCGTCATACGTATTTTCGCCACCAGTGCTATAAAGATTCGACCAGGTAACCTTGCAGGTAAGATCTATACTCTCGTGGTTTGGAGGTATAATGGAAATTTGATATGATTCATTTAGTCCAAGTGGTTCCTTACAATTGATGAACATACCAACAACAGTGATATCTCTTGTTTCTCCCTTTATTTCACCGTTATCAGTTAATACAGTAATAGGCCATCTGACTTTGATTCTGGTGTGTTTGCGTCTTTCGATAGTATTAGCCAAGTTTGTAACTCCTGTATACTGTTAAGTCATTCGTAGGAAGATATTCATTAGTCCTTCTACAAATGCATATATTATTGAATCTTTGTAATTAAAAATGGATTCTATCTACTTTTATTGAAAATTACAAATATAATACTTGATTTTTTCGGCTTACAATTTTTTGTGTTCCAGGGTACCTATCAATCCTTTGGGTACAAAGCATTTAATAGCCTCAGTTTGGTCTCAGGCTTAGATTCTCCGATTTCATCGAGAAAGCAGGCGTTATCAGCGAGCACACATTCCCTCTAGTTTACTATAGGTAGCTTCATTTTTACGTCTAAATTCATTCAAGCATGATCTAAGAGTTTATAAATCATTACTCCTTCTTTTTTACCCTTGACTGTAACAGAAGATAGCTGCTTGGTGAGAAAAGTGCCAGTGAGAAGGTCATGGGTGGTTTGACTTAGGATAATGTCACAAGAAAATTTCTTGGTAAGTCCCCCGATTCTTGAGGCCAAATTTACAGTATCGCCTACCAGGGCATATGAAATTCGATCTTTACTCCCGATATTGCCAGCTAATACAGCTCCAGTATGAATACCGATCCCGTGCTGGAAAGGGTTGAACCCTTTTTTCTCAAGGCTTTGATTCAATAAAATCAGTCGTTTTCTCATTCCCAATGCAGCCTCAACAGCCATATCCGTATGATCGTCATAGCTTACAGGGGCTCCAAATACCGCCTCAATTTCATCACCAACATACTGGAGAACCAGCCCACGGTTTTCTTTAATGGCTTCTGTCATCTGGGTAAAATATTCATTCATTATGGTGATTACCTGCTTGGGATGAGTAGATTCCACAAAAGGGGTAAAATTCCTAAGATCGGAAAACAATAGAGTAGCCCTCTTCATCTCCCCATCAAGGGATACCCTCCCCCCTAAAATCTCATCTCGTATTTCCTGGCTAACATATTTCCCGAAGGAATCCTTTATTGATTCAGACTCTTTCAATCCCTTAACCATTATATTGAAACCTTCAGTAACAGACCCGATTTCATCGTTTGATACAATTTCTACACGCATATCCAGGTTCCCTTTTTCGACCTCTTTCATAGCATTTTCAATCTTATCGAGAGGGATGGAAACGCTTTTCGAAACAAAGATTGATAATACAATAGAGGCAGCTACACAAATGGCTGTGATAACGATAATTTCCACAAACAACGATGAAAGAAGTTGGCTTCTCACTATTGCATCAGCCTTATGTAACGCCTGGGCTTTTGTGTAGGCTGCAATTCCAAGCAAGGGAAGGGGTACTAAGCTGATCGCAACAAACACTATGAGAAGTCGATCATGCACACGGAGCTTAAATGCGTCTTTCACCTGGCTCAAATCTCCTTCAGGGAAAAACTTTGGTATGGCCTCTCGCCAATGTTTTTCTACAGTAAAATAGATAAAAAGCGCAGTAATTGAGCCTCCGATACATGTAATACCAAAGAACTGTTTTAAACATTCGATAAGATCAGGTTCGACTCCATAAAGAATTTGGGAAATGACGGGCTGGAGAAAGCTAAAGATAAATCCTGCCAGGATCCAGACCAAAAAACAGATTCCCGCTATAACAGAGGGAAATTGAATGGCATCTCTCTTGAGTCTTTGGGCAGCTGCACCGCCCAAACTGCCAATTGATACTTCATCATTTGCGACCTGATACAGGCGAAAGAATGACCGCATCATAATCCACACAGAAGAAAAGAGAAGAACACCGGTGCTGATCACAAAAAAAAGATCAGCGTAATAAGGTGGAACGTTCTGCTGGCTCTGATGGATTTGAGTAATTTTAGAAAAGTAGAGATATGTCAAAATGGCCCCGATTGCATTTCCAACTACAATTAAAAATGTAATTATACGTCTCATACTTCTTTTTCCTCTTACACGTATCATAAAAAACCTTCCTTAAAAGTTTATTACAACCCGCTTACAATTTGCTGGCGATCTCTTTAAATGATTGTAAAACCCTGGTCTTGACCTTCTCTAACCTTTTTGGTGACAATCGTTTACGAGTATGTTCCACGTAAAGATCCTGATTGATTTCTATCTGGACAACAATTTTTCCCGCACTGGTGAATTTTTTACTGTAATAGGTCGTAATGAAACCGCCAGGATAGGGATCATTAACAGAAACAGAATATCCGGCCCTTTCAAAGGCCTCTTTCATTAACTGCAGGGATTTCACAGGACAAGTTATGCCGCCGCGCGCCGGATTTATATTTCCAGAATGGTCCCCATTATTGCCTAATATAATATCCTTCCTTTTCTTTCCAAAATCAGGCGCCGCTTTCGGACCAGTCCCGTTAAGAGAATGACAATCAAATAATACCTTACTATCAGTTTTCTCAAATGCCTCAACCAGGCGTTTATGAAAAGGCCAGTAATATTTTCTAAGTCGCCTTTTTCTCTCATTTTCATCCGGAATGCATCCTGAACGATAAATGGAGCGGCCATGGTAATCCACGTGAGGGACGACGCCCTTAGCATCCGGTCGGCTGGGACTCCTGTTCAGATCCACCACTAGTCTGTTCCACTGGGCAAAAATGATTTTCTTGGCAGGGAGGGATCCAAAAATTTCCAGGACCCCTCTGTCGGTAGACTCCCATATTTCCTTGTTGTTGAGGGCAAGAGCCGGTCTTACTTCTTCAGGAATCCGTTTGGAGCAGTGTGGCAGGGATATGATGAAAGGATATTTCATGCGTTGTCACCGGAACTGGTTTTGATTCCTGGTTCTGCATAAAAGCAGGCCACCGAGTGGGAGTCGCCCAGTCTCATTAGAGGGGGTTTTTCGCGACTGCATTTTATTGGATCAGCACGCTTGCACCTGCTAAAAAATGGACAACCTGCATGTTCAGGAACTCTACGCTCTGCCCTGATAAGAGTCTGGTAGCGTTTTTTATCTCCAGAATACCTGAATTTTGGCAGGGCATCGATGAGGGCCTGTGTATAGGGGTGTTTTGGGTTTTCGATGACTTCGTCTCCTGGTCCCACCTCAACCACGTTACCTCTGTATATCACAGCAATGCGGTCGCAAAGATAGCGTGCAGCCGCCAAACTGTGCGTAATAAATAGAAAGCTAACATTAAGCTTTTTACGCATTTCAAGGAGGATGTTAAAGATCTGTGCAGACATAGATGCGTCAAGCATGGACGTGGGCTCGTCAGCCACCACAAACTCTGGGTTCAGGACCATGGCCCGTGCAATAGCGACTCTCTGTCTCTGCCCCCCGCTCAGTTGGTGTGGATAACGATGCGCAAAGTCATGAGGAGGGGATAGGCCAATCGATTTCATAGTCTGCCACACCGCGTCTTCTTTCGCTTTAGTATTTCCAATTTTGTGGATGATGAGAGGTTCTGAGATTGTGTCAAAGATTGAGAGTTGGGGATTCAGAGACTGGTAAGGGTCCTGGAAGATCATCTGGACTCTGCGCGAATAGGCTTTTGAGGCCTTTCCCTTCAGGCTAGTAATATCATGGTCATCCAGATATATTTTTCCCTCACCAGGTTGTTCCAGTCTGACGATCAGGCGTCCAGCTGTGGTCTTTCCACTCCCGCTTTCGCCAACAAGACCGAATATCTCCCCCCTCGTTACCTTGATGCTTATCTCGTTGAGGGCAATGACTTCTTGGCCGCGTGCTCCGAACAAGAAGGCCTTGGTTCTATATTTTTTAACGATACGGTCAAGCTCAAGGATAGTTTCTTCTCCATGATCCATCATGATCCGTGCTTTCTATTCACCACAATGCTTTCCGCACTGATGGCAGAATACCTTGTGCGTTGGTGTTATCTCCAGCCACACCGGAGGATTACTTCTGCATGACACCCTCGCTTCAGTGCAGCGATCGGAAAACCGACATCCGAAGGGAGGATTAATGAGATTTGGTGCCTCACCTGGGATAGGCATCAGTTGGGATTTTTCTCCTGTCAGCGTGGGGTATGATGAAAGGAGAGCCTCTGTATAGTGGTGCACCGGATTATCAAAGACCTCTTCCCTAGCTCCGTATTCCACAAGCTGTCCTGCATACATAACGCCGATATCATGACATATGTCTGCCACAATTGAGATATCGTGGGAGATATAGATGATGCTGATCCCAAATTCCCTTTGTAAGCTCTTTGTCTCTTCAAGAATTTGATCCTGGACAATGACATCCAGAGCAGTAGTGGGCTCATCGGCAATAATCAGCTTCGGTCGGCAGGCAAGCGCCATTGCAATAATGGCCCTCTGTTTCATGCCACCGCTGTACTGGTGCGGATAATCTCTCATGCGATCTTCTGGAAGCCCCACAAATTTAAAAAGTGCTCTGACCTGTTCATATACCTCATCCTTGTTATGTGAAGGAGTGTGGGTATGGATAGCCTCTGTAATTTGGTCTATAACCCGGTGGACTGGATTCAGTGCGTTCATGGCGGCCTGAAAAATCATGGCTATTTCTTGCCACCTGACCTTTCTCATCTCCTCGTCCGTTTTTTCAAGGAGGTCTTTACCATCGAAAAAAATACGGCCTCCCTCAATACGGCCATTGGGGGGTAGCAATCTCATTAGGGCCATACCCAGCGTCGTCTTTCCACAGCCGGATTCTCCTACGAAGCCAAAGGATCTACCCTTGTCCAATGAAAAGGAAACCCCTTCCACTGCTTTTAGAAATCCCTTCTGGCTTTGATAGCCGATGGTCAGATTTTCAACTTCCAGCAGCGCCATTCTAACCGGTCTTCCACTCCTTTCTCAGCCTCGGGTCAAGAACCTCGTCCATGGCCCGGCCCAGCATGTAGAACGAAAGGGTAATCAACGAGATGCAAATCCCCGGGGGTAAAAGCCAGTAAGGAGCCTTGAACATGTTTCCGGTCTTCCATACCCATTGGAGCATCATGCCCCAACTGACCGTTCGGGGATCTCCGAATCCTAAAAAAGCCAAGGCGGCCTCGATGATAATCGCTGATGTCACTTGAAAGGTCATATAGAGAAATGACAGAGGCAATACATTGGGCATGATATGCCTGAAAATGATTCTCAGATGTGAAGCCCCGGCCACCCTGGCGGCCTCAATAAAGGGCCTGTGCTTCAGGGAGAGGGTTTGAGCCCTGATCACCCTCGACACCCCTGGCCACCGGAACAATGCAATAAAGAAAACAATAAACCAGATATTGAGCTGTCCAAAAAGTGCAGCCAGCATGAGCAACACCACCAGGGCGGGCATGACCATGACAATATCTGCCAGTCGCATCAGAAAGGTGTCCACGAATTTACCCATATAACCTGCAATCATGCCTACTGTTGTTCCGAGAAACACACTCATAAATGCCGCTGAAACACCCACCATGAAGGCGATTCTGGCACCAGCCAGGAGCTGACTCAGGAGATCCCTGCCCATGAAATCGGTTCCCAACCAGTGTCTCATGCTTGGACCTGTGACTGTGGAAATTTCTGGATCCACGCCTGCCATGGGTTGGTACATGGGATTTACAAGGGGCGGAATGAAGCTGCATAGCGCCATTAAAGCAAAAAAGGTGAGCAGGGTAAGGCCAATCTTGCCAAAAAGGCTTTGCTTGAAGACAGCCCATCCTGCATGAAATCGGGATATCCAGCGAAATTTTTGTAAGGGCTTTTTGTCGATACTTTCTTCACTCATGTGTAACAGATCATTCCAATCAATATCTTATCCGAGGGTCAAGGTAGGCATAAAGGATATCCACTACCAGATTTGAAATCAGCACCACAATGGCGATGAGCAGAAATGAGGCCTGCGCCAGGGGGTAATCGTTGTGACTTACCGAAAAGACGAGCTCCCTGCCGATTCCTGGCCATGTGAAGACCGTTTCTGTAAGTGCTCCCCCGTTAATGGAAAAGGCCAGGCTGAGGCCTACGCTTGTCACCACGGGAAGCGCGGCGTTGGGTGCTGCATGGTGATTTCGAATCACCTTTTCCGGAAGGCCTTTGGCCCTCGCAGTAAGGATGTAATCTTCTCTTAGTGTGTCCAGCATACTCGTGCGCATGATCAACAGGTAGCTCCCAAAGTGTATGAGAAACAAGGTCGCCAGCGGGAGAACCATGTGATAAAGAACATCGAGAGATTTGGCCCATAGGCCAGCTTCAGGGTCAAGCCATACTTCCTCAGAAATCATTCCGGTGATAGGGAACCAACCCATTTTATAGGAAAAGACCCAGATCATGATCAGGGCCAGCCAGGGAAGGAAGACAGTATGGGTGATTAATGCGCCCAAGGTCAAAAACGTGTCGGTTTTTTCTCCTTTGTGCCACGACGCAATTTTGCCTAAAAATATGCCCACCAATGCAGAGAGAATAATCGATGTGGTAAAGAGCAAAATGGTATTAGGGAGTCTATCCCCTATGATCTGAACCACCGGCTGACCGTAATGAAAGGACTGGCCAAAGTGACCAGTTAAGAAGTTTTTCAGATAATAGAAGTATTGAATCCATATGGGCTGATCAAGGCCTAATTCTTTAATGAGGAACTGAGCGTCCTCCGGTGTCAAATTGGGGTCCACCATCCTGGACACAGGGTCCCCAGGGGCAAGGCGGAAAAGGAGAAACAAGACCGTAAGGATCACAAAAAAAATGACAACAATCTGAACTAACCTTCGGCTAATGTATCTCCATAATTCCATGGCAACAAAGACAGTAATTAATTAAACGTTTCGGAATTTCTATCCCGCTAAAAGTGGGAAAGTTAAATGGTTTTTTGTAGCTTCAACTTTTCGTTTCCCTCATGGAATCATGGAATAATAGAATAATGGGCGCTGAAAGCGGAAAAAATCATATTAATAGTTTTTCTTTCTCCTTTCCCGCTGGTACCTCGTAGTGGCAGGCGGGTAAACCCGTCATTCCCGTACTCTATCATTTCAATGTTCTAATTGGGGTGAAGACCCTAAGCTTTAGTCCTGAGACGGACCACGAACAACAGCCAACGAACGATTTAATTTGGTCTCACTTCGCAAAATGACCAGATATTCCCGATTCCACCCAGTGTCCCTACCCAACCGTAAAATTTGTCCTTGCGGACCGCTTCTATTAGTTTGGGGTTGTACAAGGGAATATAGGGGATATCCCGCAAAATCATCCTCTGCATTTTCCAGATCAATTTCCGCCGTTTCTCTCTATCCAGAGTGCCGGCAGATTCCTCGGCAATACGGTCAAAATCAGGGTTTTTGTATCCGCTCATGTTCCAACCCCTCGGTTTGTCATTGTCGGAGTGAAAGAAGTTTCTTACCCAGTCCGGATCTATATCGAGCCTTCCATACCCCATGATGAATGCATCGAATTCATGACGTCCCTTTACCTTCTGGATAAGGGACCCTATGGCCATGGGTTTGGCGGAGGCTAGCATGCCAACAGCTCTGAGCCATTCCTGAATGATCATTCCAACCATGGCTCGAAGAGGGTCATAGTCAGCGGGGGGTGTCAAAATAGTAAATTTTCCCATGGGATGTCCGTTCGGGAGTCGAATCACCTTCCCCTTGACCACCTTGCCTTCGCCATTAACAGGCGGCACCTGCCAAGTATAACCAGCCTTTCGTAGAATCTCATAGGCCTTTTTGGTGCGCTCTTCCCTGTTGAGCCCCTCTGCGTAACGGGGCGTGTCCGGGCAGTGCCAAAATTGGTTGCCGGGCGGTACAATAGTACTCATCTTAGTTGCCAATCCCTGAAGGATTCTGGATATAATAAAGTTTTTGTCGATTAATGTAGCCACCGCATGTCTGAGATTCAGGTCATTAAAGGGCGGTTTTCTGACATTGAAGCCGAGGTAATAAAGGCCGCTCTTTTCGCTGGAAAATATTTGGATGTCCTTCTGTCTTCTGAGATCCTGAAGATACCCCGCCTGAATGCTCCACCAGAACATATCTATACTCCCTTTTTTCAGGGCAAGGATAGCAGCATCGGAGGTTGCGTAGATCTTGAAAATAATGCCGTCGATGTAAGGACCCAGCGTCCGGCCGCTGATTTCACGGCCTGCCCCAAAGAAGTATTTGTTCTTCTGGAGAAAAAGATAGGCTCCCTGCTTCCACTCCGTAAGGACAAAAGGGCCGGTTCCCACCGGCTTCTCTATTTTGTGATTGAGCAACGTGATGAGCGGTTTTTCTGAGCCCCTCGCCGCTTTTACAACCTTGATCCATTCCCTTTTTTGTACAATCGATGTTGTCAGAGTTCTGCTCAGAAAGATGGACTTCGGTTCCTTGAGATAAAATCTCACTGTGTGTTTATCCGGCGTTTCAATCTTCTTGATAAAATTCCAACGGGAAACATACCTGGGAATTCTAAAATCATTTATTAAACGCCCGGTAAAAGCCACATCCTCTGAAGTAACCTCTGAACCGTCAGACCATTTAGACGGTTTGATCTTCACTGTATATGAAAGCGTTTCAGCAACAAATACCGGTTCTCCTTCCGCCAGCCACGGGATAAGTTTGAGGGTGTCAGGATCGCGTTTATAGAGGGGCTGATATATTTGGGATAGGATTTGATGAGAACTCCTATCGCTTGCAAGCCAGATGTTGAGTGTTCTGGGCTCCTCTGGAAGGCCGATTTTGATATAGCAGGCAGCGTTGCTCTGAGTACCGGTCAGGCCCAGAGAGAGTAGGACGAGCATTGGAAGGACAAGATAGTGGATGTTCTTTAAAAAGTTTGTTATTTTCAATTTTCCCCTCTCTGACTATCCAGTATTTTGTATGGACAGCATACACGTGCAATTTCTAATAATCCCTCTATGTTTCCCGCATTCAGTGGAATAGAAACATCGAAACACGGATTAAACTGGACTATCGGCTCCTTTCTTTTATTTCGTTCGCCTTTTTTTCAACAAAATCAATTACTTTGGCTTCAAGTTTTACATTGTTCAGTCTATTTATGCGCGGAATGCCTCCCGGGCTGACACAATTTATCTCAACCAGTTTATCTCCTAACACGTCAATGCCTACAAAAAACAGACCATCCGTAATCAATCTCTCCTTGATAGCAAGGCAGAGTTTTTTCTCTGTCTCCGTCACCTCATGCCTATATGCCCGACCTCCGGCATGAATGTTGGTCCTAAAATCCCCTTCACGAGGTTTCCTTCTCATTGCACCAAGGATCTCCCCGTTCAGCAAAAGAATTCTGATATCACCCTCTCTCTGTACCACATCCAGATATTCCTGAACCATAATCGGCTCACGTTCCGGATAGGATTTGGAGGCCTTTGTATAGTAATTGATCAAGGAAACCAGATTTTCATGATCGCGAGTGCTGACCTTGATCACCCCTTCCCCACCATGTCTCTGTAACGGCTTGACTACCATGGCACCCCCGAAATCATCGATGATTTTCTTGAGTCTGACTGGATCTCTGGAGACGTGAGTCTGTGGGATGATGCTCGGGAAATTAAGGATATAGAGTTTACTATTACCGAGAATTTGCCCTGCAGTACTGTTTATCATGAACACCTGATCATTGATGGGCGCTAAGAATTCCAAGGTCTGGTAAATCAGTGGGGGATCCTTTCTCAAAAAAAGGGCGTCGAGATCTGTGATGGTTTCAAATATGAGTTCGTCTCTATTCATACAGTTTATCAGGGAACGCCAGTATTTTTTCATGGAGAGATCTGGTGACACGGTGATATCTCGCATTCTGGCTACCACTTCATCCTTGCGAATATAAATGTCATGCGGTTCGAGAAAATAAACGGTATGTCTCCTCTGATTGCATTCATACATCAGATGACTCGAGGTCTCATTTTTCGGATTGATTGACTCTAAACTATCCATTAAGAAGGCTATTTTCATGATATCTTTCTGTTGCTCTGGATTACGTGTCAAATCATGTGGAATAAAACATACAGACCAGCAAAAGCCTCAACATTTCTGAGATATGGACAATAATTGACCTTAATCGTTTTAGTAGAGCCATTCATGGCTAAACTTTTGCAATGGTTTTATAAAACTTTGTAAATTTTGTCTACCAAATATTAATTAAGATCTTGATAAAACACCTCAGTGCCTCGATTTGCAAATACGGTATCGTATTTTGTCGCGTTACTCCTAAGCAATTGTCTTTTACATTGAGCTCAGGGAAAAGGGCTCACTCAGCACTAAGCCATCACCTTTTTGTGTAGCTTACGGATTCGTCCACTCAATACCTTGCAAATGTTAAGAGCAATCTGGGGGTATTCTCTCACTATTTCTTTGAATTCCTGCTTATGAAGAACTAAGAGACGGGACTCTTGCTCTGTGCGGATTGTTGCTGATCGTAGCACATCTTCAAAAAGGGCCATCTCTCCAAAATAATCACCTGAACTGATCCGATCAAGTTCGATTTCATGCTTTTCTCCTTGATCCTTGATAACAGACACCTCTCCTTTGATAATTAGGTACATGGTTTCTCCAGTTTCGCCCTCTTTAATTACGATATCGCCAGGTGGACATACGATCTCTTCCGTGACCGATGCAACAGCCGCTAATTCACTCACGGATAACGCTTCAAAAATTTCGATCTCCCTCAAGAGTAATATCTTGTCCGGAATAGTGATTTCTAATTCCATACTATCCTCCTTTGTGCCGGGATGACCCTCGTGCTGATCCATTACGGATTGAGCCATCTGACGAATATGCGTATTTTCAGACCTCGTAAGTTCTAAAATATCTTCTTGATCTATCCTCTCCAGACCCAGGTCTTCTGCCATATAGAGGGTCAGGATAACCGTCACCCAATCCTTATTGCCTAAAAGGTGTGAATAGAGGATAGCCTTGTCAGAATGAAAATCAGGGAGCTGGAAGTTCCTCCTGCCGACTGCAAGGCGTTGAGAAGGAGGAGAATCTTCCAGAAGAGGTATCATGATTTTAGACAAAGAGGCATCCATCAGGTCATCCAGGGCCTCAAGACTGTTTGCTCGCTGACGGGCATCGGCTGAGAATATGCCTCTCCAGATAATCCTCATCTGCCCGGAACGATCCTGTGCAGCCAGGACTCGAAGTGTATTTTCTATCTGTACTAGCCTTTTTTGATCCAAATGGTTTTTGAGCAGATCTCTTCTCGGGACTTCTGGAAAAATTTGCAGGCCCTCTGCCTCTGCCAGATATAGGTAACTGCCCTCGATCTGGGAACGAGCGAATCGAAAGGCATCCAGATCCTTGATATTCAAGGATTCTAACAAATTAAATAGGCCTTCACGAACCCTGCGATGTGGTATGCTGAGCGATTCGACGAACAATTGGCCATTTTCATAGGAAGCGGTGTCAATTTTATCTTTTGCCAATTGATAAACCTGCTCCGATGAATCCCCCATAAGAGAAATCATTTTCCTCAGGGTTTCATCGTCATTTATTTCAAACGCTTCCCCTGCGGCTAAACGGACAGATTCCAAAGAATGAGAAAGGTAAGGCAGAACTAACATATTTAAATCTGCAGCACCAAGGTGGTGAAGACTCTTGAAAACAAAAGGCAATACCGAACCATCCCTTTCTGTATCCAGTATCTCTTTTAGTCTGGGAACATATGATCCATCTCCCGATCCACCTGCAGCGATTATACCTGCCTTTCTTTCGGATTCATCATTTGAACTCAACCAGGTATCAATCATCTGTTTGTGTTTATACGGTGCCTGGTTATGGAGACCGATCACCGCATAGGCCTTCACTTCAGGATACTTACTGGTTACGTAGACTTCTGTGTTAAAATCGGCAGAAATTTCAGGGGCGAGTCGGTTAGCAGCCTGAATGATAGCAACCATTAAATCCGGCTTTTCAGGATTACACAATTCCTTTAGCGCCTGAATAGCCTCTTTACCTGCGTGAGGAGAAAGCAGAGGGAGCAAGCCGATAGTAGTTTTCTCATCTTGTTCCTTGAGAACAGAGAGGATATGAGTATCGAGATCTTTTACCTGCAACGAGTGCAGGAGATGAGCATACCACAGGCAGTCGTCCCCACGAGCCGATAAAAATGTGTTGACTAACTGAGACTGAATCTTTTTGTCCTTAAAGACATGGCCCACATTTTCCTCTTCCATAGACTTCAGATCCAGCATATTCTTAGAGATCAAATCAGATAAAATTTTTGAATACCCCCTCTTAAGGATAATGGTTGCGGAAATCCAGCCTCCAGCAAATATAATTGCCACAAGGGAAAGATACTTGGGGTGAACGAATCCTTCAGAGATCATGATAAAGCCCGAGCCTGCAAGGATTCCGATCCGTACAACCGTTCCCCTTAAAAACGGCAAGATTACCGCGCGGGAAGATTTAGAAAACAAGCCCATTAAAACGGCCCGTGCCGGATTGTTTATTGTGGTCCTGAGGACATTTGTGGATATTCGTGCGTACATTGCCGAAAAAATATCAAACCGCAATAAAAAGGCAATGAATGCGAGTACATAATTAAAGGGATGGAACATAAGGACAACAGGCAAGCCCCAGCGACTATATATCCTTCCAACAAACAGAAGGATAATCAGGTTAATAGTATTTAATACCCCCCGGAAGTAGCCAAAAAATGTGAGCATTCCCCCTTCAGTGGCAAATGTCTGGTCGATGGTGAAGTTGAACTGATAATTCAAGATGGGGATGACCACGTTTGGCATGAGGGTTATCAAAATGAGGATTTTTAAGAGCTTCGACTCTTTAATGAGGGGTAAAACCTTTTTTATTTCATTTATGATTGAGGTTTGAGATCCTTTTTTCTTGGCCTTTTTTTCAGAAAGCAAGAGGGCAGGGAAGCGAGTACCCATCCTTTTCACTACTATGGCACCCAGCAGAGTAATAACCAGATAGGCCAACATCAGGTTATCAAGAGATAGTGCCCGTGCTAAAAAAGGGGTCGCGAAACTGCCGATTACTCCTCCAAGAACCCCACCGGCTGTAATAAGTGGAAAGAGTCGTTTAGACTGTCTCGTGTTAAAAAGATCATTGGCCAGGTTCCAGAAGACCAGTGCGAGCAAAATTTCATATTGGGCCTTCAAGACAAAGAGCACGGGATAAAGGAGATCAAAGCCAAGAGGTATAACGAAGCGGAGCCCTGCTACGGACCCTCCAAAAACCAGGAGCATGTATGTTAAAAGTCGGGTTCCCGGGAGTCTGCCCATTAGGCCGGAAAAAAGCCCTATGATGAAAAAAGTGGATATGGAGTTGACCACATAAACGATAGGCAGGTACTCGACGCCATACCTTTTAAGAAAGGCGGTCTCTGCAAAATTATTGAAAAGGATGGTAGAGTTACGAATCAGAAAAAGGAGAAGTGCGGACCAGAGGAAAAGCCCTATTTCATCTTCGTAAACCTTGAGCCATTTGCCCAATAATCTTACCACTGGCAACCTCTCTGTTTGAGCCTATTTCCAGGATAAATGATACAGTCTATTCATGGCCCTCCTTCGCTATAAGCCTGATCAGTCACTTTTTGACCAACAAGCCTGAAACCTGTCGTTTGAAACCTGCTGCCGGGGTGACTTGAATTCCGATTAGCAGAGCGGCATGAATATCCATGTTTGAACCAGCTTCCTCCCCGACGCACTCTCATAGTTCCTGAATCAGGGCCAAGAGGGTTTATTTTTGCGCTTATCGTATAATCTCCATACCAATCATGACACCACTCCCAGACATTACCGTGCATGTCATATATCCCCCAGGCATTGGGATGGTAGCTCTTCACCGGGGCCGGTTGATCAATGGCCAATCCTCTTGATTTTACATAATCAAGACACTCACTCGACTTTAAGCTGTTATTACCATACATGGCCTTCCTACAATCAATAGTGTCCCCCCAGCTATAGGCAGTGGAGGTTCCTGCCCTACACACATACTCCCATTCTGCCTCGGTGGGAAGTCGATAGGACCATTCACTGAGGGCATTTAGCTTTTTGATGAAATCCATGCAATCGTGCCAGGAGACCTTCACTACTGGCAAATTACCTGGTCCCTTACGCCGTCCAAAAAGTTTTTTCCCCATGAGAGCCCTCCACTGTGCTAAAGTGACTTCAGTAGTCTGTATATAAAAGGGGTTGCTGATACGTACCGTATGTTGGATTTCCCTTTTATCCCGATACGGTTCATTGGATGGACTCCCCATGATAAAGGTACCTGCTGGAATCAAGATAAATTCCATGCCCAGAGAATTAATATAGGTATTGTCAAAAGCAAATAACGGGCGAGGAAGAAAGGTATAAAATATGAGAATGATGAAGAAGATGATACATACCTTTCCTGATTTCTTTAATGTGTTTTTCATGACTATACTTCTCTCTTTATCAATAAAATCTCTATTTTCCAGATTTAAAGACGTTAGTAAAGAATCCACGCCAAGAGGACGTGGTTTTTTAAAACTCAGTAAATTTCATAGGGGTTATTAATGAGTTTGATAATTTAGCCCTTTATTAACATATCAGGAAAAACCCTGGAGCGAAAGAACAAAAAAGTGGCAAATCTGCCTGCAACCGAATTTGTTAACCATTTAGAATTTTATTTATAAGCCATTGTTTTGATTTGACATGTAGTGAACCTTTTGCCATAAGTTGCAACTGAAGTATGCTGGTACATCTTGAGTCTCTGAAGGGACATGGCTATTACCTCAGATAATTATAGGATATGAAAAAAAAGTTGTTGTTATTATATCCTGGTGAATTTTATTCCATGAACTGGGGGAGATTTATTGAGTTAAAACCCCACATGGTTTATGTCTACTCGTTTTTAAAGGACTTTTTTGATGTCACCGTAATAGATCTTGAAAACGAGTTTTCCAGGCCGAAAACCGACAAGGAACGGCTCCTATTTAAGAAAAATGCACTGAAAAGGATTCTATCCATAGATGCAGACTATATGGCAATTTCATGCTGGTCAAGCCTCAATTATTTATCCTCAAAATATTTTGCAACAAAGATCAAGGATGAAAAGCCACACATAAAAATAATTGTTGGAGGATATCATCCAACTTTCGTTTCAGAAGATTTTGAATATAAACACAGTCCATTTGATTACGTTATTAAAGGAGAAATTAACAACATTTGGAAAATATTAAATCATGAAAAATATAGTGAAATTGAAACTCATAAGATTAAACCTGATTTCCTATCGTATCCTTATTACAATTCCCAAAAAACAGTTGGAATATTTTTAGGGACAGGGTGTCCTTTCAAGTGTAGTTTCTGTATGGAATACAAAAAAAATGGAGTGGATATCCTGTAGTTGAAGCGATTGAACTCATTTCAAAAATTGAAAAAGAAATATCACCCAAATATATTGCTATTTTTGATGCATGTTTTGGTGTTGATAAAAACTGGAGAAAAGAATTATTATTAGAACTCGTAAGGAAAAATATTCAGTGTTATTTCTGGTTGGAAACACGGGTTGACCTGATTGATGAAGAAGATCTCGAACTAATGGCAAGGTTGAATTTTAAAATAGACTTCGGCGTTGATTCTTTTTCCAAGACAATGCTTAGCATTATGAATAAAACGAACAATCCAGATTCCTATTTGAAAAAGTTCATTAACATATCGAGAAAATGCAACGAACTTAAAATATTACATGATGTTTTCCTGATATTTAATCATCCGGGTGAATCAAAAAAAACATACGAGGAACATCGAAAATTCATTGAAGATCAGGTTTTGACAAAACTCAAGGGAGGTTACCTAAGGATAATGTACCAAAGGTTTTCTTTCTTTCCAGGGAGTTATGTATTCAATCATGCAGCTGATTTTCAGAATAAATATGGTTTTAATATCCTCCATCCTGAATGGTGGAAAGAAGGAGAAGACCATTTTATTATTTCAAGATCGGTGACACCGTCTACAGATGAAAAAGGGAATCCTTTTTTTGTTCCACTTAAAGATGTATCAAAAGAGATTAAAGATTTTAATACAATGTCCAGAGAAAAGAACCTTTGGGAAAAACTACACAGCTTTAATCTTTAACCAAACAGGCATGATCTCTAAAACAAAATGCCCCATTGTTTTTCACACTCACCTGACACAATACTCTATGGATCATTATCAGCTTCATTAAATTAGGACGCAGATTTTCGCCGATGCCCGCAGATAATTATTCTATTAGTTCTTTATATTTAAAATTAAAATCTTGACAATCTGCGTTCATCTGCGTCCAAAAAGGAATTTCCTATACAATCAAGTTATTTCAATCGCTGTAACCCGCTATGCTTACAAGAAGCATTTTGTAAAGCAGCATCTTTTTAATGCTCTACAAACTTTTTGTTAGGTGATCGTTCAGAGATCATGCTCCCGCAAGCAATCTGATAAAATTATCTTTTACTCCATGATGTGGTAGATTTGGAATTGACACACAACTATAATTTCCTTATTCTACCTTTCTTAAAAGAGGGCATTTTATCAAAATTGAGGCCGAGTTGGAGGGGCTGCACGGTGACTTGGCCAAAGGGAGCCAACTCATGCACAAACTAGGCTCGTTTCATATCCTCCTGGTCCACCCACCGGTAGAAAGTCCGGCTGCGCCTCCTTTGGCTATGGCCCAGGTGGCAGGGCTTTTGGCTGGTTCGGACCTGTCGCTTGAGCAGTACGATGCCAATCTGGACTTCTTTCTCAACCATTTTTTGACTCCTCAAAGGCTGACTGGTTTTGTGGATTTGATTGAAAAGAGGGGGAAACAAGGCGTATTTGATAAGGCTGACGCCTTTTCCACCTCTCTCTTTACCAATCTGGCTACAAACTCTGAACAGTGGGCTCTTAAAATCGCCGGCGTGGGCCGCAGCCTTGCACTTCTCAGAACAGAGGATTTTTATCGGCCTGAGTCCTGTCTGACTGCCCTCAAAGACATAGGCGATCTTCTGGATCTTGCCTCCCTGGCCTATTATCCCTCCCGTATACAATGGGGGCGCTTTTCTAATCCTGCTGTGCAGGACCTATCCCAGGCTCGAAGTTTCATCGAGGATTATGAGACCAACCCCTTTCTATCCTTGTGCCAGGGTGGGCTTGCTTCCAGGATTGCCCGACCAAAACCAGGCCTTATAATCCTGTTCGTGTCTGCCCCGGACCAGGTGCTGGCTGCGCTCACCATAGCCCGCCTCTGCAAAAAACAGCGGCCCAGGCTGCATGTGGCGCTAATGGGTAATCATGGGTTGTTAGCGGGTACTGAGGGCTATGGCGATAGCCTGCTGCCAGAAAACGACCCACAGGCGCTTCTTGACCTGATAGCTCGCTTGACAGGGTTAACTATCTCAGGAAATTCAACAAATCCCGACTTTAGTGGCCTGCCTATGAAGGACTATCTGGCTCCGGCAGTAGTGCTGCCCTTTGAGGAGCCGTCTGGCTTCGCGCAGAATTTAACGCCACCCTCACGACTAATGGCCCATCTGGTAAAGCAGGAGCAAAGTCTTGGTGCGAAGGGCTTTCTCAGCAAAGATGCGCATCTCACGCCGGCATCTATAGCGAAAATGGCCGGTGAGATGGCAGAGGAGCGCCCATCCTTTTGTATAGGCCTAAAATGTGCTCTGAATACCTCAACCGGCACTGAAAAGTTGGCTGCGGCCTACGAGGCAGGGGTACGGCTCATACAGTGGCGAGATCCAGCAGGCGAAGTTAAATTCCTCACCACGCTCTTGTGGGAAGCTTCAAGGGCAGGCATATGGAACCACGTGGTGATAACAGCAGAACAGGATAACAGCCTGGCCCAGAAGCTAATACGATTTATAATAGAAAACCCCAACATTGCACATTCCTGGATTCAACAACAGCAGAGCATCTCACCCTTTGCCAGCCCCGCAGAGCAGACCGAAAAATCATCAGTGGCCTACACACAGGTAGCAGAATTGCCTGGCCAACCACTATGGCAGAGACTAAATGAACCGGTCTATGAGCTGCTTTATCTCGATAGGCACGGGATTAAAAAGGTAATGCGCTGGCGAGTGCGGGATGACGGATACTCGGTCTACTCCCTCGGGCAAAATATTACCTACCATTTCGTTAAACCTAATGAACTCCCGCCAGGATACCTTGATGAGATCTGTCGGATGGTAGAGGCAGGGGGATCAGTGGGAACAAAGTGGGTACGATATAACCTGGAGCGAGCCTTTTTAATCGGATACGTCATGGAGGAAGGCATGATCGTGGGAAACTCAAGCCTGAAGTATCCCAGGTCTGAGTATGTAGAGGCCGTTAATAAGCAGTCCGACCTGGATCTCACTGACTATCTGGAACGCGGCTATACATCGGTACGGCCTGAATATCGGGGCATGGGGATCGGCACCACGCTTTTGGAAGGCCTGACCGGACGAGTCGGCAAGAAAAAGGTCTTCTCCATCATCAGCTCGGATAATGTGGCCACCCAGAAGATAGCCTTGCGCAATAAGACTAAGCAGGTGGCTGCCTTTTATAGCGAACGTCTGGGCAAAGAGATAGGCGTGTGGATACCGGCCTGGATGATAGAGGATTAAGCGAACAATTTGATGACACGCGGGTGAGGAGTTTTTAGTATGAACATTGGAATCATCACGGTCAAGGGCCCTAATTATCACCCAAACCGAAGGTTGCGGGAGGCGGCAGCTGAACAGGGGCACCGGATAACCCTGGTTCATCCTTACCGAGTGTGGCCCGGGCTTGAGGATAACACACTGAGCCTGGTAGGTTTGCCTGGCATGACCTCCCTGGATGTAGTACTTCCCAGACAGGGTGCCACTGTGGGGGACTCCTGCTTGGCCCTGATACGCCATTTCAGCCTGATGGGTATTCCAGTGGTGAATGATCTGGATTCCATACGCCTAACCAAAAACAAGTTTCTTACCTTGCAGACCCTGGCCAAGGCCCAGATTCCGGTCCTTCACACTGTGTTTGTTAATTCGGCGAAAGGCTTTCACGAGGCCCTCACCCGGTTAGGGGGGTATCCGGTAGTAGTTAAGCAGGTCAGCGGCCGCCAGGGGAAAGGGGTTATTCTGGTAGAAAAAAAGCGTACCGTGACGTCAGTTACTCAAAAACACCTTGACAAACGCAAGGGCTTGTTAGTGCAGTGCTTCATCCCTCCAGCGGGTCGTCAGGATATCCGAGTGCTGGTAGTGGGCAGGAAAATAGTGGGGGCCATGGAGCTTCACCCAAAAAAAGGAGATTTCAGGGCAAATTACCACCTGAGCAAAGAGAGCAGACCCAGAGATCTCACGCCAGAACTTACGAGAATTGCTCTCAAGGCGGCGAGCGCAGTAGGCCTTGAAATAGCAGGGGTTGATTTAATTGTGGATAAAAATGACCGGGTCAGTGTGATTGAGGTAAACTATTCCCCGGGTTTTAAGGGCCTGGAGGCCGCTACGGGCTTGGACATCGCAGGTCGAATTGTGGGTTACGTGACTGACACCTACGGCGGAACTAAGCACGCTTAGGAATGATACCATGCGTATATCCAACCTCACATTAATACCAAGTGGAAAACGAGTGCGCGCAACTGCAACCGTCAATTGGGAGGATTGTGATCAGCCGACTCGGGAAGTATTTATTGAAACAGAAGAAGAATTTTCAAAGGATATATCCTGTAATCCCCATGCGTTTTTGGTTGGGTGTATTATCCCAGCCATGCATTTTGGCGAAAAGAGAATTCTTTTGAATGCTGAAATATGCCCCAGTTTACGAGAAGGCCTGCAAATAGTGATGTCCTTGATGAAGGAATGGTCTCATGGAGCATACAAGCCTTTGAGCATAGAGGCGAAGACACAACATTCTGCCTATGTTCACTTAAATCAGCAGAGGCGGGCAGGGCTCTTCTTATCTGGTGGAATAGATTCCCTTGCTGCATTGCGGGCTAACAAACAAAATTATCCTGAAGAGCATCCCGGATCAATAAAAGACTGCTTGCTTGTCCATGGTTTTGATATTGGGGGCGTTATAGAAAGAGGAATGAAATACCATGTTTTTGATCGGGCCAGAGCTGCGCTTTCGGCTGTGGCAAAAGATGCAAATGTGACACTAATCCCAGTGTATACTAATATCAGACATTTATGCGATGAGCGAGATCTTTGGTTGGATAAATTCTTCGGGGCTGTTCTTGCATCAGTAGGGCATGCCTTTGCCTCCAGGCTTAATTTAGTCTATATAGCATCATCATATGATATACCCAATTTAGTCCCGTGTGGTTCTCATCCTCTCTTGGACCCAGAATACTCCAGCTTTGATCTGAGAATCAAACTCATAGGCCTTTCATTATCCAGGCTGGAGAAACTCAGGTTAGTGGCTGATTGGGATGTTGCCTTTCAGAATTTTAGGGTATGTTTGGCAAATGTAGCCGATCGGTTGAACTGCGGAAAATGTGAGAAATGTATTCGAACCATGACTGAACTGGTAGCTATCGGGGCGCTGGACAAAACACGTGCATTTGTTGAAAATGATGTCTCCCCCGAACTCCTGTCAAGTTATAACATTAAAATCAGACATCGAGCGCCGTTTTATCAGGAGATGCTTCCGTTTTTAAAAGAGCGCGGTCGAGATGACCTGGTGCGAACTATTACAAGAATGCTCCAAGATTGATGCTCTCGTAAAAAGTAAAAAATCGAGTCACTCCCGCGAAAGCGGGAGTCCATAATAACTTGATAGTATAGAGAAATCCCATTTTTTAGACAGGATATACGGGCCTGCCCTGCCCGCCCTGGCGCGACTTCCTTGGCAAATATTGCAATTTCTATATTATTTATAAGTCCTGGCAATACAGCCTAAGCATTGCATGCCAGGTCTGGGCCAGGGATGTTCAGGATTTTATTTACTCACCGCCCACTCGCTTTGCTCGTTAGAGACGCTAAGAAAGCTGAGAAATATTCTTTGGAGAGAATCGCTTAAAATCCCGCATAGCGGGGTCCCAATGGGAACTACATTGGGACTAATGGGAATGCCTATAATGGGAAAAGTAA
>Ga0233414_10000200_pt1 | contig 26011 bp, 29 predicted proteins | sample Na_anoxic_10_MG_FD_189020 | JGI IMG/M metagenome (GOLD analysis project Ga0233414, IMG submission 189020) | Seawater microbial communities from Saanich Inlet, British Columbia, Canada - Na_anoxic_10_MG | ecosystem: Environmental > Aquatic > Marine > Inlet | place: Canada: British Columbia... | reverse complement strand
TATCCCTGTCGCTACTTGGGACCCGGCTAAGCCTGGTAGTGACGCATCAGAAGCTTGGGACTTTGGCGCATTAGAAGACAAAATTACCAGAAAGTATCACCAGACAGGTGACAGAGAAACAGATGAAAGAAAAGTACGTAGCTTAAACATTGAAGCTGAAATGGAAAAAAGAATTTGTGAAGCGTTTCGTCTTTGTGGTGTTCGAGAGGAATATGATCGTGGAATGCATAATTTGAGACAATTAACTCGTGGTGCCACCGAAAGAAGTGCTCCAGTTTCCAGGGAAAATCCATTTGGAAGTGTGACATTACAAGGCGTTAAGCAGTATAAATTTTATCATGACATTATGAATAAAAAATTTGGAGATAAGCGATGAGTAAAAACTACGTAGTCAGTCTTCCACAATTTCATGTTGAAGCAGATTCTAAACAAGAAGCTGCTGAACAGGCTATTCAAACTTTCCTAGATTACACATCAAGCAGAAACTGTGATGTACGGGAATTTGGGAAAGAGTACACAATGAAATTTGATCCATTGGACTTAGACAAACAAGAAATTTTTGAAGAAGGATTCTATGAGGAAATCCGGGAGCGAACATTCGGTACTTGAGTGACTACTCCTTGTACTGGTTATGCGGAACCCATCCCTCCTTTGGTTTCCGTGTTTTATCCCCTTCTTCGGAAGGGGCTTTTTATTTTGAGGAAAATTAATGAGCTATACAAAATACACTCCAGAACAACATGACGTAAAAGATCATGTGGTTAGCACCGATGGAATACTGCTCGTATCAGCCGGTGCCGGTACTGGTAAAGAACAACCTTTAAGCAGTAAAATTATTACACCTACTGGTTGGACTACCATTGGAAAAATTAAAGTAGGTGATAAAGTATGTAGTCCTTACAATACTATAAACACAGTATTAGCAATTCACCCACAGGGTATAAAAGATGTGTATGAAATAAATTTTAGTGATGGAAGTAAAGCTAGATGTGGACTTAATCATTTATGGTATGTAAATAGCCAAAATTGGCGTAATAAAGAATATAGGGCTGTTTCTTTAAAACAGTTACTGAAAGAAAATTTGAAAAATACTAAAAGCTATAAGTTTAAAGTACCCCTTACAAATATTGCTACAAATTATGTAGAATTACCCTTAGATCCGTATCTACTGGGAGCACTTATAGCTGATGGGAGTTTTCAGACTCAGGTGTGTTTAAGTAGCTATTCAGAAGATAAAAGTATCATAGATAAATGTATAACACTTTTACCTGAAGGTACAAAACCGGCTAAGATTAGGTATACCTCAGAAAAAGGATTACAACAGGTATTTAACCATTCTGTACAAAAACACGGAGATCACAGCTTAAAAAGGATACTTAAAGAGTTAAACCTTCATGGTACATATTCTCATGAAAGGTTTATTCCAGATACCTATAAATTTTCAAGTAAACTTCAAAGAATAGATTTACTGCATGGATTAATGGACTCAGATGGAAATGTAAGAACAAGAAATCGTGTAACTTATTCTACTACGTCAGAAAAACTAGCAAAAGATATTACAGAATTAGTTCAGTCATTAGGCGGTACAGCAACTAGACATTTGTATGATAAAAAAGACAACAGAAGCTGTTTTACTATCATAATACGATTTAATGATTTTAATCCCTTCAGCCTAAAGCGTAAGGCTATAAAAGTAACACCTAGAAAACAAAATACAGTAAGAAAAGCGATAGTCAGTATTGAAAAACTTTGTTATCAAGAAGAACAGCAATGCATTACGGTATCTGGAGATAATTTATATATTACGGATGATTATGTAACTACTCATAATAGTTTTATGAGTGAACGTATCGCTGATGAGATTAATCCATCTAGAGGACTGTATACAGCCTTTAACAAAGCCATTGTGCAAGAGGGAAAGTATCGATTCAGAAATACTAATGTTGAGTGTAAAACACTGCATGCATTAGCTTACCGGTACGCAAAACCTAAACAGGATATTAGTGACATTTCCTACACCTGTATTAAAGAGAAAATCTCTTACAGTGCAAAATACAAAGTCATACAGGCTATCAATTTGTTCTACGTTTCTGCTTCAGTAGATATGTTTGAATTTATGGAGAGTGCCCTGGATGAAGTAAAGCTACAGGAACTGGCTATTAAGTACATTGAAATGATGCTCGAAGGAACGTTGGCACCTACCTTCAATTTCATGTTGAAGTACTTTCACCTCTTATTGGTTGAAGGTACTGTCAAATGTAAGTATGACCTGGTTATCCTGGATGAAATAAATGATACAACTGCAGTAGCTTTAGAAATCTTCAAACTTATTGAGGCACCAAAAAAACTTGGATTAGGTGAACCTAGTCAGGCTATTTACGATTTCTTAAATCTGGTAGACGGCTTCGAAGAACTAGAAGATGCTCCAGTACTCAACCTAACTCAATCTTTTCGTTGCAGTATAGATATTGCTGAACGTATTCAATCTTTTATGCAAAAGTATACTGACAAAGAGTTTAAATTTGTAGGTACAGATGAACCTGTCAAAAATGATAAAGTTTTATATTGTACTTTAACAAATGCTGCTATTATCTCAAAGATTAGTCATAGATTAGCTCAAAACAAAGGTTTTCACCTTCTTAGAAACATCTCTGAAATATTCTCATACCCACTAGCTATAGTATCAACTGGCCAGGGTAAAAAGGTGTACCAAAAAAAGTATAAGTACCTTGAAGAAGAGTACGAAAATTACACAAAGAACCGCAAACCTGGGGATACTTACCTGAGCCATTTGTTGGCATGTATAGATGATCAGGAAACAAAGAGTGCTGTAAATTTACTTCTTACACTGAACCGTAAGGGTGTAAATATATTTAATTTATACAAAATGGCAAAAGAATCAAAAGTCGATCTTAGTTACGTGATTGCTACAGTATTTACCTCCAAAGGTTTGGAATATGAAACAGTTTATATTGCAGACGATCTCAATGCTCGGGTAGGAGATATCATCGATAAAGGTGGTGTAGAAACACACGAAGACCTGGTGGCAATGCGTTGTTATTATGTAGCATGTTCTAGATGTGGTGTTAACTTAAACAATGCAAATATGTTGCCTGTACTTACGAGGAAGTAATTATGGATAAAAGTCTTTTAGCAAAACTACTAGCAGTACCAAGTGCAGTTGTTATTGGTTCTCAAAGATTAGGCCTAAAAAAGTGTAAAGATTATGACATAGCTATGCTTAAAGAAGAATTTGATGCAGGCTCTTTTGAAAAAGTAATAGAAGAAATGAATAAATACTTTGACGTACTGCCAATGGGCAATAGCTATTTAGCAAGATATTACCAAATAGACGTTTTTCTGTATGAAAGAGAACAGTCTCTAGCAGCTGTGCGTCGAGTAATGAATAAGATGCTTGCACTGCCAAAAAGCATCATGGTTGAAAAATCAGTAAGAGTCTCGATATTTGAAGGTTTTCTGAAAGAAGAAAAAGATTATTAGTTTTACAAAAATTGTGCAGTTACTCACTATGCATAATTTTCCTTATTTAGTGAGTATTATTTAGGAGATATATATGCCCTCTATTAGCGCAATATTAAAGAACAAAGACGCTTCTGATGCTGAGAAGCTGGAAGAAATTGGTAACATTGTTACTTCTGCCCGTGAAGCTTACGGTAATGCTGATCAAGATATCAGCTCACCTGAAATGAATACCACATTTGGTATGATGGATGTTGCTGAACTTGAAGAAGACAGCAAGCTGGTGATTATCGGAGCTGAAGTTCAGGCTCTAAAATCTCGTGCACTGGAATTTGCGAAATGCAATGAAGGTGTCAATGTTCAAAAGAAAATGGAAGAGTTGGTAGCAACTAATCCTGTTCTGGCCAACATTACCGGCGGAACTAAATTTGATTACCTATAAGATTCTTTTGTAAGTTTTATTGCCTTCTCCCTGTGCCGGGAGGAGGCGATTTTTCTTAGATAAAAATGTAAAAACTTATTCATTAGAAGACTTCAAAAATCAAATACCAGCGGGTATTTAGGATCCCATCTTAACAAGTCTACAGGAAAGTATATTTCTCAATTGGTGAATAAAGAAAAAACACATACTTAGGTATACATAAAACAGCTTTACTCGCAGCAAAAGCAAGAGAGGAACATATTGTTGCTAATAGCCTACCGAATAGACTTAATTTTATAGGAGTACATGAAAATTAATAAATTCCTACCGTTTATTACCAAAAAATCTTCACCTATTTATATCTACGATACCTTACTTTCAAGAAGTAAAGGGATTGATAGAAACACCACAAATTCACTGTTTTACAGTATTTTAAAGTTTGGCATAGATAAAATTAGAGAACATGCCAAAACGTTACCGAGTATGACCGGAGTTACTCTTTATACAGAGTTGGTCAGCAAATTTTATCCTCAACGTATTGATGAGAAAGTCTTATCGGTATTTGTAGCTATGGCCAATAGCCTAGAAGAACAAAATGATAAATGGGATGCCGAATTAAGTAAGTTTGATATTAAAGACATCATGTGTTTTTTTCTTGTAATGGCTATGTTGGACAAAGAAAAAGATATGACATCACTAAATTTTCGAGGATTGTTGAAATACAAAGAAGTTTTAGAGGATTTACCTAAACACATAACATTATCAAATAATGGTACATCTGTAGTGTTTGATACAGAAGAAAATCTGAAAATTTTTATTCTGTACATGGCTATTTTTGAAGAAGACGATAAAGCGCTATTCAATGTAAGTCTGAAACCAGCTCCAAAGTCTGCACCAGAAGGAGACAACAATGACGTACCATTTTAAACTTGAAGAAGTTAAAGTACTTGTAAATGTTTCTATGCCAGTAATGCTTACTGGTGAAAAAGGTAGCGGTAAAACCACTCTGGCAAAACAGGTAGCTGAAGCATTGGATCTTGATTTCTACAGTATCTCAATGACTCGTCAAACAACATTATCTCATTTATTAGGATACATGAGTGTTGACGGTACCTATATTCCGTCAATTCTGCATAAGGCCATAACTCATGGAGGTTTGTACCTTTTAGATGAGATTGATGCTGGTGATGCTAACGTGTTGCTAAGCTTAAATACCATAGAAAACGGCTATTTATCCTTTCCCACTGGTATCGTTGAGTGTCACAAAGATTTCCGTTTAATGTCTACCGCAAATCCTCAGAATGAGCACCATCATTACACTGGAAGATCCAAGTTAGATGCTGCTACATTGGACAGATTTGATATAATAGATATTGACCGTGATCAAAAGCTTGAAGCTACTTTAGTGGACCGTGAAACGTTACGGAATATGAATATCCTTCGCAAAATAGTTAAAAATGCAAACTCTGATATCGTAGTTTCTATGCGTGATAGCTTACGTTATCAAACTCGTAAAAATTTAAATGTGTTGAATGATTTCGTATACCGCTTAGTTGGAAAAAGCAATTTAATGTTTGATAACTACAACGCTAAAATTAAAAGTTTACCAAAATACGCTGATCAATCTGAATGTAAGACATTTCCAGATTTGGTCAATTTACTGAAGTCTCAACAGGAGGTCCTATGACTACCCAAAATTTAGCTTTACATACTCCTTTGCATACCATTTTTCCAGAATCTTGGAAAAAAACTATGACAAATATGGATTACGCTGCATTTCGCAATCTGGATCATTTTAAGCATCATGTATCGAAGCTTACACAGAAAAATGATGACAACTGTGGTGTCACTTATGCTGATGCACTCGATAAACTACTGCATGGTGAGGCCGGGTTTCCTTCAGAGGAACAAGCATCAATTCGTAACCTGGTAAGGTCAAACTTGAAAAAGCGTGGACTGATCACTGGGGAAGTTTATGAAAACTACCGTTACAGTGTAGATGGTACCGCTGTAGGTTTTGATGTGGGCAAATATGCCAACGGTGAGCCTGATTGTGTTATTACACCCTCTGTTCAGTACATAGACTTTTTCTACGAATTGTATATCAGCATCAGCTACCCATGGCGGACTAGTAACTCCTTTATTCAGGAGAATATCGCTAAACTACTGGCTACTATTGAAGAACTGGAACGTCAGCATATTTTTATAAAAATTATGTTAATTCTGCCAATTAACAACGTTACCAATGCACGGGGTAAACAATTCTTTTCAAGTATTCCTGTATTTTCCCACAAAGAGCACAAAGATGTAGAAGGCATGTCTTCTGTGTTAAACGACAAATTGCTTCGGAAGTTTTACTTCGCGGTTATTGAAGATATCTATGGTGATGATCTTGCTTACGGATATGGCAATCCTGTTGAATTACCAGGTTGTATGAACGTAGGTAATGAATTTAACGAAGTGGAATTCTTTGAATCCGTTGTTAGTTCCGTTGGTGCATAATGGATACTTTCAAGCTCTTAGACAACTACATAAAAGATCGTACAGGCAATATTGGACCTTTTCCCGATATTGTACAGAAAGGAATTAATACTATAGCTGGTGAGATTCCGTTTAAGTTAAAACTTGCGATTACACTGGCAGAGCTTATTACTTTTTCATCACATCTGAGAAAACCTATCAAGCTGTACGATGGTACGTTAGTTCCTACTAACGCCATTGTATTTGCTTTGGCTGGATCAGGTATGTCAAAAGATAAATCCCTGAATACTATTCGAAAGTCTCTCGATATGGGCTATATGCAGATCGAAGATGAACGTAGAGAGTATGCCAAAGTTAAAGCCGAAAATAAGGCCAAGCTGGAAGGAAAAGGTAAGCATGAATGGAAGATGTTCTACGTTGAACCAAAACCGTTACAGGCCGGATTAGGTACTGTTGAAGGCTTACTGCATCATTTTGCTGATATCGGGCAGAACCCATTAGGTTCCGGCAGTATCACTACATCGGAAATTGGTTCTGAGCTTCAGACCAATGGAGCTATGACGGATATTATTAAAATAATTTCGCAAGCTTACGATCTAGGAAATGTTGCTCCAAAAATTGTTAAGTCTTCTGAAAATCAGACTCAAGCAATTAAGGGGTTACCGGTGAACGCTTTGTTCTTTGGTTCCCAGGAAGCACTGCTGTTTAATAATGAAATCAAATCAAAATTTAAACTGGTATTCAATACCCAGTTGGCACGTAGAAGTATCTTTACTTTCACACCTGAAGTTCCTACACGGTTGGAAATTTCCTCCATTGATGAACTCTACAAACTGAAAGAAAAGGAACGTGAACGTGTACTAGCTGCACAGGAAGCATTGAGCCATCTAACTTCTGGTTTGGTTGAAACTACCACCCAGGAACCTCTTACGTTAACCCCGGAAGCAACTAAGTTATTTGATGTTTACCTGGAGTACAACAATTTTATATCTGATGATCAATCGAATAAGTACCCAATATCAAAACTAAGTAGAAAGCATAAGCAGTGGTTAGCCCTTAAGTTAGCCGGTACGTATGCAATTCTGCACGGCAGAGAATTCGTTAATGAGGAAATGTATGCCTATGCTATCAATACCGTTGAACTACTGGCACCACAACTCAGTGAATTTGAAAAGGAACTTGTAAAAGAGCCTTATGAGCAACTGGCTGATATGTGCAGCTACAAAGCTGAAGATAGTTCTTTCTTCTTGTCATTACATGAACTCAGAAAGTTATCATATGTTACTGGTGCCGGTTCTTCGAAAAGCAAAGTAGAGGAATTGGCTAAACTGGCAAACAGTTACGATGAAGGTGGACGTTACACAGTTCACGAAAACGGTATTCAATACGATGAGCAAATTATTACCGATGAAATCGGTGTATCTTGTATTTTCTTTGAAGATACTGACCTGAAAGGGGAAGAGCTTAAAGAGTATATGGCCAGGAACTGTAAAGATGGCTTTGATGTCTATGATACAGATTTTGCTGAAATGCGAGATATGCTCAAAAATAATGCTGCTTATGGTCCATTTGTGTTTGCTGATGGAAAACGTGGTAAAGACAATGTTCAAGGCGGTACCAAATTTGTTGTTCTCGATATAGATAAGTCGTACATCACTGATGAAGAGGTGCATGTATTACTCAATGAGTACAACCATTATGTTGCCCGTACAAGTGATCCTGAGAATGAATTTAAGTTCAGAGTTTTGCTGGAACTGGATTCTATCGTCGATATAGAGCCACAACTGTGGAAAGCATTTATCCAGGAAATTGGAAAAGAGCTTGGGTTGGTTGTAGATAGTCTTCCTCAAAGTCAGATATTCTTCTCATTTGCTGATAGAAATATTCTTGAGCAATTGGATGGATCTACACTTAAAACTAAATATTTACTGGAAAATGCCAGTGAGTGTTTACGTAACAAGCCAAAGCTTCCTTCAGAATTACCTCCTAAAGAAAAAAACAATAAGTTAGCTGATCCTCGTGAAACTTTCTCATTTGCTTTTACTGCAGAACCTGGAGAACGGTCTATTTTACTATACCGTGCATTAGCGTATGCTATTGACCTGGGAGCTGATGAAGAATACATAGAAAAGCTGGCTCATGAAGTTAACGACTACTGGATGGAATCAATGGACAAAGACCGCTTAAAGAGAACGCTTATCACACCTGCACTACGGAGAGTTTAATAATGATTAGAAAATACCAAAAAATACAATCTTTCAAAAATGTCTGTAAGTGGGTACATAAATTAATTTATGAACTATTACAGTTAAAGGAGATGATAATGACTTTTAAACACCCCGTAGTTACAAAAGAACTTGAAGGTACATACATTAAAAAATCTACTAGTACAGGTGAGTACGTATTTCTAAGCGATAATACTTTCGGAAACGAAACTAAAATTTATGACCATACGGATATAGCAAGTTTTCTTAGAGACTTAAATATAAGTGCTTCTGATTTAGAAGAGTCAGAAATTGAAAGAGATACTTTTTATATCTCTTACTTTTTGGGTGCTTAATACCATGAATAAAATACATAAAACATTTTATTCTTGGAGGTATAAATACGACAATAAAAAACGTATTTGGAGAGCTTTTAGAAATACAATTGAAGTTAATCAATTTCATGTTCATGAATTACATTTTGTTATGGAGCACTTAGATGACCCAATGGAATTACCTAACTTAGTATTAGCAAGGGTTCCTGTACTCTCGTCTGAGGAGAGACAGAAATTTCTTACAGAAGTAGCCGAAGAGACAGGTTATGACAGCAACAGTGAAGAGTGCTAACCGATGACTAGTATTTATGGTGTTATCTAATGTGGATTTACAATGGTACCCCAGTAGATTCTCATGCCGATTTACTTACCGGTTGTACTGATTTTGTGTACCTGATCACTTATGCCTGTGGGCGTATGTATATCGGTAAAAAAAGTGTTCGAGCTATAAGGCGACTAAAACCGACAAAGAAGCAGCTGTCTAAGCGTAAGAACTACGTTCGTAAAGAATGGGTGGATTTGCCCTTTGCCAAGTATGAAGGCTCTAGCGAGCTTACACAGGGCCTGAAGGCAGTCTCTAAAGAGATTTTATATCAATGCAGCACTAAGAAAGCTGCTACCTACCTGGAAGTGGCCTTATTGATGCACCATGATGCTTTATTTGATCCTGATTTCATAAATGAGAATATCAGTGGAACATTTTTTAATTCAGACTTAGATGGTCTATTGGAACCATAAGCAGCTGACGGGTACCGTATCTACTGGGAATAAGCCTGTACAAGCAGTGAAACTACTGAGGATTTGAAAAGATGAATTTAATGATTATAGACGATAAACACGCTATTAAGAGTGATAGTTCATCCTGGATGGTGTGCAAACGCGGAAAAGATAAAGAAGGCGAAGATACCTGGACAGCTATCAGCTGGTATGGGTCTCTAGAAGGGGCTATACAGAGCCTGGCAGACTTATTACTAAGAACTGATACTAGCACTAGCCTGCAGGAGTTAGAAGCCTCTGCGGAACGTATATCAAAGCTATTTGAAGGTATTCCAAGTATTCATATAAAAGTAACTAAGGATTTAAAATGAGTGATTTAAACACAATAGTACAGCAGAAAGAGCCAGCACTTTTTAAAGCTATTCGAGAGTCGCAATTGATTAGAGATAATATTCCGACTTTTTATGTATCTGCTGATGGAAGATGCTGCACTCATAGACTTGGAAATATTGATATTCCAGTCTGGTGCAAATCCGCCGAAGACGGATTTAAGTTGATGCAAATTATTGATAGCTTATAGCGTCATAACCCCTTAAACAGCAGACGGCGTATTAATAAAAGAGGTATTGAGAGTATGAAAGTAGAAACCGAAAGCATTGAAAGTGAAAAAAGTGCTGTCCTAGCCGGTCGGCTGGATCGATTTGTTAGGCGCTTTTTATTTGGTGAAATGAAATGAGCAAAATTCTATTACCGACAGGATGCTTGATTGTTGATGACTATTCAAACGGCAAACTAGAGACGCTTTCAATAGGCGACTACGGGAAACATAAAAACATAAAGGCTGATTTCCTTGGGTATACGCGCCCACTTAATGGTGTAGAAAATGGGCCGATAATGCCGCTACAGGAGAAGTGGGTAATAACTCTCTCTACTCAGTACGGGTGCGTAATGAAATGTACTTTTTGTGATGTGCCAAATATCAAGTTCTCAGGGAACGTCAGCTTCAGCGACTTAAAGGCTCAGTTTTACGCGGGGATAAATGCCTATGATAGTGTGAAATACACTGACAGGCTAAATATCCACTTTGCTAGAATGGGTGAGCCGGTTTTCAATCAGGACGTTTTGAGGTTTTCTGAGTGGCTAGGGGAGCATAAGCGTCAAATTCAAGATGAGACAGGCGTTAGGATTGAAGTTATTCACCCTGTTTTCACAACAATGTGCCCTGACTATAAGCACACATTTAATCGAATCCACGAATGGGTGAAGATAAAAAACGAGCTATTCAAAGGTCAGGCAGGTTTACAGATCAGTATCAACAGCAGCTCAGAGGTACAGCGTGAACAGATGTTTGGTGGCAGCAGTCACACCCTTATTGATATTGCAAAGAATCTCGAAAATATTCAAAAACCTATCGGTAGAAAGTATTGCCTGAACATAGCTTACGCATCAGGGAATGAAGTTGACGGCGCAAAACTCGCCGAGCTTTTTGACACTGAAAAATGGATGGTGAAAATAACGCCCATACATAACAACTCAGCCTGTATGGAGAATGGCATACAGACAGTAGACGGTTACCAAACTTACACCCCTTATACAGAGCCGGAGGAGAGCTGTAAGGGGGCCGGGTTCGATACCCTTGTATTTATACCATCACAAGACGAAGAAGATAGCCTGATCACTTGCGGTAATGCGATTCTAGGTGGTGGGAAACTCAAAATTAAGCAAGGACTATAAAGTCTTTCTAACGATTGAATTTACCGGGCGCAGCACTGGCCTAATGGCATAAACGAGGAGCGTGAAACGCTCCGGTAGAATGGCTTGTTATAAGAGCCGATTTGGAGAAACATAAAATGAAAAAACTTTGTATTTATCATGGTAACTGTGCTGATGGGTTTACCGCTGCTTGGGCAGTGCGTAAAAAGCACCCTGGAACAGAATTTCACCCAGGCATTTACGGTCAAGAACCACCTGCTTGTACTGGTCGTGATGTAATTATGGTTGATTTTAGCTATAAGCGCCCAGTGTTACTAGAGATAGCAAAACAGGCTAAAACCGTATTAATTCTGGATCACCATAAAAGTGCTGAAGCCGACCTGGTTGATTTGCCAGAAAATGTTACTATCCACTTCGATATGGATAGAAGTGGAGCAATGATGGCATGGGAATATTTTCACCCAGATACTAAACCACCATTTTTAATTAAACATGTTCAGGATCGTGATTTATGGCGGTTTTCAATGGAGCAAACACGCGCTTTTCAGGCGAATTTACTCAGTATGGAATACACGTTTGAAAATTGGGATATGGTTGATGACCTATGTGCTGATGATTATAAATACTGGTCGTTTATCGGTGCTGGTGAAGCCATTGAAAGAAAGCACTTTAAGGATATTAAAGAACTGATAAAAGTGGCTGCAACGAGAAGCACTATAGCTGGATTTGACGTACCCACTTTAAATGCTCCTTATTTTTTCAGTAGTGATGCGGGTCATATTATGGCTGAGAAAGAACCGTTTGCGGCATGTTACTGGGATACAGCAGAAGGCAGGACCTTTAGTTTGCGTTCAGAAGAAGGTGGACAGGACGTGTCTAAAATTGCCGTTTTATTTGGTGGTGGTGGACATAAACATGCCGCCGGTTTTCAACTTGCCGCTGATGAATTGCACAAGTTGGCTAGTGCTTGTTAACAGAGATTATTGGTAAATAAACTATGAGTAAATCAGAATTTAAACGTCTTAATATCCAAAACGGAAGACCTATGTACTCCGATAAAGGTAGATTTGTTGAGATGCACAGAAACCAAAGACAGTATGCTTACCGAAAAGCAATAGAAAAATATCCTGCAATAGCACATCCTTATTTATGGGGTAAAGGTACTCCGGTAGAACATACTGTTAATGAATATAAAGAGCATCCAAAATTTAGAGGATATTATTTTAAGTGTTTAAAAGAAATTCGAGCTAAGAGATTTAAGTAATGAATTTACCAGAAGAGTATAGCAATGAAGTTTTACAGGAAACAGAGATAGGAGCCATAAGCTGAATGGAACAACGTGTTGAAAATATTGTAGGTGAAAAAGCCTATGAACTAAGAGTTTCTGGGCTACCCTGGAAAGACATAGCCAAAAAAATGATGTTTCAAGGCAAGAACCCGGTAGCTCAATTAAATAGCTCTGCAAAAATGTATGCTATTTACTCTGGTAAAGAATGGCCTGTAAAAATTAAAAAGAAACACCCCTGGGTAGTTGTCACACCTAATATGAAATTTCCTCCAGTATCTGTTGATACAGAAATTGAAATACTGGATATGTGTGGTTGCGGGGGGTACATAGTAGGAAGAGAAGCCGAATTTGGAAGAGTACTGCGAAGAAAAGCAGGAGACTGTATTTGGCACAGAACTTCTGTTCATGCTTACAAGTTATTATAACAATAGCATGGAACCTTCACATGAGCCTATCTTAGGAGAATTAAACTACTACACATTTCTATTCTGGGTATGTGTGTTTATTATTTGGTGGATGTTATGAGGCTAGAAACAAAAACTGTGTATTGCCACAATAAACTATGTGACTATAACGGAACAACAACAGTTATCGATAAATACTCTGACGTTTATACTGACTGCCCTAAATGCGGGTTTAAGTCATTAAAATCAGAGTTGCCAGCGTCTATTTTAGATAAGTTATTTAGTGATATTAAAATCAACTTAGAAAGTATAAGGAATATAGGTACAGCACTTTCAGAAATGATAGAAAATAAAAAAGTATAAACAGTACAAGTTTTTTATAGGTGATTTATGATAGTTGAAAAAAGCCATCGGTGTATAAATAAACACATAACCTAAAAAGGTGCTTTATGAAATTGGATTTATTACATTTCAAATTAATAAAAACAACTAAAAGACTTACTTTTGACATTTTATGGCAAGAACCCTTAACTATAAATAGTATAATTGACAGTAAACTTTTTAAATTTACAGCTTCAAATGGATACGAAGTTATATCTCGAAGTAGAATGGATATTCAAACTGAAAGACTATGGTTATTAGGTACTTCTCCCGATGACAGCAGATCTGGAAGTATGGTATTTACAGATAACACAAAAAGAGATAAGGCTTATTATGAATTTTTAAAAGCATTAAAGGAATGGAATAATTTTTATAGTAAATGAATTTATAGGTGACTTATGCTAGTTGAAGTAGAAAAAACAATAGTAGTTAAACTAACAGAATCAGAAGCATTGCAACTTAAAATATTTATTGATAAAAAATTACCAAACACCGCAGAAAGATTTGGTCCTGATAAATTAGCGTCTAATTTAAGCGATGAACTTAACGCTTCTGGTGTATAAATGAACGAGTTTATCGAAGTTTCCTATGAAACATATTCAACACCCTGGTTTATTCGTCAAAAACTAACACAACTTGAAGAGCATATTATGCTCAGTTTTGACACAGAAACTCGTAGTGTGTATTCCAAAGAAGAACGTAAAGAAGCTAAAATTTTACTTAAAAACTCAAACACCAGTTTAGTAAATAAAAAGTTATCACTGCAGGTAGTTAATAGTTCAGGTTTAAGTTTTCCTTCGCTGGTAACTGTTACACATTTTATATTTGGTATCAGTGACTGCGAGAGTGTTGTCCTTATTGCCGAAAACATGGCAGTAGAAATGATTATATGGCACTGGTTAGCCAAATATGAAGGGTTAATTATTGTCCACAACAGTTTGTTTGACTTTAAGTTGATGTATCACAGAATAAGACAATTCCCAAAACAGTATAAAGATACAGCATTACTATCTAAAACTTTCATTAATCATGCTGACAACTGGAAGGCTAAAATTGGTCTAAAAGAACAAATGGGTGCGTATTACGATCCTCGGTGGCAACTGATGAACAATTACGAACCAGAGAATTTAAAAGATTATAACTTTTTAAGATATTGCGCTATTGATGGTGCAGCTACCTTCAAATTATACGAAGAAGTTGAACAACATATAGAGGAGTTTAGTGATGCCTAACGTACCATTACAATTAGTAGACTCAAAATTTGCTCATTGTGAAGAAAATTCTATGAGTAATAAGACTACTATCATAAATAGCCTATCTGACAAATTTCCACAACAGTATATTGATAATTGGTTTGGTGCTGATAGCTTTTTCAGTACTAATTACCTTACCGGTGTATTAAAACAAGGGTACTTCATAACAGTAGATTACTTTATGGGTTCCGAAATATATTCCGTAAAACTGATATTGTCAGCCACGATTGAAAATGTAACTGGACCTCTTGATACACTGGAATTAGCAAGAAAATGGGTTAAAGAGAATGTCTAAAAGACCTTACGAACTACTGCCGTTTCCTTATCCGGCTGACTATGATCCTTCTGAAGAACAACCTGATTTCTTTTATGAAAACTTTTTAAAGCATTTCATTCCAGATATGATCAAAATAATGGATGCTGGACTGCATATTGATGAAAAAGCAGTCGATGAATTGCGTAAAGTTATTGATGATGTTTTGGAAAAAGTCTCCGTAGCTTTAAAAGCAAACAAGATCGTAATGCGGTATCAAAAACATAGGCTGCCTGCAGCTCAGAAAGCTCATGCAGAGAAGGCTACCCAAGCAGTAAGAACATCAGATCACTATCTGAAAGAGTATGTGGCTTCTGACATGGTACACCGCACATGGGTAATGAACACGTATCTAGAATCTACTGGGGCTAAAGAGTATTGTAAAGAGAAGTGGTCTGTAGCCGAATTAAAGAAGCACAATGTATGGGCTAATGATCACCTGGTAGACATGCTAATTCATAAGAATGTTTCAGTTACCAATAAATATGTGAAAGCAGGGATGGTTGCACTGGCGGAATATAAGGTGGAACTGTGGAACAGGCCACGATACGAAAATGCTAACACAAAAGTTAAGGTGAACGCATTCAACCCTGGAAGCACTAAACAGAAACAGGAACTGTTCAGCATGCTTGGTCTAGAGTCTACTGCTACCAGCAAAACAACAGGTGATGATTCCTGGGGAAGAGATCAATTAGAAGAGTTGCAAAAAAATTCGACAGGTAAAGATCTACTGCTGTTACTGGATGCACTTATCGATCACTCCTTTAGTGGGATTATTAAGAACAATTTTATAAAGGCATTCGACTCTTACACCATTGATGGCGTACTCCACGGCAATATTCGTTTAGGTGGAGCTAAGACTTGGAGAAATACGAGCAATTCACCAAATCTTTTGAATATGCCCTCAACCAAATCCATATACGCAAAACCTTTGAAAAAGTGCTTTATTGCTCCAAAAGGTATGCTTGTAATTCAAGCAGACTATAGCTCTTTAGAAGATGTTGTATTAGCAAATATAACATTAGATGAAGGGAAATTAGCAATACAAAAAGATAAAACTCTAGATGCGCATTGTTACAACGCACTTGGCTACTATCCAGAAGAAATAGAAAAAGTTATCGGAGTGCAGGGAAATTACAAAGACAAAGTACGAAGATTCAAGCAAATGGTTGAAGGTAAAAATACAATCCTAAAAGAAATACGTCAAAAAAGTAAACCTAACACCTTCAAATTAGCTTACTTGGGATTTCCGGATGCAGATAAAGGAGGAACAATAACTAAAGAAATTTATGATAATTATCATAATGTTCTTTATCCAGAAGTTAGGGCATTCTTAGATGATTATGTTATACCTACAGCACAAAAGCAGGGTTACCTGCATTTGGGCTTAGGAGCTAGGATTTATTGTGATAACGTAGATGATGTTTTTCGTACTCTTTTTAACAGCAACTTTCAGTTTTGGAGTATACTTACATTAATAGCTGTTAATGAACTAAATTATCGAATAGAGCAGGAACAGCTAACCGAAGAAATTCAAATTACCTCCACCATTTACGACTCTATCTACTCTAATATTTCAAGTAATGCAGAAATAGTAAAGTGGTATAACGATAATTTAGTCGAAATAGGTAAAAAAGATTTTCTTGTGTGCCAACAAGTCCCTAATACACTTGAATGTGGTATTGGACGGAACTGGGCAGAAGAAATAGCACTGTCACCTAACGCAACAACAGCAGAAATACAAAAAATCTTGAATACTTTTTAGTTGTTGATACTCGTTATGTTAATGACTACTTATAGGAAACAGTATGACTATGATGCAAACAGATAAACCAGAAATGAAAATAGGAGTAACAAAAGATAATGACTAATTCGATTGATGAAATACTATGGGAAAACATGGTAGCTAAATTAGCTAAACCAGGAGAAGAAATTCGTAAAAGCCTTACAGCTAAAGAGGCTCATGAATTACATATGGTTATAGGTATAAGCGGAGAAGCCGGGGAGTTACTTGATGCTTTAAAAAAAGTTAGTATCTACCGAAAACCTTTAGACAGAGAAAATGTAATAGAGGAACTTGGAGATCTAGAATTCTATATGCAAGGGCTAAGAGGTAGTTTAGGTATAACCAGAACAGAAGTACTAGCACATAACTTTAATAAACTAGCTAAGCGTTATGAAGGATTTAATTATTCTGATAATGCTGCACAACAAAGAGCAGATAAAAATGACTAACCCTCTGCAGTATAACGACCACAAAGCCGATATGCCGGATGACTGCATATTTAAAATTAGCCCGAGTCAATTCCCTAAATTTGCGGATAAACCACATTTTTGGTATCGATCAGAAGTGCTTGGTATTAAAGACTTCGAATATAATACGTCAACAGTATTAGGTACAGTAGTTCATTACTGCGCTGATCAAGTTGCCAAACAATTACCGGTTGATACCAATATTATCACTGAGTACATAGAGTCTTTTGAAGATAAAGAAGACTACGATCCTGATGCTGTAAAACACCATTATGTTGAAATGGCTGAACGCCTGGTAAATGACTATGTGCTTGAAAATGCGTTTCTCGAAACAGAGAAATTTGTTGTAGCTCCAATACGCGATGGTTACTATATTGGTGGTCAACTTGATGCTCTCCAGGGAGAAAAAGACGAGTGTATGATTGTTGATTATAAAACATACCATTCAAAGACTACCCCCAGAGCGTTTAACTCTACTTACCGTTACCAACTGCTTACTTATGCTGCAGCTTTAGTTCGATTAGGTTATACACCCACACGTATACGTTTGGTCTATGTAAATCGCCATATTGAAGGTGCAATCAGTGAAAAGACAGGTAAACAGCTAAAGTCCTATCCACCGACAGTCACAGTGCTTACCGAGACTATTACGGAAGAAGACTATGCGTTCATAAACTCTCTTTTAGAGTTGTGTGTAGACAGTGTTGAAGCCAGTAAAGCACACCCAGAATTAACTCATGTCATTTGGCATGACCAACGCCTTAAAGAGGAAAAATAATGAGCAATGTAAAACTTTTGGTAGCAGCTCTTCCGGCCATCGGTAAAACAACCCTGTTACAAAATTTAACAGACACCCTGGTAATCGCAAGAGACGGTAAAAAATACCCTTTTGCACAACCTCATATCAATGTTCCTGATTACACATCAGTCAGTGAACTTATCGATATAATCTCAAATACTGTTGAAAAGTATGAAAACAAAATGGGTGAGTTACCAAAAACAGTAGCTATTGATTCAATATCCAAAATTTTATTAGATATTGAAGGTTACTGTCTGGCAACTATTAAGTCTTTTCCTTATGGAAAAATTAATACAGAAATTAAAGAATTTGTCGATTTCATCGAAAGGGACCTGGCTGATGCTTTTAATGTTGTTCTGGTATCACATGCCTTATACAACGAAGATACTGTTGGCTACTCACTGGTTAATGCTGGTGGAAGTTATGGTAAGAAAGGTGGAATACTTTCTGAAGTTGATGAGTCTGTATTTTTGGAACTTAAAGGTAAAAACCGTGTAATTCATTACCGTAATCCAAAAATGTGTGCCAGAACTACTGTGAAAAAATTACCAGACAGTATCGATAACAAAGACTTCGACTTACAAAAACATTTAGATATGTTGCAAAGCAGACAATCTGAAGCTACTGCTTGGTCTTTAGGCTAATTTAACGTTATGTGCAATTTTCAAACTGCAAGGTTCGGGATAGTAGCTTGTTCTAGACACAGCTCCATCTAACGACGCGTAGCGACTATTCGCACATAACTATTTATTTAACGTTTTTAACCTTTTTATTTCAATATACTGTGCTCTGATCTACTGACTCTGATTGGCCATATACGTTGTTACATAACAGACAGATATTGTATCTTTGTCGGTTAAAAGCTATTTATTTAACGCCTATATTTAATGAAACGAATGTATTTTCGTTTTTGAATCTTCGATGGGAGACATCTAGAGGTAGGCTATTTATTCAAGGGGTGTACAAATAAGAAATAATAGTAAAACATTTCATGTTGGATTATTTCATTCTCTTGTAGAGGCTGTTATAGCCAGAAACAATTTTATAAAATTACATTCACTTAATAATACATTAAGTGGTATTTAATAGGGAATTTTCCCGTCAAACTAAAACAACACACTGAGTGTGTAGGAATACAGCATATATGAGCTTCTTCAAATCCTCAAAAAAAGCAGAAGATGTAAAACAAGGTGGCAGTAACCACATTACGTCGTCTGGTGTTTACCCAGTAACTTTACTTGCTCCAATCGTAAGTGTGTCCAAAGGTGGATCTACTTCGATTGATATGTTCGTTGATCATGCAGGGCAAAAACAAGTCATCTACGGCAATCTACGTATTACCAACAAAGATGGTTCTCCTAATAAAATTGGAGCCAAAATCTTTAATCAGCTGATGATCATTGCTGATGTTGAAGAAGTATCTGATCCTATTGAAATCGATCTTCCAATCGGTAAGAAAGCAGCTATTAAGACTGTAGCTGCTCTGGAAGACCTGGCTGATATTGATGTCATGATGCGTGTTCAAATGGAGTATGGCATTTACCAGGGAAATATCACCGAAAAGAAAGTTATTAAAGCTTTCTTTCGTGCTGGTGATAACGCTTCTGCAGAAGAAATTGTTAACGATGAAGAAGCTGGTTCAGCTTTCGAACGTGAATCAAAGTACCTGGATAACATCACATTCAAGGATGAAGTAACACCAGAGCAGGTTAAACAGTGGATCTCGGACAAACGTCCAAAAGGGACTGCTGGTGACTCTGCTGGTGGAGCTGATACTTCTGAAAAGAAGCCTAGCTTCGGCAAGAAACGTGCTTTCGGCAAGAAGAAAGAAAGTTAAGGAGAAGGCTGGTGTTAGACACCTTAAAAGCAACTGCTGTGACTATATCAGTAGTTTTATTTTTAGGTACTCTTACCTTTCTTGTACCTATATTGATTCTAGCTGTAACAAATGCCGTAGTAGTAATTATAGTGTTTTTAATAGTTAAAGATCACATTACTTCTAAACCGTAATATGTAGGGGAGCAATCCCCTACATTTTTACTATAGCCAGCTTATTGCGGGAAGCTGAGCAGCTTCTTCCACAATATCATCAGGAAAATTGACTCTAGACCAAATATTAAACGGATTATCGTCAATAGAATCTGCCTCTCCAAATGCTTTTTCTACTGCAAGAATACTAATCATAGAAGCAGCACGTTCAGTAAAGAGACTAAATATAATTTTAAATTTTCTGAAAAAGAACTTTGTAAACATAATAGCTCCAAGATCATTAATAGTTTGAAGCTCTTTAGAAGTAACTACATCATAGTTTACAAAAGTTTCTACAACTTCTTTTAAAACCTTTTGTTTGTATTCTAGTCTAGTTTCTCTTGATTTAAACTTCTTAGGGACGTTTGATGTTCTATGCTTGTACAAAGCAAATCTAGCAATGAAATCACTTACCTGTGTAGCCCTAAGCAGTAATTTGTAAGGTCCAGTAGTTTTATCCATATATAGGTATTTATAGGAGGTAGCTACATATTCATGTAAATACTTATCAGCAAGCTCCTTTGCTCTTTCTGCTAATTTTGCTTTACCACTATATATATCCTCTTCTAAATTAATATCTTCTATGATATTTTGAAAAATGCCTTCATCAATTAATTCTGCTACTGGATTGTTGTCTACACTGTCTTGTAACCTACTTAGCTTAAGTTCTAACTTTTTACGTTTATTTGCAGATAACTTGATATTACTTTGTAATTCTCTTTCTGTAATATCTCTTTCAGACAAATCTTTCTGATAGTTTTCCAACTCTACTAGTGCTTCTGCCTGGTATGTTGCTATATTTCTGGGATTTACCCCTTTAGCAAAAAGGATAAGATTATTACTGACAAAGTTAGGTAATAGAATAACACCTGTCTTTATGACAATATTCTCTTTAGCTATTTTAACTGTTGCTATCCACAACTTTTCAATATCTACATTAGGTGCTTTAGGAAATAGTGTATTGCCTAAAAGCCATGTTAGTGTTTTATTGACACTTCTAATTGTACCTCCAACAAAATTTTTCTTATCTGTAAATTTCATTTTTCTGAAACCGAATATCAGATTTAAGAATTCCTCCCTAATATAAACATCTTCATTTTCACCCCAAATACTTTTAATAGCCTTTTTCATTTCTAGAGGCATAAGTTTATACATTTCTGCTATTTCAGGATCTGAAGAAGTTTCAGTAAAATTCACATATTCACGTAATTGCGTACTTTTGTTTTGCTCAAATTCTTTTTTAGCTTCTATTAATACTTTTTTGTTTATTTCTGTAGAGCCTGTTTTATCCACAATACTTCCAAACATACGTCCTAATACATGATCAAATCTGTTATCCCGGTTGAGCAAACTGTCTTTATTGTGTTCAGACATTAAGTAACGTAGATTAACTGCATTACCGTGCTCAGACACAATAGGCTGCAACTTTACTGTTTCTGTTGGTTTAACACGCTGAGAAAGCTGCCTATAAGCCTTTAAACGTTTTTCTGCTATTACTCCAGCAGTTTTAATTTTAGCATCTCTATAGCTCATTTCAGGGTCCATAGCCTGGTAGATATCCTGCAATGCTTCACCTTGATGTTTTTTAGCTGTAAGAGAAACAATAGCTTTAACCCAGGTAGCGTCACCTCCATTAGGATTTACCATTAACCATCTTTTTTCTGATTTATCAGAGATATCCATCGTAAGAGGTTTTTTATCCGCAGCAGCATAGGTGTAACCTTCAGAAATTAGTATGTCTATCTGGTCAGCAGTTGCTGTTCTTACATCTACTCTGGGATCAAATGTTTCTTTAGAGTATCCTTTTTCTGTTTGCATTTTATTATTGTGAAACAGTTTTTCTAAAGACATTTCTTTATTTAACTTGTGCAAAGAAAATAACTTAGCTATTCCATTATCTAAACCATCAGCAGCATTTTCCCTCTTATATACAGCATGGGCTAAATTTCGATAATCTTGTTTACTGTGTTTAATACCATACAAGGAAGCCAGTTCATCAATAAGTTTAGTAGCCCTATTCAAGTCACCAGATACTTCAATACCTAATCCCGCTGCATTAGCGATTGCGTAAGCATTATTTAATTGCCAGTCTACGGTATTGCTAGTAGCCATTTTTGAGCCTAAACCTTCTGCCTGGTTTATATAAAGCAAACCATTAGCTTTATATTCTTTTCTAATTTGTTTTTCTAAAGAAGTAATTAAAAGGTCCAAAGAGCTATCTGAGCTTAGAAGCCCCAGTAGATTATCGGGCGTATATTTGTCTCTTTCAGCAGTATCCAACAAAGACACTAAATCCAGCTTTATAAATATTTTATAAAGAGCTTCACTTTCTTCTGTAGTAACTTCTGTATGAAAACCTTTACGAATATGTTTAATTACGTTTGTAGCTTCACGCATACGTGCTTGGTCTACAATATGCTTAGAAGCTCGAAGCAAAGAATGCCATACAGCGTTATTTCCTTTTTGCTGCTGTATTTCTCTCACTAATTTAACAAAGAAATTTCTTTCTGTTATTCCTATATTGCGACTAACTTGTTTGATAACAGAACCTAATTCAGCATATATTTTAGAATCTAATAATCCTGCCAAAGTATGAAGTACTCTACCCGGAATACGTTTAGGCTTATCTTTCCTAGCATACTTAGCTGCAGGTGCAAATATCCAAGCATGAATTTTATCTACCGTTATCTGATTAGCAGAATCAAGTACATTAAACATCCTAAAAATACTGCGCTTTTGTTTTTCACTAGCAGTTAAGGCTTGATCTAACATTTTTCTTAAAGCTTTATCTGCAGTAAGATTTTCAATACCCCGTAGCTTATTAGCTGCATATTTAAGTGCGTCTTTATACCATTGCACTAAACGTTCCCATAAACTACCTTCACGCTTAGTTCTATTTCTTACTGTTAATGTAGATAATTTAGCTGCAAATCTTTCATTAGATAATCCATAAGCTACAAATTCATGCAAATAAGGATTTACAGTACGACCAGAAACAGGATCTTTATAACTACGACTATTATTAAACAAATACTCATAAGTCTCTTTAGCTGTTCGTACTTCATCTGCTGTAAAATCTTTACCTTTAGGAAGAAAATCTCTCCAAGTAGTATTTTTCTCAGCAAGTGCAAATATTTGTTTTAAACCTCTACGTAAACCGGAATTTGTATCTACTGCGTACTCAGTTACGGCATGTATAAGTTCGTGCACATACGTTTCTTGTGCAGACATCTTTACGTTGTTTTTATTGCCTGTTACTGAACCTAATACATGAATATCTTGAGTACCATCTGTAAAGGTACGCTGAGCACCTATTGTAGTGTCTCCGCTTTCACCCACTTTAATATCGATATCATGTTGTAACTTGATAAAGTTATCTAACAGTTCCTGCAAGGTAGCTGTATGTGCTGTAGATTCTTTTTCTACTCCTACATCTTCAAGCTTACTGAAGATAGTTTGAATAGTAGTAGCATCTATAACTCCTGAAAATAAAGAGGTAAAATTTTCAAAATCTATGCTTCTTCCGATAGAACCTTTAAAGCTTTCTATTTCTTTAAAAACAGCCGCTATTGGCCCATCAGAAGAATCTAAAGGCTTAACATTTTTAGTTTCTAAAATGTACACAGATTCTGAATCATGATATGCAGAATGGTTAACAGCTATATGAGAATGATCTTTTAATAAGCTCTCCCTGGCTGCTTTAACTTCTGTATGCAATTCTTCTAATTCTGCTATTTCTTGAATTAAGTTAAAGGCAATTCTTTTACCTTTGTCATTTTTGCTGTACAAGTTTTCTGACAAATGAGTAGAAATTTGACTACGTTCTTCTTCAGGTAGTGCTCTAACACTTTCGATAACATTATTAAGACTATCTGATACTTCCTGCATTAAGTCATATGAAGTAACTACATCTATAAAAGATTTATTATAGACACCTGTACCTTTAGCTACATCAGCTAAAGAGTACACTGCTGCATCGTGTACATTTAATGCTGCAAAAGCAGATAAAACAGCTTGCTGTATAACAGAGTCAATATTGTGAATATTAGTAACTGTTCCAGCTACTCCCGGGTCAAGGAACTTATAAGATTTTGCATAACTAGTGATACTGGAAGTACCTTCTTCTCGTGCAGTATTCCTTAAAGGTCTACTAAAACTTATCTGTACTTGGTATGCTTTGATATAGTTTCTTCTTAAACCTCCCTTTATGGCTATTATTCCGTCATCTAAGCCTTTAGAAAGTGGTCCTTTGACAATGGGCATAAACTTTCTTAAAGTGTCTAAGAGGGCTTCAGTCTCCTCTAATGACGGTATTCTACCAAGTTCCTCTTTTTTAGCTTCTAAAGCAATTTCAAATTTTTTGTTAAACGTATAAAACATAATTTGAAAAGCTTTATTAATTTTCTCTCTATATTTTATAAAGTTACCAAGTCTGTCTTCTAGAGACATGGTAAGAGCTTCACCATGAACTTCTAATACTGACTTTATAAAAGTATCCTGCTGTTTGTGTGTAAGTACAAAATCTTTATCCAGCTTCTGATCTATAGGTATAATTTCTTTTATAAGTGTCTCTAACGCATTCCCTAATACCATTAGTTCTGCATCTTCTGCTTTGGCTATTTTGGAATAAAACTGGTTCAGTACTGCGTATGCAAAATTTTCTTTAGCTTTTTTTAGCGCAGATCCATAATTGGTGACCATTAAAGGATCTTTACTAAATTTACGTCCTATATCAGATATAAGATTTCCTTCTTTTATGAATGAACCAATAATGTTTCTAGTAGCAATCGATATGGCTTTTGCGTTGTTTTTGTTCTTGTTAGCCATATCAGATATAACTTTCTGCCATTTAGCTGTAAGTTTCTGATACAAGTCCATAGAATTAGGCAAAGCAGCATGAGAAGGATAATCAGTAGTTACATTGTCTAAAAATACTCCACCAGAAGCCAGGTCTTCTACACCGTCTAATAGTGATAACATATTACCAATCATCACTCCGCTGGTAACAGCATCTGTTTCAATACCCAAGGTAGTTAAGAAAGGCTTATCAGGAGAATACTTAGTTAAAGCCAATAATGCTTCAAATGTATGCATTTTTTCTCCACCTAACTTAACAGCTTCTTGTATAGCTATTATGTCTTCTGGGGTCCTGTCGTTAACATTTTTCTTTAATGCATTAACAGCATCCTTTGTAGCTGCAAGAATACTTTTAAATTCTTTCAAACTATCAAGAAAATGATGTTTATCTATTCCATAACCAAATGCTTGAGCTACTGCTAGTTGAAATGTCCTATTTAGCTTAAGACCTTCTACAGATACCAGGTGACTTTTTAAACCAATCATGTGCCTGATTAGCTTGTCTTGAATAGGGTCAATAGTATTATTGTCTATAAACAGTCTTCCACCCCGGGATACAAAATACTTCATGTAGAAAGATTGTTGAGGTTTACGTAACTTCCCAATAAATTCTTTAATATTGTCCAGACTACGATCAATTCTGTTATTAACAGCTTGTAAACTTTTACGTTGAGTTACATGCGCATTTTCTATGTCAGTATTTCTTCCTGTGACAATAGCTTGTGTTGCTTCATCCAGCTCAAAGAATTTATTTACAGTACTATTTCTAACAGTCCACTTATCCTGTTGTATATTTCTAATAGTGTTACCGGTTCTTTCTGGTGTCTGTTGACGAGTACCTCTCATAAACTTAGGAGTATGTGTAGAAGGTTTACTCCCGGGAAATACTTTATAGTTTTCTAGATTAAGAAGTTCAGGAACAGCTTCAGTAGCTTTTCTTATTTCAGATAAGGTTTCAATATTTTCCTGACTAACTATTTTTACAAAAAGAGTATCTTTACCAACTGTCTGCTGTGATTCACTGATAGTTCCTGTATCTGAAGGAAAGTCTGTAGCAGGTACAGCGGTTTGTTGCAGCGTTCCT
>Ga0233414_10000199_pt1 | contig 26085 bp, 30 predicted proteins | sample Na_anoxic_10_MG_FD_189020 | JGI IMG/M metagenome (GOLD analysis project Ga0233414, IMG submission 189020) | Seawater microbial communities from Saanich Inlet, British Columbia, Canada - Na_anoxic_10_MG | ecosystem: Environmental > Aquatic > Marine > Inlet | place: Canada: British Columbia... | reverse complement strand
ATAGTTATTATTCCTAGTACAGTATTACTATAGACATGATTATTCTTGATGCAGTTAGTGGAATGGATGATGTCCATTTTAACATGAAAGATGTTATCTACATTGTAACACTTGTTATAAGTGTTCTAGGTGGATGGTTCTCAATGAAAGCTGCTATAGAAAAGTTAAAGCATAGATTAGAAACAGTAGATACTCATGTATCTTCATGTCAGCAAGATGCAAAAGAAGATAGTATTACTGCCAAGCACAGCAGAACAGGCATACGTAAGCAATTCCAAGATGAGATGAAAGCACAAAGAGAGTTTATGAACAAGAGGGTTGACATTGTAAAGCAAGACCTTAAAGAACACAACCAATCAAATGAAACTTCATTCAAAACACTTAATGACCAAATGACAGCAGTTAAAACTGATACAGCTTTAATCAAAGGAATGGTTGAAACTCTTGTATCAAAAAAATAATAAAAACCAACAATTAAACCAACATGAAAACAATAACCAACAAATCCACAAAAATCACTATGGCTGATGAGTCAGGTGAAACAACTTTTATGACTTATGCAGATCTTATAAAGATATGTCTTAACAATCCTCCTAAAAACGGATGGACAACAGATGAGATGCGTAAGAGAATCAAAATAGAAGACAAGCTAGAAGATCTAAAAGCAGAAGATGATATAAGTCTTGAAGATGCTGAATTTGATAAAGTACTAGAATGTTCTAAAATACCCTGGCAATTTAAGCATAAAGATATTATAGCTTTTGAAGATGCCCTCCTTTCGGCAAAATAGGAGATATAACTTTGATTTTAATGAAAAAAATGTTATATTAAATATATAAGTAAATAAGAAATCATGGCTTTTAATGATATAAATAATCAACTTCAATACGTGGCCAAGCATGGTAACTATGTTGATTTGATGAATGCAATGACATTGTTGAATTCATATTGTAGAATTTATTCTATTGGTAAAGCTCCTGAAATGAAACTTTTAAGAGGTGGTCTTCAGGCAGCATCTATATCTAATTTAAATTCTATGCTCACTGGACCAACTGGAGAAATTAATTCTATTCATGAATTTAATAATGTTAGGAAAGCCTTTTTTGAGTATATATTAGAAACTAATTCCGGAGTTTATGACGCTATTGATCCAACTCTTTATTCAAGATTAGGAATAGCTTTGTCTCCCAGAGAACCCGGTGAATATCCTTTCGTAATAAATGATTGTGATGGAAACCCTGTAGTAGGGTCACCTGCAGCTGATACATCGGAATATTTAATAGCTTGGAATGAGGATAAAGTTGCTAAAGACTTTGCATTATGCGGAACTAGGACTCCCTATTTGTATGACACCGGTGTTGAAAATGCTGGCGGCGCAAGCTATTTGGTAGAGTCTTTAGTTCAGTTTGATAATACAAAAATTATTTACAATGCTCCCGGTGTTGTTAATCACAGAAGATTAGAAGAGTTTGGTGATAACAACAAACAGCTTGTAAGACAAGAAGCTCAAGTTAAACCTCAATCTATTGCAAAATATAGTGACAGGAATATCTGACTTGCATAATTTACCTAGCAGAAGAAGTCATCACTCGGTGGCTTCTTTTTTTTGTACCAAATTTATTTAAAACTTGTTAAGTTTAAACTTTAATGTTATATTTACATTTAAATAATTTAAACATTTAAGCATTATGGAACCAACAATCAAAGAAAAACCTGTTAAAGATTCTGTAACAGAAGAGCAGATGATTGCAATCAGAAAAGAAACTATTAACAACATCAAAGAAGAACTATCTGATCTTAGAATTCAAGCTGAGTATGAAGAGTTAATAACCACTATTGAAGTTTCTCGTTATAAACGTTTTGAAATTAGTATGAAAATGGCTCAATATAGTCAATATGATACTGAGCCTGACCCATCAACACAGCAGAAATGAGCGGTTGTACAGAAAAATTAAATATTATGAAAATATCACCACATGTATCATATAGTGAAGTTATTTATAGCCAAACAGCTATGAGAAATGATATTGATAATGAGCCTACAGCTGCGCAACTAATAAGGATTAAGCTTTTTGCTGATATGCTATTTGAACCCTTAAGAGAATGGGTTGGCGGAGCAGTAAAGATAAACAGTTGCTTCAGAAGTGAAGAGCTGAATAAGCGTATTGGGGGAGCGTCTAGCTCTCAGCATATGGCTAATAATGGAGCTGCTATGGATTTAGATGACACTTATAAGCACAAGACAAATGCTGAAATGTTTTATTATATAAAAGACAATTTAGATTTTGACCAGTTAATCTGGGAGTTTGGTGACGATAAAAACCCCAATTGGGTTCATGTGTCTTATAAAAGAGGAGGGAACCGAAAGCAAGTTTTAAAGGCAATTAAAGATGATGATGGTAGAACCAAGTACGTTAACTACTAATTAAACATAAACCAACATGTCAGTAATAGTAAATAAAGTTGAGAAAAGGGGTTATATGCAAAGATTTGGGATTGTTAAATTTCAGATAGCTGTATACTGCCATCTTAATGATATTAATATTTCTGAATCTGACTTAGAATGTTTAACGTTGCTTGCAATTAATGGAGAAACAGAGCTTACAAATTTTTGTAATGCTGCTTGTAAAGAGGATAATAGAGATAGAAATCCAAAAGTTTCAATAACTAGGGAAATCTTTTCTAGCCCTCAATCGGTTAGAAACTGTATTAATAAGGCTGAGAATAAAAACCTTATTATTAAATCTAAATCGGGTAAAAGCAAGAAAACTATTTCTTTAAATCAAAAATTAGAACTTCAAACAGAAGGTAACATTTTAATTGATATTAAACTATTAAGAAAAGATGACACCAAAGAAGTCTAAATATTTTGTAAAAAAATCTGCTGAAGAACTGGATCTTCCAGAAGCTTTAGTGGAAGATGTTGCGAGTTTTTATTGGTCTGCAGTTAGAAGGGCTCTTAATGAAGTTGAGAGCTCTTCTATATCAATTTATAATTTGGGTACATTTTTGATAAAACCAACAGTCCTTCCTAAAAAGATTAAGAAGTATAGTAATTTGATTAACAACATAACTCCTAAAAATATAACGTTTCAAAAACACGGAGTATATCAAGAAACATCTCTTAGGTTGAAAAGACTTTTAAACGTTAAAGAAGAGTTAGATTCAGAAAGAATAAGAAAAAGAGAAATTAAAGCCAAAAGAATAGAATATGTCTCTAATAAAGCTTTGGAAGGAAAAGGGTAAAATACTTGAGGGTATAAAGAACAACATTTTCAAAAAAGAAGATGTTGAAGAAATTTATAATGAAAGATTAAAAGTATGCAGTGATTGTCCAGACTTAGATGTTAAAGGAGGTCAGTGCTATGTAAAAGGTACACAGCCTTGTTGTAAACTGTGTGGATGTAGTTTAGGAATTAAACTTAGATCATTATCTGCAAGTTGTGATGCAGATAAATGGTCTAAAGTGCTAGATGAAGATGAAGAAGACATGCTCAATAAAAAAATTGAAGAATAAAATGATGATTAAAGGTGGTCTATGGGAGCAGCTGCAGTCTGATTTAACGCGTAAGACGTATTTTAAAGACATGCAGGTTTATTCTAGTGTGAAAGGTATAGCAGACTTTAATAGACGCCTGTTTAGGGGTGATTTAGAATACAGGCTTGATACCTGTTTAGAAAATGAGGTGATGACGTTTTCTAAATATTCGCAACTAAGACAAATGCTAAAAGCCAGATCAATAAGCGATTTAAACATTGTTGAATTAATTATAGAACAATATGAGCTTAATATTCAAAGAAAAAGGGCATCAGTATAGCAGCATTGACCCTAATGAAGATATAAAATGGACTAGCGTTACCTCTTTAGTGGGGATGTTTAAAGAACCTTTTAATCCTGATCAGGCAGTTAAATCATCAAAGAATAAAAAATCTAAATGGTACAATAAGAACCCTGAAAAAATAAAAGAGATCTGGACAAAGGAAAACAAAAGGGCTACAGACTTGGGTACTTATTATCACAATCAAAGAGAAAAAGATCTTATGGATTGTGAATCAATTGATAAAGAAGGAGAAACTCTTCCGGTCATTCCTCCAAAAATACAAGATGACATCAAGTATGCGCCTAATCAAAAACTTATTCCCGGTGTATATCCAGAACATTTTGTTTATTTAAAATCTGCAAAAGTATGTGGTCAGGCTGATTATGTAGCCATTGTCAACAATCATGTACATATTACAGATTACAAGACTAATAAAGAAATTAAATTAAGATCTTATAAGAATTGGGAAGGTATGCATAAGATGCTAAAGGCTCCTATATCGGATATAGAAGATTGTCACTTGCAACACTACGCTCTCCAATTAAGTATGTACATGTATATTATACTTAAACACAATCCCAGGCTTAAGCCAGGTAATATGGTAATACAGCATGTAGTCTTTGAAAAGATAAGGGATGATGAAAACGGTTATCCTGTTACTTTATATAATGATATAGGAGATCCGGTAATTAAAGATATTGTTAAGTATGAAGTTCCCTATATGAAAGAGCATGTAATTAGGATGATTAACTGGTTAAAAAATGCATAGTCTAGACATATATACAATATTACTTAAACCCTATTTGGATGAATATCGGGATGAAGTTGTTATGTATAGAGAGCATTATGAAAAACGTTTTACAGACTTTAAGTTCAACATCTATTCGGACTATAGTAATGATGAATTATATGAAATATTTAATGAATTTAATACTATCATAACCCCTTGTAGAGTGAAAGGGTCTGCTTATAGCCCTTATTGGGAGACTAAAAAGAATCAGATTATGAATTCTTGTTGGAGAAAATCAAAAGCAACTTGGAGAATTGTATCAGATATAGATGAGCTTTTACAAATGGATGAATCTGATTTAGAAGATATAACTGAAGATATTATTCAATTTAAAGCGTTTCAGATAGTAAAAAATACAAAATATAGAATAAAAATAGAATTGTATGATAAATGTCTTATGTTTAAAGATACAGTTGGCTCAATGAGATGGAGCACAGGCTTACATGCATGCAACCCATTAATGAAAACTAAAAATGCCGTATATAGCAAATTAAAATATGAGTTGTGGCATTATGGAAGAAAAAGTAGAGAAAATAAAGACTTATGCAAACGAAACTTTTTGATATAGAAGGCGGTAATGTAATACCATCAGAACACTGTTATACCATCAAATGGTTAAAAGATTTTATGACAGATTATGCAGAGAATGATGAATACCTGAAGGTATATGCATTTTTATTTTATATGAGCTGCCCAGATCCAGAACTTAATCCTTATTTCAATTATATTGAAAGTGAGAAGGAAGAACAGATCCTTGATGATTTAGATGCAAACTTTACTAGTGAAGAAGTAACTATACACGAAGCATTAGAGAAATGCAAAAAGATGTATGAAACTCCTAACTTTAGAGCTTACATGGGAATTAAAAAAGCTTTAGATAATATAGCATACTACATGTCTAATACATCAATCACTGATGGCAGAGATGGTAATATTGGTCAAATTCGCGCAGTTGCAAAAGATTTTGATAGTATAAGACAATCATTTAAAGGTGCATATAAAGACTTGAAAGACGAGCAAACTCCTCATCATAGAGGTGGAAAAGGATTAGCATATGATCAAGGATAATGTTTAGTGACTACGATTACCCAATTGATATACCAACTTGGAAAAAAGGAGACTGGTCGATAACCTCTTTTGATAAACTTGAAAACTTTAAAGATTTTTTGTTTAAGCTTTTTAAAGAACCTGGCGAATATGGTTTTGATAAACATATAAAAATATTTAATGAATGCGCGCTTGAGTATAACAAGAAAGGATATTATTGCTCAGCTCCTTTTAAAAGTAGAGACTTTAGAAACTATTGGGATGATCAAAAACATAAATGCAGGGTCGGCATAATTATTCACGGTGATGATAAAACCTGGTATATTCCTCGAGAATATTATATGTGGTTAAACTTTCTTCCGATTTATGATAAAGAGAAAAAAGACTATTTGTTTCCTAGAATATGGGATGCGCAATATCATATGGCTATTTATGAAATACTTGCTGAGTTAAGCAATCTCCATTCTGCAATTCTTAAAAAAAGACAAATAGCTTCTAGTTATTTTCACTGCGCTAAGCTCTTAAATCAATATTGGTTTGAAAAAGGTGCTAAAGTAAAGATGGGAGCATCTCTCAAGGATTTTATAAATGATAAAGGTTCTTGGAAAATGGTCCAAGAATATAGTGATTTTTTAAATGCTGAGACAGCTTGGTATAGACCTCATAACCCAGGTAAAGTAATGGACTGGGAGCAAAAAATTGGAACTACTGTAAACGGTAAAGAAACTCATACAGGATTAAAAAGTACTTTTACAGGTCACACTTTTGAAAAGAGTGCTACTCAAGGTGTAGGGGGTCCATGTAGATATTTTTTTCATGAAGAAGCTGGTGTTGCATCAAAAATGGGAGACACCTATGAATACATGCGTCCTGCATTAAGTTCAGGTGCAATAACAACCGGGATGTTTATTGCTGCGGGATCCGTAGGTGATCTTGAACAATGCGAGCCATTAAAGGATTTAATAATGAATCCTGATGACAATGATATCTATGCAGTTGAATCAAATTTAATTAACGATAAAGGTGAGTGGGGAAGACATGGTTTGTTTATACCTGAGCAGTGGTCAATGCCTCCGTGTATAGACGAGTTTGGTAATTCTCAAGTTGAAGAAGCGCTAGAAATAATTAAAGAACAAAGAATTATCTGGAAAAAGAAACTTAAGCCGGATAAATATCAATTAAGAATATCTCAAAAACCTATTAATATTGCAGAAGCATTTGCGTATAGGAAAGCTTCTATATTTCCGTTACATAGGATTACTGAGCAACAGAGGAGAATAGATGAGAAAGAATATCCATATGAATTCTTAGATATATTTGTTGGAAAAGATGGTAAGGCAGATGTTAAAAGTACTAAGAAGATTCCAATACTAGAATTTCCGGTTACTAAAACAACAGAAGATAAAACAGGAACACTTGTTGTATGGGAAAGACCTAAAGAAAACTCAAACTGGGGGACATACTATGCAGGAATTGACCCAGTATCTGAAGGAAAAACAACTACATCAGATTCACTATGTTCTATTTATGTTTACAAGAATCCGGTTGAAGTGACTAGAGAAAATGAAAACGGTGAATTAGAAACTTTTGTAGAACCTGATAAGATTGTTGCTGCATGGTGTGGAAGATTTGATGATATTAACAAGACTCATGAAAGATTAGAATTAATCATAGAATGGTACAACGCTTGGACAATAGTTGAAAATAATATTCCTCAGTTCATTACTCATATGGTGAAAGTAAAAAAGCAAAAATATCTTATACCAAAAGATCAGATTATTTTTCTTAAAGACCTATCAGCTAATAAAAGCGTATATTCTGAATATGGTTGGAAGAATACAGGCACCATGTTTAAATCGCATCTTATAAGTTATGCTATAGAGTTTGTAAGAGAACAAATTGATGAAGAATTAAATGAAGATGGTAGTGTCTTATCTGTTAAATTTGGTGTTGAAAGAATTCCGGATCCAATGCTTCTTAAAGAAATGGCCGCGTATCATGATGGATTAAATGTGGATAGGCTCGTTGCATTCTCATCTTTAATAGCGTTTGCTAAAATGCAACAAGCTAATCGCGGCTATATAAAACGTAGAGATGAGGAGAGCTATGAAAACTTGGAAAAGTCCAAAAATTTGTATAAATTAAATAAGAGACCTTTTGCTCACATGGGAGGTCAAGCATCTAAAAGAAAAGCGGGTAAAAGAAATAGAAACCCTTTTAGAAATATTAGATAGAAACTATGGAAGTATTAAACGCACTTGATCTTAAAAAGGGTAAGAAAGCAGATTTTAATAATAAAATGGGCACCCTAACACAGCCTATACAGTTTTTACCATTTTCTAAAAAGAATGAAGAATGGTCTGCTTGGAATATGGATTGGTATGAATGGCAAGGTGTAAAGCAATTAAGAAGAAATGCAAGAAGGCTTCTAAAAAATTATAAATTAGCTAACGGCTTAATAGACAAGACTGATTATATTGTTGAAGAGGATAATGAGTATAATGATATACTACAACAATTAACTGAAGAAGATTCATCAGCCCTGGAATTAAAGTTCTATCCAATCATCCCAAATGTTGTTAATACTCTTTTAGCAGAGTTTTCTAAAAGAAGTTCTAAAATAGTTTTTAGAGCAGTTGATGATATCTCTTATAATGAGATGATGCAAGAAAAGTATTCTATGATAGAACAGCATCTTGTTCAAATGAGTCAAACAAAACTCATGGCTAAGATGATAGAGCAAGGAGCTGATCTAGAAGATGAGCAAATTAAGCAGCAGCTTTCTCCTGAGAATATTAAGTCTCTTCCAGAAATAGAATCATTCTTTAAAAAAGATTATGTAAACATTGCAGAAGAGTGGGCCCAGCATCAGATGGAAGCAGATTCTGAAAGATTCCATATGGAAGAATTAGAAGAAAGAGCTTTTAAAGATCTTTTAATTGCTGATAGAGAGTTTTGGCACTTTAAGATGATGGAAGATGACTATGACATTGAGCTGTGGAATCCGGTATTAACTTTTTATCATAAATCTCCTGATACCCGATATATAGCTGATAGTAATTGGGTTGGTAAAATTGATATGTATTCAGTTGCAGATGTTATTGACAAATATGGATGGTTGATGACTGAAGAGCAGATGGAATCTCTTGAATCAGTTTATCCAGTTAGATCTGCAGGATATGCAGTGCAAGGATATCAGAATGATGGGCATTACTATGATCCAACGCAATCACATGATTGGAATACTAAACCACCATCTCTTGCCTATCGGCAATACATGTCTATGGCTGAAAATAATCCAGGACAGGGTAGTGATATCGTATCTTGGATACTTGGTGAGTCTGAAGATTTTTTAGATTTTGGACCAGAAAGCATGTTGAGAGTCACAACTACATACTGGAAGTCCCAAATGAAAGTGGGTCATCTTACTAAAATAGATGAGTTTGGAAACCTTACTCAAAAAGTTATTACGGAAGAGTATCAGGTTACAGATAAGCCTATGTACAATACTTCTTTCATTAAGAATAAAAGTAGAGACAATCTTTTATTTGGAGAACACATTGATTGGATTTGGTTGAATCAAACGTGGGGAGGAGTAAAAATAGGACCTAATCAAGGAACCTTTTGGGGAATGAATAACCCAGGGGGGATAAATCCGATATACTTAGGAATAAATCAAAATAAAGTAGGCCCGCTAAAGTTTCAATTTAAAGGAGATAAAACTCTTTATGGATGCAAGCTACCTGTAGAAGGAAGAGTGTTTTCTGATAGAAATTCTAAATCAAGCTCATTAGTAGATCAGATGAAACCTTGGCAAATAGGATATAATATAGTTAATAATCAAATTGCTGATATACTTATAGATGAATTAGGAACTGTTATACTTCTCGATCAAAATGCATTGCCAAGGCACTCTATGGGAGAAGACTGGGGAAAGAACAATCTTGCAAAAGCTTATGTAGCAATGAAAGATTTTCAAATGCTTCCTTTAGATTCAACTATTTCAAATACTGAAAATGCTTTAGCATTTCAGCATTATCAAAAACTGGATCTAGAACAGACTAATAGACTTATGTCAAGAATTCAGTTAGCTAATTACTTTAAAGTTCAGGCGTTTGAAAACATTGGAGTTACGCCACAAAGAATGGGTCAAAATATTGAGCAGGAAACCGCTGAAGGTGTAAGAGCAGCAGTAAACAATTCTTATGCTCAAACAGAAAAGTATTTTATTGACCATTCAGATCATTTAATGCCTAGAGTGCATCAGATGAGAACGGATCTTGCCCAGTTCTATCAATCTAATAATCCCTCTGTGAGATTACAATATCTAACTGAAGAGCATGATAAAGTCAATTTTAGAATCAATGGTACTGAACTAATGCTAAGGGATCTTAATATTTACGCTAGTACAAGGGCTAATCATAGAAAGATTATGGAAGAGCTAAAGATGCTTGCAATGAATAATAATACTTCAGGAGCATCTATTTATGATTTAGGAAATATAATAAAAGCAGAATCTATTCCTGAGATTACTGAGGTCATGAAAAGAGCTGAAGAAAATACTCAGCAACAAAAGCAGCAAGAACAGGAGCATCAACAACAAATGCAAGAACAGGCTCTTCAAGCAGAAGTCCAAGAAAAGCAAGCAGAAAGAGATTATAAGTCTATGGAAGCTGAAAAGGAAAGACGCAAAGATATCATGGTTGCTGAAATTAGAGCCGCTGGTTATGGGTCCATGGTTGATTTAAATGAAAATCAACAAAATGATTTCCAAGACGCAATGGAGGATATAAGAAAATCCGAAGAGTATCAACATCAAACTAGTATCGAGACTATGAAAGAGGATACTAAAAAACAAATAAGCCAAGATAAGACAGAAATTGAAAGAGAGAAGATGGCTAATGCAAAAGCAATATCTGATAATCAAGTAAGAATTGCACAAGAAAATAAGAATAGATTTGATACACCAAAACCAGCCAAAACCAAAAAAGATAATAACAAGAAAAAATCTTAGCTATATAGTTAGATATTTTTTCAAATACCCTATTGCGATTTTAAACTTTAGTAGTTTAATTCGTATAAATTAGCTATATTATTAATAGACAACTAAACCAATTTAAATATGTCTGATAACAAAACCAACACAACAATAGAGCGGGTAAGCGTAGATGCTGATGAGCTCGACAATTTATTAGGATCACCAGGAGCTGATGTAGCTATGACTGATCCAAATGCTGAAACAGCACCAACGTTCTTTCAAAAGGAGCAAGTAGATATGACAGTACTTGATCCACCGAGTGGTGAAACAGAAGTGGTTGAAGAAACCACAGAAACACCTGAAGCTGAAGAAACTCAACAAGTTGAGACTCCAGCTGCTGAAACTAATGCTGATGAAGCTTTTAATGATTTAGTATCATCTATGGATGATCAAGACTCAGTCAATGAATCTTCATCACATTCCAATATGTCTGAATTAGTAACAGGTCTTATTGAGAAGAAGTTATTAGTTCCTTTTGATGATGATAAACCATTAAATGAATATACTCAAAAGGATTATGAAGATTTAATTGCTGCTAACTTCGAGGAAAGAGAGCGTAAAGTGAGAGAATCAACTCCAGCTGAGTTTTTTGATGCTCTTCCCCATGAATTGCAATATGCTGCTAAATATGTTGCAGATGGAGGAGAAGATTTAAAAGGTTTATTTAGTGCATTATCTCAGGTAGAAGAACAAAAGAATCTTGATCCTGAAAATGAAAGAGATGCAGAAAGAATAGTAAGAGACTATTTGGTAGCAAAACAATTTGGAGATCAAGAAGAAATTGAAGAAGAAATTGAAAACTATAAAGATTTAGATAAAATATCTAACCAAGCTAAAAAGTTTAAGCCAAAATTAGATAAGATGAGAGAATCAGTGGTCCAGCAAAAGATCCAGACTCAGGCTCAAAAAAGAAAACAACAAGAAGAAGCGTCTATGAATTACATGAATAGCGTATATGAAACATTAAAGTCAGGTGATTTAGGAGGCGTTAAAATAAATCCTAAAACTCAGAACATGTTGTATACCGGCTTAGTACAGCCCACATATAATTCTATCTCTGGAAAGCAAACTAATCTTCTTGGACATCTGTTGGAAAAGCACCAATTTATTGAGCCAAATCATGAGTTAGTTGCAGAGGCTCTATGGTTATTAGCAGATCCAACAGGATATAAAAGCAAATTAACAGAGGGTATAAAAAACGAGCATGTTGAAGAAACTGTTAGAACATTAAAAACAGAAGCTTCAAGTAAAAATGCTGGTTCTTTAAGCGAACCTAGTCTTGAAAGAAAGCCAAAAGGCATGAATACAGGATTAAAAAGACCAAACCCCAACTTTTTTAAACAAAACAAGTAACAAATAATAATTAATAATTAATAACAATTCACATGGCAACTCCAGTTTTAAACAATGGGATTTTTCTGAGAGACACGCAGTATAACGCGTCCTCACACGTAGATTCTTATCACTTAGTTAACATGCTGAAAACGGCTGAACCAATGGATCTTGGTCCAGTGGACATTTGGGCAATGGCTCAAAAAGTTGAAATGCCGTTATATCAGATGTCAAGCTTTGGTGGGAAGAATGTAATCATGGTAGACAATGCACGTGGTGAATATAAGTGGCAGACCCCAATTTCACAGGATTTGCCTTATATCATCGAGGACATTGAACCAGGTAACACAATGAAAGGTGTAGACGGTAACACCTTTAGAATCAAACTTAACAAACGAGAATTTGGACATGGTGATATGATCACCTATGACAAGTACAATGGTTGTGAACTTTATATCACAGCTGATGACATTCTTCCAATGGGAGATGGCTTTGTATACACTGTTCGTTTAGTTAACAATGACAATAACAAATTTCTTAATAATCAATTCTTAGCAGAAGGAACTAAATTCTTTAGAAAAGGTTCTGCTAGAGGAGAGTATGGTGAAAGATTTTCTGACATCGTTACAGGAGCAGGTTTCCGCGAATTCTACAATTATGTAGGAGGTGCAGAAGCACACGTTCACTACTCAATTTCTTCAAGAGCTGATATGCAGATCAAAGGTGGAATGAATGCTGATGGCACAGTTCCTGTTACTGAGATTTGGAGAAACTTTGATAAAAACATGAATCCATCTGTATCTTCATTAGAAGATATGGTTTCTTCAATGGGTAAAGATTATGTTAAGAGAGCTATTGGAAACGGTACACTTTCTAGAACATTCTTAACTTCAATGGAAGCAGCTCATTTGAGCAAAATTGCTTCAGATATTGAAACATACCTAATGTGGGGTCATGGTGGTCGAATTAAGCAAGATGGGCCAGATGATATTAGATTATCTGTTGGTCTTTGGAAGCAGCTTGACAATTCTTATAAAAGAATCTTCAACAAAGGTAACTTCAATCTTGACTTATTTAAAAGCGAGCTTTACAACTTCTATCAAGGTAGAGTTGAGTTCAATGGTCCAGATCCTAAACGACAACTTATTGTTCAAACAGGAATTGGCGGAATGAAGCTTGTTAATGAAGCTATCAAGCGAGAAGCTAATGCTGCAGGTCTTGTTCAAAATGCTACAGATGTTGGAGCTATTACAGGAAAAGGCATGGATTTAGGATTTGGTTTTGCATACACTAGTTATGTAATTCCTTTCTTAGCTAACGTTAAGTTTGTTCTTAACCCAGCTTTTGATAACTTACATACAAATGATATCGAGAACCCAATTATTGATGGTCATCCATTAAGCTCTTATAGCTTTGTGATTTTTGATATCACTGATACAGGTAATGATAACATTTACATGTTGAAGTTGCAGTGGGATAATCAATTGAAATGGTGGTATCAAAATGGTACAATGGATTACATGGGTAAAACTCAGGGATTCACATCATCAGGACAATTTAATGGTTATCGAGTGTATATGACTCAATGTATGCCTGCGATTTGGGTAAAAGATCCAACCAAAGTTCTAAAAATTGTAATGAGAAATCCTGTCACAGGAGGATCATTCTAATTTTTCCATAATAAGTTTATTAGGGTAAGGGGGAGCTAGTCTCCCTCTTATTTCTAATAATAAGATTTTAGTGTAAACAATTAAATTAAACCAACGATTATGAGTTTTACAAAAGTAGAAATAGAAAGTTCAAGCCGAAGAGGGTTGGGCAAAATGTCAATCAAAGCCTTTTTTGATCCTAATAAAGAAAATATGGGATTAGAGCAATATGGCTTAACTCTTTATGATGGAGTATATCATGAAGAACAATTAGCATGTCTTGAAAATAACGGCATCAAAAGATATATAACAGGATTAAATGAATTTGCTCCAGATGTTAAAGGCATCAAAGACAAAGATCAAAGAAATGCTAAGATAAAGCAGATTAGAGAAATTGTTGCTCAACTTGAAAAAGATCTAGCATCAAATGTAATTGATATTAAGGATAAAGAATTTTGGAATAAGGTTAAGCTTTTAAGACCCGATAATTCTGAATTCTGGGACTCAATTCATTTAAGAGCAGGAAATGATAGTGTATTTTTAAATCCACATGAAAACCCATATGATCTAATTAAACTGTGCGCTATTGAAGCAGGTGGGTTCTCCATTGTTGCTAAAAGCTATGAAGCGGGTCAAAAGATGTCGGTTCCTCCTAAGTTTTACTTAGATAAGCACCAAGAAACAATAACCCATTTAAATGAGGCTAGGAAAAAGCGTAACAAAGCTTTATCTACTCTTCAGAATTTATATGATAGCAATCCTAAAAAATTACTTTATGTTACTAAAGTTATTGAACCGGGAAGCCCTCAGTATAAAGTTCAGACACCAATTGATATATTGTATGAGGCAATGGATGAGTATATCAATGGTGAATCTTTTGAAAGAAGCGAAGTAAAAGCCGCAGATAACTTTATAAAAACTGCTAATTCTTCTTTAGAAGAGTTAAAATATAGATGCATTGTAAAAGATGCTACATATTATAATGTAATACTTATAAAAACAGATGGTCACATCTATTATAAAAACATCAAGATAGGTAGAAATCCATCAGATGTAATTGAGTTTTTAAAGAATCCGTTAAATGAAGATGTTTATATAGAAATATTGGATTTAATGGAACATGAATGGAATAATTAAAATTGTAAAACAATGAAAAAAGTAAGCGCAGACCCGTTTAATTTAAAAAAGTGTGAGCAGATGAAAGGTGCCAAAAGATTAAGTGAGCAACCTAAAGCCTCTATGTCAGTACCTGGCGCAGAAGCTCCATCTATGGTGGTTCCTAATTTACCTTCAGCAAGTAGAAACGTTAAAGGTTTACCAGGTGAATAATACAACTGTTCAGCTTAAAGTAAGGCAGAGGCTTAATAAGTTAGCTTCAAATGATTTTGACAACATTGAGTGTTGGCAGATCATTGAAGCCTTTAATAAAGCGCAGTTAGAATGGGCTCGTAGACAAATACGCGGTAGCAATTTGTTCCAGGATGGAGATGAGCAATCAACAAGAAGGATTGATGATTTACAAAAACTTCTTATTGAGATATCACCTCCTTTGCAGAACAAGCAGGATTTCTATGAAACTCTTAATGAACTTCCTGAAGATTTTTTAGAATATAAAAGAATAGATGCTTATGCTTCAAAAGATTGCTGCGATGGCTTAAGAAAAATGATTGTCTACTTAGTAGAGGAGGATAACTTAACTGCTCTACTAAGAGATGATCTTAAGAAACCAAGCTATAAATGGGGAGAAACATTCTCTACTTTGATTAATAATAAAGCTCGAGTTCACACTAATGGGGATTTTGAAGTAGATGAGATCAAGTTTATCTATTATAGAAAACCTATTTTAATTCAAATAGCCGGTTGTAAAAGCCCTTATTCAGGTACAGAGCCTGTTACTGATGTAGACTCTGAATTTAAAGATGATATAGTAGAATTAATAATTGATGAAACTGTTGCTATCATAGGTGGTGATATTGAATCAGGTAATCAATTTAGCAGAGGTAGTGAAGCCGCTGAACGAAGTAATTAAAAATTAGAACTCATGGTATACGATAACAAAGGAGGAGCTTCAAATGCTCTAAAGTATTTTAATGATCAAGATGCATCAGCACTAGAAAGATTTCAGAAAGGTGGTAGTAGAAATGTTGATGTGAATGAGAAAAAGAATAAGATTGTTACAACTACAACAAATGTGAGTGATGCTGATTCCGAAGGAAATCAAAAGGTAAGTATAGTAAAGGATAAAGTTAGAAAGAGAAGTGGTAAGGGATCTAGGAAAACAAAAACCTTTACAATAAATAAAAAATCATAACATCATGTATAACAATTTTGACACAGTATTAGAGAGCTTTCAGTATGGTGGGCGTAAACGAAAGGGAGCCACAAGAGGTAAGAAAAAATCTGCTAATAAAATGAGCAAGGATGCTAAAAAGTTTAAAAAATCTAAACCCAAATCCGGATGTCAAAAGCCAGTTATGACAGGTGGAAAATTTAGAAAAAGAAGGTAATATTAATATTAAATAATTCATTTATCATGAAAAAATATAGAACAGGCGGAAAAAAATATCAAGGTGGTGGAGGATTGCCCGCCACGATGACAATATCATCAGGTGTTAGTAAAAAAGAGAAAAAACAGCTTAAAAAAGATGAAGAGCGTAGAATAAAATCATCTGTTGACTCTGAAGGCAATCCTTATCAAACTCTTAAGGTTAAAGATAAAGTTAAAAAGTCAGTAAAAGATTCAAGGAAGAGAAGAAGAGCTGATAAAAAAGCCGCTAGAAAAAATAAAACAAACGTTGGTTATATGATAATGACCACAGATGGGGCAAAGAATATGAAAACAGGAGGAAGGGTTATTAAAGGTAGCTCCTTAAGAACTCCAAGAAAACGTTAATATTAAATTTATATATCATGAAAAAATATAAAAAGGGTGGCGACTTAGATAAGAGGCTTGCCAAAAGAAAGAAAAAACAAGATGCTCGGCTTACGGCTAAGAAGGCAAGAAAAGATTCTCAAAATGCATCTGATATAAGCAGAGCTAAATCACAAGCAGATGTTAAAAATATAAGATCTTCTGCTAAGGGCGTAGCTTCTAGAAATAAAGGTTATTCTTCTCGAGCAGATGAAGTGAAAAAAGTTACTAATCTTGCAACCGATTCTAAAGTTAAAGTGAAAAGCGCACCTAAAACTAAGAATAAGAACTTTACCGGAGATAGAAGAGTACAGGGGGATAATGTTGATAGTCATAACACAAGAACCAGAACATCTAATAATACAAGGAGCTCTAAAAAGTCATCTGTTACTACTAGAAGTACTACTAAAGTTGATAATAGTGTTAAGAGTAAATCTAATAATCAGTCACCTAATCAGTCACCTAGTCAGTCATCTAAGGCATCAACGAAAAAAACTAATAGAAGTGGTGTAGGTAATAATCAATCTAAAAGTGCACCTAAAAGCAATTCTAGTCTTCCTAAAAAACGTACATATCCCAGAGGAACAATACAAGTAAAGAAAACAGGTGGAAGGGTTATTAAAGGCAATTCTTTAAGGTTTACAAGAAAAAAATAACAAGCTATTGTATATTCAAAAGCAATTGCTTATATTATAGTATATATATATTTATTTAACGAAAAACAATTATCATGGCTTATTTTAATCACGCGTTCCAAAAGACCTTCTATGGTGGAGGTGCAACCGGATACGTAAATAACGCAGGTGACAACTCTGTAGATTTGCTAGGACTATATGGACCTGGTGCATTTACATTTGCTGATCAAGCTGCAACAGGATGGCCTTCAGTAGCTGTAGCACCAGCAACAGGAGCGCCTTTAACATTAGTGGCAACTTCTCTTTATCAGAATGATAAGATTGGACCATTTGCTGGAGGATATCATGAGACTACCAAGTCTAAAATGGTAAATCCTCGATTTATTAATAGATTTTACAAAGTTGAGGCTAAACTCCCTGTTAGTAACATCATTGGTGTAGGAGCAACTCCAAACTTAGACCTTTCTGGTGCAGATGCTGGATGTTGTCCAACATTTTATTGTAATGAGAATTATCATATAAGATTTGATCTTAAAGGTTCTCCAACACTAAGAATGTTAAATCATAATGCTTATGAAGTAGCTGCTGCATATACAGGATGTTGTGCCGGACCTACTCCAGAAGTAGTAGATCCATTTGATGTAATGTCAGCTTGGGCTACTTATGTTAACAATGACCCAATCTTTACAGGTGTTTATGGTCAATGGGATCAACGCTTAGTTAATGTTGGTGTTGTTGTTACTTGTGATTCAGGTACTACTTGGGAAATGTATCTTCCTGATAATGCTGAAACTGGTATTGCTGGTCTTTATTTTGAAGCAGATGGAACTACTCCGACTGCTGCTGCTGTTGCATTTGAAAATGCAGTTTCTAGCTCAGTTGGTGGTGTTACAGTTGCGTTTGATAACACAACACTAGTTCCCGGAACTGGTTACACTGGCGCTGTTGGTGTAGCAACAACTTCATCAGGATCTGGTGTAGGTTTAACAGTAGATACTACTGATGATGGTGGTGGTGGAATTGCTACCGTTGCTATTAATGCAGCAGGTACAGGATATGCTGTTGGAGATGTAGTTACCATTACAGGTGGTGGTGCTAATGCTACAATTGTAATTTCAGATGTAGATGCTTTTTCAGCTGCCGTTGCACCAATTGGTTCATATGTAAGTACATTTACTCCTGCAACACCTAATTGCTGTGCAGGTTTAGTAATGCAAGCTGCGTTTGTTGAAACAGAATTTGCTGATTGCACATTCCAACCAACAGATCACTTCGAACTTGAACCTCTTAAGATTCAGGCATCTATGATGGATGAAACTGGAGATCCTTGTGTATTTGAACAATTATGTATTTCAGATGGTATTACTCCATCAGGAGCTGGTTCTACAACTGTTTATCCTGCAATGCAAACCGCTGTTCAAACAATGGGAACAGGAGAAGGAGTATTAAGAGATTTGATTCTATCAGAATCTTATGATCAAAACTTCTTTAATACTAATGATGCAGGATTGAGAATTCGAGAGATTACTCAAGGAACGGATGTATTAGCTGCTGTAAATAGAAATACTCTATATACTTGCTATTATATTCTTCATACTGTACCAAGATCAAATAACCCAACTGGTGTGTTTGATAACGATCAGTATTTACTTAAGATTCCTCTTTTAGATGCTGCTGCTACCGGTGTAGGCTCAGCCACCTTTGAAGCTTTTATGGCTGCTTGGTTGACTGCTGCTGGAAGTACTGTTACTCTAGAGACTCTATAGTATTACATACTTTGCAAATTAAAGGGAGAGCGAGGTCTAAATCTCCTCTCCCTTTTTTATTAATTTTAAAAAATTATATTATGTCAAAGCATGTAGTAAGTATAGAAACTCCCGATACATTAAATCAATGCATTTTAAGAGTAGTTGATACAAGTATATATTCAGATAAAGTTCCTGTAGAATGTGCTACTTTAGAAGTGCTTCTTCCTGGGTTTACCTGTGCATCAAGTTTAGATGCTACAGCAGGATTTTGTAATTGGAATATTACAGCATGTGATTTAGGAATTCAAACTACAAATTGCGGTACTACATTTGACATTTTACCCGATGGAGTTTATGTATTAAAATATAGCATTGCTCCAAATGAATACGTATACGCTGAATACAATCATTTAAGAATTACTAATGCGCTTTTAAAATATCAAGATATTTTATGTGAGCTTGATTTATCATCTTGCGAACCATCTGCTGTGGTCCAAGACAAACTTCATAAATTAAGAATGATTAAGATGATGCTTGATGCTGCAAAAGCTGCAGTAGAATTTTGTCATAATCCATCAAGAGGCATGGATATTTATGAATATGCATATAAACAACTTGATAAAATGGCGTGTACAGTATGTGTCTAATAATTAAACCAACAAATTATGGCAGCATGTTTAAACTGTAGAAGAAAACTATCTTGCGGATGTCAAAAAAGAGAAGCATCGGATGGAAAAAGTTGTTGCGCATCATGCGTTACAATATACGAAAAAAGTATAAAAAGCATAAAGAATGTAAAGGTTGCACAACCAAAAGTGTCTCCGACTATTACCCCTGGAATAGTAAAAGTTAAAATAACACAAACAAATTAGTGGCAAATTTTAGAACATATGCGGTTGGAGAAAAAAGTGCAGTCATACGTAGAGATGATCATGCTGGTTCATTTATAGATGTATCTCCTCCAATAATTACTAGCCGTTGGACAATATTAGATGTGATGTCTAATCCTGATAATGTAGATCATGTTATTGCGGTAGGTCAATGTATTGATGTAACAGGTGCATCAATAAATGGAGTAATTATATCATATGATGCGGGTGTTAACTGGTCTTGTCCGTTATTTACATCAGGTTTATTAGATGCTGTAAATACCACCTTTCATGAAGTATGGTTTGTAGACGCTAATGTAGTTTGGATAACTGGTACTAATGGTTATATATTAAAGTCTCTTGACGGAGGTTTAAGTTTTACTAAGTATGACATGTTTACTCCTGTAGATCCCGCAGCAGTAACTTTTACAACGGCTATTCATGCTATAAGTGATCAAGTAGCTGTTGTAGCGGGTACTCCAACATTTAATACTACGGGTAATGGTCTATATATTTGGAAAACAATAGATGGCGGGTTTACCTGGAATCAGCTTAATACAGGAATTGGTTCAACTCCTATAGGTTGGACACTACCGGGTGGACCTGGTGGAGGCACTGCAGTTACAGGACCTGCGGATGGTGTTTGGATTAGAGATGATGAGCAAGTTATAATTATTGGAGCTAAATATGGTCAAGCAGTAAGTTATAATGGTGGAACATCTTTTCAAACAGCTGACCCTGGAAATCTTGAAATGACAAGATCTGGATTCCATTTAACTTGGTATCCATCATACGGAGACCCAACTAATCACAGGCATGTTGGTGGTGCACCAAAGAATGTATTTAAAAGTATTGACAATGGTGTAAATTGGACAAATGATAGATCTGATGCAGTAACTGTTATTAGAGGTGCTCATTTTTATACTGAATTAGATGGGTATTATGTAACAGGTGGTGCTGTTTTACAAACAAATGATGGAGCTATAAGCGGTGTAGGAATAAGCATACCGCCGGTTCCAGCAGGAGTAAGTTTAATTTTTAATGCTGTTTGGACGGGGTATTCTCCTACAATATATCAAATTGTAGATTGCAGTGGTATTTATGATCCGGTATACTCAACGGATCCATTATTAAGCGCTTTTGTAGGACAGACAATAGAGTATAATAATGGAATTGATGAGTCTCCTATATGCTCATTTGTAGAAATTTATACTGGACCAACTCCTATAGAAGTTTTAGATTTATTACCAGAACCTATTGGTAATGCATATGTTAATTGCGCAGCCTGTCTTGATGATGGAATAGATGATGGAATAGACCCAGATCCAGATCCTTTTAACCCTCCTACAGCTCCTGGAGATGTTTGTTATGATTTGATTTCATGCAATGGTGAGTGTGACGATTTAGAAGGTATATCTGGAATAAGTTTTCCGGCTACATTAATGCCAGGTGATTTATATTATATAAACGGAGATATAACATGCATCTATGGTGTATATCCGATGAGACAAACGTTTTATTATAATCTAGAAACTAATAATCTTTATAATGATATTGTTATTGGAGGAGGCGATTATACAATAGGCGTAACATCATTATTGTATAACGGAGTTGAGCAAGTCACAACACCATTTTCATATCTTATAAATCCCGTAACATATCAAGTAGTTCAGGTTACAGGTTATATAGCAACAATTGTACCCGCAGGTACTACAGAAAATTGTGTAGACAATACTCAATCATTTTTAAACAGCGTATTTGATTCTTTAAGTCTTCCTTTAGAAGCATATAGTGACGATCCTGCTCATTGTGCTTGTGACCTAAGTCGTCCAGGTGCTGGTCAGAAGTGCGGTCAAATGTTTAGAATTCAATATAGAGATGGTAATATATTTGTTATAACTTTCACTATAACTAGTTCAACAGGTGTTAATAAAGTATTTGAACTTAGAGTTGATCCAGGTAACATAAGTGTTTTATCGGATGTTACTACACCCGGTGCAGAGACAGCTGTTCAAATGTGCAATAAAAATGTTTATTGCCCTCCTGTTAAACAACCAACAATAACTTCTATAGATCCTTGGTTAGGTGACTGCCCTGTACCAATTGTCTATCCTCCAGTAATTGTAGAAGAACCTTGTGATATAATTCCTAGATTAGGAGAACCGGGGTTTTCAACTTTAAACTGCGATCCTAAAACAGTTATAAAGAATAAGACATTATTTTCAAATTCAGTATGGGCATTAGTTAAAAGAATGCGATATGGCATAACAACATGCTGCGAATATGATTTAGATAAAATTGATATTAAAAATGAATTACTAGAACTTGGAGAAATATATGACCCAACATTGTGTGTAAATACTACTCCTGTTATAGATCCGTGCGCGCCTGAGCCTGTTGAACCAATCCCTGCTCCAGATTTAGGTGTTGTTTGTCCTGAACCTGTTGGTCCAATAACTTCTACGTTAACTATAACACCCCCAATAGTTGCATGTGACGCGCCTGATGGCGCTACCACGTTGTTGACTATACCTTAAATTAATTGTAATTGTAAGAAAAATTATCTATATTATATATAGGTGTTTCTCTAGAAAAAAGAAAATATGTTACCAACTAATAGTCATCATGCAAAGCAACACGGTTGTAGTCCAGTATCCTCTAACTGTGTTATTTGGAATGGTCCTGATCTTGATTGCATCGGTTTATGCAAAGGTGATACAATCAGCGATGTAGTATATCAAATAGCTACGGAATTGTGTACTATAATAGAGCAATTAGACTTATCAAATTATGATTTAACATGTTTTACAGATTGCCCTACACCCGAAGATTATAAAGGTCTTATCCAATTATTGATTGATAAGATTTGTGCTATAAACAATGTCTCTTTAACAGAAACCGGGTCATCATCAACAGATTTAAGTACTGTGATTGTAGCAATAGCTGAGTGTTTTTATTATGTTAATTCTACTGGCGATACAGTAACATCAATGTCTCTCTTGGATTATGTCACGGCTATTGGTAATAAGCTTTGTGAGGATTTAGGAAAAATAAATGTAATAGAATCATCACTTTCTACAACTCAAACAGATGTTAGTGTAAATCAAGTAAAGATTGCAAACTTAGAAGCTAATAAGGCAGACACTGACTCTTTTCAATATCAAAACTCTATTGTATTAGATCCTACAGGAGCTACTAAATTTATTACAGATGCTGTAAGAACTATAGAGGATTCTTATGTAGCTCACCTTCAGGCAATGGGTACAGTATCAGAAGTTTACTTAGCTATTCAAAAAGGAGAAGCTTTTAATTCTAAAGAGCAACTATCTCAGCTTGGCGCATACGGATCATCTCAAGGGTGGATCTCAACTTTACAAAACATCGCAGATTCTTTAAATAACTTATGGCTTATCCAGCAAGACCAGTATAACGCGATTACAGATATTAAATCTACATATTCAGCAGGAGGTTGTAATGACATCACCTACAACTTTAGAGCATTTTTAAATACAAACTCGCAACCATCTGTATTTGTAGATATGTATTTTGATGGATCTTTAGGTCTTGATGGATTTAGAGATGCAGATCCTTTAGGTTCTCTTTTTACTATTAAAGATGCTTTAGGGAATAGCTCAACATCAAGAATTAATGTAGTAGCTACATCAGAAAACTCAAATGGTTTCAGATATCAAATTGATACGACACCAGTAGATTCATCCTTAGACTTGACAATTACAGTATATCCAAATGTTTATAAAGAAATTAATGGTACAACTTGTTATAGTGAGCAGACATATGTTATACCTGTTACAGCTATTTGTCCAGTAATGACTCTAGTGCCAGCGGTGACTAGCATAAATTATTCATTTATTCCTACTCCCGGTTATACATATACGGTTAATTTATACGATGCGGGAGGAACTATTCCAATTGCAACAAACACTTATGTACCATCATCAAGTCAAATAACAGATGACTTTACTGGATTAATTGCAGTAACTAATTATGAATTAGAAATTACATTTGTAAATACAGCTGGAGATAGTACAATATGTGTGAGACAAGGAGCTACTACCATAGCATCACCGTGTGTTGCACCAGTAAATGTAATAACACAAATTATTTTATAAGATGGCTGATAAATGCGGAAAATGTAAAGGAAAATGCGGATGTAAGGATAGTGCTTTAACAATCCCTACTAACTTCATTAATGACCCTACAATATGTCCTGATCCAGAACCTTGCTCAGAATTATTTGACATGGATTGTATTTGCTATAATGGACCTACTATAGTTGATTTAGATATTACGCCTGGAGATAGAATGAATGAGGTTTTACAAAAGCTTGTATTAGCCATTACTAATCCAGGATGTGCAGACTTTGGAGATCCCGCAGCTACTTGCTTAAGTCCATTAAACTTATTGGCAGGAACAGTTACAGATAATAGTATAGCTGTTACATGGGATGTAGACGCGCTGGCTGTTAATTATCAATTAGAGTATTTACAAACAGGCACGGCTACATGGCTTATAAATCCCGTAGTAGGACCTACAATTAATACTGACACTGCTGGAGGACTTTTAGCAGACACGTATTATGACATTAGAGTAAGAAGCACCTGTGCATCAGGTGGTTGTTATTCACTAACAATAAGAATTAAAACATTACCCACTCCATAAATAAAAAATCATGGCAACAATTAGCGCAACATTAACACTAACAAGTTCAAATTGGCATTCAGATCCATTAAATATTGCTCCTTCTGCGAGCCTTACAGTTGAAGGAAATGAACAAGCAATAGGTAGATATACTACTGCAGCAGTTGCTGCTAAACTTCCAGTTGGGATTTTTGACTCTGCTGATAGAAAAGTATGGATCTATTTAAAAAACTTAAGTGCAGACTCTCTTGAGAAAATTCAATTACTAGAAGATAATGGCGGCGCTGCTGGAAATCTTTTTAGTATATTAGGTAGTGGAGAATGGGCGTTTTTTCCATATGCAGAAAATGATTATTTATGGATTTCTTCTGCATCAGGTACTCCGGTTCTTGAATATGGAGTGTTTGAAGTATAAAAATTAACAATTAAAAGAAATTTAAAATGGCAACAGTATCGGCTACATTAGAGGTAACATTTACAGCAAACTATGCTGGATCTCACAGAATATGTTGGAGAATTCAAGGTTCTGGTTCACCATATGATTGCTCAGCTACAATTAGTTGTGTAGGTGGCGGAACAACTTGTGTAGGATCTATTCCTGTAACGGTTAATACAACAAGTTGCGATGGTCCTATTATTTTTGAAGGATATGTTCAAGCAACTTGTGAAGCATTATCTTCTACATCAGGTAGATTAGTGTTTACAGAAACATTTACTCCTACGGTTACATGCGTGAGACATGAAATTACTTGTGCTAGAACAGGAATAGATACACCTGGAATAGTATTTACATCACATGGTCAGGGTTATTTGCCGGGAGATATATTTACCATTAATAGAGACTTCTCTGATCCAGAAACTTTAGATGCAACAGGTTTTGCAGTATCAGGTTTTGGAACAGGAGCAATAACATCAATTAGCTCTTTATTATCTGCAGGTACTTTATATACAGCATTAGATGTTTTAACTGTAACAGATGCTGCGGGTTCTTTAGGCACAATAAGAATTGATAGTGTAGGAGGAAGTGGAGAGATACTAACTTACACTCTCACTGCACCAGGCACTGGTTATATTGGTCCTTTTACTTTTCCTGGAGGCACGGGTACAGGAGCAGATTTTGAAATATTACCTGAAGGGGTTGATTATCAAAGAGATGGTGCAGTATTAGGATTTACTGTAGCAACAGTTGGTTTATATTCAATTGACCCTTTGTATACAATAGCTACGCTTACTGGTAGCGGGTTAAACATTGGAGGCAGACTTCCTTTAGAGGCTTGTGCAGCATACGGAGCTATATCTAGTATAGGACTTGATTGTGCAGGAACTCCAATTGAACTAACAGATGGTCAGTTAGATAATGGAGAGACATGGGCTACTTGTATTACAGGAGGGCTTGTTGATCCAACTCCTTTAAATTATGATGTGGTTGAAGCCGGATGCTGTATACCAGAAGATACTACAGGAACTGCCTGCACCGATCATCATATTATAAATACAGGCGGAGTACCTGTTAATGTTACAGCAACACTTTGTGATGGAACCTTTACAACAATAGCTGCAAGCGCATTAGCAACCACTGCTGTATG